>Ga0123357_10000029_pt1 | contig 117460 bp, 108 predicted proteins | sample TergutEmb28metaG_FD_89873 | JGI IMG/M metagenome (GOLD analysis project Ga0123357, IMG submission 89873) | Embiratermes neotenicus P4 segment gut microbial communities from Petit-Saut dam, French Guiana - Emb289 P4 | ecosystem: Host-associated > Arthropoda: Insects > Digestive system > Gut ...
TGTTTGAGGAGTTGCGAAGCGAAGGGTATGAGGGCAGCTACGATGCGGTACGGCGCTACGTCAAGTTTTGGAAGGAGAGTCATCGTAGTAAGCTGTCGTCCGCCTATGTGCCGTTGGTTTTTGCCAAAGGAGAGGCCTTCCAGTTTGACTGGAGCGAGGAGACGGTGGAGCTTGGCGGAGTCAGCCATAAGCTTCAGGTAGCACAGGTTCGTCTTTGCCATAGCCGGATGCGTTTTTGCGTGGCCTTTGCCCGGCAGGAGCTGCCGATGCTGATCGCGGCGCACGTCAAGGCGTATGATTTTTTGGTGGGTTGTGCCTGCGTGGCATTTACGACAACGCGAAGACGGTGGTGGACAAGATAGGCCGGGGCAAGGAGCGCGTGTTTAACCAGCGTTTTTTGCAGTTGGCCTCTCATTATCTGTTCGAGCCCCAGGCCTGTACGCCTGCATCTGGCTGGGAGAAGGGGCAGATAGAGAACCAGGTGAAGAACAACCGTCAGAGTGTGTTTGTACCGCGCTTGCGTTTTGAGTCATTGTCCGAGTTGAACGCGCATCTGGCTGAGCAGATGATAGTGGAGGCCCACAATAACCGGCATCCTGAGTTTGCTGACAAGACGGTGTGGCAAGTATTCGAGGAAGAGCGTGCCTACCTGAGAAAGCAATCCGCGCCTTTTGGCAGTTATCTGACCGAGGAGCGGCGGGTCAGCTCGGACTGCCTGGTTCATTTTGACCGCAACCGCTACAGCGTGCCGTGTGAGTATGCCAACAAGCTGGTGTCTGTACGGGTGTACGCCGAACGGCTGGTGTTGGCGGTGGACGGGCGGGCGGTTGCCGAACATGCACGCGAGTTCGGCACAGGGCGTCATGTACTGAACCCCATGCACTACCTGGCCTTGCTGGAGCGCAAGCCTGGGGCTTTGAGAAACGGGCGTCCGTTCCGTGAGTGGGACTTGCCTGGTCCGATAGAGGCGGTCCAGAAACGGATTCAGTCGTATCCTGACTGGGACCGTCAGATGATGCATATTTTGTCGGCCATTCCCCACTACGGCCTTGAGGCGGTGAGCGTGGCCTGCGAAACGGCGCTGGAGTCTGGAGTGGTCAATCAGAGCGTGGTCTTGAACCACTTGTCCCGCTTGACGGAGGAGCCAGAGATCAAAGACGTACAGCCTCCTTCGAGACTGGTCTTACGGATCGAGCCAAAGGCTGATTGCGGTGTGTATGACCGGCTGCTGGGAGGCGGGGATGCTGCGTGAGCGAATTGTGGACGCTCTGACGGAACTGCGCCTGGCCGGTATGAAAAGCGCCTATGACGAACTTATGGCCGGGGTTCAGAAACGGAGGGACAGCCCTGAGAAATTTTTATGGTCGCTTCTGGAAGCGGAAATGGCGGAGCGTGAGGGCAAAAGCCTCCGTTACCGTCTGGGCCAGGCCCGCTTTCCGGTACAAAAGGAACTGGAGACGTTCGACTTCTCAGCCAGCCCGGTGGACTCTTCCAGAGTACAACAACTCTGTCAGGGTGATTTTGTCGAAGCGCATGCCAATGTGGTGTTTGTCGGCGGCTCCGGCACCGGTAAGACCCACCTGGCAACGGCCATTGGCCTGTCAATTTTGCGCGGACGCAAGAAGGTGCGCTTTTTCAACGCGGTGGATTTGACCAACGTAATGGAGCAGGAAAAAATAGCTCAGAAAGGGGGACGCCTGGCCGCTCAATTGAGCCGTTTCGATTGCGTCATTATAGACGAACTGGGATACCTGCCCTTCTCCAAAAACGGGGGGCAATTGCTGTTTCACGTACTGTCGAAACTCTATGAAACCACCTCGGTGATCATCACCACCAACCTGTCGTTTGGTGAATGGACCCAGGTCTTCTGTGACGCCAAGATGACCGCGGCCCTTCTGGACCGCATCACTCACCATTGCGACATCATTGAAACCGGCAACCAAAGCTGGAGACTCAAGCACAATCAGAAACGCGAAGAGACTCCAGCGGACAAGTGAAAGGCAAACAACGCAGAACTTGAACCCATAACAAAAAAATACTACAAAAACCACAAATCAGGTGGGTCACTTTTCCGTGCCTACACTGGGTCATTTTTAAACGCCTATTGACAATGGTAGCTCCAGATGGCCCGCAACAGCCGCCCCACGTCCTTGGGGTCGGTCATGGCCGCAAGGTGCTTTCCCTTGTATGCCTTCATGCTGCCCCGTAACGAGGGTAGGGGATCAAGCTCCGCCAATCCTGTGGCAACGGCAAAACGCATAATCATGCCGCAGACAATATTGGCCCGTTTTGCCGTGTATAAATGGCCCTGGTCTTCCATGCGCCGCAACACCTCAAGAAAATCAGGAGCTTTCAAATTCCTGACCGGCATCCTGCCGATAATGGGAAAGACAAATTTTTCCAGTACCGGCATATAAATATGCAGCGTTTTCGGTTTGACCTTGGTGCTGTGTACTTCCATCCAGGCCCGCACTACAGCTTCAAAGGTATTTTTGGCCCGTTCCGTCCTTTCCAGCTTTTCCCTGCGTTTGGCTTCACCGGGGTCAACCCCCGCCGCCTTGTGCGCCCTGGCTTCCTCTCTTTTCTTTCTGGCCTGTTCCAAAGTAACAGCCGGGTAGCTGCCGAAGGTGAGCAGCCCCTCCTTGCCGTCGTCCTTACGGTATTTCATTTTCCAGTGCTTGCCACCGGAAGGATTTATCTGTAAAAAGAGACCTCCACCGTCGAACATTTTATACATGGTTGCCCTAGGTTTGGCATTATTGACCTGTGTAACTGTAAGCGGTTTTATCAGCCTTGCCACAGCCTTACCTCCAATTTATAAAACCCCTAAAAAATCAGCCAGCCCTCTAACTAGACCCCTATTTATGTTAGCTGTCAAGGGATTTTGTGGGACTTCTTGGGAGGGTAAAGCAAGATAATAAGATGAAATTACATAAATAATGGACTTATTGGGACACTAAGAAATCTGTCTAAGTTGGTCCATATAATTCGCCCATTCTTGCATCATTGTCTTGCGCTGTTTCAGATACTTGGCGTCATTATATGTGTCTCTGACTTTATCGCGTTCACCATGGCTTAGTTGGCGCTCAATCCAATCGTAATTGTACCCCTGCTCGTTTAGAAATGTCGAAGCGGTACGACGGAAGCCATGGCCGGTGATTTCATTTTGTGTGTCGTAGCCCATCGCCTGAAGCGCCCGATTGATGGACATATTCGACATATGACCACCCCGACGGCTACGCGATGGAAAGACGAATACAGCACCTGCATCGCGATAGCCCGTCAATTCCGAGAGGATTTCCACAGCCTGGTTAGCCAGCGGCACAAGATGTGCTTTTTTTGTTTTGCTGACGATGTAGCGCCATTCGCCGCAATTGAGATCGACGTCGGCCCAGCGCATAGTAATCAACTCACCGGGACGACAAAACAGGAGCGGCAGCAAACGCAGGGCGGCTTGAACAAAGTTTGACTGGCCTTTATAGCCATCAATCGCCCGCAGCAGTTCCGCCAGTTTTTCTGGTTCGAGGATAGCGGCCTGATGCTTGACCACATTCTTCTTTAATATCTTGCTCAGGGCAGGGCAGGGATTAACCAATTCGCGCAGACCGCCGGCAATGGCGTATTCCAGGATTTGCGATACGTCCGTTTTGACTCGCTGCACTGTATCGAGCAGCCCCTGGGCCTCAATCGGGCGTAGCACCACCAGTACATCCGGCGCTTTGACCGTGGCCACCGGCATATCACCAAGGCCAGGCAGGATGAATCTGTCCAGGCGCGACCGCACATGCTCAACGGTAACTCTGGCCTTAGCGACACGCCATATCGCAAACCATTCCTCAGCAATATTGCGGAATGTGTGTGCTTCCTTTTCCTGCTCGGCGATCTTCTCTTCCCGTCGAGTCCCTGCTGGATCTATGCCAGCGGCCAAGAGCTTTTTCGCATCATTGCGAAGCTGGCGGGCTTCTTTCAGGGAAATTTCCGGATAAGCGCTTGACCCGCCCAGCGCCTTCTGCAAGGCAAGCGTCTGTTGCTTCCCCTTGAAGCGATATTTCATCCGCCATAATTTTCCGCCAGTTGGTGTTACGAGAAGATACAGCAAATTGCCGTCTGGCATCATGCAGGGCTTTTCTTTCGGCTTGGCATTCCTGATAGCCACTTCGGTTAACATATTAATTTTAGCCATAATTTTCACAAAATGATGTTACGCCCTGCTACCATGCTGTTACGCGGTGCCACCATCAAACGAGTGACGCATGAAAAGCAACACCACCAAATACCACCAAATAACTCGTTGATTTAACGTTTATATAACGAGACGACATCTAGTAATGTTTGCTTTCTGGAGCGGATAAAAAATAGCTTTGCTGTTACGGATTTTCCCGCTAGGTGTTAATAACAGCAGGTGTAACAGCAAAGCAGGTGGGAAGTCAAGAGATGGCATGGAACTGCTCGAGACAAAGAAAAAGGCCAAATTCCTTGTTTTTATTAAGGAATTTGGCCTTTACGGGACGAGAAAAAACTTTATGAAATTATTAAATGGTGCCGAAGGCGAGACTCGAACTCGCACGACCGTGGGCCGCTACCCCCTCAAGATAGTGTGTCTACCAATTCCACCACTTCGGCGATGTGTTGCTTTATTTTTTAGCTGGCTGTTCTGCCCCCTTCGGAGCTTCATTTGTTGTCGGCTGGCTAGCGGTGGGCATCGGCACAGTGATCGGTGTCTGTTGAGCCGGCGCCTGCTCTTCATGCACCACCGGAGAGTCTTTCATCATTGTGCCCGAACTTTTGTGGGCAGAGAGGTAGGCCAAGGTGATCGATGTTCCCATAAAGACAATCGCGGCAAATGTCGTGATCTTGTTCAACAAGGGTATCGGACCTTCGGTGCCGAACAACGACTGGCTCGATCCGCCGAACGTCGCGCCGATATCCGCGCCCTTGCCATGCTGCAACAAGACGATGCAGATCAGGAACAGGCAGACAATAACATGAACAACGATCAGTAGGGTTGTCATCGAAAACGGATGATCCTGTCAAAAGATTCGGCTTGCAGAGCCGCGCCCCCAACAAGCGCCCCATCAATATCCGGTTGCGCCATCAGGTTGTCAATATTCTCCGGCTTAACAGAACCACCATACAATATCCGCACACCATCGGCAATATTTTTCTCGTATTCCTCCGTAAGGAATCGCCGCAGGAAGGCATGCGCCTCCTGCGCCTGTTCCGTGGTGGCCGTCTTGCCGGTACCGATGGCCCAGACCGGTTCGTAGGCGAGGACGATCTGATGCATCTTGTCCGCTGACACTCCCTGCAGGTCCTGTCGCATCTGCTGTTCCAGAACGGAAATAGTGCGGCCCGTTTCCCGTTCCTCCAAGGTTTCGCCGACACACAGCACAGGTTGGATGCCGCCGGCCAGAGCGCCGCGCAGGCGACAGTTGATCATGGCGTCGTCCTCGCCGAAAATTTGACGCCGCTCGGAGTGCCCAATGATGGCGAAATGGACGCCAATATCCTGCAGCATGACCGGGGAAACCTCGCCGGTATATGCGCCTTCCCTCTCCCAGGCGACGTTTTGCGCGGCGACCAGCAAGGAGGTATCTTTGAGTGCTTCGCGAACCTTGGTGAGTGCGGTGAAGGCGGGCGCCACCATGACGTCGCGATCCGGGCAGGCGCCGCACGTTTGGGCGGCAGCCTGCGCGAGCCGCACGGCTTCGGAGACGGTCAGATGCATTTTCCAATTGCCGGCAATCAGCGGACGCCTGTTCATGGCAAGCTCCTGGTGCAGAAGATGATCGGTATGGGTTTCGGACGGGTGGCCAGGGTCTCTGGCTTTATTCCAGGGCTTTGATGCCCGGCAAGACCTTGCCTTCCATCAGCTCGAGAAAGGCGCCGCCGCCCGTAGACATGTAGGAGATATTGTCCGCCTCGCCAGACAGGGTGATGGCGGCATTGGAATCGCCGCCGCCGGTGACGCTCAGCGCGTGCGAGGCCGCCACAGTGTGCGCTATCGCCATGGTGCCGCGGGCGAACGCGGCCATTTCGAAGGCTCCCATGGGTCCGTTCCACACGATGGTCCTGGCGTCGGCCAAGACCTCATTGAAGCAGATGACCGACGCCGGGCCAATATCCAATGCCATCCAGTTGTCTGGAATATCCTGAATGGTCACCTGTTTGCAAATCGCATCCAGAGCAAAACGGTCGGCAACGATCACATCCACCGGCAGGTAAATGTTGACATCTCGTTCCTTGGCCCGGCGCAACAGTTCGGCGGCGGTGCCGAGCAGGTCATCCTCGACCTTGGAGGCACCAACGCCATAGCCTTGGCTCTTGAGAAACGTGTTGGCCATGGCCCCGCCAATGATCATCTTGTCGACCCGCTCCAGCATGTTGCGCAAGGCTTCGAGCTTGCCGGAGACCTTGGCGCCGCCGACAATAGCCACCAGCGGTCGTTGCGGATGGTCGATGGAACGGTGGAAGTATTCCATTTCCTGCTGGAGGAGAAAACCGGCCGCCTTTTCCTTGACATACTCGGCGACCCCGACCACAGAGGCATGGGCACGGTGAGAAACGGCAAAGGCGTCGTTCACGTACACATCCGCCAGTGCTGCCAATTGGCGGGAAAATTCGGGATCGTTCTTCTCTTCTTGGGAGTGAAAGCGCAGATTCTCCAGCATGAGAATCTCGCCGTTTTTGAGCGCGCCAGCCGCCTCAATCGCTGCCGCCCCGATGCAATCCGCAGCCAGCGGCACCGAAAGCCCCAAGAGTTGGGCTAGATGTGCCGCAATCGGTGCCAGCGAGTATTTCTCCACCCGCTGTCCTTTTGGCCGTCCCATGTGGGTACAGACAATCACCCGGGCCTGTTGCCCAAGCAGATACTGAAGGGTCGGCAGCACGGTACGGATACGCAGGTCATCGGTAATATCACCGGCCTCGTTCATGGGTACATTGAAATCAACCCGCACCAGCACTCTCTTGCCCGTCAGTTCAATATCCCGCAGTGTCCTCATCTTTGTTCCTCCCGTGCCGGTGGAATGTCTTTGGTCAGAAGCAGGGCATCCTCGACCGGCTGGCTATAATAGTGTTTGCGAGTGCCTGTCTGCACGAAACCGGCCCGGGCGTACAGCCGCCGGGCCGCAATATTCGATGCCCGGACCTCAAGGAAACAGACCGTGTATCTTTGATCGGCCAATCTGGCCATGGCATGGGCCAACAGGGCCGTCGCCACCATCCGTTGCCGCCACTCTGGAGCGACAACCAAATGCAGCAGTTCGCTCTCCGGGAAAAAGGTCCGAAGAAAAGCGTAACCGCACAACGCCCCTGCGCACCCTGCCGCCAGAGCAAACCCGTCGGCTGCCCTGATTTCCTCCCACATCTGCGCCTTGCTCCAAGGCGAAGACATAGCTTGCTGCTCGATCCGCTCTACCTGGGGCACATCTTCAGGAAGCAGAGGCCGGACGATCACATCATCCGTTCGGCCACTGAAACGGTCAGCTCGGCAAGCATGTTGGTGTAACTGCCCAGTTCATTGTCGTACCAGCCGTAAATGACAGCCTGGGTCAGCGGCACCTCCAAAATGGGTGGAGTGCTGCCTGCTTCGAATTTGAAGCTCTTCAGATTCTGCAGATTGACCCTGATGGCGGCCGTCCTGGTATGAATTTCGGTGGATTCGATCACCACTGCCGCCCTGGGCATACCGATGATGTCGGACGACACGTTTTGTTCCTTGGAAAAGACCAGATAAGGGCTGGTCTTGGCGTACTCCTCGTAGATCGAGTTGATCAGGCCGCGTTTGATCGGATTTTCGAGCTCATCCTGAAGGTTGAGGACCAAAACGATCAGCGATCCGGTGGAGGTTGGGATGCGCACCGATTCGGCAATGAAGCCGATACCTTTCATTTCCGGAATGACCAGTCCCAGAGCTTTGGCGGCACCGGTGGTGGTCAGGATGATGTTGTTGAGAATCGACCGGTTTTTACGCAGGTCCGAAGCACCGGCAGCGGGGAGGCGATCCAGCACCTCCTGGGAGCCGGTGGCCGCATGCACCGTGACCATGGAGGCGGACAGCATCCGGCTGGCGCCGAAATGATCGAGCAAGGGCTTGATCATATAGGACAGGCAGGTGGTGGTGCACGATGCGGCGGAGATGATGCTGTGCCGGGCCGGGTCATAGTCGTCGTCGTTGATGCCCATCACCGCCGTCACCGCATCTTCGGGCATATCAAGCCCCTTGGCCTGAATCTTAAATGGGGCGGAAACAATGACCTTTTCCGCTCCGGCCAGCAGATGGCCACGCGCCGCTCCCTTGCCCTCGTTGGGATCGGCGGTGGGGTCCTTGAAGGTGCCGGTGGCGTCGACAACCAGCCGCACTTGGTTGGCTTTCCAGTCGATATCCTTGGGGTTGCGCGCCTTGCGCAGAAAGGTCACCGGTATGCCGTCGATGGTCAGCGACCCTTTCTCCTCGTTCAGATTCTCGATCACTCGACCGCCTTTAAACCCATGGAGATACATGCCCAGTCGCCCATAGGTGGAATCTTTTTCGATGGCGGCGGCAATGTCCTCAAGCCCTCCGCCGACATTGCGGCCGAGATTGACGACGATTTCCGAGAAATACCGCCGGGAAACCTGGTTCCATAAGGTTAACTTGCCGATTCGTCCGAGACCATTGAGTCCGAGTTTCATAGAGGATGCTCCTTTGCGGTTGGATTATATGTAAGAAATTGTTATATGCCGGAAAGATAAGATCTTGCACGTCTGCTTGAGCAGACTGGCAAACATGCATGCGGCTCATGCATCGAAAAAAGAAAAGGTCAAAGCGCTTCCCGGCGGGGTTGCACCTCTGCCGTTTTTCTCGCCAACACTCTTTCTTCTTTAAAGAAATACATGATCTGCGCAAAAATTTCCAGTCCTGCACCCAAGTCAGCCCTGTTTTTCCGATATTGAGGCTGCCATGCGTCTGCCGCCAACCTGCCAACCCGGCACCCTGGTGCGACGGTACAAACGGTTTCTCGCCGACGTCCTATTGGCCGACGGACAATCCCTGACCGTACACTGTCCCAATTCAGGCTCCATGCGCGGTTGCTCGACCCCGGGCAGCCCGGTGCTGATCAGCCGCTCCGGCAATTCCCGGAGAAAATATCTGTGGACGCTAGAGATGGTCCAGGAGCAGGGCGTATGGATAGGGGTCCATACCGGACGGACCAACCAACTTGTCCGGGAGGCGCTGGAAAACGGCGTGATCGACGATTTCGGTACTCTGGGCTCGATTAGGCCGGAGGTGCGAGTCGCGGTTGGCAGCCGGTTGGATTTCCGCCTCGAAACCGCAGGCGGCACAGTCTACCTGGAAGTCAAAAATTGTTCCTTGGCGGAAAATGGGGTGGCCCGATTTCCCGATGCGGTCACGGACCGGGGCACCAAGCATCTGCATGAACTGGTTCGCCTGGCAGCGACCGGATGCGGCGCCGCGGTGGTGTTTTGCGTCCAGCGGAGCGATGCCGACCGGTGCGCGCCGGCAGCCGGCATCGACCCGGTGTACGCCGAAACCGTGGCTTGGGCAGCCGGCCAGGGGGTCCGCTTTCTCGCCTACCGTGCGGAAGTCTGCCCGCACGCCATCACGGTGCGGGCAAAGATACCCTTTTATCCTTCAGGATACCCGGCAGAGAGGATATGAACGCACAGCAAGCGGTGGTACTGCTCAGCGGCGGCCTCGACTCGACCACGGTTCTGGCCATTGCCCGCTCCCAGGGGTTTGCCTGCAACTGTCTCAGCTTCCAGTACGGTCAGCGTCAAGCCATCGAGTTGGAGCGGGCCCGGACCATTGCCCGGCGTTTTGACGCTGCCCGGCATCTTGTGCTCCACATCGACCTGAGCGCCATCGGCGGCTCGGCCTTGACCGATGCCATTGAGGTGCCCAAAGACCGGTCTCCCGCCGAGATGGAGCAGAACATTCCTGTCACGTATGTTCCCGGCCGCAATATCATCTTCCTCGCCCATGCCCTCTCCTGGGCAGAGGTATTGGGGGCGGCCGATATCTTTCTGGGCATCAACGTCATTGACTACAGCGGCTATCCGGACTGCCGCCCCGAATTTCTCGATGCCTTCGCCAAGATGGCCAATTTGGGCACCAAGGCCGGAGTCACCGGTACTCCGTTTTGTTTACACGCGCCGCTCATGTATTTGAGCAAGCAGGAGATCATTCTGAAGGGAATGGAACTTGGCGTGGACTACAGCCTGACCCACAGTTGCTATGACCCGGTTGGCGACCGGGCCTGTGGTCGTTGCGATGCCTGTCGGTTGCGGCTGCACGGGTTCCGTGAGGCCGGCTTGGCAGATCCGGCCCTGTATGATGTCCGGTGAGAGGAAAAACGGATCGCCTTCAGACGGACAGGTTGTGACGGATAGCGCCGCCGACCATGGTGAGAACGGCCCTGCCCTGCAGGATCCAATCGAGGAAGGGTGAGTTGCGGCTCTTGGAGACGACCTGATCGGCGGAATAGGCAAACTGTCGCTGCGGATCGATCAGAGTGATATCCGCCACCGCGCCGGGATGCAGCGTTCCCTTGGCGAGACCAAGGATGGTCGCCGGCATGACGGCAAGCAGTTCCACCAGCCGCCGCTCATCGATGACATGGTCGCGCACCAGGGCCAGGGTGAGCGGCAGGGCTGTTTCCAGGCCGATGATGCCATTGGCGGCCAGATCGAACTCCACTTCCTTTTCCAAAATGGAATGGGGGGCGTGGTCGGTGGCGATGGCGTCGATGGTGCCGTCGGCCAATGCCTGTTTGATCGCCTCCCGGTCAGCGGCGGACCGCAGCGGCGGATTCATCTTGGCATTGGTGTCGTAGCCCGCCACTGCCTCGTCGGTCAGGGTAAAGTAGTGCGGTGCCGTTTCGGCGGTCACCCGCACCCCCCGTCCCTTGGCCGCCCGGATGAGTTCAACGGCCATGGCGGTACTGACATGGGCGATATGCACCTGTGCGCCGGTGAGTTCGGCCAGGGCGATCTCCCGGTACACCATAATCGTTTCGGCAGCGGCGGGAATGCCTTTGAGGCCCAGCCGGGTTGCCACCGGCCCCTCGTGCATCACCCCGGAACTGAGGGAAGCCTCTTCGCTGTGGGAAATCACCGGCAGGCCGAAATCCGAGGCGTACTCCAAGGCGCGGCGCATCAACTGGCTGTCGCGTACCGGCCGGCCGTCATCGCTCACCGCCACGACCCCGGCCTCCCGCATCTCGCCAAATTCGGCCAGCTGTTTGCCTTCGCAACCCAGACTGATCGCCCCTACCGGATAGACCCGGATTGCCGCTTCGGCAGCACGGGCTACGATCATGGCGGTCACCGCAGCGCAGTCATTGATCGGCTTGGTGTTGGGCATGCAGGCCATGCCGGTAAATCCCCCGGACGCAGCCGCCCTCGCTCCCGAGAGGATGTCTTCCTTATACTCCTCGCCCGGCTCGCGCAAATGCACATGCATGTCGATCAGGCCCGGCACCACCCACAGCCCTTGAGCGTCGATTTCCGGCACACCTGGGGGGATTGGCTGCTTCGGATTGGCGATACAGCCATCGAGCACCAGCAGATCGCCAATCCGGTCGATCTTGTTGGCTGGGTCGATGATCCGGCCATTTTTGATGCACCAGGAAGCGCTCATTGGCAACACACCTCGAAAAAAGGGATTAGCATCGGCGCAGATTCGGCGAGACAGTCGTCAAGCGGTTCCCATCACCAGATACAGCAGGGCCATCCGTACCGCCACCCCATTGGTCACCTGGTCGAGAATCACTGATTGGGGGCCGTCGGCCACCTCGGGCGGTAACTCCACTCCCCGGTTGACCGGACCGGGATGCATGACGATGGCATCTGGTCTGGCCAGTTCGAGGATGCGCTGCGAAATGCTGAACTGACGGGCATACTCGCGCAGGGACGGCAGCAGGGGATCGTTCTGGCGCTCACGCTGGATACGCAGGGTCATGACCACATCAGCGTCGCGCACCGCCTCTTCCAACGACCCGCACAAGGTGGCGCCCAGTTGGTCGATGCCCTTGGGAATCAGGGTCGCCGGACCGTAGACATACACTGCCGAACCCATGCGGGTGAAGCCGGTGATGTTGGATCGCGCCACTCGGCTGTGGGCAATATCGCCTACAATGGCGACCTTGAGTCCGCTGAGTGTCGTTCGGTGCTCCTTGACCGTCATCAGGTCCAGCAATCCTTGGGAGGGATGCTCGTGAGCACCGTCGCCGGCATTGATCACCGCCGCCTGGACATAACGGGTCAGCAGCAGGGGCGCACCGGAACAGGGGTGCCTGATAATGATGATGTCCGGGTGCATGGCCGAAATGTTGCGGGCGGTGTCGGCCAGGGTTTCGCCCTTGGTGGTGCTGCTGGTCGTGGGGCTGATGTTGAAGGTATCAGCGCTCATCCGCTTAGCCGCCACCTCGAAGGAAAGGCGGGTGCGGGTGGATGGTTCGAAAAAGAGGTTGATGACTGTATGGCCCCGCAGGGTCGGCACTTTTTTTATCGACCGGGTCGAGATTTCCTTGAAGGAGTCGGCGGTGGCGAGAATGTGGGAGATATCCTCGCGCGAAAACTGTTCCATGCCCAAGATGTGATGATGCGCAAAGGCCTTGCCCGATGCCATGCTGCCCTCCGCAGGTCAGTGAACGGAATCGCCAATCCGGCTCCAACGGATCGACCGGAGTCGCTCCAATGAGAACAGAGGGGTCTGCACGTCCCAAGACCAATAGATGGCCCAGGCTTTGCCGCGAATCGCCTTGAGATCGACAAAACCCCAGAAACGGCCGTCAAAGGAATTGTCGCGGTTGTCGCCCATGGCGAAAATCTTGTTCGCCGGTACGGTCACCGGGCCGAAATTGTCACGCGGATCAAGCGCGGCCGGGTGAATGGTCGGGTCCCGGAAGACCCCGTGCCGGTCGTCAAACGGCTTGCCATTGATGAAGATGTGTTTGTCGCGAATCTCGACAATATCGCCGGCAACCGCGATCACCCGCTTGATATAATCGAGTTCCGGGTCCTTGGGATACTCGAATACGACGATATCGTTGGGCTTCGGGTTGTTGATCGGGATCAGGGTGGTGCCGGTGAAGGGCATCTTGATGCCGTAGATGAACTTGTTCACCAGGAGATGGTCACCGATCAGCAAGGTGGGCAGCATCGAACCGGAAGGGATTTTAAAGGCTTGGATGATGAATGTGCGGATGAACAGGGCCAACAAGAGGGCGATGACAATCGCCTCAATGTTTTCCCGGATGACGGATTTTTTTGCTGTCACGTACGTGCCTGTAACTAAGGGGCAAGGTTAAAAAAAATTGAGCCAAGGCTACCCGATGGCAGGACAAAATTCAAGCAGGTTTTCTTGAGAATAGACGACTATCGTGGGATGGCCTGCCACTGCGGCGAAGTGGCCCACACCTAAAGGTGAGTTGCAACGGTGTGTGCACGCATCAACAGGCTCACACCTGCTCGTCTTCAAGAAAAATTTTTCGCAGTTTGTAGAAATAGTCGATGCCAGACCAGACCGTGAGCACCAAGGCCACATAGACAATAGCCAGGCCGATCTGGTGCAGGAAAGGAATCGGCAAGACGTCATTGGGAAAAATCAGGGTTCCCAACCCGATGTACTGGATGGTTGATTTCCATTTCCCCATGTTGCTGGCGTCGACGACAATGCCGGACGAGGAGGCGACACTCCGTAGTCCGGTCACCACAATTTCCCGGCACAGGATAATGAGGGTCACCCAGGCCGGCATCCTGCCGATGGGGATCAGCATGACCAGCGCCGTGGCCACCAGCACTTTATCGGCCAGGGGATCCATGAGTTGGCCTAGAACGGTTATCTCTTTGTATTTTCGTGCAAAATATCCATCGATCCAATCCGAGACAGCGGCAACAGCAAAAACAAACCAGGCAATCAAGCTGATCCACGTGGTCTGCTCCTGGAGCAAAAGCAACATCAGGCAACCGGAGAGAAAAAACCGGCTGCCTGTAATGAGGTTGGGCAGATTAAAAATTTTTGCACAGCGGTTCAATGAACGGTTACCAATTGCCTGACATTGATGTTTGAGGAGAGTGATGGCCTGCTGTTGCGGTAGGAACGATAGGTCTCCATGACCTTGGTCACATAATTCTGGGTTTCCGGGATATTGGGCACTACACCGTAGGGCGCGACGTTGCCCGGCCCCGCATTGTACGCCGCCAAGCTTAATTCTATATTTCCGTTGAAGTTGTCAAGGAGATACCGGAGATACTTGGTGCCGCCGTTGATGTTCTGGAGGGGATCGAAGGGATTGCGGACCGCCAGATCCTTGGCGGTGCCCGGCATCAGCTGCATCAACCCTTGGGCGCCCTTGGGGGAAACCGCACTGGGGTCGAAATTGGATTCGGCCTTGATGACCGCTTTGATCAACAGCGGGTCAACCTGATGATTGGCGGCGGCCAGTTTGATGTAGCGGTCCAAGACCGGTGGCGTGGTTTTGAACAGCCTGTAGTATCCGTTGTTATAGTAATCGCTCCCTTCCATTCCCATGCGGGCCAGTCCGCTGCTCGAACGGCGGGCGATGGTTTTTATGAGGCGATCTTCAGGAGAATCAATCCGGCGTGGTGTCCGTTCATTCAGCTTATACCGCCCATCACCGGGAACATTGGTGTAATGGCAAATTCCCCGGGCATCAACATAGGCGTACATTGCTGCGCTTGCCGAAACAGGCAGCAGCAGAAGCATGGCAAGAAGAAGTCCTGGTAGGCGGAAAGGCATAGAGGCTCTGTTGTTATTGCTGACGTTTTTCCCAGTCGGCTAAAAATTGCCGCATACCGATGTCGGTTAGCGGATGCTTGGCGAGCTGGGCGATCACCTTGTAGGGAATGGTAGCAATATCGGCGCCGAGCAAAGCCGACTCGACCACATGCATCGGATGGCGAACCGAGGCGACAATCACCTCGGTGGCAAAACCGTAATTTCGCAGGATCGTCATTATATCGGCAATTAAATCAAGACCGTTTACCGAAATATCATCAAGGCGGCCAATAAATGGGCTGACGTAGGTTGCTCCGGCCTTTGCCGCCAATAAGGCTTGAGCGGCGGAAAAAATCAGCGTTACATTGGTCTTGATCCCTTCGGCTGCCAATCGCTTGGCCGCTTTCAATCCCTCCTCGATCATGGGGATCTTGATAACTATATTATCGGCAATTTTGACCAATTCCTTAGCCTCGGCCACCATGCCGTCCGCATCGAGACTGACGACCTCGGCGCTCACCGGTCCCTCGACCAATGCGCAGATCTCTTTTAGAATTTCGACAAAAGGGCGAGGCTCTTTGGCGACCAGCGACGGATTGGTGGTCACGCCGTCAACCATACCAAGTTCCAGCCCTTTTTTGATTTCTTCAATATTGGCGGTGTCGATGAAAAACTTCATACATCTCCTTCTTGTTCCGGCTTGCCGGCAAATTGATCACAGCATTGCTCGCTGCAGAAATAGTAGGTTTTTCCATCCTTGCGCAGACGCAGGGCCTGATGTTTTGGGATCAGGACGTGGCAGACCGGATCTTCGATCAGCACATCCTGTGGCGCGGAATCATCGCCCGAAGCGGCGTCAGGTCGTTTTTTCGGCAATCGTCCCCGGAGGACACGCCAACCAGCATACAACAGCAGAGCCATAATCAACAGACGCAACGGTATCATACAGACCGGCGCAACTCCGAGGCGTACGTGTTGTTTTCCCTGTTCAGCATGATTTTATTATAGCTGGGGTGAATGAAATGTCTAACTGATTTGTCTCGGCCGCCGCCTTTTTACCCTGGCTTTTCAGGTCGCCTTCACCAGGAAATCCGCTCGATCAATTGGCCATGGCTGGTCTGTTGCAGGTTGGCCAGCAGAGTGCCAATCGTTTTGCCGTAACAGGGATGAATGCGGTCAGCGGCAATTTCCGCCAGCGGAGCGAGAACAAACAATCGCTGGGCCATACGTGGGTGGGGAACGGTCAATCGCTCGGTCATGAGAGTCAGGTCGTCGTACAGCAGCAGATCGAGATCGAGGGTGCGGTCCTGACAGACGGCGGAGACCTGCCCGCGGTTCCGGCCATGCCGAGCCTCCACAGTGTGCAAGAATCGCAGAAGAACATCCGGAGGCAGTGTCGTGCGCACCAACGCCGCCGCATTGACAAACCAGTTGTCGCTTGCCATGCCGAGCGGCTGGCTGCGATAGGGAGAGGACAGCGCTATGGGGGTCAAAGCGGGGCAAGCCGCCAATTCCTGCCAGGCTGTAGCAAGAATTACAAGGGATTGCCCCAGGTTGGACCCGAAGCCAACAGCGGCTTCATGGCCGCCGCTGGCTTCGGCTGGGCAGGATTTCACCTTGTTCGGAACAGTCGGGAGCAGGAGATTTTCAAAAGGTATTCAGCCCCAGCACGTCGAACATGGAGTAGAGCCCGTTTGGTTTGCTGGTCACCCATGTGGCGGCAAGGGTTGCCCCCCGGGCGAAGTTGTCCCGGCTGCTTGCCCGGTGGGTAATTTCCAGCCGTTCACCCGCTCCGGCAAAATAGACTGTGTGTTCCCCAACGATATCCCCGCCCCGGACGGTCTGGATGCCGATCTCCCGGTTAGTCCGTTCGCCGATGATGCCGTTGCGCTCCATGACGCCGACTTCCGCCAAATCGCGACCGAGGGCAGCAGCGGCCAACTGCCCGAGCTTGAGGGCCGTGCCCGAAGGCGCATCTTTTTTCATGCGGTGATGCGCCTCGACAATCTCGACATCGTAGGCATCACCCAAGATACCCGCCGCCTTCTCCACCAGTTTGAAAAGGACATTGACCCCGACGGCCATGTTAGGCGACTGGACGCAGGGGAAATGCGCATCGGCCAATGCCTTGAGGGTCGCCAATTCAGCGGCGGACAGACCCGTTGTGCCGACCACCATGGCCGTACCACGGGTAGCAGCCTGTTTGGCAAAGTCGATGGTGGCCTCGTGGAAGGTGAAATCGACGAGCACATCGGCCTGGTCAATAACCGAAGCCAGCCCCTCTGTGATCACCACCCCGGTTTCCCCCAAGCCACTGATCGCGCCCGCATCTTTGCCGATAGCCGGACTACCCGACCTTTCGAAGGCGCCGCTTAAGCGCAGCCCTGGATGGGCATGCACCATGTGGATGATTCGCTGTCCCATGCGGCCGGCCGCACCGGCAACAATCACTCTGGTCATCACTCCCTCCCGGTTATCGGTTACAGTAATCCCACGGCCGCCATGTCTTTTTTCAGCCGCTCCAAACCGGCCGCATCGATCTGCGTCATGGGCAGCCGGACCTCATCCGACTTGATCCGGCCCATCAAGGCCAGACCCTTTTTGGCCGGAGCAGGGCTCGGATAACAGAACATCGCACCCATCAAGGAAAATAGTTCGTAGTGGAGCGCCTTGGCCTTGGGCACGTCGAGTCGGAGAGCCGCCTCGATCATGGAGGCGGTCTTGCCCGGCTCCAGATTGGAAACCACGGAGATCACGCCTCGGCCGCCAATCATCACCGTCGGCATGGCAGTAAAATCGTCGCCGGACAACACGATGAAATCTTTCGGGCACAGTTGGATGACCTCGCTGACCTGGTTGAGACTGCCGCTGGCCTCCTTGATCCCGATCACATTGGGCAGGGCGGCCAACCGGGCCACGGTTGCGGGCAGTATGTTCGTCACTGTGCGGCCCGGCACGTTGTAGAGGATCATCGGGATATCGACGGCCTTGACGATCGCCTTGAAGTGCTGGAACAGCCCTTCCTGGCTAGGCTTGTTGTAATAGGGAACGACCGACAGCACCGCATCGGCGCCGCTGGCCTTGGCCGACTCGGTCAGCTCGATGGCCTCCAGCGTGCTGTTGGCGCCCGTTCCGGCAATGATGGGCACCCGCCCTTTGACGGTTTTGACGGTCAGCTCGATCACCCGTTTGTGTTCATCGAAATCCAAGGTCGCGGACTCGCCGGTGGTCCCGCAGGGTACAAGCCCGTGAATACCCCCGCCAACCTGGAATTCGATCAAATCGATCAACCCCTGCTCATCGATCTTCCCGTCACGCATGGGGGTGACCATTGCGGTGATGGCGCCTTCAAATCGTTTCATTGTGCTCTCCTCCTTCGGTACGTGGTTTCCGTCGGTTATCCAGGCAGAGCTGGGTAGCACGGCGATATGAATCGATCACACCTCTCCGTTCGTCATTCAACGAGCGCTTCGGCAGTGAGTTCCCCTTGGTAGATGAGATGCGCCGGTCCCTTGAGCAGCACCTGATTCGCTCCTTCCACTTGTTCTCCGTTGAAATACACCGTCAGGGCAACGCCCCCCGAGGTGACGATTTCCACGGGCGAACCGGCGTATCCCTTGGCGGCGGCAATCAGCGCCACCGCGACCACGCCGGTGCCGCAAGCCATGGTCTCGTCTTCGACGCCGCGTTCGTAGGTCCTGATCCGGAAGCCTTCCATGGCATGGCCGACGAAGTCGACGTTGGTGCCTGCCGGCGCAAAAGCGGGATGCCGTCTGATCTGTCGCCCCAAACCAATCACGTCAAGGGTGTCGATGTCGTCGACAAAAATCACCGCATGGGGTACGCCGGTGTCCACGCCGTGCACCATGAGCATCTGACCGGCCACTTCCAGTTGCCGATCGAAACGGAACGAATGGGGCGGAGTCATGCGGACTGTCACCTGGGTGTCAGCCACGGTGGCATCAATCATTCCGGCCAAGGTTTCAAACCGCATCCTCGCCGCCGCGATCCCCTGCATGTAGGCAAAACGGGCCACACATCGCGCGCCGTTGCCGCACATTTCCGCCTCGGACCCATCGGCGTTGAAGAACCGCCATTTGAAATCAGCCCGGTCCGAGTGCTCAATCAGAAACAATCCGTCCGCGCCCACCGAAAACTTCCTCCGGCAGACCAGACGGGCAAACTCGGCCATTTGCTCCGGGTGCATTATGGGGTGGCGATGGTCAATGATGATAAAATCGTTGCCCGCTCCACTCATTTTCCAGAAGGGAATCGGCAAAGAAATATTTCTCATCGCATGCTTCCGCGGTTGCGCCTCACCTGTCGATCCGGATTTCCGCCGAGCGGGCGCTTTCGTTGGGCGGGTCGCTGCCATCAATGCTGGAGATCGAATAAAACAGCGGCACATTGGGCGCCTTGGTATCGATGAACATATTGTAAGGCAGCTCGACCTCGCCAACCCGTATCGCCTTGTCCTCACCCGCTGCCCGACGGTAGACCCGGTAACCCACCAGATCTTCATCTTTGACATGATCCCAGAAAATCTTCACGCCGACCTCGGTTCTGAGTCCATCGATCCGGTCGGGAACCGACGGCGCGGTCCGCTTGAGCGGCCGAGCCTCGGCGGTGCCGCTCAAACCGCTTTTGACCGAGCCCTGCGTAAATGTGCTGATGGCCTGGACCCGGTAAACATACACCTTGCCGTTCTCGACAGCAGTGTCTGTGTACGAAGCGGCCTCCACCGGCTCGCCGATCTGCGTCACCGGACCGACACCGACACCGCGATACAACTGATATCGCAATGCCAGGGGTTGGGGGCTGGTGGCGCCGGCGTCAACCGGCTGCCATTGTATAACATTCTTGCCATCGCCGCCGACAGCGCTGATCCGGTCAGGGGTTGCGGGCGGCGTTTGCCAGAAAAAGGTGACCTCGTTGGAATCTTGGGACTCGATCCATAAGCCGGCTTTACTTCGCACCTTGAAAAAATAGATCTGACCCGGCCGCAGCCCTCTGACCTCACAGGTTGCGGTTCTGTCTTCACCCGAAGCCAGGATGCCGCCAGATACAGTCATCCACGAGTCATAGGGGACGGGACAGGTCGGGCAGTATGAATCAGCCGGCACTTCGGCCCGGTAGAGCAGAAAGCTGCCGATTTCCTCGACGGATTTGCCGGTGAGCGTTTTCTTGGGGTAGGTCCAGGAAAGGGTCGCCCCTTTGTCGTCCAGCTCAGCCCGAAGATCCTGGATGGCTACGGGTATAACGTGGCGGGGCGGGACAGGCGCATTTTTGAACCCGCAACCGCCAAGGCTCAGCAGTGTGAGGAGAGCGAGGATCAGCAAAGCCGATCGCCGGTTGCCGCATCTGTTCATGATGGTATTCCCAGGAAACGCTCCACTCCGGCCAAGGTCTCCTCCACCCTGACCCGGCTGGTTCCTCCGGCGGACAGCCTGCTGTCCACCGAGCCTTCCACGGTCAGGACATCAAAAACATCCGCTTCGATCAATGCTGAAAATTGTTGCAATTCAGCCAAGGGAAGATCGGCCAGTTCGCAATCCCGATCCTGGCAGAGCGCTACGATCCGACCCACCACGCCATGGGCCTGACGAAAAGGCAGGTTACGCCGGACCAGGTAGTCGGCCAAGTCGGTGGCGGTCATGAATCCTCCGCCGGTAGCCGCCCGCAGCCGCTCCGTCTTGAACTCGGTGTGGTCAAGGAGCTCGGCGGTGATGGCTAGGCTCGCCTTGACCGTGTCCAAGGCATCGAAGACCTGTTCCTTGTCTTCCTGTAAATCGCGGTTATAGGTCAGGGGCAGCCCCTTGACGGTCATCAGCAGGGCCATCAGGGCACCGGTGACCCGGCCGGTCTTGCCGCGGATCAACTCGGGGATATCGGGATTCTTCTTCTGCGGCATGATCGACGAACCGGTACAGTAGCGGTCCCCGATGCGGGCGAAGTCAAACTCCTTGGTCGACCAGAGCACCAGCTCCTCGGCAAGCCGGCTGAGATGTACCTGGATCAGGTTGAGGCAGAAGAGCGTTTCCAGGGCGAAGTCACGGTCGCCGGTGGTATCCATCGAGTTGGCGGTGATGGCGGCAAACTTCAATTCCGCCGCGACCCAATGACGATCGATGGGCAGACCGGTGCCAGCCATGGCTGCCGCGCCCAGCGGCATGATGTCGATCCGCCTGCGGCAGTCGGTCAGCCGGTCCCGGTCGCGCTGAAACATCTCCACGTAGGCGAGCAGATGATGCGAAAGCAGAACCGGCTGCGCCCGTTGGAGATGGGTGTAGCCAGGCATGACCGCTCCCAGGTGTTTCCGGGCCTGCCGCGCAAAGGCTCGCTGGACATTGGCAAGCAACGCGTCCAGGGCGTCGGCCTCGTCCCGGAGGTACAGGCGGAAATCGAGGTTGACCTGGTCGTTGCGGCTGCGAGCGGTGTGCAGCTTGGCTCCGGCTGCTCCGATCCGGTCGGTCAGGGCCTTCTCGATGTTCATGTGGATGTCTTCCAACTCGGGCTTAAAGACAAACTCGCCCCGGTCGATCTCGGCCTCGATCTCGGTCAGGCCGCGCAGGATGGCATCCCGTTCTTCATTCGTAATCAACCCTTGCCGGGCCAGCATCCGGGCATGGGCCATGGAGCCCATGATATCGTACCGGTAGAGCCGGGCATCGTACTGGATCGAGGCGGAAAAGGCCTCCACCGAAGCGGCGGTGGCTTCGGCAAAGCGGCCACCCCACATCTTGTCCGAGGGTCTGTTCGTTTCAGCCGCCATTGTTCATCCGCTGGTGCGCCTGGATACGCAGGCGCAGGGCATTGAGCCGGATAAAGCCGGTGGCGTCGGCCTGATTGTAGACCTCGTCCTCCTCAAAGGTGGCAAACGACTCGGAATAGAGCGAATTGGCCGATTTCCGGCCCACGGGGATGCAGTTGCCCTTATAGAGCTTGAGCCGGACAGTGCCGTTGACCGTGGTTTGGGCATCATCCATGGTGCGTTGCAGCATGCGCATCTCCGGCGAGAACCAGAAGCCGTTGTAGATAAGCTGCGAATAACGGCTCACCAGGGAATCGCGGATGCCCAGCACTTCCCGGTCCAGGGTGATGGTCTCCAGATCCCGGTGCGCGGCCCTGAGGATGGTGCCGCCGGGAGTTTCATAGACCCCGCGCGACTTCATGCCGACAAAGCGGTTTTCAACCATGTCGAGGCGGCCGATGCCGTTGGCTCCGCCCAATCTGTTGAGAGCGGTCATCAGCTCCACCGGAGCAAGCCGCTCGCCGTTGATGGTCACGGGCGTACCGCGCTCGAAATCGATCTCGACATAGGTGGCTTTATCCGGCGCCTGCTCCGGCGAAACGGTCAGCTTGAACATCTCCTCGTCAGGCTCGTTCCAGGGGTTTTCCAGAAGGCCGCCTTCAAAGCTGATGTGCAGCAGGTTTTCGTCGGAACTGTAAGGATTCTTCTTGGTGACCGGCACCGGGATGCCGTGCTCCTTGGCAAAGGCGACCAGTTTCTGCCGGGAGTTGAGATCCCAGAGCCTCCAGGGAGCGATGATGGTCAGTTTTGGATTGAGCGCCATATAGCTCAGCTCGAAACGAACCTGATCATTGCCCTTGCCAGTGGCGCCATGGCTGACTGCGTCGGCATTCTCCTGGGCGGCAATCCGCACCTGTTCCTTGGCGATCAGCGGCCGGGCCAGCGAGGTGCCCAACAAGTAGGACCCTTCATAGATGGCGTTGGCGCGAAAAGCCGGAAAGATATAGTCGCGCACAAATTCTTCGCGCAGATCGGAAATGACCACCTTGTCCGCACCGGTGGCCAACCCCTTGGCCCGGACCGCATCCCAATCTTCCTTCTGGCCGATGTCGGCGGAATAGGCGATGACCGGACAGCCGTATTCATTGGCCAGCCATTTCAGGATGACCGAGGTATCCAACCCGCCGGAATAGGCGAGGACGATTTTTTTCACGCTCATAGATTTGCTCTGTCAGGCCGCGCGGGCCTGATGGATGATTTACGGTTAGGCGATTTTTCTATTCAGGATGAAATGTTCCAGGATGGCCGCGTGGATGTGCATCTTGTTTTCCGCCTGTTCGAAGATCACGCTTTGCGGGCCTTCCAGGACTTCATCGGTGATTTCTTCCCCGCGATGGGCAGGCAGGCAATGCAGGACAATGGCTTCCCGGTCCGCCTTGGTCAACAAAGACGCATCAAGCTGATATTGCTGGAACAAACCAAGCCGCCGTTCCTGCTCTGCTTCCTGCCCCATGGAGGCCCAGACATCGACGCTGACCACGTCGCCCCCCTGGATAGCTTCGGCAGGATCGCGCAAAATGGTAATCGGCAGGTCACTGCGTGCCCGCGCTCTGGTCAGGATGGCCTCGTTGGGATCGAAACCGTCCAGACAAGCCAGAGTCAGCGGGAAGCCGAAAACCGAGGCCGCTTCGATCCAGGAGTTGGCCATGTTGTTGCCGTCACCGATCCAGACGGCCTTGATGTCCAGCGTGCCCTTCACCTCAAGCACGGTCATCAGGTCACTGAGGACCTGGCAGGGATGGTGGAGATCGGTCAGGGCGTTGATCACCGGAACCGTGGCATAGTGAGCCAACTCCTCCACCACTTCCTGACCGAAGGTGCGGACCACAATGGCGTCGACATAGCGGGAAAGCACCCGGGCCGTATCCTTGAGCGGCTCGCCGCGCCCCAGTTGGGACTCTTTGGTGGACATGAAGATCACCTGTCCGCCAAGGCCATACATAGCGGCCTCGAAGGACACCCGGGTGCGGGTCGATGGTTTTTCAAACAGGAGACAGATGGTGCGGCCGGCAAGGAGCTGCCGGCGGACGCCCAACCCGCGGTCGGCTTTCAGCGCGCGGGCCCGATCGATCAAAAAACGCAATGTTGCCTGTGAAAAGTCGCCCAAGGCCAGCAAATGGTCATTCATAACGACGTTATCCAAAGGGGGATCCGAAAACGGCATGGCACGGATAACACACGCCCACCATCGGGCTTTTTGGAGCACCACGTCACGCCAGAGAAGAAAATAGTTAATACAAGAAAATAAGGTGCCTGCAAAGGGATTTCGCGGCAAAACCTCTCATTCCGGGCAAGGGCGACAAACATGGGTATCATGGCATCCACCCGCCTCAAATACTCTTTGGCATTGTCAGTCATTATCAAGTAGTTTTATTTCCCAACGTCCATTTCAGACCCATTGCATCCAACCAAAATTTGGGTATTATTCGAGTATCAGAAGTTGCTGGAAACCGATGCCCAAACCGTAAGGCCTCAAACAGCAAGGGAGTGTGAGGGGACACGGAACAGAATGGCCCGGCACGGTGTAGCCATGCTTGGGCATGACGGATTCTGCACGGCTTTGTGCCGAATGTCGGTATCCGGCGCGTTCGTTTAAAGGGTAGATTAGCCGCAAAAGACCATCTTCCCAACCTGTAAATAGAAGGAGACAAGGATGTTCACAAAAATGTTTGTGGTCAATGGTGTCCCTCGACAATTGCTGGTAGACAAGGACGCTATGCTTTCCGATGTGCTGCGCGAGCAGCTTCAGCTTACCAGTGTGAAGGTTGGCTGCGGGCAGGGGCAGTGCGGCGCGTGTTCGGTGATTCTTGACGGGAAACTGGTACGTTCCTGCATGACCAAGATGAGCCGCGTGCCTGACAATGCCGCGATCACCACGCTCGAAGGCATAGGCACATCAGGCAACCTGCATCCCCTGCAACATGCCTGGATTTTCCACGGCGGTGCGCAATGCGGCTTCTGCACACCGGGCTTCATTGTTTCCGCCAAGGCCCTGCTCGATCAAAATCCCAAACCCAGCCGCGACGATGTGCGCGAATGGTTCCAGAAAAACAAGAACGCTTGCCGCTGTACAGGTTACAAGCCGCTGGTGGATGCGGTTATGGACGCCGCTGCTGTCTTGCGCGGCGAGAAGGATCTCTCGGACATCCAATACAAGGTTCCGGCTGATGGGCGGATCTGGGGTACGGGCTTCACGCGGCCAAGCGCTCATGCCAAGGTGACCGGCGTGGCCGAGTTCGGCGCGGACGCCGCCCTGCGCATGCCCTGCGGCACTCTGCACCTTGCCCTGGCTCAGGCCAAGGTTTCGCATGCCAATATCAAAGGTATCGACACCTCCGAGGCGGAGAAGATGCCCGGCGTTTTCAAGGTGCTGACGCACAAGGACGTGAAGGGCAAAAACCGCATCACCGGCCTCATCACCTTTCCCACCAACAAGGGCGACGGCTGGGATCGTCCCATCCTCAATGACCAAAAGATATTCCAATATGGCGATGCCGTGGCCATAGTCTGTGCTGACTCTGAGTGCCATGCCCGTGCCGCTGCGGAAAAGGTCAAGCTCGATCTGGAGCTTTTGCCGGAATACATGAACGCCCCGGACGCCATGGCCCCGGATGCGCTGGAAATCCATCCCGGCACGCCTAACGTCTATTTTGAGCAGGGGCTGGAAAAAGGCGCCGATACCGCCCCGATCTTCGCCTCAAACGATATGATTGTGGCCGAAGGCGACTACTACACCCAGCGTCAGCCCCACCTGCCCCTTGAACCCGATGTCGGCTACGGATATTTGAATGAAGACGGCAAACTGGTACTCCATTCAAAATCTATCGGTCTGCACCTGCATGGCCTTATGATCGCGCCCGGCCTCGGATTGGACTTCGGTAACGACATGGTCATGGTGCAAAATACCGCGGGCGGCACCTTTGGGTACAAGTTCAGTCCAACCATGGAAGCGCTTGTCGGCGTGGCGGTTCTGGCCACGGGCCGCCCCTGCCATCTGCGCTACAACTATGAGCAGCAACAGCAGTACACAGGCAAACGCTCGCCGTTCTGGACAACGGTGCGCATGGCCGCTGACAAGAAAACAGGCAAGGTCATGGCGCTCGAAGCCGACTGGATCGTCGATCACGGCCCGTATTCGGAGTTCGGCGATCTGCTCACCCTGCGCGGCGCGCAGTTCATTGGCGCGGGTTATGGCATCCCCAACCTGCGCGGGCGGGGACGCACCGTATGTACCAACCATGCCTGGGGTTCGGCCTTCCGCGGTTACGGCGGTCCAGAAATCGAATTCGCCTCCGAATCGCTGATGGATGAACTGGCGCAAAAACTCGGCATGGATCCCTTTGAGCTGCGTGCCGCGAACTGTTACCAACCCGGCGACACCAATCCCTCGCAGCAAAAGCCGGAAGTCTACAGTTTTCCGCAAATGTTTGATTTATTGCGCCCCAAGTACCAAAAGGCCAAGCAGGATGCCGCAGCGAAATCCACCGCCGCCGTCAAGCGCGGCGTGGGTGTCGCTGTGGGCGTGTACGGTTCCGGTCTTGACGGCCCGGACAACGCGGAAGCGTGGGCGGAACTGAACCCCGACGGCGGCGTCACGATCTACGCGTGCTGGGAAGATCACGGCCAGGGCGCTGATGCCGGAGTTCTTGGCACTGCCCATGAAAGTCTGAGGCCGTTGGACATCCCCATGGATAAAATCCGCTTGGTGATGAACGACACCAGCAAGGCTCCCAACTCCGGACCCGCAGGCGGCTCCCGCTCTCAGGTCGTGGTCGGCAACGCCATCCGTGTCGGCTGTGAAGCGCTCATTGAGGCCATGCGCAAACCCGGCGGAGGTTTCTATGACCACCAGGGAATGAAGGATGCCGGCCGCGAACCGCGTCAGAAAGGTGTGTGGACGGCTCCGGCCGTGGCCTGTGACGAAAAAGGCAAAGGCGCTCCCTTCTGCTGCTACATGTATGGTCTGTTTATGGCCGAAGTGGCAGTTGTTGTGGCGACCGGCAAGACCACGGTGGAAAAGCTCACCATGGTGACCGACATCGGCAAAGTGAACAACCGCGTGATTGTCGAGGGGCAGATCTATGGCGGCCTGACCCAAGGCGTGGGCCTGGCGCTCAGCGAGGATTATGAGGATATCAAAAAGCACAGTACCATCGCTGGCGCGGGCATTCCTTTTATCGAGGATATTCCGGATGATATCGAAATTATCTTGGTGGAGACCGCCCGTCCTGACGGACCGCACGGTGCTTCGGGTGTGGGCGAGATCCCGCTCTGTGGACCGCATCCGGCCATTATCAACGCCATTGCCAACGCGTGCGGAGCGCGCGTGCGTCGGCTGCCCGCCTATCCTGAAAAGGTTCTGGCGGCTTTGAAAAAATAGTGTACGCAGGGGAACCGGGAAGGCTGTATCTTCCCGGTTCCCCTGAACACCACACAGCATCTGCAAACAGCCCACGACCATATTTTCACTCGAAGATTCTCTTGCAATCAAGTGCACCCTGCCCGGCAACTTGGGCTACAACCTGATGCAATTTTATCGCATCAGGTTCGTCTGTTCAGGCGGTAGAAACTGGGGCAGGCTCGCTTGTCCGCCGGGAGGCTGAATGGATCAAGCCAAACTACGCGAAATTGAGGCGCGTTGTACGCAGGAGGCCATGCCGCGATGCAGGGCACGCTGCCCTCTGCGTATGGACGTGCGCGCATTCATGGAGCACATGGCTGACGGTAAGCTGCGTGAAGCCAGAAAAGTATTGGAACTCCATCTGCCGGTGCCGGAAATCATGGCCCGCATTTGCGATCATCCCTGTGAAGATCACTGTCTGCGCCGCGATCTGGGCGGTAGTCTGGCCATTGGCGCCCTAGAAGCCTTTTGCATAGGCAATGCGGACAAGCAGAGCAAAAGTTTTCCGCGCGCTCCCAAGGCGGTCTCCATCGCGGTGCTGGGTAACGGCCTGGCCGGTCTTGTCGTTGCCTTTGAACTGTCCCGAAAAGCCTATCCAGTCACGATATTTCATGAAGGCGAGGCGCATGGGACTCTTTTGCAGCGTTTTTCATCGCTTGCGCAGGAGCATGTTGCGCGTGAATATGAGGGGCTGCTCAAAGCGGGTTGCACGGTTACCGAGCGGGTGCTTGACGCCGCGCTTCTTGAAAAAGCGAGAAGTGGCTTCACGGCGGTCTTTGTGGATGCTGACGCAGCGGCCGGTCTTTTCGCCGGTCTTGGCGCCGCGCCTGATCCCGCTACCGGGTTTGTGACGGGCAATATTTGCGCCGGAGGCATGTTGGCACAAAGCCCGACCGGGGCGCTCTATGCTTCAAGCTCGAAGCAGGCGAGCGAAGGCAGGCGTTCGGCGGTGACGCTTGAACGCCTTGTGACAGGCGTTTCTCTCACCGCCGAACGCGGCGCGGAGCTGACCCGGGAGACTCCCCTTCATACTCCGCTGGATGGTGTTATGCCCAAGGCTCCAGTTCTGCCGCAAGGCGATGCGTACTTGCCGGAAGAAGCCATGCAGGAGGCGGCCCGCTGTATCCGTTGCGAGTGTCTGGCTTGTGTCAGAGAATGCGTGTACCTGCAGAAATACGGTGGCTACCCGCGCACCTATGCGCGGCAGATCTACAACAACGCGTCCATTGTCAAAGGCGGGCATCTTGCCAATGCGCTCATAAACGGCTGCATGTTGTGCGGGCAATGCACGGAGCTGTGTCCGGAACGTTTTTCCATGGCCGAGCTCTGCCTTTCGGCGCGTCAGGATATGGTCACTCGTGGATATATGCCTGCCTCGGCTCATGAATTCGCCCTGGAAGACATGGAAAGCGCAAACAGCGAGACCTGCGCCTTGTTCATGGGCGATCCGGGCGGCAAAAAGACCGTGTATGCGTTTTTCCCCGGATGTCAGCTTGCGGCGTCTCGTGGGGAACAGGTGTTGGCAACGTATGAATTTTTGCACGACGCCCTGCCTAGTGGTGAGGGCGTTGGGTTGTTCCTGTCCTGTTGCGGCGTGCCAGCGCATTGGGCAGGGAGTGAAGAAAAGTTTCAGAGCGGCCTGGCGCGCATCCGAGCGGAATGGGAAAGAGCAGGAAGACCAACGCTTATCATGGCCTGCGCCTCCTGTTTGAAGACCTTTGGTGAGGCTGCGCCGGGTATCCCCACTGTTTCATTGTGGGCAATGTTGGATGGGCATTTGATGGACATGCCAACAAAGCCGGCGGAAAAAACGTATTGCATTCATGATCCGTGCGCAGCCCGGCATGATGAGGCCTGGCAGAAAGCCGTGCGGAGCCTTGCCGCCAAGTGTGGCGTAAGCCTCGAAGAGCCCCGGCGCACAGGCATGGAAACGGCCTGCTGCGGCTATGGCGGATTGATGTGGAACGCACAGCCCGAACTGGCCGCCGTTGCCGCGCGCCACAAGGCGGATGCGTTGGATAAGCCCGCGCTGGCCTCGTGCATCATGTGCCGCGACAGACTGGTCGCAAGCGGTAAAGAATGTCTGCACCTCCTCGATATTTTGCCTTTTTCAAAAACAGACGATGGCTCAAAAGCGGCACTCGCGGCCCCGCCGGGGCTTTCCGCCCGCCGTGCGAACCGGGCCGCCTTAGCCGGGCGGGTACGCGTTACATATCTGGGCGGGACTGCCTTGTCCGTCACCTATCGAGTGACCATGGCGCCGGAACTTCTCGTTGAACTTGAACGGAAGCATATTCTGCGCGAGGATGTCGAGCGGAGCGTTTTGGCTATTGAAGCGGCCGGGGCGCGGTTTTGTGAACGCCGGAGCGGGCACTATGTCGGGTCATGGCGTCCGCGCAGAGTCACCTTCTGGGTACGCTACAGCGCCAACGCCGATGGAACCTATGTGCTCCATGACGCCTGGTGCCATCGCATGACCGTGCCGGATGCCGGTCGTCCGGGGAGTCTGCCATGAGTATGAGTCCGAATTACACGCCAGACGATGGTGATTGGATATGCGAGGCCTGCGCGTGTCCTTTGGAACAGCAAAAAGTCCAGGTTTTCTACCTTGAGAGCGCTTTTGATGTATCCCTGCCCGCCTGCCCCAGGTGTAAACGTATCCTGATCCCCAAGTCGCTGGCCGAAGGGAAGATGCTTGAGGTAGAGGCTCTTCTCGAGGACAAATAAATGCTGGGTGAACAGGGGAGCTTCGAGCGGATGGGGGGGGGCCTGCATCCCGGCGGGCTGGAGCTGACGCGGCGTGGTTTGTTCCTTTGCGGATTTCCCAAGGGTGCCCGGATCGTAGATATAGGAGCGGGCGCTGGGGCCAGCGTGCGCCTGCTCCGTGAAGCGGGTTATCTGTGTACGGGGATCGATGTGCACCCACAGGCGGGAGATTTCCCCATGGTTCAGGCTCAGGCCGAGGCTCTGCCCCTGGCGCGGGAGAGCCTGCATGGCATTGTGTGCGAATGCGTCCTCTCGCTTCTTAAAAACCCCGAACGGGTTGTTAAGGGATTTTGGGAGGCATGCCGCTTTGGTGGCCGCCTTTTGCTGACAGACGTCTATGTGAGAGACTGTGGGCAAGTATCGTTCGCAGCTCTTTTTTCACGCCGGGAGCTGGAAAGCGTCTTGCGCGATGCGGGATGGCGAGCGGCGTACTTTGAAGACTGTTCCCTCGCCCTGCAAGAGTTCGCCGGCCAACTTGCATGGCATGCGCCTGGCGATGTCGCTTCATGGCTGCATGCCGCCTGCGGCAGGCATATCCCTTGGCGCGCTTTGGGGTATGGGTTGTGGATCGCACACAAGGAGGGACAATGAATCCGCTTCTCCTGGACATTCTCCCTCTTGTCTGCCAGGGTTACTGTTGCAGTCAACTCTTGATGCTCTTGTTTGTACAAAGCATTGGCCACGAGAACCCGGAGCTTATCCGCGCCATGCACGGCCTGTGCCACGGTATGGGCGGCTCTGAAGGTCCCTGCGGACTGCTGACAGGCGGGGCCTGCGTGCTCGGCTGCATTGCCGGACGAGGCAAAGACGGCGAGAACGCCCACCATTCTTTTGTCCCCCTGGTGAATGATTACCAGGGGTGGTTTGCCGAACGGACACAGAAATACGGCGGCCTGGACTGTTTTCAGGTGATGCAGGGTTTGAGCGCCGAAACCGGAGTGGTCCATCCCGCCAAGGGCGAAGAGCCCAACCCATCCTTGTGTGGCGGTCTTTTTGTTGAGTGCTGGGAAAAGATTCTCTTGCTCTGTGAAGAGTACGGCATCGCCATGGAGCCGCGCTGATGCGCGTGTTGCGTCGCACCCGAAGCCTGTGCCCCGAGTGCCTGCGTGTAATCGATGCGCAGTACGTCTCGGGAGATGATGCCGTGTATCTGGAAAAGAGCTGTCCGGAACATGGGATTTTCCGCGTACCCGCATGGGTGGAGCACGGTGCGCCGCAACGCTTTGCCACGTGGCAGAATAAGACGCCGCCAACTTACCCGCAAGCGCCTTCCACCACATCCGAAAAAGGCTGCCCCTTTGACTGCGGCCTGTGTCCGGAACACGCTCAGCAGACGTGCTGCGCTCTGCTCGAAGTAACGCGGCGGTGCAATATGGCTTGCCCCGTGTGCTACGCCTCGGCGGGCGGTGCAAGCTACGATCCGAGCCTTACCGATGTGGCGGATATGCTCGCCACGCTCTCGGCGTGCGGCGGTCGGGCGAATGTACAGCTTTCAGGCGGCGAGCCCACAGTACGCGACGATCTCCCGGATATAATCCGTCTTGCGCATGACAGAGGTTTTCCCTTCGTACAGTTGAACACCAACGGTCTGCGCCTTGCGCACGAAGCGGGCTATGCAGAGCGGCTGCACGAAGCCGGACTTGATCTGGTCTATCTCCAGTGGGATGGCGTGCGTGAAAGCACCTTCACGGCTCTGCGCGGCGCTCCCTGCTTGGCCGACAAGGAGCGTGCGGCGAAAAATTGCATTGATGCCGGACTCTCCGTACTTCTGGTGGCGACGGTCGTACGCGGCGTCAATGACAGTGAACTGGGCGATTTACTCCACAAGGCGCTGTCCTTTGGCTCACATGTACGGGGGCTGCATTTACAGCCCGTGGCCTCATTCGGACGTTATCCCTGGCATGGGGGCAAATCTCCCCGCCTGACTCTGCCTGAGCTCATGCAGGCTTTGGAAAGGCAAAGTGGCGGCATGGTCAGGGCAGGCGATTTTCGCCCACCGAACTCGGAGCACGCCTTGTGTTCTTTCAGCGCTGTGTATCAGCGCAGAGGGGAGAACAAGTTGGCGCCCATTGCCAGCGAGCAGGGCTGTTGCTGTTCCCCCCATGCCGAGGCGAGCCAAGCCAGGGACTTTGTGGCAAACCACTGGGGACGGCTGTTGGATTTTGCGGCCAAGCCGCAAAACCGGATGGACAGCTTCGACGCCTTTCTTGCCGCGTCAAGCCTCCGGCAGCGGTTCACGCTTTCGGCCATGGCTTTTCAGGACGTATACAACCTCGATCTGGAGCGGGTGCGGCGCTGTCATATCCACATTGTGACGCAGGATAAGCGCCTCATGCCCTTTTGTATGTACAATATGACCTCCATCGCGGGAGTCCCGCTCTACAGAAAGGACTGACATGCCCTGTATCCTAGATGCGTGGCTTGCCGGAAAATGTACACCTGGCGCCGCTGGCTTGGCCGAAACGGTGCGGACAGAGCAGTTGGCGCGGCTTCGCGCCCAACTGGCGTATGCGCGAGGCCGCAGCCGGTTTTATCGCGACCGCCTGAAAAATTTTTCCGCAAAAGGGTTCTCCTGGAACGATCTGCCCGCTCTGCCGTTCACCACGGCGCGGGATATTCTCGATTGGAAGAGCTTTCTGTGTGTCTCGCAGGGGAGTGTGGAGCGCGTCGTCACCCTGGAAAGTTCGGGCACGAGCGGCCCCGAGAAGCGCTTGGCGTTTAGCGCGGCAGACCTGGCCGCGACCAAGGAGTTTTTCCGGGTCGGCATGGGACAGCTCGTGCAAAAAGGCGACAGGGGGCTGGCCTTGTGGCCAGGGGCGCAGCGTCCGCATGGAGTGAGCGCCCTCTTGCGCGAGGCGCTTGTCGAAGAGAAGGTTACGGTCTTTATGGGGGAGCCGCTGGCGGATACGGAGAACCTGCGCCGGGAAATCATCCGGTACAATCCGCACGTCATCATTGCCGCGCCCCGGCAGCTTGCCGTACTGGTTGCGCTTTTGTCCGGCAAAGAACCTTTGGACGTTGATCAACTCGCCTTGCGCGGCATTCTTGCCAGCGCGGAGAGCTTGCCGTCAAAACTCGCCCGCATGCTGCAAAACCGCTATGGTCTCCTGGTCCTCGACCACTACGGTATGACCGAAACCGGTTACGGCGGCGGGGTAGAATGCCCGGCTCATGACGGCTATCATCTGCGCGAGTTGGATATTTTCGTTGAAATCGTCGCCATCGAGTCCGGTCAGCCTCTTCCAGAAGGCCAGGCGGGTGAAATCGTTATCACCACGCTTACGCGCGAAGCCATGCCGCTCATACGCTACCGGACAGGTGATGTGGCCTCCCTGTTGCCTGGGCCATGCCGTTGCGGCAGCCCCTTGCGCCGTCTGTCTCCCATCAAGGGACGGATCGTGCATGAAGGGGCGACCTATCGCATAGCAACCATCACCAAAGGAAGTTTCCGTGAAAGATCTGTCCACGCTTCTTTGTGACTGTCTGGCGCAGGATGAGGGCAGTCGCTCAGTCGCTCAGGCGAGATCAATCGTTGCAAGGGAAGGTTCATCCCCACTCCGGCGGTTGCCTGTTCGAAGAAGAGGGCGGTGAGCAGTATCTTAAGGCCAATGCCGATCAGGATAGCGCCCCCAGCCACCTCGACCCACCTGCCCCAGCGTTGGCCAGCCCGAGCACCGAGAAAGAGTCCTGCGACCGCACATCCTGAGGTAACCAGGCCGATCACCAGCGCAGGAATCCAGATGGCCACCTTGAGCATAGCCAGGGTCAATCCCACCGCCAGAGCATCAATGCTGGTGGCCACCGCCAGGGCCACCATGGTCAGGCCTCGGCTCGGGTCGACAGTCTGCGCCCCTTTTTTTTCACCATTCAGAGCCGTATACATCATGCGTCCTCCTATAGAGGCCAGGAGAAGAAAGGCGACCCAATGGCTCCAGGCGGCGACCAGAGGCTGTACCGTGATCCCGGCCAACCAGCCCATGATCGGCATGATCGCCTGAAAGAGGCCAAAATGAAAAGCCAGGCGAAAACAAGGCCGGAAGGTGAGGGGATGCAAAGTGGCGCCGGCCGCTAAAGAAACGGCAAAGGCATCCATGGACAGAGCCAGGGCTACTGCAACGAGGGAAGCGGCATCCATGGATGCGGCGGAAGCGGAGATATCCGGTCGACTGAACAGAGTGTTGAAAAAGAAAATTGCCTTTTGAACCACTGCAGCCTCATGAAAATTGGAGAAAAGAGGGATCGGAACGCTGATGGTAGAGTGATTGTGAAAAAAACGAACCAAAATTGGCGGGTGGCAGCGACCGGCCGGCATTGATTCCGAAAGATTCTTCTGCCGGCAAGCTGGCCGATCAACATGACGAGGAGCTGCCAGCCCCTTCACCTTGCCTTGTTGCTGGAGATGTCCCCGGGATTTGGGAAGCCACAAATTTCCGGCAATCGCTCACTTTGCTTCAATCGGATGCGTGCATTCGGGCCGTTTGGGCAATAGTAGAGGTCAAAGAGAAAAGGCACCTCCCCAACTTGGGCAGGTGCCTTTCTGTTCACATGCGGCATGCAGGTTGATATTTGCTTTGCTCTCTCCGCAACCGCCAATTTGGTTTGATGGGGTCAGGCCTCGATCTCGTGTTCCACCCCGATGGCGATCTTGTAGAGAATGGTGAGAATGAAGAACCCGGCCGCCCAGACACCAATGGTAATGAAAATTTCATTGAAGGTCGGGTAGTACTCGACGATCTCCTCGGTCGGCGTGGGCACAAAGCCCCCTAGTACGAAGCCGATGCCCTTGTCCAGCCAGAAGGCAAGAAAGATCGAAGCACAACCGATCCCGAGCCAGAGATCGCTCTGTTTTCTTGTGCGCGGACAGGCGAGCAGAAAGATACCGACGAGGAAGAGGAGCAAGAAACCCCACATGAAGGGCACCAGGTTGTTGTAGATATGGCCATGGTGCTCCAGGCCGAAGAACAGATACTGCAGGGTATGCTTGTGGCCGGGGATGTCGGAGTAGAAGCCGACGAAAAATTCCAGGCACACAAAGAACATGTTGGCGATGGCCGCATAGGTGATGATGGTGACTATCTTGTCGATAGCCTCCTTGCCGGCATCGAAGTTGGCGACTCGCTTCAGGATCAGGGCCATGACCACGATCAAAGCCGGACCGGCGGCGAAGGCTGAGGCCAAAAAGCGGGGCGCGATGATCGCCGACAGCCAGAAATGGCGACCGGGCAGACCGCAATAGAGCATGGCGGTGACGGTGTGAATGGAGAATGCGAAAGGAATCGATAGATACACGAAAAAGTAGATCCATTTCGGCGGATGCGTCTGTTTGCGTTCCGCGGTCAGAATAACCCAGCCACACAGGACGTTGAGGAGCAGGTAGCCCCAAAGAACGCACATATCCCAGAAGAGCATGGAATGGGGGGTGGGGTGGAAAAGAACGTTCAACCCACGCAACGGTTGACCAAGGTCGGCCATGATGAACATCATGCACATCAGCAAGGAGGCAATGGCCAGAAACTCGCCCAGGATGGTGATCCTGCCGAAGGCTTTGAAGTTATGGATATAGTACGGCAGCACCAGCATGACGCCTCCCGCGGCGACACCGACCAGGAAGGTGAACTGGGAAATGTAGATTCCCCAGGAAACGTCACGGGTCATGCCGGTGAGGCCGAGACCGTAAAAATACTGACGGAGATAGCAGCAAGCAGCCACCACGATAAAAAAGCCGAGGAAGGCCAGCCACATCCAGTAGTAATTATTTCCTTTTAATGCCTTTTCAAACATGGGGGCCTCACACGATATAGAAAACTGAAGGTAAGGTTCCGAGGGATGGATTGCGCTGAATGGTATGCTTTTCCTTCAGTATTTTCCGGATCTCGGAGTTCGGGTCGTTGAGATTGCCAAAGACGAGCGCCTTGCTATCGCCGACAGCCTCGACACAGACCGGCAGTTTACCGGCCTGGACCAGTTCCACGCAGAAATTGCATTTTTCCACGACACCGCGCGTTCGGGTGGGATAATCGTGGTTGATGTGCTCAATGAACGGCCGGGGATCGCGCCAGTTGAAGCTGCGGCTGCCGTAAGGGCAGGCCGCCATACAGAAACGGCAGCCGATGCACCGATGATAATCCATGCCGACGATGCCATCGTCATACCGGAAGGTCGCCTTGGTCGGACAGGCACGAACACAGGGCGGGTTGTCGCAGTGGTTGCACATGAGCGGCAACTTTTTGGTGGCGCTCTCTTCGTTCTGATACAGATTGGCCTGTTCCGGAAAGGCATTTTCGAAATTGGTCATCCAAATCCATTTGATCTCGTCGCGCTTATCAGGAAAGTGCGGCACATTGTGCGTCTGATGGCAGGCATGGACCGCTTTTTCGCCCAGACTCGGATCCTGATGAAATTTTTTGATGTCGATCACCATGCCGTACCGGGTAGCGCCGGGCTTTGCCAAAGCAGCCTGTTCCGTATCATGGCTTTCACCGGCACTGGCTTGCGCCACACCGGCCCCGGTAACAAGACGATCGACTACCGCAGTTCCGCCAAGGCCCGCCAAGGTGGTAAGGCCGGCTACCTTGAGGAAATTTCTTCTGTTGGTATCCATTTGTTTTTTTCCTCCTTCGCCGTTCACTCAACAGGGGCCAGGTGGCAGTCCCAGCAATAGGGACGAACCGATGCGTAGGTATGACACGTGTCACAGAACTGCTTTTTGCTGGTGTGGCATTTCATGCAGTTCAGCATCAGGCTCTTCGGGTATTTTTTGCCGTCCACCGTTATTGCTGCACGCTGACCATCCCTTAGTACCTCGTCGCGCCAAACGTTCAACAGCTGCATGTGTTTGGCGCGGATCTCGGCTACCGGCAGCACACAGGATTTGGCATCCTTGGGCAACACAGGTTGGGGTGGTTCGGTCCCTCCGCCGCGGTTGTACCAAATGGGTATGGTAATAAACAGGACGAAAATGATCAGTCCCGGGATTATCTTACCGCTGTCATACATCGCTCTTCCTCCCTTCCTGCGGGTCAGTTAAACCAAGGTCCTGAGCCCTTCGGTCAGGTCTTGTCGTTGTTCACCATCGATCACCAATGCGTTACCGACAAGCTCACTCAAACCGGCGACCTGAACCTCGGGCACCCAGTAATTCATGAGGGTTGTCAGGGTTGCCCTGTCGATCGCGCATACGCAGCCCAGCGTGTTGACGCCATGCTTTTCGTGGACGTAGCGGACGGCGTTGGCCCGCGGGAGCCCCGAGCGCATGCGCAACTCCATGATTTCGTCGGTGTTGAGCGCCGTTCCCGAGCCGCAACAGAAGGTCTGCTCGCGAATGGTGTTGGGCGGCATCTCAAACCAGTTTTCAACCACATTATCAAGAATATAGCGCGGTTCCTCCAACAGGCCCATGGCGCGCGAGGTGTTGCAGGAATCGTGGAAGGTCGCGACAACATGCGCGTTACGGCTCTTGTCGAGCGTAATCTTGTTGTTCTTGATGAGGTCGGCGGTGAATTCGGAGATGTGAATCATCTTGGTGGAGGCGGCCTGCTCGAACACCGTGCCGGTGAGCGGGGAGCGCGGGATCTCAAGGAAGTCGGCCGGCCCGTTCATGGTGTCCATGTACTGATGGAGAACGCGCCACATGTGACCGCATTCGCCGCCCAGGATCCAGCGGACGCCGAGCCGTTTGGCCTCGGCATACATCTTGCCGTTGAGCTTCTTCATCATCTCGTTGGAGGTGAAGAGGCCGAAGTTGCCGCCTTCGGAGGCATAGGTGGACCAGGTGTAATCCAAACCGATGGCCTCAAACAGCAGCAGATACCCCATACAGGTGAAGATGCCGGGCTCCGCAAAGACATCGGCCGAAGGGGTGATGAACAGCACCTCGGCGCCCTTGCGGTTAAAGGTCGGGTTGACCCGGATGCCGGTCAGATTCTCAATGTCGTCGCAGAGAAATTCGACGTTGCCCTTGAAGGCTTGCGGCGTCAGACCCATGTGGTTGCCGGTCCGGTTGGAGTTGGAAACCGGTTCCATGGCCCAGTTGATCCCCACGCCCACCATGTGGAGCAACTCGCGGAGCATCATGGTGATCTCTGCGGTGTCGATGCCGTAGGGGCAGAAGACCGAGCAGCGCCGGCACTCCGTGCATTGGTAGGCATACATGAACCATTCCTTGAGCACGCCTACGGTCATCTCGCGGCCGCCGACCATTTTGCCCAGAATCTTGCCGGCCCGGGTGAACTCCTGGCGATACACGGAGCGCAGCAGTTCGGCCCGCAGTACAGGCATGTTTTTCGGGTCGCCGGTGCCAAGGAAAAAGTGGCACTTATCGGCGCAGGCACCGCAACGAACACAGCAGTCCATGAATATCTTCAGGGAACGGAAACGGTCGAGCCGGTCCGCCAGGCCCTGGAGAATGATCTCCTTCCAATTTTCGGGAAGTTTCCAATCGTCGTCCTCGGGGCTCCATTCACGGGCATTGGGAAAACTGACGCCCTTTTGGCTGTCCAGATATCTGATGACTTCAGCCTTGGCCGGGTAGGCATAATTTCCGGGCTTGAATACGGCAGGTACATCCATCCAGCTCTTGGTCGGGATGGAGCCCGTCATCAGTGAAGGTCCCTCGGCAACGCTCCGTGCCAGCTTATCTACCTTTACTACTGCCATTGCTCTGTCTTTATCCTCTAATTATCCAGCGTTAGTCATTAGCCTTGCGATGGCAATTCTTTCTCAACGGGAATGCCCTGCTCGACCATATCTTCACGGAACTCGTCCTCATAGGCAGCGTAGGAGTGCGGCTTGATTTCCGGGTTCCAGGGGTTGATATGGCGCTTCATCCTGGAATTGTTTGCCAGGTTCCGGGTCGGGCTGAGGAAGATGCCGCCCATATGCATAAGCTTGCTGAAGGGAAAGTACGCAAGCAGAGTGCACACTAAAAAGAGATGGGTATAGAAGAGTGGACTGATCTTGTCGACGATGGTCGGTGAAAAGGTGACCAGGCCCACCGCCAACTGCTTGACGGCGTTGATGTCCATGTCGGCCCGGATATAAAAGCGCATCAGGATGCCGGTCAACACGATGCCCAGGATCAGGAAGAGCGGGAAATAGTCGTTCACCAGGGAGATGTAGCGTACCTGCGGATTGACCAGACGGCGACCGAACAGGAAGAGCAGGGCGAGCACGATGGTCACGTCTGTCATATACATGGTCGGCGCGCCGATCTGCAGGAGCGAGTCGCCGATCTCCACAAAGGACACCACCCACGGCACCGGGTCGAGGAACAGCCGCATGTGGCGGATGATGATCACCAGGAAGCTGTAATGAAACAGAATGCCGAAAAGCCACAACCACTTGCTGGACTCATAGGTCAGTTTCGGCCCGGCGTAGACGGTCGCCTTGGTGTTGCGCCAGAGTGAGCGAAAGAGCACAATTTCAAGAAACATCCTGGCCACGACCTGGGCGACATTGACCGGAGCCTCGAGTTTGTCGTGCTTGATCCAGGGCAGCGAATACCCCTGGCCGCAGGTGGTGGGAATTTTGAATGGAACAGGCGACTTGCCCCACCGGATGACCCGGTAGCAAAAACCGCCTAGGAACAGCGCCATGGCCAAATACGGAATGACAACACCAAAAAGGTATTGCATTCCCGGTATCTGCACCAGTATCAGCGCACACAACACCAGGGCAATGACTGCCGCCAAAGGGAAGGCGTACTTCATCGATCACTCCTTCGCATTCAGATTAACTGTAATTTGTAAAAATTACGATAAAAGCCGGAGGTACGCTCCTGTCCTGTTCTGAAGCTCTCCAGCGAATCACACGCATTCACGGTTCAATTTTGGCGGCGACACCCCGCTGCTCCCTCCGCAGGAGGGCGGATGGGCAGGCTGCATCGGTGAGGATGGCGCTGCCGCTTTTCAACTCGCGGACCCGGTTGCGATACAACTGTTCCCGGCATTCGCTATAGATATTGAAAGCCATCAGTCCCATCTGGTCAATCCTGCAATCCAAGGCATCCAGTTTGCCTAACAGCGGCTGCATGTTCTTGTCGCCGGAAAATACCTGCTTCACTACCCATTTCAGCTCCAAGAAAGGAGCGACAGCCTGCGCCGGGGTGAAATCCTGAACCGCCCTGATCCGAACCACCTGATCTAGTGGCTTGCCAAAGGCCTGAATATCGGCATCGGCCTGCAGCAATTCGAGCAAAGCAGTCAGTCCCGCGGTGATATTGCTGCCTACCGGGTTGGCGAACGGATCCTTGGCGCTTTTGAAAAAACCGGGAGCGGTGTAACTGTCAAGAGTTCGTTCAATCCACAGGGACAGGATCTCTTTCTTTTTGCTGGTTAGCGCTTCGGTAATTTCCATTGTCCACGATCATGGCCACCGCGACGCCCCGGAGCGAAACGGCCAATGCAATTCTGTTCGTATATCAGTCAACTCCGCCCATGGACGAAAATGAATGATGATTCATCACGCATTGAATGCTCTAGCATGATTACTGATTTGTTTCAAGATAAAAGTTAGTGGACCGTCCCGACCGCTTCCCCGCTGGAGCGCCATTCTTTCAACAGAAAAATAGCCACTTGGATATAGGGATCGGTGGTCACCAGCTTGTCAATCTTCTGCTCCGAGACGGTCTGCGTATCCTCGTCGTCGCCCTCCTGCATCAGACCTGCGGCTTTGGCCTCCTTGCGGGCGGCTTTGATCTCTTCCCGGTCTTTCCACATGGGGTTGAGGGCAACGGTCACGGTGGTCTGCTTGACCCGAGCCTTGGTTTTTTGCATTTCTTCCTTGATCTTCTTGAAGGCGGCGCTGTTTTCGACCCATTGTTTTCCTGCCAGCCACATCTGGTCCCGGGGCAATCGGTCTCCCTGCCACCGGACATAATCCACCTTGCCCACCTGGTCCCACGGCAAGGAATAATCCATGTATTTTTCGCCTGTTTCCAGGTAGTCGAAGAGCGAAGGCACGGTCAGGTCTGGCTCGACGCCTTTGTACTGAGTGGAACCGCCGTTGATCCGGTAGAATTTCTGGATGGTGAGCTTCAATGCCCCGAGATCGTCATAGTCCTGGAGATGCAGGAGCGGCAGGTTTTTGTTCATGTCCATCATTGCCTGTACCGTTCCCTTGCCGTGGGTGTGCTCGCTGCCGATAATAAAGGCCCGACCGTAATCCTGAAGGGCGGCGGCAACGATTTCCGAGGCAGAGGCGCTGAACTGGTTGACCAGGATGATCAGCGGCCCGCTGTAGGCGACATCGTGGGCATCGTTATCGAGAATCCGGACGGATCCTTGCGAATCCTTGACCTGCACAATCGGACCACCGGGCAGGAACAGCCCTGAAATCTGCACAGCGTCGGCCAGGGCGCCGCCGCCGTTATTGCGCAGATCAATGATAAGACCGTTGATTTTCTGCCGTTTCAGTTTGACCAGTTCGGCCAGGGTGTCGTCGCTGACATTGCGGCTCTCCTTGCCCCGGCTCTGGGCCGCGAAATCTCTGTAAAAGCTGGGGATACGCAGATAGCCGATGGCGGTTTTACCGTTTTTGACCACCGTGGACTTGGCATAGGTTTCCTCGATGCGGACCACATCGCGGATGATGGGAATGACCCGCTTGGTCCCGTCGGGCTTCTGCACGGTCAGGCGGACCTCGGTCCCTTTGGGGCCCCGGATGAGGCTGACCGCTTCCCGGATGCGCATTTCGGCGATATCCGCCGGCTCGCCGTTTTTCTCGGCTACGGCTAGAATCGTGTCCTCGGCCTGGAGCTGTCCCTGCTTTTCGGCCGCGCTGCCGGGAATGATCCGCATGACCTTGATCAGCCCCTCGTCCTCCCGCAGCAGGGCGCCGATGCCTTCGAGGGAGCCGCTCATGTGGATATCGAAATCTTCCTTGGAAGTGGGAGCCATGTAATCAGTGTGGGGATCAAAGGCCCTCGCCACCGCATCAAAATAGCGGTCATAATGATCTTGACGGGACTGATGCATCAGCCGGCTCAAGGCGCGATGGACGGATTCGCGTACTTTTTTGGTCGCTTCCTGCATCTCTGCCGGATGCTGTTGGGGATGGATGTTTTTCAGAATTTCAGGTTGTTGCTTGCCCTTTGCCTCCAGCAAATCGAAGTAGGCTTCCAGGATCTGCATTTTCAGGGACAGGCGCCAGCGTTCCTTCAATTCGTCAATATTTTTGGCAACCTCCAGCTTTTTGGGATCTATTTCAAGCGATTCGTTCAGGTCAATGTCGAACCCTCGATCCAGGATCGGATCGATCATGTCGTTCACCTGGCTGACCCGGTCGTTGAGCAGAGTCATGCCGGCATCGGCCAACACGGCCTTGCCTCTTCTCAGATCCTCGCCGATATGATCGGCAAAGGCTTGGAGCTGCTTGGCGTCGGCTTGGAGCAGAAACCGTTTCCTCGGATCAAGCTGCTTGAGGTACAGATCAAAAGCCCGGCGGGACAGATCGCCGTCCAGCGGATGATGACTGAAATGCTGGGCCGGAAGCTGCTGGCTGAGCATCTGGGCGATCACTTGATTGCGGTTGGCGTTGAATTCTTCAGGGACAGCTTTTTTGGCCTGACTCTGAGGAATCAGGAACAAGGGAAGCAGGAAGAAGATGGCGGTGAAGAGCCATGAACGCCGGGCGGAAAGTCGGATGGGGAGTGTCATAACGGTTGGCGGGTCAATCCGAAAGGTAGAAGGAGACCATCAGGCGGCTAAGGGGTCTGAGGACGGTTGATCGGAACATCAAAAAGGGCTGACAAGTTTGTCGGCGCTGGCCATGGCATCCATTATCGCATACATATTGGAGATCTGGCCGACCTGCATGGCTGTTTTCAATTGAAAGAAATCCAGGCAAGCGGCGCAGGCGAGGATCTCCACCCCCTGGTTTTGCAACTCCCTGAGGGCGTCGAGAGCCCCGGAGGAGGAGGCTACCAGTTTGACGCCGCTGTTGTAGAAGAGAATTTTGTCCGGCAGCGGTTTGATTTCCTTGATGGTTTGGATATACGTCTGCAGCAGTGCCCATCCCAGTTCCTCGCTCCCCCGGCCCATGGAGTCGGAGGAAATGACGTACACCAGTCGGGGCGCCGCCGGGGTATCGCAACAGCAGCCGGTCTCGTCGGTTTGTGTCATCGGTTTGCCGGTTATCGCGACGGAGATGACAAAACCGCCGTCGGGCCGGTCGGCAATGATTGCCGTGTGCCCCTGGCTCCGGGCGAAACGGAGAACATTGTCCTTTGCCGCCTCATTGTCGGTCAGGACCTCAATCCGGCTGGCTCCTCGCTCAAGAGCATCCTTGACGCGCAGGACCGGCTGAGGGCAGGGAAGGCCCTTGCAATCGAGTGTGATGAGGGACATGAACAACTCCTTTTCCGCCCCGTTACGGATCTGCTGCTGATGAGACATCTCTACAAAATGATTTCCTGCCGTTCGCGGGCAAAAAAGATCTGCATGGAGCCATGTTCGGCTGTGCAGTAGATGCTGGCCAGTTGATCGAGTTGATCGTCACGGCGTTCCGGGTCGTGATGGAACAGGGCCAATTGTTTGACCTTCGCCCGTTTGGCGGCGGCAATGGCATCTTCGATCGGGGTGTGTCCCCAGCCGATCTTGCCCTGTTCGTACTCTTGCCGGGTATACTGGGCATCATGCACCAGCAGGTCGGCCCCCATGAAAAAATCTTCCAGCACCTGGTTCTGTTCCCGGGCCGCTTCCTGACCTTCCTGTGCCATCAATTCGTCGTAGTCGGGGTGAGCGGGGTCGGTGACAAAGAGGTTGCGGAACGGTTCGGCATCGTATGCGGTGCAGAAGACGGCGCCGCGAAAGCAGAAGCGGTAACCCAAAGTGATGATTGGGTGGTTGATGATCGTGGTCGACAGGGTAATGCCGTCGCCAAGGTCGAGAAGCGGCTCCTCTTTGAGCCGCAGATATTCGATATTGCCAGCCAGATCGCCCATGTTGACAGGAAAATAACGATACTTCATCTGCCCGCCGACAATAGCCTCCAGCGGCTCATCCTCATAGGTCACCGGGCCGAAGACCTTGAGGCGGGTACTGGGAATATAAGCGGGTACGAAGAAGGGAAATCCCATGATATGGTCCCAATGGGTGTGGGATAGATAGATTTCGGTGGAAATCGGTCCGTTGGGCTGGTCGTTGGCCAGCATGTCGAGGGCGAGTTCGCGGATTCCGGAGCCGGCGTCAATGATGATATGCCGGTTGACCTCCGGAAAGCGGAGTTCAATGCAGGCAGTGTTGCCGCCGTATTTTACGGTGTGCGGGCCCGGACAGGGAATTGAGCCGCGCACTCCCCAAAATTTGACGTGAATCATCCTCCCCCCTTGTTCGCTGCGTTGAATCGTGCTGTTCAGATCTGGAGAAAAATTTCCGCCTTCCGGATCTCCGCGTCAACGATCTCAGAAAGGCTGACCACAGCAGACCACTCCAAGCCGCATAATTCAAGTAGAGTTACCAATTGTTCCTCATCGGGATAGCGGTTGCCGGCATAGCCGATATCAAACAGGCAGATGTAGAAATCGGCCAAGGCCACTGTAGCCACCAATCCTTGATGCTCTGGTGCCGCCTGTTTTGGCGTGTGGTGGTGGCAGATGGCATCGGTGATCACCGGGTTGAGTTTCCACGTTGCAGCAATTAACTGGCCGACTTCTTCGTGGTTGATCTCCAGGTACTGCGTTTCCATGCGGATCAAGGGTTCCTGCATGTTTCTTGCACGGGCCAATACGTCGATGTATTCGTCTCCGAACGGTATCTTGCCGAGATCGTGGAGCAATCCGGCAACAAAATATTCTCCCTGTTCCGCCAGTTGCAGGCCGCGTTCGGCGGCGAGCAGTTTGGCCATGACGCCGACCCCAATGGAATGCGCCCAGAAATCCTTGATCGGCAATGCCTTGGATTTATTGATCTGGCCGACACAGCGAATGGCCGCGGTCGACAGAGCCAGGTTCTTCACCGTGTTCAGCCCCAGCATGACGATGGCACGGGTCAGCGAAGTAACCTTGTTGAGCAGGGAATAATAGGCGGAATTGATCAGCTTGAGAACTTGGCCGGTCAGTACAGGATCAAGGGAAATGACCTTGTTGAGATCGTTGGGAGAGGTATCGGGTCGACTGCAAATTTCGAGAACTTTACCAACCGTGGTGGATAGGCTCGGCATTTTGTCAACAAATGCACGGATCTTGTTCAGGTTTGTCTTCCGTTCGTTCATCAGGACGACACACAAAGGGAAAAAGAGCCCAGAATACCAGGAGATTATTCAATATAATAAATGAAGGCGATGGGCAGGTCAAGCAGAGGGTATTGTTTTTACCAGGTTGACTAGCACCCGTGTTTTTTGAGAAAATCCCGGATCACTTCATCCATGATCTGCAGCGGCTTCTGTCCTGTTTCGTTGACCCGGAGCCACAGGCAGCGCTGGAAGGCACGATGCAGATCGACTGGCACCAGAAGTTTCAATTCGGCCAACAACGGCTGATTTGATTCAAGAGGCTGAGGCAAGTCGACCATGATAAGCCACCACGTCTTGGTAGCGCAGTCCCGACCCACCGAAGATATCGAGGGCCGAGCCCACGGTCACATCGATCCGGCCTCGGCCGCTGCAACGGATCTGCTCCAGGTCGGCCAGGGAAGCGACTCCGCCGGCGTAGGTTGTGGGCACCGGCACCACAGCGGCCAATAGGTCAAGCAGGCGGGTGTCGATCCCCATACACTTGCCCTCGACATCGACGGCATGGATCAGGAACTCATCACAGAAACCGGCCAGATCATCGAGGACTTTGGGGCAGATCCGTAAGGTGGTGAATCGTTGCCATCGATCGGTTACGACATAGTACCCGTCCTGCCGCCAGCGGCAGCTCAGGTCGAGAACCAGCCGTTTTTTGCCGACCAGCCGGTTGAGGCGGGTCAAGCGTTCCTGGTCGAGGACACCGTCGTGGAAGACATGGGAGGTGACAATGAGATGCGAGGCGCCCTGTTCCAGCCAGTGGATCGCGTTGTCGGCGGTGATGCCGCCGCCCACTTGCATGCCGCCGGGCCAGGCGGCCAGGGCATCGCGGGCTACTGCTTCGTTGCCCTGGCCAAGCATGATGACATGCCCCCCGACGAGGCCATCTTGACGGTAGAGGGCTGCGTAGTGGGCAGGGGGCAGGTCGGAGGCGAAATTGGTCAGCAGGGAAGCCGGATCGTCGGCAAGGGTGGAGCCGACGATCTGTTTGACCTTCCCGTGATGGAGATCGATGCAGGGGCGGAAGCGCATGCGGCTATGCACAAAAAAGGGGCTGGCCGTATCGGCGGCCCTGATGCGGGTGGGTTACATTTCCTTGACCATCATCGTGGTGGGGTCAAGGCGCAAGCCCTTGCCGTCCGTGACCTGCTCGCCAAAGTTCCGGATGATGTCGAGCTGGATGGTGGCGTCGTGCTCGGGTTTGAGCAGGATGATCACGTCGAACAGGTCGTCGACTTCATGGCAGGGCGCGGGTACGCCAGCGGGCGAGACCCGGTCGTCGCTGCGGTGGCAGATGGCCGAGAACCAGGCCTGCATGTCCATACTCTCCATCAGATTCTTGATATCTTCCAAGGCTTCGCGGTCCGTCTGGTCGAAATCGAACCCGTCGACGATCAGGCAATCCGGCCGGAAAATATCCTGAAGCACCAGATCGTTCAGACGCTCTTCCAGGCGGGACCGGGTGAAGGCGGCCACCTTGAAGGTCATGATCATCCGGTGACGGGCGACCATGTCGATCAATTCATGCGGCCGGGTAACGCTGTGCCCCTGGAGAATGGTCGAAAGGATGTCGTCGTACCACTTCTTGGTTTTATCGATCGATTCGCCGATGCTGACATGGATGACGCGCTTGCCCCGGAGAATGGCATCTAGGGCGATCTGCACCAGGAGCGCGGTTTTGCCGAGTCCGGCCCGGGCCATGATCAGGCCCAGTTGATTGTGCTCCCGGCCCATGTTGAGTGCCCGCAGCGGATTTTGTTGTACCAGCGGTTCGTATCCCATAACTCACCTCGTTCGGTTCATGCTGTTTTGTGGTTGGAGACAACCGGCCACAACGCTTACGCGTCTTTTTTCTGGGCCGCAAAGGTCTTGATCAATTCTTCGGACACTCCCTTGGGCACCTGTTTGTACGTGGCGAACTCCATGGTGAATTCCGCCTTGCCCTGCGTCAGGGAGCGCAAGGTGGTGGAGTAGCCGAACATCTCGGCCAAGGGCATCTCCGCCTCCACCACGGTGTAGTTTCCTTCCTCGAAGGTACCGATGATCACGCCGCGGCGCTGGTTCAGACTGCCCATGACCGCGCCTTGAAATTCGGAGGGTCCTTCCACCGCAACCTTCATGATCGGTTCCATGATCACCGGCGCGGCCTTGGCGTACCCCTGCCTGAAGGCGCTCATGGCGGCCACCTGGAAAGCGATGTCCGAAGAGTCGACCGCATGGAAGGAGCCGTCGTTGATGGTCACCCGGATGCCGGTGATCGGCGCTCCGGTCAGCGTACCCTTCTCCAGGGATTTTTTGAAGCCCTTATCGCAGGAAGGGATGTATTCACGAGGGATCACGCCGCCGACGATCTGGTCGACAAATTCATATTCCCCTTCTTCCACCAACGGCTCGATGAAGCCTGCCACCCGGCCGTATTGGCCGGAGCCGCCGGTCTGTTTTTTGTGGGTGTAGTCGAATTCGGCCCGCTGGGTGATGGTCTCGCGGTACGCGACCTGCGGCGCGCCCACCGCGACCTCGGCCTTGTACTCACGCTTCATCCGCTCGATGTAGACCTCGAGATGCAACTCGCCCATGCCGGAAATGATGGTTTCGTTGGTCTCGTGATCGACGTAGGTTTTGAAGGTGGGGTCTTCCTTGGTGAAACGGTTCAACGCCTTGGACATGTTGATCTGGGCCTTGTTGTCCACCGGATTGATCGCCAGGGAAATGACCGGCTCCGGCACGTGCATCGAACTCATCGACCAGTTGAGGCCCGGGCTGCAGAAGGTATCGCCGGAGGTGCAGTCAATGCCGAACAGGGCAACGATGTCGCCGGAACCGGCTTCCTCGATTTCTTCCATCTCGTTGGCATGCATTCGGACCAGTCGTCCCACCTTGGCTTTTTTGCCGGTGCGGCTGTTGATGATGGTATCGCCTTTCTGGATCATGCCCTGATAGGTGCGGATGTACGTCAGCTGGCCGTAGCGGCCGTCTTCCAGTTTGAAGGCCAGGGCGACCAGCGGGTCGGCAGGGTCGTTGCTGACCACCACTTCATTTTCATTTTGATCGAGTTCCAGAGCCGTGTTCTCGATGTCGGTCGGGCACGGCAGATAGGCATTGACCGCATCGAGCAGCAACTGTACGCCTTTGTTCTTGTAGGCGGAGCCGATCAGGACCGGGGTCAGATCCAGGCTCAGCGTTCCCCGTCGGATGGCATCATGGATCAAGGCTTCCGGGATCTCACCCTCTTCCAGCATGGCTTCCATCAATTCGTCGGAAAACATCGAAACCGCATCCAGCAGTTCTTCCCGCTTGGCTTCAGCCGCATCCTGCAACTCCGGCGGGATCTCGGCTTGCCGGATCTGAATGCCCTGATCGCCGTCGAAGTAGATCGCTTTCATGCTAACCAGATCGATCATGCCCTGGAGGTCGTTTTCCAGGCCGATGGGAAACTGGAGCATCACCGCATTGAGGTCGAGTTTGTCGCGGAGCTGCTGGGTGACCCGATAGGGGTTGGCGCCGGTACGGTCGCACTTGTTGATGAAGGCGACACGGGGAACCTTGTAGCGGGTCATCTGCCGGTTGACCGTGATCGACTGCGATTGAACGCCGCCCACCGAGCAGAGGATCAGCACCGCGCCATCCAGGACCCGCAGGGCGCGCTCGACCTCGATGGTGAAGTCGACATGGCCGGGCGTGTCGATGATGTTGATATCGCAATCCTTCCAGGTGCAATAGGTGGCGGCCGACTGGATGGTGATGCCGCGTTCCTTTTCCAGATCCATGGAATCCATGGTCGCGCCGACGCCGTCCTTGCCGCGAACCTCGTGGATGGCATGAATTCGCTGGGTGTAGAACAAAATACGCTCCGTCAGTGTGGTCTTGCCCGAATCGATATGGGCGCTGATGCCGATATTCCGCACCTTGGTCAAATCTTTTTTCATGACACGTTCCTCAATACCGCTTGCCGGTCGCTTGCCCTGTGCTGCCCCATTCTATGGGTCAAAAAAATAAAAAAAGGAGTTACAGCAGGTTCTGCAACTCCATACGCTATGCTGTGTGCTGGCAACGAATAGAAAGAAAAAGGATATTTCCGCTTGGAACCACTCTTGCTTCCGCCTGTTTTTTTTCAGCGCGGAGAACTGAGGACCGTGCCAGATATTAATAAAAATATTATTTGTAGCACAGGCACATTATTTGATCAATGATTTTTTTGCCCAAGCGAAATAATCGTGACAGAAGGGGACCACCTCTTGGTGTTCCGTCTTGGTTTTGTTGACGGTATACGTCCTTCGGCCTTATCCAGGTCAATATCGACCCATTTAGCGGCTTGTAGCTCGCCGGGACGTACGAACAGCAGGGGCGATTCAATGCCGCACGGTGACGACTGAGGCGCGTGGCGTTGCCTGACAGCCCTATCTATCGCCCGAAACAGCACTGCTACGTCCGCCGGTTTGGTGAATGCCGGACGATGCCTGATCGTGTTGGCCTTGACGGTTTTTTTCAGATAAGGACAGGGATCGGCTAGGTCACGCCGCCCGGTGGCAATGGCGCGCTGCAACACTTTATCGGCGGCCTTGTTTGCCCGCCAGACTTCAAATCACTCTTCCGTCAAGCGGTCAAAGGTGTTGTCCCGCTGTTCCTTCTCAGCCTTCCTTGCTTCAGAGGGATCAATAACCTTGCGCCAGCAGAGCTTGCGGGCCGCAATGAGGCTGGTACCTGGCCACTGGCCCAGGCCAAGCATGTTTGCCTTCCCGTTGAAACGGTAGCGGAAGCGCCAGAGCTTCCCCCCGGCAGGGGTGACAAGCAGAGATAGACCCAGACCGTCATTTCTGGTGAACGGGCTTGCGGCTTCAGGCTCCGATGGTGGCATCAGACAGAGCCATGGCATCCCCCTTGCGTATATCGTTTTTTGAATACGAGGAAACCCGTATGTATATACATGGCGAAATCGTAAAAAAGCCGTCCACCACAATGGCGGTTATTGACGAGATGCCCAGGGCAACTGAGGCATGTGCGGTGAAGTCATCTCTGTATACCGGGCCAAGGCGGTTGTGGTTTGTGGGTGCATCGGGTATGCTGGCCGCTAGAAAAAGCCCCTGTAACCAGACAGAATATTGGCCGATTGAAAGGAAAGAAAAAATTTGTATACGATTGTGTGTGTTTTCGATTTTTCATTTTTTTCAATCCAATAAATTCACGGCCATATTGTATATTGGCGAGTCCCACACGGGCGGGGGACATCCAACTCTGTTGGGAAATAAAGCCCGTGAGTGCATCACTCACGGGCTTTTCCGTTGTGCGCCCGGGCATGACACGACGCAAGAGGCCAGCAACATGAGCAGTCACTCTCTCAAAGAAATACAAAAACGACGCACCTTCGGCATCATCAGTCATCCGGACGCCGGCAAGACCACCCTGACTGAAAAGCTGCTCCTGTTCGGCGGCGCCATCCAGATGGCCGGTGCAGTCAAGTCCCGTAAAACAGCGGTGCACGCCACCAGCGACTGGATGGCCATCGAGCGCGAACGTGGCATCTCGGTGACCACCTCGGTGATGAAGTTCAACTACCGCGACTACGAGATCAACCTGCTCGACACCCCCGGCCACCAGGACTTCTCGGAAGACACCTACCGGGTGCTGACCGCCGTGGACTCGGCGCTGATGGTGATCGACTCGGCCAAGGGCGTCGAAGCCCAGACCACCAAACTGATGGAGGTCTGCCGGATGCGCAACACCCCCATCATCACCTTCATCAACAAGCTCGACCGCGACGGCATGGAGCCGCTGGACATCCTCTCCGACATCGAGGACAAACTGCAGATCGAATGCGCGCCGCTTTCCTGGCCCATCGGCATGGGCAAGGGCTTCAAGGGCGTCTACGACCTGCACCGTCAGCAGATAACCCTGTTCACCCCCAGCCATGTCACCTGCCCCGAAGACTGCATCGTGGTCAAGGATCTGAGCGACCCGATGCTCGATCAACTGCTGGGAGGCTATGCCGCCGACAAGCTGCGGGAAGACATCGACCTGCTCCACGGCGCCGCCAATCCTTTCGGATACGAACACTACCTCAAGGCTGGCCAGACCCCTGTCTTTTTCGGCAGCGCCATCAACAACTTCGGCGTACGCGAGTTGCTCGACGCCTTTGTCGAACTCTCGCCTCCGCCTGGTCCGCGCGCCACCACCACCCGCATGGTCCACCCCGAGGAAGAGGCTTTCAGCGGCTTCACTTTCAAAATCCAGGCCAACATGGACCCGGCCCACCGCGACCGCATCGCCTTCTTTCGCATCTGTTCGGGCAAGTTCACCCGGGGGATGAAGGTGATCCATCACCGGCTGGGCAAAGAAATGAGCTTAAGCAACGCCACCGTGTTCATGGCCCAGGAGCGTTCGCACGTGGACGAAGCCTATCCCGGCGACATCATCGGCATCCACAACCACGGCACGATCAAGATCGGCGACACCTTCACCGACAAGGAGGAACTCAAGTTCACCGGTATCCCCAACTTCGCGCCCGAGCATTTCCGCCGGGTGATCCTGAACAATCCGCTGAAGATGAAGCAGTTGCAGAAAGGACTTCTGCAGATGGCCGAGGAGGGGGCGGTGCAAGTCTTTCGGCCGCTGGTGGGCAACGACTATATCCTCGGTGCGGTGGGCGTGCTCCAGTTCGAGGTGACCATGACCCGGCTCAAAGACGAGTACGGCGTGGATGCCACCTATGAACCGCTCAGTTATACCCTGGCTCGCTGGGTGCGGTGCGACGACAAGCAGCAGTTACGTGCCTTCGAGAAGAAAAGCCAATTCAACCTGGCCCTTGACGCCGAAGGCCACCTGACCTATCTGGCCGAGGGGAGCTGGCGGCTGGCGCATACCCAGGATCTGTTTCCCGAGGTGATCTTTCACAACACGCGGGAATCGGAGTGAAGGCGGAGGAACTGCGGAGGAATCGTGCCTTTTCCGTCTCCAGCGCGCTTGCTGAGCCCATAACTCCATGCCCTCGATCCTGCTCATCCATCCGCCGGTGGCCAAACCGGGCGAACCGCCGGCCGGCATTACCGCCCTGGCCGGCAGCCTGCGCCGCCACAACATCGATTGCGGCCTGCTGGATGCCAATCTGGAGGGGCTGTTGTTCCTCCTTAACCAGGATGCCGCCCTGCCCGGCGAGACCTGGTCCAAAAGGGCCTGGCGCCATCGGCTCGCCAACCTGGCCGCGCTCCGCTCATCCGCGCTCTATCGCCATCCTGACCGCTACCAGCGGGCAGTACGTGACCTCAACCGTGCCCTGGAATTGGCGGCGTACCGCTATCCGGATACTCTTCTCAGCCTGAGCAACTACCAGGACGAATGCAACTCGCTGGCCAGCAACGACCTGTTGCGGGCCGCGGAACAACCCGAGTGCAATCCCTTCTTCACCTGGATGCAGGCCCGGATTCCAGCCCTGCTGGAACAGCATGCCCCCGAATGGGTAGGGATCTCGCTCTGCTATCTCAGCCAGGCGACCTGCACCTTTACCCTGCTCGGTTTTCTTAAGAGGCGATACCCCGCCATCAGGCTGGTCCTGGGCGGCAGCCTGCTCACCTCCTGGATGAGCAACCCGGGATGGCACGATCCCTTTGCCGGCCTGGTCGACCAGTGCATTGCCGGAGCAGGAGAAGAGCCGCTCCTGCGTCTTCTCGGCCATGACCGATCTGCCGTCGACCCGCCTCCCGACTACCTCGGCCTGCCGCTGACCGACTATCTCTCACCTGGACTGATCCTGCCGTATGCGGCCTCGCGCGGCTGCTACTGGAACAGGTGCGGTTTCTGTCCGGAAACGGCGGAGCAGAGCCGCTACCACCCGGTTTCACCGCCCACGGTTCTTGATCACCTGCACGAATTGCGCGGCCGACTCCAGCCAGTGCTACTCCATCTGCTCGACAACGCAGTCAGCCCCGCAGTGCTGCGCGCGTTCTGCGCACAACCGCCCGGCATCCCCTGGTACGGTTTTGTCCGTTTCCACGAACAACTGGCCGACATCGACTTCTGCCGGCAATTACGCGCCTCCGGCTGCGTGCTGCTCAAACTCGGCCTGGAATCGGGCAGCCAGGCGGTGCTCGATGTGATGGACAAGGGCATCCACCTGGAGATGGCAACGCGGGTACTCCACGCCCTGCGCCAAGCCGGCATTGCCACCTACGTCTACCTGCTCTTCGGCACACCCACAGAATCACTTGCCGAGGCGCGCCAAACCATGGAGTTCGTCCTGCGCCATCACCAGACCGTCACCTTCCTCAATCTGGCCATCTTCAATATGCCGATCACCAGTAACGAGGCTCAACAACTGCCGGGCATCGGATTCTCCCCCGGCGACCTGTCGCTCTACCTGGATTTCATCCATCCCCGGGGTTGGGACCGGCGGGCGGTGCGGACCTTCCTTGACCGTGAATTCAGGCGCCAGCCGCGGATTGCCGCCATCCTGCGCCGCGATCCGCCATTTTTTACCTCCAACCATGCTCCGTTCTTTGCCGACTTTCAACCCGATCAATCGTATGGACAGGGGGGAAAGAAGGGCATCCCACCCCACTTTGGAGCGGAAAAAAATCCTCTTTAATGCTAGGTTGACGACAATAGAAAGCCTTGCCGGCTCACTGTCCCGGCCCATCGAATGCCTGCTGCCGCAGGCTTTGCCCTTTTGAAAGGAAACCTCATGGCTGCACTCGTCGTCCACCTCCATCGCCAGATCAAGCCCGATTTCGCCTACTGTTTCAACATCGAATCCGGCCGCGCGCTCACACCGGGTGAGACCGAGCGGTTGCGCCTGATCCTGGCCGACGGTTTCCTCATCGACACCGTCACCTTCGAGCCCACTCTGACCGGTGAACGGGTCGTCGAAATCGGTCCCCGGCTCAACTTCGCCACTGCCTGGTCATCGAACATGGTGTCCATCTGCCGGGCAGTCGGCCTGGACATGGTCACCCGAGTGGAGCGCTCCCGCCGCTATCTGGCGCCCGAAGGCGAAGATCTCGCGGCCTTTGCCGCCAAACATCACGACCGGATGACCGAATGCGTCTACCCGGCGCCGCTGACCAGCTTCGAAACCGGCATCAAACCCGAGCCGGTCTACGAAGTCGATCTGAAAAGCAAGGGGCCGGACGGCCTGCTCGATCTTCCCGGCATCTCCATGGACCAGTGGGACCGGGAGCTGTACCACGACTATTTCGTCACGCGCTGTGGCCGCAACCCGACCATTGTCGAGATCATGGACCTCAACAACGCCAACTCCGAGCATTCGCGCCACGGTTTTTTCCGGGGTAAGCAGGTGATTGACGGCCAGAACTACGACAAGCCGCTGTTCAAGGTGGTCACCGATACCCTGGCCGCCAATCCCAAGGGCAGCAAGGTGGCCTTCAAGGACAATTCCAGCGTGATCGAGGGCTCCACCCTGACCACACTCCTGCCCGAGCAACCGGGACAGCCCTCCCCGCTGCGCGAGGCCACGGTCTGCTACCATCCCCTGCTCACCGCCGAGACCCACAACTTCCCCACCGGCGTCGCCCCCTTTCCCGGCGCCGAAACCGGCACCGGCGGCCGCATCCGCGACGTGCAAGGGACCGGGCGGGGCGGATTGGTCATGGCCGGAACCGCTGGTTACTGCGTGGCCAGCCTCCACATCCCCGACTATCCGCTCCCCTGGGAACACGACTACGCCTGTCCAGACACCCTGGCCCCGGCCCTGGAAATCGAAATCGAGGCCAGCAACGGCGCCTCGGACTACGGCAACAAATTCGGCGAGCCGCTGGTGCAAGGTTTTACCCGCAGCTTCGACCTGCGCCTGGAGAACGGCGAGCGTTGGGGGTTTCTCAAACCGATCATGTTCACCGGCGGCATCGGTCAGATCGACGACCGGCATACCGAAAAGAAGCAGGCCAGCAAGGGGATGCTGATCGTCCAGGTGGGCGGCCCGGCCTACCGGGTCGGTTTCGGCGGCGGCGCGGCCTCGTCGATGATGCAGGGCGAAAACGAATCCACGCTCGATTTCGACGCGGTCCAACGGGGCGACGCCGAGATGGAGCAGAAGATGAACCGGGTGATCCGCGCCTGCAACGAGATGGGCGACATGAGTCTGATCGACGTCATCCACGACCAGGGCGCCGGCGGCCCGGCCAACGTGCTCAAGGAACTGGTCGAACACGCCGGCGGCCGGGTGGCAATCCGCAATATCCGGGTGGGCGATCCGACCATGTCGGTTTTGGAAATCTACGTGGCCGAATATCAGGAGCGGGTGGGTCTGCTGATCAGTCCCGAGAACATCGAGCACTTCCAGCGCATCTGCGAGCGGGAGAAGGTGGCCTGCGAGATCCTGGGCGAAGTCACCGGCGATCTGCGCTTTGTTGTCCATGACAGCCAGGACAACTCCACCCCGGTGGACATCGAGATTCCTGAGCTGCTCGGCAAGATTCCACAAAAAACCTTCACCGACAACCGTACCTGTCTTCCTTTGTCCCCCTTTGTCTTCCCCAAGGATCTGGACGTGCGGGAGGCCCTGCACCGGGTGCTGCGACTGGTGTCGGTGGGTTCTAAACGTTTTCTCACCAACAAGGTCGACCGGGCGGTCACCGGCCTGATCGCCCAGCAGCAGTGTTGCGGCCCGTTACAGTTGCCCGTCGGCGATGTGGCGGTGGTGGCCCAAAGCCATTTCGGCCACACCGGCATCGCCACGGCCATTGGTGAGCAGCCGATCAAGATGCTGGCGCATCCTGCGGCCGGGGCGCGGATGGCGGTGGGCGAGGCGCTGACCAATTTGGTCTGGGCCCGGATCAGGGATCTGGAGCAGGTCAAGTGCTCGGCCAACTGGATGTGGGCGCCGAAGCTGCCCGGCGAGGGAGCGGCCCTCCGCGACGCCGCCGAGGCCATGGCCGCGGCGATGATCGAGGTGGGCATCGCGGTGGACGGCGGCAAGGACAGCCTATCCATGGCGGCCAAGGTGGGCGACGAAGTGGTCAAGTCGCCGCGCGAACTGGTGATTTCTTTGTATGCGGCCATGGCCGACATCCGCAAAAAGGTCACCCCGGAGATCAAGGAGCCCGATTCTGCCCTGCTGCTGGTCGATCTCTCCGGCGGCAAAAATCGCCTGGGCGGCAGCGCCCTGGCCCAGATCTGCGGCCAGATCGGCGACGAGGTGCCGGACATGGACGATCCGCTCCTGGTCAAGCGGGCCTTTGGCGCTGTGCAGTACCTGATCGAAAACAGCCTGATCCGCTCCGGTCACGACCGCAGCGACGGCGGTCTGATCACCACCTTGCTGGAGATGGCCTTTGCCGGCAACTGCGGCCTCAATCTGGCGCTCAGCAGCCAGAGTTCGGCGCTGGAGGCCCTGTTTGCCGAGGAGCTTGGTCTGGTGATCGAATGCGGCTGGGACCATCTGGCCGAAGTCAAGCAGCGGTTCGAACAGGCCAAGGTCCCCTGTGTGGTGATTGGCTCCAGTACCGCGAAAAAGGCCGTTACTATCCAGTACAACGGACATCTGGTCCTAGACGACGCCATGGTCCTGCTCCGTCAGTGGTGGGAGGAGACCAGCTACCAACTGGAACGGCTGCAGGTTGCCCCTGAGTGCGCTGATGCGGAAAAATACCACATCTTCGACCGCCAGGGTCCGGAGTACGCCTTAAGATTCAAGCCCGAGGCCACCGCGCCGGCCATCCTGCGGCAAAAAGACAAGCCCATGGTGGCTATCCTCCGCGACGAGGGATCCAACTCCGACCGCGAGATGAGCTCCGCCTTTTACGCCGCCGGATTCGAGCCCTGGGACGTGACCATGACCGACCTGTTGGCTGGCCGGATCGATCTGGTCCGCTTCCGGGGCATCGCGGCAGTGGGCGGTTTTTCCTACGCCGACGTGCCGGAAAGCGCCAAGGGATGGGCCGCGACCATCCGCTTCAACCAGCGGCTCCAGGCCCAGTTCCACGCGTTCTACAACCGCCCGGACACCTTTACCCTGGGCATCTGCAACGGTTGCCAGCTGTTCGGCCTGCTCGGTTGGGTACCTTGGCAGGGCATCGAGGCCGAACAACAGCCCCGCTTCATCCATAACCTCAGCGGCCGATTCGAATCCCGCTGGTCCACAGTCAAAGTCCTGCCTAGCAGGGCGATCATGCTCCAAGGCATGGAGGGGCTGGTCTTCGGGATCCATGTCGATCATGGCGAGGGCTTTCTGCACTTTCCGGATACAACCATCCGGGAACGGGTCTGGAACGAGCAGATGGCCGCCGTGGTATTCGTCGACGACAGCGGCCAGCCCACCGAGGCCTATCCGTTCAACCCCAACGGCTCACCCGGCGGCCTCACCGGTCTCTGTTCACCCGACGGCCGCCACCTGGCGATGATGCCGCATCCCGAACGGGCCTTCCTTCCCTGGCAGTGCCACTGGCTGCCCCAATCAATGCACGAACTGCCGGTCAGCCCCTGGCTGCGGATGTTCCAGAACGCCTACACCTGGTGCATGGGTTGAGCGGATTGGGGGAGGAGGGAGGTGTGCCTGTCGGCTTGCGCCGACCTCCTGTGAAGTGATGCAAGGGTAAAAACAACTGCCGATACGACTTCAGGATCAGTGGGCGACTCCGTCGCGGCGGCTGACCCGCACCAGGGTCAGCCAGAGGATAGCAATATCGAACCAAAAGGATTGGCGGCGCAGCCACTCCATCCAGTTCGACTTTTCTCGGGATAAAGAGTCCGTCGCGGCCATTGATCTGCGCCCAACCCGGCATGCTCGAAACCAGCGCATGCGCCTCCTGTTCGGTCACGCAGGGCGATCCCCCGCAGGGAACGGCCAGGGGAACGAGGATGATCTCACGGACACAGTCAGAGGTCAAAGCAGCGCTTCAACACCCGAACATCTCCCGCAGCCCTTCGCGCAGAGAAACCGCTGCCTGCCAGCCCAATTCCCGCTCGATCCGCGCCGAAGAATACCAGGCCGAGCCCAGCAGACGGGCCACGGCCTCACTGTCGAGCGGCACGCGCCGTTGGCGCAGAATTGCGAGCCTATCGCCGCATCGGGCAGCGCCGCGCAAAACAATTGCAGGAATACTCCACCGGCAAGGCGGCAACCCCAGCACCTCACGCAGGGCATCATACAACTGCCGCCCGGATGGCGCCTCCGATCCCGCGACAATATAGGTCCTGCCGTTGGCCCGGTCGTCTTCCGCCACCCGCAGCATGGCGGCAACCACATCATCGACATGAACCAGCGAACGGCGATTGCCTGTCTCAGGCAAAGGCGGGAACAAACCACGCCCCACCAGCCGTCCCATGCGTTCGAGATTGCCCTGGCCACCGGAGCCGTAGACCATGGGCAAGCGCAAATTGACCACGTGCATGCCGTGCCGCCGGCCAGCTTCCAGCACTGCCTCCTCGGCTGCCCGCTTGGATTGTCCATAGGCTGTTTCCGGCTTTCCCGGAAAATCTTCATCGGCGCACATATCCCCTGGTTCGGCCATGGCCTCGACGCTCGAAAGAAAAACGAAGCGCTGAACACCGACCTGTCCAGCCGCCTCGATCAGGTTGCTTGTCCCCTCGAAGTTGACCAGCCAATGCTGCCCGGCATCGCGCCGCGACAAAGCGGCAAGGGCATGGTCATGGCCGGCGCAGTGGAAGACCGTTTGCGCCCCCTGGCAGGCGACGCTCAGTGCCGCGGGATCGTCCAAAGACGCGATGCAGGTTGCCATGCCTGGGACAAGGCGTTTGCCCAAGGCCATGCACACTACGCCCCGATGGCCCAGCGCCCGCGCCAGACGGCTGCCGATGAACCCAGTCGCTCCGGAAATCAATGGCATCCATCACCTCCTGGACAAAATCGGCATACGCCCGCCCCAAGGCTGGACCAGCAAACAACCGCTCATAGCGTACCCGCCCATCTCGCACCAGCCCCAATACCCTCCGGCATCACAATGTTGCCCGCCAAGTCCGCCGCCACCAGCGGCTCAGCGAAAATTCTCCCATGGTTATGAGGCAGCGCTGCCCCGCCTTCTCATGCAATCCCAAGGACATTCTCGGCAAGGTCCACAGGGCACTGAGCATGGGCGCCATCAGCTACTCTCCACAACAATCCGTTCGATCTCGCCAACACGGTCGCCAACCGGCGCGGCATTGCCTCTGGCCTCGACATTGAGCCGCAGCAAGGGCTCGGTGTTGGAGGAGCGCAGGTTGAACCGCCAGTCGGCAAACTCAAGGCCGATGCCATCGGTGCGGTCCACTACCAGTGGGTTCTGACCAACAAAATGCGCCTCCACCCGCTGCATCGCCGCCTGGGCGTCGCCCACTCGGTAGTTGATCTCGCCGCTACAGGGGAAGGCGGCCTCTCGGTCTCCGACCAGGATGGAAAGCGGTTTGCCGGTGGCGCTCATCAATCCGGCCACCAGCAGCCAGGGGATCATGCCGCTGTCGCAGTAGGCGAACTCGCGAAAATAATGGTGTGCGCTCATCTCGCCGCCATAAATGGCGTTCTCGGCGCGCATCCGCTCTTTAATGAAGGCGTGCCCTGTCTTGCTCTGAACGGCAATGCCGCCAGCATGCCGCACGATGTCGATGGTGTTCCAGGTCAGGCGAGGATCGTGAATGATTTTCTCCCCGGGATGGCGGGCGAGAAAGGCCGCCGCCAGCAGACCGACGATATAGTAGCCTTCGATGAATTTGCCGGTTTCGTCGAAGAGGAAGCATCGATCAAAATCGCCGTCCCAGGCGATGCCCATGTCCGCCCGGTGCGCTCTCACGGCTGCGGCGGTAGCGGCCCTGTTTTCAGGAAGCAGCGGGTTGGGAATGCCGTTGGGAAAGGTTGGGTCTGGTTCGTGGTGCATTTTGATGCATTCGATCGGGACCGCCAGGTCGCGAAACCGCGCCTCCAGGGCATCGATCACATGCCCGGCCACGCCGTTGCCGGCATTAGCGACCAGCCGCAGGGGACGCAGCCGCGCTGGTTCGATATAGCCCAGCAGATGGTCGATGTACGGAGCGAGTATGGAGCCGTGGTGCAGTGTTCCGCGCTTGGCCGCATGCACGAAGGCGTTGGCGCTGGCCAAACGCTCGATCTCCCGGAGACCGGAATCGCCGCTGATTGGTTGCGCCCCTTGGCGGACCAGCTTCATCCCGTTGTAATCCATGGGATTGTGGCTGGCGGTAACCGCGATCCCGCCGTCGACATCCAGGTGAAAAGCGGCGAAATAAACCTCTTCGGTTCCAGTCTGGCCGATATCGACGACATCCACGCCGACATCCATCAACCCTTCGGCCACGGCCTGTTTGAGCGCCGGGCTGGTGAGGCGGGCATCGCAGCCGACAACCACTCTCCGGGGATGAAAATATTCGCCATACGCCCTACCGATGCGGCGAGCGATCTCTTCGTCAAGGTCCACACCCAGCCGACCGCGAATATCATACGCCTTGCAACAGGAAAGCATTATTGACACCGTCCGTATTGATCGAGCAGACGGACAATATCGTCCTCTCCCAGGTATTCGCCGCTCTGTACCTCGATCATGACCAGATTGAGTATGCCGGGATTTTCTAGTCGATGGGCGCAGCCGGCGGGAATGTAAGTGGATTCGTTGGCGCCGACCAGCATCTCCTTGTCGCCGTTGACCACCTTAGCCATGCCGCTGACCACGATCCAGTGCTCGCTGCGATGATGGTGCATCTGCAGGCTGAGACTGGCCCCTGGCTTGACTTCGATCCGCTTGATCTTGAACCGAGACCCCTCCTCGAGCACAGTATAGGTGCCCCAAGGTCGAACAACCGTGCGGTGCAGCCTGTAGGCATCGTGGTTCTGCTGTTTGAGCCGGTCCACCACCTTTCTTACATCCTGAACCTTGTCCGGATGCACGATGAGCAGGGCGTCGGCCGTATCAATGACAATCAAATTCTCAATGCCGACCGTGGCAACGAGACGATCTTCATTATGGACATAGACATTCCGGCTGTTGCAGAAAATCGTCTCTCCCGTACTCCGGTTATTGTCGGCATCGCCGTCGACGAGTTGACTGACGGCGTTCCAGGAACCGATATCGCTCCATCCCATGTCCACCGGCACCACGGCGATGTCGGCCGAGCGCTCCATCAGGGCATAATCGATCGAAATATCGGGAAAACGCTTGAAGTCGTCCTGCGGGATTTCCTGCATTGCCGCATGCGGCTGGCCGGATGCGTTCATGGTATCCCAGCATGCCCGCGCCGCCTCGAAAACATCCGGGGCGTGCCTGGCCATCTGGTCCAGCACCGTTCCGGCGGCAAAGCAGAACATGCCCGCGTTCCAGAAGTAATTTCCTGCCGCCAGGTACTGTTTGGCAATATCGGAGTCAGGCTTTTCCACGAACCGGTTGACGGTCTTCCCCGCAGCCAGATCCCCGCCGGCTTCTATATAGCCAAAGCCTGTTTCCGGTGCATTCGGAACGATCCCGAAGGTCACCATCAGTCCTTGTCCGGCAAGCGTCCGCGCATCGGCGACCGCACGGACAAAGGCGGAATGATCCCGCACCAGGTGATCGGCAGGCAAGACCAGCAAACAGGCCGAGGGCCCGAATGCGTCCCTGATGTGCAAGGCAGCCATGGCAACCGCAGCGGCGGTATTGCGGCCAAAAGGCTCAAGCAGAAAATGCGCCTGCACCGCCTCGCCAATTCCCGCTCTGGCCAATTCGTCCTTGCTGGTGAAATAGTAGTCCCGGTTGGTGACGGTGAAAACATGTCCGCCTTCGGCGACCGAAGCGGCTCTTTGATATGTTTTGCACAACAGGCTTTGGCCATCGGCCATTTTCATGAACGGTTTGGGGTGTCCTTCGCGGGAAACCGGCCACAGGCGGGTCCCCGAACCTCCTGAGAGAATGACAGGGATAAGCATAATCAGTCCTCGATACCAATTGATAATAAGTTATAAACTCTTCCAAGAACGTTGACCGCCGCCGTGCGGCTATGCAAACAGTTCGCCTTGGCCAAGAGTCTTGCCCGCCGTATCTTTCGCGGCTAACCGCGGCTTGCCGTGGATGGGCCAGGCAATCGCCAATTGCGGATCGGACCAGAGGAGACTCCGCTCACTCTCCGGGGCGTAATAATCCGTGGTTTTGTAAAGGAACTCGGCGGATTCGCTGATCACTAAAAAACCATGGGCACAACCTGCGGGAATCCAGAGCTGCTTCTTGTTCTCGGCGCTGAGATATTCCCCTGCCCATTGGCCGAAGGTCGGAGAGCTTCGGCGAATATCGACGGCCACATCAAATACCTCTCCAGCCACGCAACGCACCAGTTTGCCCTGAGCGGCTGGCGGCAGTTGATAATGAAGCCCCCGAAGCACCCCCTTGACCGATCGGGAGTGATTATCCTGGACAAAACGGACATCAAGCCCAGTTATTTGCCGGAAAAGGCGCTCGTTAAAGCTTTCGTAAAAAAAACCGCGTTCATCCGTATACACTTTTGGCTCAATGAGCAACACATCAAAAATCGCCGTAGCCGTCACCCGCATCAGAACACCTTTTCCTTCAAGATTGCCGACAGGTACTGACCATAGCCGTTTTGGGACAGTTCCCGGGCCAAATCCGCCAGATGCCCGGCGTCAATCCAACCTTGACGATAGGCGATTTCTTCCGGACACGCCACCTTTAATCCCTGCCGTTTTTCAATAGTCCGGACGAATTGCCCGGCCTCCAGCATGGATTCATGAGTGCCGGTATCGAGCCAGGCATAGCCGCGACCCATGATTGCCACATGCAGACGGTTTTGCTCAAGGTACACCCTGTTGACATCGGTGATCTCCAATTCCCCCCGCGCCGACGGCTTGATGGTCTTGGCGATATCGATCACCTCGTTGTCATAAAAATACAACCCGGTCACCGCGTAGTTGCTTATGGTCGACTTGGGCTTCTCTTCAATACTGGTTGCCTGTCCATGGTGGTCGAAGGCTACCACGCCGTAGCGTTCCGGATCATTCACCCGGTAGGCGAAAATGCTTGCGCCTGTCGCCCGCCCGCTGGCGTCAGCCAATAGTTTGTACAGGTTATGCCCATAAAAGATATTGTCACCCAGAATGAGGGCGACCATATCCTTGCCGATAAACTGTTCACCGATGAGAAAGGCTTGCGCCAACCCGCCTGGATTGGGTTGGACAGCGTAGCAGAGGTTGAGTCCCCATCGGCGGCCATCGCCGAGCAGTTGCTCGAAACGAGGGGTATCCTGTGGGGTAGAGATGACCAAAATATCCCGGATATTCGCCAGCATGAGCGTAGACAGGGGATAGTAGATCATCGGTTTGTCAAAAATAGGCAACAGCTGTTTGGAAACAGCCAGCGTGGCCGGATACAGCCGAGTGCCGCTGCCCCCGGCTAGAATGATTCCCTTGCGCATAATCAACTAGTTCCGATGGAGTTGCTGCAAAACATGCTCCAATCCCTCTTGCCAGGGCGGCAGCCGCAGATTGAAGGTCTGCCGGAGCAGATCGATCGCCAACCGGGAGTTGGCCGGCCGGGCCGCCAGCGCTGGATACTCGGCCGTGGCGATCGGGTGGATGTTTTCCGAACGCAACGGCAAAACATGGCCAGAGCCACGGGCGATGTCAACAACGGCTTTCGCATAGCCGAGCCACGTCGTTTCGCCGGCGGCAGTAAGGTTGTACAGGCCATAAGGAAATTCGCCCCGGCATGGACATCGCCGATACTGTCCGAGGATCTGCGCGGTCACATCCGCCAGCAAGGCTGCCGAAGCAGGGGCCCCAAACTGGTCGTCGACCACCTTGAGTTCCTCGCGTTCCCTGGCTAGGCGCAGGATGGTTTTGACAAAATTGCCGCCCTGTGCGCCAAACACCCAACTCGTCCTGAAAATAAGATGTTGCGCCGTCTTCCGGACCAGCGCCTGCGTCCCCGCCGCCTTGCTTTTCCCGTAAACATTTAAAGGGCAAGGGCTGTCAGCCTCGGTATAGGCCTCTGATTTACGACCGTCAAACACATAATCGGTGCAATAGTGCACGACCAGGGCACCGAGCTTGACGGCCTCCTCGCCGATGATCTCAGGCGCGAGGCCGTTGACGGCAAAAGCCGCGTCCGGCTCCGATTCCGCTCGATCGACCGCCGTATAGGCGGCGGCATTGACTATGATCTCCGGCCGGCATTCCCGGATCAGGCCACGAATGGCCCGCTCATCAGCCAGATCGCATTCGGCATGTCCGACGGCATATATGTCGCCGAGCGGCGCTAGCGCCCGCTGCAACTCGAAACCGACTTGCCCGTTTCTGCCTGTTAAGAGGATCCGCACGGTCAGGGTCCGTAGTGTTGGGCCAGCCAGTTGCGGTAACTGCCGCTGGTCACGTTGCGCATCCATTGCTGATGGTCGAGATACCAACGCACGGTCCGCAGGATGCCGGTTGCGAATGTTTCCGCCGGTTGCCAGCCCAATTCCCGTTCGATATGGCGCGCATCGATCGCATACCGCCGGTCATGGCCGGGCCGGTCCTGCACAAAGACGATCTGTTCCGCATAGAGGCGGCCATCATCCCTGGGGCGGAGTTCGTCCAGGATGCCGCAGAGCGTGGCGATGACCTCATGGTTGTTTTTCTCGCTCCAACCGCCGATATTGTACACCTCGCCCACCGTGCCGCCTTCCAGAACGCGCCGGATGGCGCTGCAGTGATCCCCGACATACAGCCAGTCGCGAATCTGCCGGCCGTCGCCATAGAGCGGCAGGGGCTTGCCGGCCAAGGCATGGTGCATGCACAGCGGAATCAGCTTTTCCGGAAACTGGTACGGCCCGTAGTTGTTGGAGCAATTGGTGGTCAATACCGGTAGGCCATAGGTATGGTGGTAGGCGCGCACCAAGTGGTCACTCGCCGCCTTGCTCGCCGAGTAGGGACTGTTGGGGGCATACCGGCTTGTCTCGGTGAAGGCCGGGGCATCGGCTGCCAGAGACCCGTACACCTCGTCTGTGGAGACATGCAGCAGGCGAAAACGTTCCCTGCCCCCTGCCGCAAGGCCGTTCCAATAGGTCCGCGCCGCCTCGAGCAGGCGGAAGGTGCCCACGATATTGGTCTGAATGAAGCCGTCCGGTCCGTGAATGCTGCGATCGACATGCGTTTCCGCGGCGAAGTGGACAAGCGCCCGCGGTTGGTGGCTGGTCAACAGATGGGCGACGAGATCGAAATCGGCGATATCGCCCTTGACGAAAACATGCCGGCCGTCGCCCGCAAGCGAGGCGAGGTTTTCAAGATTGCCCGCATAGGTGAGGGCATCGAGGTTGATGACTGGTTCATCGGTGTGGTCAAACCAGTCGAGAATGAAATTGCTGCCGATGAAGCCGGCTCCGCCGGTGACGAGTATGGACATGAGTGAGGCAAAGGTTGTGGGTATTTTTCCATCAAAAACAAACAAGACATTCTACAAACCTGGAGATCGTAGCGTCCTGGTCCCAAAAATCAAGCCCGACTTCTCGCTTTTTCTTTCCGCAGGATGCCGGTCACACCGGAAAATCGGGCTGGTATTCCGGAACAGTCGCCAGTGGGTCAAAATGTTGCTCGCCACGGTGACAACCACTCTCCTTGGTCAAAAATACGGCAATCGGTTCGATTGTGCAGTACTTGCAAAAGAACAGGAATCGCCCGCGCCAATGTATGTCCCTGAAGAATACCAGCGCCCTCCTTACAGCCCATTCATGGGATACCGCCCATTATATAATAGGAGGAAGCAGGAAAAAGCCTGGCAGGAAGCAGCGACATCGGACGGTGACGACCGTTTCAACGTCATGCCCCATGGGCGGGCCTAGGGCGGCGATTACGTCCGCAGATCGGCATACTCCTTGTTCCGATCCATGAAGACAGCCACGTAGGAGCACTGCGGCACCACCTTTTTTCCCTGACGGCTGGCATCTTCCAGCGCATACCTGGTCAGGATCGCGGCAATATTTCTGCCCCGCAGCTCTGAGGGGACAAAGGTATGGGTGAAGACCAGCACGGAGTCGCCCTGTTCCACATAGTCCAACACCGCGGTGTTTCCCTCGACGCTCAACTCGAAGCGCTTCATCAGCTCATTCTTTTTCGGCTCGTTTTCCATATCGCCACCCCCTCGTGCGCTCAATATTCGCCACCACCCCAGAATCGGCTGGCAAGTGCCGCCGCAGATCGATTCGGGCGCGGAACATATCTGCCGGCTGCTCAGGTTTCCTTCCCGACCGATCCATGGTACACTGGCACAACCAACGCAACCACCTGAAAACAGCCTCTCTTCCTGCACATTGACGGACAATGCAATCTCTCCGGCGCACAGTAAGAAACCGCTTTCCCCTGCCCAGACGCATATCTTTCCTCAAGAGACTCTCCGGCGTTGCCTGCCTGCACCATAACAAAGTTACCCTTCTTCCGCACGGAGGGGATTTTTTCCCCGCCCTCTTTCAGGCCGTAGCCAAGGCTGTCACGGCCATCTGCGCGGAATTCTACATCATCCGAGCCGACAAGACCGGCGAGGCCTTTGCTCAGGCCCTTCAGGAGGCGGCCGTGCGTGGGGTCGAGGTCTCTCTTGTCTACGACGCTATCGGCTGTTTCGACACCCCTGTCTCCTATTTTCAGCGGCTGCAGGCCGCCGGCGTCCACTGTCTGCCGTCCAACAAACCGGCTCTCTCCCGGCTGCGTTGGCTCGATCTCCGCAATCACCGCAAGATGGTCATCGTCGATGGCACCACAGCCTTTCTCGGCGGGCTCAACATCGGCGACGAATACGCGGGATATGGGGACAGTTACGAGCATTGGCGCGATGTCGGCATCCGGCTCAATGGACCGGTGGCCGGAGAATTGCAACGACTATTCCGCCATGGCTGGCTCCAGGAGGGCGGTGCCGGCACTCCGGGACAGCACGTCCCCCAACCCTGGTCCGCAGGTGACAGCGATGTGATCATCATCAATGGCTCTCCCCATTACAACCGGTCATTGATCCATAATGCCTTCCGGTTGGCCATGGCTGGCACCTCCCACCGCATCCAGATCATCACCCCCTATTTCCTTCCTGGCCCAAAGGTGATCCGTTCCCTGTTGCGGGCCGTCGAACGCGGCACCCAAGTCCAGATGATCCTGCCTTCAATCAGTGCGCGCCTATCGTTCAAATGATGAGCCGCGCCTATCTCAAACCGCTGATGGCCGCCGGCGTGGAGGTCTATGCCCGCCTGGGCACCATTCTCCATGCCAAAATGATGCTCATTGACAGCTGCTGGGTGACACTGGGGTCGGCCAATTTTGATTTCCGCAGTTTCCACCGCAACTTCGAAACCAACGTCATCATCGACACCCATGCCTTTGGTCTCCAAATGGAGGCACTGTTCAATGAGGAATTGGCGCTGTCAAAACGGCTGTCCTTGACCGACCACCTGGCCGCCACTTGGTTGGGACGACTTTGGGAATGGCTGCTGACCCCCTTGAACCGCTTCCTCTGACCCACATCCCGGATTGCCAGGCAGTTCGGGAAATCCACCCCATGCAGGGCTTGATTTTAGGCTCGTCTAGTGGTATCCATTATTTTTTGTACCTGTTGACTCGCCCATGGATGCGCCCTTGGGCGCTCCTCTTATACCCGGCATCTCGCGGTCGCTTCATCTCAGCAGAGCCCGCACGACAATCTCATCATGGCAACCTACTGCATTGGTATCGACACCGGCGGCACCTACACCGACGCCGTTCTTCTGGACATTTCTTCCGGCCAAGTGGTCAGCTGGCGCAAGGAGCGGACCACTCCCCATGACCTCAGCCTCGGTGTGGGCCGGGCCTTGCGAGGTTTACTCCGGCAATCCGTTCCTGCGCATGAGGTGGCGGGATTGGCTGTTTCCACCACCCTGGCCACCAACGCGGTGGTCGAGGGACGGGGCGCCAGGGTGGGTTTGTTCGTGCTCGGTTATGTCCGGCATTTCAAGCTGCCGGTGGTGGCCAACATCTTTCTCAAAGGCGGCCACACCATTACCGGCGAGGAAGACGAGTCCCTGGACATCGAAGGGCTGGTCGATACCTTGCCGGCGCTGGCCAGCGAAGTGGACAGCTATGCCGTCTGCGGGGCCATGTCGATCAAAAATCCCACCCATGAGCTGGTGGCCCGCGAAGCCATCCGGCTGATTGATCCGAAACCGGTTTTCTGTTCCCATCTGGTGTCCAGCCATCCGGGCATGCTCGAACGCTCGGCTACCGCCTGCCTCCATGCCAGGATGATGCCGTTGATGACCGATTTCCTTGCCTCGATTCAACGCTCCATGCTGGCCACAGGGCTCGATTGCCCGGTCACGATCATCTGCGGCAACGGCCGCGGCGAGGCGCTGGACCGGATAGCCGACCAAGCAGCCGTCACCATGGCCAGCGGACCAGCGGCCACCGCCCGTTTCGGCGCCGCCTGCGGTTTCGACTCGGCCCTGGTGGTCGATGTCGGCGGCACCACCACCGATGTGTGCCTGATTAAAGACGGCGGGCCACTACTCAATCGTAAGGGATGCAGCATCGGCGAATGGCGCACCCATATCGAAGCAGTGGACATGTACACCGCCGGTGCCGGTGGCGACAGCCATGTCATCTGCCAACGGGATGGCCGCATCACTCTGGGCAGCACCCGCGTCCAGCCGCTGGCCATGACCCAGGATCTTCCAGACCCGCGTCTATGGCTCAACCGGGACACCGATACCTATTTGGCCCTGCCGGTTGCAGACCTGGATCCAGAGGTGATTCGCGACGACAGTCTCTTGCGCTACCTGGCGCAGCACGGACCAACACCGCCCAGTGTCCTCGCGGCTCAGATGGGCACCAGCACGCTCCTCTTGGAAAAAAGGCTGGAACGGCTGATGGTGCTCCAGCGGGTCGTCCTGGCGGGCTTCACTCCCACCGACGCCCTGCACGCGCTGGGGCGTCTCGACATCGGCCATGGATCGTCGAGCCGCAGCGGCACCGAGATGCTGGCCACGCAAACAGGATTGACCACCGAGGCTTTCTGCCGACAGGTTGTTACCGAGACTGAAACAGCCATCGAAACCATCCTCCTCTCCTACTTGGCCCGAACGGTCTGGCAGGACAGCCTGAGCGCGCCACTGCTCGACCGGCGCGACAACAGTCTGTTCTCCGTGCGGTTCACCCTGAAATTGCCGATCATCGGCATAGGAGCGGCTGCGCGATGCTTTCTCCCTGGTGTAGCCGAGCGGCTGGGCACCGCCGCTGTCTTTCCCGAGCACTGCGAAGTGGGCAATGCCGTCGGCGCAGCCTTGATCGCCATGCACGGTTGAATACAGCGGCACCGCCCGGCCGGGCCGATCTTTTTTCTTTACATCTACCCTATTCTGGTTCTTGCTGAGGGGGAATATCAGCTATCAAGGGATGAATCCGCATGGATATTCTGCTCAGCCAACTCGATATCTATTTGCAGTCCTCGCTGTTCGTCTCGCTGCTCATCGCCTTTCTCGGAGGCGTCCTCTCCAGCCTGACCCCCTGTGTCTATCCGATGATTCCCATCACCGTCGGCGTCATCGGCCACGCCAATATCGGCGGATCCAGGTGGCGGGGTTTTTCTCTGTCCCTGATTTATGTGGCAGGCATGGCGTGCACCTACACCGCCCTCGGGATTTTTGCCGCCGCGACCGGCCGCCTTTTTGGGACCATCAGCAGCAACCCCTGGACTTTTCTGGCGGTCGGCAATGTTGTGCTCCTCTTCGGCCTGACCATGCTTGATGCGGTGCCGATGCCCGCCTTTTCCAACCGCCTGGCCACCGCCCGCCTGGATTTGAGCGGCATCTTCCTGGCCGGCATCGTCTCGGGTCTGGTGGCCGGCCCCTGTACCACGCCGGTCTTGGGCAGCCTGCTGGCCTATACCGCCACTGCCCAAAGCCTGGTCGCGGGCGGGCTGCTGCTGTTCGTCTTTTCCCTAGGCATGGGAATGCTCCTCCTCGGAGTGGGGACCTTTTCCAGCTTGCTGGCCGCCCTGCCCCGTTCCGGCCCCTGGATGGTGCTGATCAAAAAAACCATGGGGATATTCATGCTGCTCATTGCTCAATATTTCTTTGTCAAGGCCGGTTCGCTCTTCCTCTGAAACATGCCGACGCCTTTTTTTCATTCCATCGAAACCTTGGATAGATCCCATGCGCCATCCCTTGATGAACAGTTTGCTGCTCCTGGCACTCCTGCTCCTGCTGCCCAACGCCACGGCAGCGGCCCAACTCGGCCAACCTCTGATCCCATTCCGGGGGGTCGATCTGAACGGCCAGCCCTATGATGTCCAGGCATTCATCGGCAACAAGCCGATCGTCCTTGTTTTCTGGGCTTCTTGGTGCCCGGTCTGCAGGGATGAGGTGCCCAAGGTCAACCAGCTGGCAGCAAAATATCAGGCCCGGGGCATGGAATTTTTGTCAGTGAACATCGGCGCCAACGATTCGGTCGAACGCGCCCAGGCCTTTGTCCGCAAGACCGGCATGACCTACCCCACCTATTTCGACGGTTCAGGCGTTATTTCCCAAAAGTATCGGATACAGGGCGTACCGACGGTCATCGTTTCCGACAGACACGGGATCATCCGCTTCCGCAACTTCGCCACTCCCAATATTTCCGAAGCGAACTTTGCCGCGCTGATGGCGGATTGAAAAAACTCAGGGTTCGTTGGTTGGATCGACCACTGGATAGGCATCCCGGACTTCCGGCGGGATGGTCATCGGTTTGCCGGTGAGCAGGTCGCAAAAGATAAACAGGGTTTCGGCGGTGGCCAGCACAACCCCGTCGCCTGAGCGGATGAACTTGTACTTGCGCAGAGAGCGGAATTTGCGGAAATCCGTGACCCAGGTCAGAATCACAATGGGTTCCCCGAGATAGGCCGAGTGGTGATATTCAATGGCATGCGAGCGGATGATCCATGTCCTGCCGATGGCGGCGTACCGTTCCTGGGGCCAGCCCTGTGCGGCTGAATGCGCCATGGCCGCGTCCTGCATCCACTGAACGTACTGGACGTTGTTGACGTGGCCGTTGATATCGATAGCCGTTGCCGGCACCACCATCTCTATCCTGCCGATACCTGCCATATCATTTCACCGCAGCCGGCTGATCGAATCCGGCGAGATTCCGCCCTGTGGCGGCAAGCAGCCGCTGCTGGGCAAGATGATAGCCGACCAGCGCCTGGGCCAGCCGGCCATTGGTGGCGACAAGGTCTCGTTGCGCCTCGTTGAGCCTGATGAGCGGAGCCTCGCCCGCCGCATACTCGTTTTGGGCCAGATCGCGGTTCTCCGCCACCAATTTGACCGTCTCCCGTTGCAGGCGAACTTGCTCCTGGGCGGCGGCCAGGAGCGCGAGAGCCTGACGGATCTCGGCGGCCGCACTGTTCCGCAGCCCGGCCAAGGTAAATATCGCCTCCCGTCTGGTCTGCTCGGCCTCGATGAGCCTGGCCTTGTCGGCGCCGCCGGCGTACAGGTTCCAGCTCATGTTCACCCCCACCGTGTTCCCGAAGTCGTCATGGGTCAGATGCGCATTCCCTTCGCGTAAACCCCCGACAGCGCCGCCCAGTTGGAGCTTGGGGTAAAATGGCGCCTTGGCCATGCCGGTTCCGGCCTCCGCCTGTTTGACCACCATCTCCAATTGGCGGATATCGGGGCGGGTTGCACAGGCCCCTTTGATCAAGGCTTCTGGCTCTTCCTTCAGTTCGGCCATGACGATATCCTTATCCAGGGAGGCCAGCCGCGTGTGGGATGGAAGCGCTGCGTCGGGCAGGCCCAGCAGGGCCGCCAATCCGTAGCCCGCCGCCTCAAATTCCTGCTGCGACTGGATCAAACCGGCCTTGGCCGAATTGACCTGGACCCTGATATTGAGGACATCTCCCCAAGGACCGGCCCCGATCTTGAACCGGTTCTGCGCTTCTTTGAGTTGTTGTTGGTAAAATGTTTCATCGACTTGGTTGATGTCGATATAGGTTTGGGACAGTTGGGCGTTGAGGAAGGCCTCGGCCACCGCGTTGGCCAACAGCCGGCGGCTGTCTGCCAGCCCAGCATCTGCCGCCTGCTCGCCGTACATGGCCTGCTGCTCCTTGAAGTTGCGGTAGAAGCCGTCGAACAGGAGCCACGTGGCCTGAATGCCGGAGGAGTAGACAATTGGGTTCCGATCCACGCTCCCCCCCATCCGCTCGGCCAGGCCATGGAGGAGCTGGTAGCCGTTCTCGGAAAGGTGCAGCCGGGTTCCGGAGCCGTTGACATCCAGGCTCGGCCACCACGTAGCCGCCGCCTGCCGTACCCTGGCCCGCGCCTGTTCGATGCGCGCCTGGGCCGCCGCCATGTTGGGATTGCCGCCCAGGGCGATCGACTGCGCGGTCCTGAGATCCAGCACCTTGACCTTGTCCAGATCAGGAACTGGCGGCTGTTCCATGGCATGGGCGGCGACCTCCAGGCAAGAGATCAGCGCCACTATCCCCACCAATATCCGTCGCATGTTTCCTCCGGTGCAGCGGGAGCGCCGCCCCCCGTCATTGCTCCTCAAATCCCCGTGCCATCTTCATCTGCCCGCCGTTCCGGTTCAGGCCGCAGCAGATTCGGCACTATAAACCACTTTCCCCGAGAGAGGATACAAGAAAAAAAGCCCTCCGGAAGGGTGTCTGTTGCGACTTGTCTTACGGATGGTTGGGATGGAAGACGGGTTGAGGGAGGAAGGGCATTTGGCCGATCTGTTGCCGCACCGGGAAACAATCGAGGGCCGGTCGACCCAAAGACACGGCAGGTCTTGGAGAAATGGAGCTTCGGACTTGCAATGCCCCAGCATCTTAGCGATGACTGGGGCAGGACTTATACGCTGGGCATTGCCCGCGCCGGGTTCCAGGTTGATCAGATCACCAAAGGCCGCCTGCCGACCTTTGGCGCCCATACCGGCGGCTGCCGGCAAAGAACAGGAAAAAGATGTGCGGCTCGAATAGAGGCCGCTTCTCGCTCAGTACAGTTCCAGTTTCCGCAGTAACTGAATAGCGACGCAATAGCTTACCGCCAGCACGGCCACCCAGGCAATCAATGAGAAAGTGGTCATCATAGGTGTTGCTCCTTCGAATTATTTGACATCTGGAAGAGGCGCTTTTCGCCTCTTCCAGAAAGAGTGGACAGATCCCTCTCAGTAAGCGGCCTCGTCGGTAGTATCCTCGATCCTGGTCTTTCCCCGGTCCATCGCCCACCAGACATACGCGATGTAGGCGAGGACAAAGGGAATGGCCAAGGCCACATAGGTCATCACCTGCAAGGTATAGAGGCTTGACGACGCGTTATAGATGGTCAGGCTCGATTGCAGGTCGGTCTTGGAGGGATAAAAGGCGGTATTGTTGTAGGCCGGCAGCAACAGAACTGTCAGGCCGATCAACACCGTGCCGATACCACCGAACCAGATGCCACATGTCGCCTTGGTTCTGGCGGTTTTCCACACTCCGAAAATCAACAGCCCCAGCCCGACGAGCAAGAGCCCCAGCAACCAGGGGTTGGCCAGCAGATTGAGCAGAAACTTGAAGCTGACAATCTCAATCGTTCCCTTGGCGTCGACAATGCCGTAGCCGCGCATGAACAACAGCGACCCGACAATCAGCAGGCAGAACGGCAGGGAAAGCAACAGGTTCTGCCAGCAGGCGGACCGCAGACGGGTCTCCATCTCCGGCACCTCGCCCAGTTCCAGGTTGTTGACCAGGTACATGGCGCCCAAGGTGCGGGCGTTGAACACTAAAAACACACCGAGGACGATGTTGAAGATCGATGACAGCGAAGGACTCAAAGCCGCTTCCAGGCCACGAAGAGGGTGAGTCCAGGTGACGAAGTTGCTGTCGCTGATCTGAAAATTGGAGCCGGTGTAAAAGGTGCCGACCGCAGCGCCGATCAACAGGATACCGACCACTCCGTTCAGAAACAGAAAACCCTCGTAGACCAGACTACCGAGGATATTCCACGGCTTTCTGCGAAATTCATAGCTGACCGCCTGGACGACGAAAGTAAACAGGATCGCGATCCACACCCAATAGGCGCCGCCGAAGGAGGTGGAATAGAACTTGGGGAACGAGGCGAACAGGGCGCCGCCAAACAGCACCAGGGTGGTGAAGGTCAACTCCCACTTGCGGCCCAGGGAATTGACGACCATATCTTTTTCGGTCTGGTTCTTGGCCACCTGCCACAGCAGACTCTGGCCGCCCTGCACAAAGGTCATAGCCAGGAACAGGGCACCGACGACCGAGCAAAGCAGCCACCAGAGATGCTGCAGAGTTGCGTAATCGAGACGTTCTAGCATGTCAGTTTTCCTCCGGTCCGATATTGATCTGTTTGACCATGATGCTGATCTCGGCGATCAGCAGCAGGGTGAAGAGGACAAGGAACATAAAAAAGGTGGTCTGCACCGCGCCCGCGGTCAGATTGGTCCGGGCGATGGTCACCGGCAGCAGCCCCTGGATGGCCCAAGGCTGTCGTCCCACTTCAGCCACGATCCATCCTGCCTGGGAAGCGATCATGGCCAGGACGTAGGTGATGGTGCCCAGCCCCAACAGCCATTTCTTGCGCTCTAGGGTCTTCCTGGCAGAGAAGTAGAGGTAGGCGATGAAAATCAGGAAGAACAGTATGCCCAGAACAATCATGACACGAAACGCGATAAAGGACAGGGTCACAGGCGGCACCGTCTCTTCGGGTTTATCCAAATAGCCGTACCCGAGGAACTCCTTGTTCTCGTTGAATGCGGCGAGATGTTTTTCGGTGCCGGCCTTGTCATCGGCCTTTTTGGCCTGTCTGTAGGCATCGAGATCCGCCACCGCCTTTTTGCCGCGCTCCATCTTCTGGGCTGCCCCCACAATATTATGCTCGATGTTGCCGTAGACCAGATCGTGCATGCCCGGCACAAAGGTGCCGAAGGCCCGGTTGGCCATCAACGACAGCAGTCCGGGTATCTGGATCTTGGGACCGTGGAAGGCCGGCTGAGTGTCGTAGACCTTCTTCTCCGGATTGACGATGCCAAAGGCCACCAGTCCGGCATTGGTCTGACCTTCATAGAGTCCTTCGAGGGCGGCCAGTTTCATCGGCTGCACCTGAGCGACCTGATAGCTCGACTCGTCACCGTTGTAAAAGGTAAAAATGGATGCCACCAAACCCAAGGTCGCGGCAACGACGATCGAACGCTTGGCCAGGAGCACATGACGGCCGCGCAGCAGGTACCAGGAGGCGATCGAGATGATGAACAACGCGCTCACCATCATGGATGAACTGGTGGTATGGATGAATTTGTTGACCGCGAAGGGTGAAAGCGCGACGTCAAAGAAATTCTGCATCTCGAACCGGGCGGTGTCGGGATTGAAAGCCTGCCCCACCGGATACTGCATCCAGGCATTGGCTACCAGGATCCACACCGCCGACAGGTTGGAGCCCACCGCCACCATCCAGGTGGCGAACAGGTGAAACCCCTTGGAAACCCGATTCCAGCCAAAGAACATCACCGCGAAGAAGGTGGCCTCGATGAAAAAGGCGACAATCCCCTCAACCGCCAGCGGCGCGCCGAAGATGTCGCCGACCATCCAGGAATAGTTCGACCAGTTGGTGCCGAATTCGAACTCCATGATGATGCCCGTGGCCACACCGACCGCGAAATTGATGCCAAAGAGCCGTATCCAGAACTTGGTCAGCCGTTTCCACTCTTCACTGCCGGTGCGCACATAAATGGTGTGGAAAAAGGCAATAATCCAGCTCAAGCCCAGGGTGAGCGGCACAAAAATCCAGTGATACATGGCGGTCAGGGCAAATTGCGCCCTGGCCCAGTTGACCATGCTAAGATCCAAGTTTTCAATCATGGTGATTCTCCTTTAACGGGTTGAACAGAACCTGGGGCGGACTGTGTCAGTTGCTCAATCACATAATTGGCCCGTTGCGCATCGGTGGCGAACTGAGTGGCCAGAAAATTAGGAAAGAAGAAAGGCTTCAGCACCGCAAACATAATAAATAGCTTAATAAGAATTATCTTCCACAAAGTACGGCCCACGGTCATTTGGCGGAAACCGTCGCGATACAAACGGTAGATCTGGGTCGCCAGCCATGGGCGGGAAAGACTCTGGTCACTCATTGCCCTTCGCTGCAGTTGGAGGTGGTCATTTCGGGGGCTTCCGGCGCTGGCGGAACCACAGAGGGGGACAGGCAGGATGTTCCTGTCAACTGTTCGAAGTTGACTTGGCGCAGAGAGGCGCGCAGTTGATCGCGGGCCTGCAGCCAAACCTGATGCACGGCACAGTTAGAGCTGTCCTTGCATCCCAACGGCCGGACAACGCAGTCGTTGAGGTAAATCTCGCCGATCATGGTTTCCACCACCTCAAGCAGGTTGATGGCAGCCGGGTGCCTGTTAAGGACAAATCCGCCACGTACGCCCTGGCGGATCTCAATCACCCCCGCCTTGGCGAGATCCTGGGCTATCTTGGCCAAAAAATGGGGCGGGATGTCCGCTTGCCTGGCGATTTCCTGCCGGCTGACCAGAGCCCCTCTGGCCTGCTGCGACAGGTAGAGCACACAACGAATGGCATATTCAGCAGCACGAGTCAAACGCATGATCCGATCCAAAGAAAGACAAAGAGGACTTATTTTGTCTTAAATATACAATTCTCACGACGATGTCAACAATAACTCTCGAAATTCGGTGGGAACCAAGGCATCTTCCACGCCGGTTCCCCCAAAGGCCGGCACCTACTCCTGCCGATGGTGCCGGGAAGGTTGACATCCCCCGCAGGCTCGAATAAAAAAACGGCATGCATGTCGACTGTCCAAGCATAACTGCCCGGCGCGTGGCTGTCCGCCGCGCGACCCATCAGGTGCTCGATGATCCCAAGATCTTCGACGATCCGCTGGCCCTGCGCATCCTGGGCCTGGATCTCGGCTCAAGCCGTGACCGGAATTGGCTGGAAGACACCCCGCTTGCCCGGGTGCTCCGGGGCTCCATGGCCGCGCGCAGCCGCCACGCCGAAAACATGCTCAAGGAGGCGCGGCAGCGGGGGGTTGACCAATATGTCGTCCTCGGGGCTGGTCTCGACACGTTTGCCTGCCGCCATGCCGCGGTTGACAACGGCGGTCTGCGCATTTTCGAGGTCGATCACCCGGACACCCAGGCATGGAAACGGCAGAGCCTGCGCCTGGCCGGCATCGCGGTTCCGAATCACTGTACCTTTGTGCCGATGGATTTCGAGCATCAGACTCTGGCGGAAGGGTTGCGGCAATCCGGATTCGACCTCAGCCGTCCCGCCTTTTTTTCCTGGCTGGGAGTCGTCATGTACCTGACAGCCGATGCGATCGACGCCACTCTGCTCACTGTCGCCGCGCTGCCAACCGGCAGCGGCATTGTCTTTGACTACATGGTTGTGCCGGAACTGTTGTCTCCCGCGGCCCGCGCCGTCTTTGACAGATTGGCAAGCCAAGTCGCCACGGCCGGTGAGCCATTTCAAACCTTTTTCACTCCCCCCCTTCTCGCCAGTCATCTGCGGGAACTGGGCTTTGGACGTATCGACGACATGTCTCCCACGGCACTGGATGCCCGCTATTTCCAAAACCGGGCCGACAATCTGCGCGCCGGCAAACTCGCCCACCTCATAACGGCCTGGGTCTAGACCGCCGTTCGCCCCGCATCGAGGAACAACAGCACCATGCTCATCAACCGTACCGACCTGCAACCGATCGTCAATCTGGAAGGACAAACCTGCTTCGGTTGCGGCGCCGACAATCCCGCAGGGCTGCACATGGCCTTCCACACCGACGGGCAACGGCTCTACTCCTTTGTCTCCGTGCCCCCAAGCATGGTCGGCTGGGACCGGATAGCGCACGGCGGCATTCTCTCGACGATTCTCGACGAAATCATGGGCTGGTCGGTGATCTACCTGCTGGGCAAGATCGGGGTGACCAAATCAATGACCGTGGAATTCAAAAAACCGGTCCAGGTGGAACAGCCCCTGACCGCGATCGGCGCCATCGGCGAGGCGGTTTCCGATCGGCAGATCGTGGTGGCCGGAGAAATATACAACGCCGAGAACACTCTCTGCGCCAGGGCCACGGGCACGTTTGCCGTCATGCCTGCGCATACGGCTATCCGGCTCGGGGTCATGAGCGCCGATTACATGGAGCGGTTCCTGCCGATTCTGCGGCAACGCGAAGGCGCCTGAGCACTGTCTCATTCCTGGTCATACGATTGTTCCTCGCTGCGTGGCCATATCCGGACCGGCAAATGCCGTTTAAGCAGGGTTGCAATGGCATTGACCGCCCGCCACCCGCCGTGACCCATATCCGTATCCTTAAAAAACCTCCAACATCCCCATTGGCAGCCGTTTCGAGTACGTCAGAAGGCGAAAAGCGAAGAGATGCGCATGCCCTCGCGGCGTGACCCGGCCAGCGACAAAGTCGCTGATATTTCCCTGGCAAAATCCCGGTGTTGTTCGTAGTATGTCCCGCAACCGGATCGCTCTGGTTTTGCGGTTGTAGCCGGATCTCGGCACCGAGTCGCCTCCGGGCCACGGCGGCTTTGGCCGCAAACTGGCACGGTCCGGGCAACGGTTCACCGCAAGCCGGTTTGCCCGAGAAGATCCCGGTACACAGCATCGCCCACGGCCAGCACCTCTGCGCCGTAGCGGGCAAAACCGCACAATTTTTCCCGTTGCGGTGGAAAGGCCGCCAGGGGAAGATGCCCTTGGGCGCACAGGGCGAGCATGAGCATCAGGGTGTTGTAATATTTGAGATCAAGCCGATGGGCGCACCGAAGCACCTGCCTGTCCTCGGACAGGACCGGCTGGTTGAGGAGCTGCGCCGTCTGGCAGATCAATTCGTCGGTGCGTCCGCTTCCGGGCACAGGCACCAGGATGGCCCCTTCCGGCTGGCTGCCGTATTCGGCAATCACCGAGGGAATGAGCAGCAGGTCAAAAACCCGGAGCGCAAGTGGCAGCAATGCCAGCCGTTCAAGATAAATCAAAGTCGAGGTGTCGGCTACCCCGACCTGAAACGCGTGCAAGTGCTGTATGATCATGGCCCGTGGCCTTTCTCCCCCATACAAACCGACAGCCTTGGATTGCCCGGCACCCCCGTCCCGCCAGGCAGCGAGGCACGGCAGGCGCCCTGTCGGCAGACACCCCGCCGAGGATGGCCTCCGGGCGACGGTATCCCGCTATGCCCAACTCCCACACCATGAGGAACTTTATGGACATGCGCTTCACCGTTAACCAGGAACTGTGTAGTCAGTGCGGGGCCTGTATCGACGACTGCCCCTTTCATATCATCGAAATGGCCCCGGATTTCCCGGCGCTCAACCCCACCCGGGCGCACCACTGTATCGGTTGCCAGCACTGCCTGGCTGTCTGCCCGACCGGCGCCTTGTCGATCCTGGGCCGCAGACCGGAAGATTCCCTGCCCCTGCCGCAGAGCCTGCCCAGCAGCGCCCAGATGACGGCGCTCATCAAAGGGCGGCGCTCGATACGCCGGTTCCTGCCGGAGCCGCTGCCAGCCGAGGTGATCGACACCATGATCGCCACCGTGGCCAACGGCCCCACCGGCAAAAACAACCGGCAGTGCCTGTTCACGGTCATCGAGCACCCAGCCTCCATGGAGGTGTTCCGCCGCGAAACCATCGAAGGGCTGCGCCGAGCGGTGGCGGAAAAACGCCTCCACGAGGAGTTGAGTTATTTCCGCCATGTGGTCTCGGCCTGGGACAAGGGGCAGGACATCATCTTTCGCAATGCCCCCCACCTGCTCATGGTCTCGGTGCCGCCCGCAATCACCACTCCCGACGCCGACAGCATCATCGCCATGAGCTACTTTGAACTGCTGGCTGTCTCCATGGGCATCGGCACCCTGTGGAACGCCATGATCCGCTGGGCTCTTGCCACCATCGATGTCAACCTGTACCAGCGGCTGGGTATTCCCGATGACCATGTCAGGGGATACGCCCTCCTCTTCGGCTGGCCGGCGGTGCAATACCACCGGAGTGTCCAGCGCGACGAAGCCCTGATCAACCGGGTTCGGCTGGCGTGAGCATCCTGTCCTGTTTTACCGCCGCGACGGACAACCGTATGCCGTCCCAGCCCCCTCTCATCGTCCATACCGAATCAAGCCGGGCCTGGGGTGGACAGGAAATACGCACCCTGACCGAACTCAGAGAGATGCGCCGTCGTGGCTTCCGCGTCGGCTTGATCGTCCCGTCCGACTCTGAACTGGCGCGGCGGGCGGCCGCCGAAGGTTTGCCTGTCCATGGCCTTGCCTTGATCTCCAAGCTCTCCCTCCGGTCGTGGCTCGCACTGTTTCGCCTCCTCAGGGCACTCAGACCGACGGTCGTCAACACCCACTCCTCCGAAGATTCCTGGATGGCTGGAACTCTTGCCCGGCTCTGCCGCGTGCCGCTGGTCATCCGCACCCGTCATGTCCTGACTCCGATTTCGTCGACCCTGAACTACACCCTTCTTCCCCATGTCATTTTCACCTGCAGCGAGGCCATTGCCGAACAACTGACGGCCTGCGGCGTCCCGGCGACCAAGATGGTGGTTCTTTCGACCGGCAACGACGAAACGCGTTTTCTGTTCTCGCCGGCAGACCGGCAAGCTGTCCGGCAACGCTACCACATCGACGAGCAGGAGATCCTGGTGGGGAATGTCGGCTGTCTCCGGCATTACAAGGGTCACCCGTTCATCCTCAAAACAGCGGCAACGATGCCGGCCCGCTACCGGTTCATGATCGTGGGAGGTGGGGAAGCCCTGACCGGACTACGAGCCCTGGCCCGGAACCTGGGGGTGGAAGAGCGGGTGATCTTTGCCGGGCACCAGGAAAACCCGGAACATTTTTTCAGCGCCTTTGACCTCTGTTTCTTCTCCTCGTATGCGACCGAAGGTGTTTCCCAGTCTCTCATCCAGAGCCTGCTCAACGGGTTGCCCGTGCTGGCCTGCCGAATACCATCGACCATGGAGCCGCTGAGCCTGGTTGATGACTATCGTCTCGTCGATTACGACGATGTCCAGGCAGCCTGCCGGGGATTGGCGGAATTGACCGACCTGCCACGGCGGGAACCAGAGCGGATGGCACGGCAGCATCAGCGTGTCGCCGATCGGTACGGTCTTGAGAACATGGTGCGGATCCTGCTGGCCACCTATGCCCGCTCCGGCATCTATCCTCCGTCTCCGGAATAAGCCTTCCTTGCCGCCGCCTACTCACCCGGGCAACGATCGTTCCACCGCCCCTACACCTGCTCAAGTCGGCATACGCCAAGATACCGGCGATCAGGCAGTGGCCAGCAGGCCATACTTTCTCCGGTACTGCTCCCGGAACCGGCCCATTGCCACCATATCGCGCAGATAGGCATCGGAGCGGTCGAGATAGAAGGCAAGGGCCTTGGCAAAATTCCGTCCCACCATGCCATCGACGAACATCTGACTAATTTCGCGATGCCGCTTGAGCACAAGCTGGGAACGGTAAAAGATCAACCATTCCTCGGCGGACATCGTCACCACGATCTGCTGCAGGGCCTTGCGCGCCCTGGGCTTGTACATCCAGATGTACATCAGATCCAGCGCGTTGACGATGAACACCTTGTCCAGATCGTGCGCCTCTTGGTGAATGGCGGCGATCAGGGCCTTCGGCGACTGGAGCAGGTCAAGCACATCCTCTTCCGGAAACAACACGTCCAGACGGGCATAGGTCGAGAACATCTGACTGAGCTTGTCCCGGTAGTCGGCCAGCCGAACGTTGACATTGGTTTGCCGGTCGGCCAATCCTTCAATCACCGCGGCCACGCAGTCCGAAGCGAGTTTGGAGATCACCGCGGCCCATTTCTGCAACCCCTCCTCGACCTGCGGCACCATGGCCCAATTCAACGCTAAGCCCAAGATGTCATTGAAGAAAATGGCCAGGGGGATGGATACGATCGACCGGAAAAAATTACCGATGATCGCACTGGGAGGCAGGCCGCGCAGGATATTGTGGGTGGAAATGTAGATCCCATTGGCCAGGGCTATCACCGAATAGAGCAGCAGGGGGCTGGTGGAAGTGGTGACCCCCAGCAGCCGTTGCAACAACAGGGTCTTGACCAGATAATCGAGTAACGGCACCGAAAAGCCGGTATAAAGGAGGGAGTCGGAGATCCGGCTCCAGCTCAACAGGGAGTTCAACGACAACAGGGGTGAGCGCTTGAGCCCACCGCCGCCGAGGATCGACTGGATAATGTTGCGGACGCCGGTGATGCCGAACCAGATAAAGGCCCCGAAGTACGCCAGCACCCACCAGTCCTTGGTCAGGGCAAAGGTCAGAAAGGCCGGCACAAACCCGATCGCGATTTTGAGGATGTTGCACAGGTGCGACTGGAGGTAACGTAGCGAGAGCCTCTTGCTCCTGCCGCTCTTCCGCCCAAGGTGAATATCGAGTGCGGGTATGTTGCGGATGCCGCCCAAGGTGGCGATGTTGCCGTCGACGCCAGGATGGACCTCGAATCGGTCCAGGCTCCAATCGCTCCACCTCTGCGGGACAACGCCGTGTCCCCGGCCCTGGATTCCCTGTCCCAACTTGCGGTACCAGGGCAGGGAGGCCGGTGCTTCCCCTAGCCGATGGTGGTGATGAATCATCCGGGCGCTAACCGGGATGAGCCTGCGCCACCCGCCCCTGTGCTCATGCATAACTTGGCGCAAAGCCCGTTTCGGCAGGGTCTCCACCACCACCAGCCCCATGCCGTGCTGGAGCTGCGACTGCCCGGTCGATCCCGTTCCAATGCGAGAACCGAGGTAGCGTTTGTTGTAATGGTTGTGAAACGACTCGATATTAATCAGGATATCGAGCAGGTTGTCCCGGCGCTGGTTCATCTCCGCCAATTCGGCCTGCGATGCGGCCAGGGTTCCCGGTGACAACAACTGCGCATTCTCTTCTCCGCACCGTTTTTCAACAGCCAGACGAAGCCGCTCAAAATCCCATATAATGGCTCTGATCGCCCGTTTCAGGGCGATGACGTTATCCTCATTCAGGGCTTTTTGCAGAAAGTTGACCAGTTGGTAGTTCTGGCCCAAGCTGTTGGTCTCCGCCATCTCGTCGGCAGCGCCGCTTCCCTTGCCAGAAGCCAGCACAGCCATGCCATGACCTGCATCCTTGAGGTTGAAGGCCTCGATATGAGTGATCCGCCCCTGGCAGATGTACAACAGCTCAAGGGTATCATGAATCGACAGATTGCTCAGATTCAGAGTGAAGCGCGATCCCGAATGCATGGAGACGAGCCGGCCCAGCAGTTCATGCGGCGCCAGGTGCATCAACGGCGGCTGGCCTTCGTCGTGGGGCACGGTGGGATCGTGCAGGCCAGGATTGCGGGCAGGCTGGAGATACTGATTGATGATCCTCCCGAAATCGAGCCAAGCCATCTTGCGCGCACAGGCCGCCAACAATTTTTCCCGGGCATTGCTGTCTTGATGAGCGGTTTGGTGGATCCGCCGTACCTCGGCGTCGAGCAAGGCATGGTAATGGTTCTGGATGAATTTGGCGAGGTGCAGGAGTGACGGCTGACCGGTGCCGACAAAACGAAGGAATTGATCCCGGTCCAGCGGCAGGCTCTCCACTTCCAGTTCCTGGTCCAACAACGGTCGATGGATGTCGTTGAAAACAGCGATCACGTCGAGGACGTACTGCTGTTGGTAACGGGAAACCTGCCGGCCCTGGTCAAGCATTTCTTTGACCGCCTCTTCCTGCAGAAAGTGCTGCAGGCTGCGACGGTCGAAAAAGCCCTCCAGCTCCCAGATGAAGCGGACGAACTTATTGCGGAAGCGCGAAGAAAATTCGATGCCGATGCGGACATGGATGTCAAGGATCGCCCCAGCCTCGAGCAACTCCTCCACCACTTCCTGTTCGACATGGTTATAGTATACCACGGTCAGCTTGCGGATTCCCTTGATCCAGGCATCCATCAGCAGATGGGTGGGCGATTTCCTCCCCTTGGTGTTGGCGTCGTGCACATGGTCATCGAAGGCGAACTGGTTCCATTCCTCGGGCATCTCCAGGAGGTGATACTTGGCCAGTTCCTTGCGCACCAAACGCGGTCTGCCGGTGTAGACCATGCGGAAATCGTGCGCCAGTTTCAGCTGCCGTCTTTCATCGCCCTCGTGCCGTACCAATTCCTTGATGATCTGCATCAGTACCCGGGCGGTGTTCTTGGAATAGAACGAGGTGGCGGAGCTGAAGACCTCATCGCGCAGACTGCGCAGGGCGATGATCCGGTCTTGGACCTTGCCCGCCTCAAGCGAGTCGAGCAGGCTGACGATAGCGTAGGCGATCCGCAATCCGCTGGGGGCGGCCATCTCCTTGATGCCATGAGGGTGCATGTTGGAGATCATCAACGATCCCACCGATTGCGGCCGGGAACGCCGCTTGAGCACATCGTTGACGATACTGAGCAGCTTGTAGTCGTTGGCGTCGAAAAAGAGCCGGGAAGGCCGATTTTTCATGGGATCACGTCTTCGTCAATGGAAAGGATGAACCACCGGGCCGGCGCCTTCGACGGTAAGCTCGTTGAGGGGCGCCGCCGACAATCTTCCCGATCGAGTTGTCCTCCAGGTTTTCCTGTACACATGGCCGCTTCCCGTACCATCAGGCGGCGCCAATCCGCAGCCGGGCATCCAGGGCCAGTCCTCCGCCCTGCTCCAGGAGGCGGAACGGGTTGACATCCAACTCGACGATCTGCGGAAACTCGGCCAACAGGCGGGCAACAGCGAGGATGGATCGGGCAAAGGGGGCCGGATCGAGCGGTCGTCGTCCTCGCGCGCCGGCAAAGAGCGGAGCCGACCGCAGTCGTCCTATTTTCCCTGTTATTTCGGCGAGCGACGAGGGCGCGAGCACCCGTTGCACATCCTGAAAGACCTCGATGAAAATGCCGCCATAGCCAAACAGGACCACCGGACCGAAGGCCGGATCCCGGAGACCGCCGATGAACAGGTCATGCCCTGCCGGAGCCATGGCCACCACCCGCACTCCATCAAACCGGGCGCCAGGACGATGGCGTTCCAGATTGTCCCGGATGCGATCAAATCCCCTGGCCGCTTCCTCGGGCGAACCGATACCGGTGAGCACCCCGCCCACCTCGGTCTTGTGCACCGCCTCCGGCGAGACCACCTTGAGCACCACCGGCAGGCCGATGCCTTCCGCTAACTGCCCGGCTTCCTCAGCGGTCCGGGCCATTGCCGACAACGGGCTGGCGATGCCGCAGCAGGCAAGCAGCTCCAGTCCCTCCTCACCGACCACATCGCTGTGGTCGCGCAGCCAGGCCCGAATCTGTCCGGAGTCGAATGCGTCATCCTGCGGATCCGGCCGGAAAGGACCGGCAGCTTTACAGGCATGAAAGCGCATCTGCCGGTGCAGGGCGGCAATCGCGTCCTCCGGGCCGTCGAACACCGGGATCGACGACTGATCTTTCATGGCCGCCACGGTGTGATCTTCACCGTACATGACCAGGGCCATAGGCTTGCCGGCGGAACGGACCGCTCCGGCCATCGCCATGGTCGGGTCGGCGGTGAACATGTCAAAATACGCATTCTCTCTGCTCGCAGGCATCCGCGGCCGCTGGCTGGCAAAGACGGCGCCGTCGATCTGGTCGCTGGCGAGGATGTGGCTGAAAATCAGCGGATATTTGTCGACCTGATACATATCTCCCAGGTCGAGGGGATTTTGCAGGCGGATAATGCTGGCATTGGTCAGCCCGGCCAGCTCCTCGTAAAAGGTCGGCCCGGGATCGGCGCAGGTGAATCCCTGGCGCTCGCAGAGATCGGCCATGGCCACCCCCATCCCGCCGGCCGGACTCATGAGCATGAGCCGGTTGCCGCGCATGGGCGGCAGATCAAATGCCTTGGTCGTGGTGACGAAGCCGCGGAGATGATTGATACGAAGGACACCGGCCCGCTCCAAAGCGGCATCGAGGATGGCGTCATCCGTGCTGAGGGCGGCGGTATGGCTCATGGCCGCCCGGCTGCCGGCCTGGGTGGTATTGGCCTTGTAGACCAGCACCGGTTTGTCTATCCGCTCAGCCAACTCCACCACCCGCCGGCCGTTGTCGATGCTCTCCAGATACATCCCGATCACCTTGGTTTCTGGATCGGTGCCCAGATATTCGAGCAGGTCGCACTCATCGAGGTCGAGCTTATTGCCGATGCTGGCGAATTTCGCCAGTCCCACCCGTTCGGCTTCAAGCAGGTTCCAAAGAAAAAGCCCCATGCCGCCGCTCTGGGTGATCAGGGAAAAGCCACCCCGCCGCACCGGGAAGGAAGGAACAAAGGGAAGGCAGAGGCCGCTGGCGGTATCGGCGAGGGTCAACCCGTTGGGACCGACGAAGCGAATGCCGTGGCGGCGGGTGAGATCCAGCAGCCGGGCGGCCAGGGTCCTGCCCTCCTCGCTCGATTCATTGAAGCCGCCCGATTGGATCGCCAGTTGTTTGATACCCGCCTTCCCGCAATCCTCCACCGCATCCAGAATAAAACGGGCCGGAATAAGCAGCACCGCCACATCGGGAACAAGAGGCAACTCGGCGGCGCTCCGGTACATTCGGATACTGCCGACATTGGTTTCATCGGTCGCCGGATTGATGCCGAAGATCCGGCCACGATATCCCCAGCGCAGGCAGTTATCGACAATGACGCGGGGCGCGTTGCGGGCTTTGGAGGAAAGGCCGTACACAGCCAGGGATGCGGGGGAAAAAAAAGTATCCATGCGCGTAGGTCCAAAAATGGGACACGAAGATGGCAGGTTCTCGCACAGCCAAAGTTTTGTTGTGTCCACAGTGTGGGTAACCGAAACAACGCTCAGGCCAACCTCTCGCGGCTCCGGGCTGCCGCCGCCATACTGAGCGCGAACCAGCCGCAGGCCACCAGGATGATGGTGGCGCCGGTGGTGGTCCGGGCCCAGTCCTGGGCCGAGAGCAGCAGACCTGCCACCGCCGAGCTCAAACTGATCATCAGGGTCCACCAAAACATCGCTCCCGCCGATCGGGCGAAATTGCGGGCCGCCGCCGCCGGCACGATCAACAGGGCGGTGACCAGCAACACGCCGACCGCCTGGACGGCAAACATGACGATCAAGGCGAGCAGGCCGGCAAACAAGTATTGCAGCACCGCCACCCGAACCCGATGCACCTGGGCCAAGGTCGGGTTGAAGCCAATGTAGAGCAGACGGTTGTAGTTGCACGCCTGGAAGATCATCAGCGCCGCAAACAGCCCCATGAGTGCGGCGACCTGGCCATCGCTGATCGTGAGGATATCGCCGTAGAGAAACCGTTGCAGATCGCGGGCGAGCGACCGGTCCCTGCTGATGATGGCCAAACCGAAGGCGACCATGGCCGAGAAAAAGACCCCGATCACCGTATCCGAAGAGAGGCTGGATGTACGCTGCATCAACATGATCGCCAGCCCCACCAGCACCCCGAAGACCGGCATGGTCCAACCGGGATCTAGGGCAAGGAGCAACCCCAGAGCCACTCCGGCAAAGGCGGAATGGCTGATGGCATCGGCAAAAAACGACATGCGGAAATTGATCACCTGAATGCCCATGGCAGCGGTCATCGGCGCCAGCAACAGCAGGCCGGCCAGGGCCTGTTGCATGAACCGGTCCTGAAGGCAGTCGAAGGGCAACAGGTGGGCGAGCAGGCCGTAGAGCGGCGATAAATCAGGCATCGGACTGTTCCTGACAGCAGGGAGCCGAGCAGGCCGCCTGGTTACTGGGCATGGAGCGGGAATTGACCAGGCCCATGTGCATACCGAAAATGGCGGTGAGATTTTCAGCGGTCAGGGCCTGCCGGGGAGGACCTTCGGCCGCTACCCTTCGGTTGAGGCAGATCACGTGGGTGGCGTGGTGGGTGACGGTTGCCAAGTCGTGGCTGACCACCAACTGGGTAAATCCCCGCTTCCGGCGCAGGTCCTCAAGCAGTTCGCAGAAGATCAGTTCCCCTTGAAAATCGACTCCGGCCGAAGGCTCGTCCAAGACCAACAGGTCGGGCTCCTGTTGCAGGGCCAGGGCCAGCAACACTCGCTGCAACTCGCCGCCGGACAGGGCGCCGACAGTTCGATCCGCAAGATGGTCCGCCTGGACCAGGGCCAGCGACTCCCTGGCCTGGCGGCGCAGGCCGGTATTGAGGCCAAACCACAACGGTCTTTTCTGGAAGCCCATGACCAGGAACTCGCTGACGGTCAGGGGCATGCCCCGGTCAAAGACCAGCCGCTGAGGCATATAGCCGACACGGGGCGGATGGCCCTCAGCGCCGAGGACGATGCGCCCCTGGTAGTCGATCTCGCCCAGCAGGGCCAGCAACAAAGTGGTCTTCCCTGCCCCGTTGGGACCGATGATCGCCGTACAGCTTCCTTGAGGCGCGACGGCGCTCACCTTGTCGAGAATGGAAATGCCGCCGCGCTCGACCGTGACCTCGTCGAAGCGGACGGCTGGTTCCAGGAGCCCATTCAGGGGCAAAAGATCAACGGCGGCCAAGGGTCTGTTCCAACACGGTCATATTGCGGCGCATCGCCTGTTCGTAATAGTCGAGCGGCGCCTGCTCCAGGCCGCTAGCCACCGGATCGAGACGGGCGGCGACAATACCGGCTTCCCTGGCGATGGTCGTGCCGACCGCTTCCGGATACTGCGGTTCGGTGAACAGTGCGCCTGCCTTCTGGGCCTTGATGGCTGCCACCAAGTCCAGAATTTCGGCGGCGGATGGATTCTGGCCGGGATGGGCCTGGACCACGGCCACCACCTCCAGCCCCATATCCCGCGCCAGGTAATCGAACACCCCATGCTGGGTCACTATCCGGTTGTTCGGCAGCCTCGCGCCCAAGGCGGCCATCTCGTCGGCCAGCCGGTTCAGCCGCTGCCCGTACGCCCGCGCGTTGGCAACATAGCGGTCAGCGCCGGCGGGATGTATCCCGGCCAAGCCCTTGGCGATGTTGGCAGCCAGAAGCGCCACCATGCGCGGACTGGCGAAAAGATGCGGATTCGCTCCATGCTCATGCGCAGACGGCCTATGCCCGTGACCGGCCTCATCGTGCTCCCCGCCGGAATATTGGAGGATCTGGTCGATCCCCCGGGAACTGTCGATGATCTGCAGCCGCGGGTTGGCCTTGTTGATCGGCACCCCGAGGAATTCCTCCATCCCGAGGCCATTGACGATGAGCACGTCGGCATGGGCCAGCTTGTGCATGTCCTGCGGCGTCAGGGCGTAATCGTGCGGGCAGCCCATCTCGGCCGGGATCATCAGCTCGACCTCGATGCCATCGTCCCCTTGGCTGATGTTGCGGGCGATCTGATACATCGGAAAGGTGGTGGCCAGAATCCGCATCTTTTTGTCCATTGCCCGGGCATGCGGCTGATGCAGCAAAAGAGCGAGGCAACAGCAAAACAACGGGAACAGGAGTCGGGGGCGCAATGTCGGCATGGTCTGTTTTCTTTACTTGATGCGCGGTTGACGCTTCACGCACATATATATGGAAATGTGCGCATTATAATTTCCCGGCACCTGCCGTCAATCGATATTGCGAACCCTTTTGCATCAGTAGCCGGAACCAGCTTGCTCGGAACGAGTGTTCGGTACCGACCACGCCTTTGCCGCGCAGGAAGGCGGCATTGGCCTGGTGCCCCGCGTCGGCAGCAATCGATGGATAGATACGCAATCAAGCCAAGATGTCTAACTGAAGGCGCTGAGCAGCAGGATGATGTTCAAGACGGCGACAATGACGGTCAAAAAAATCAGCAAGGCCCTGGTGCCGGGGCTGTTGGCGTAGTTGCCCATCACTTTCGGCGAAGAGGTCAAATACACCTGGACGATCATGGTGACGGGCAACTGTACGGAAAGGGCCATCTGCGAGACCAGAAGTCCCTGGAAGGGATTGCTGATGCAGCAGATGAGCATCAGGCCGACGATGAGCGACCCGGCTGTCCCCATCAGGCTGTGCTTGTCGCGGATATTGTACGGCTCGCCAGCGATGCCGGCGGTGATGATGCCGCCGGCCATGCCGGAGGTCATCGACGAGGCCACCCCGGCCAGCAGCAGAGCGACGGCGAAGATATTGCTGGCGTTGCTGCCCAGCAGAGGACGCAGCAGTTCCTGGGCCTGCTCCAGCTCAGCCACCTCCTTGCCTATGGTGAAAAAGGTGGCAGCGGCCAGGATGATCATAGCGCTGTTGATCGCCCAGCCGATCAGCATCGACAACAGGGTATCGAAAAATTCCAGATCGAGCTGTTTTTCGATGATCTTTTTGTCTGCCAGATGCCACTGGCGGCTCTGGATGATTTCCGAATGCAGGAACAGATTGTGCGGCATCACCACTGCGCCCAACACGCTCATGATCACCAGGATCGAGCCGGCCGGGAAGGCGGGCGTTACCCAGCCCTTGGCGCTGGCCATCCAGTCCACTGGAGCCAGGAAGAGTTCATAGAGAAAGGACAGGCCGATGAGTGACACGAAGCCGATGATCCATCGCTCGATTTTGCGATAGGAATGGCTGAGCAGCATGGCCAGGACCAAGAACGTCACCAGACAGGCGCCAGGGACGATTGGCAGGCCGAAAAGCATCTTGAGGGCGATGGCGCCGCCGAGAATTTCGGCCATACTGGTCATGCACGAGGCGGCAAAAGCGGAGTAGAGCACTGGCGTGCCGAGCCATCTCGGCAGGTGCTCGCGGGTTGATTCAGCCAGGCATTTGCCGGTGACAATGCCCAGATGGGCGGCGTTGTGCTGCAAGACGATCAGCATGAATGTCGAAAGCGTCACCATCCACAGGAGCGAGTAGCCGTATTCCGCCCCGGCGGCCAGATTGGCGGCCCAGTTGCCGGGATCGATGAATCCCACCGCCACCAGCAGGCCCGGCCCGATGTATTTGAATATCTCCAGCCCGCCGGCGTGGAGGTGACGAATGTCCTCGCATTTTTTGATGAGCAGAGCAAAAAGGCGCATGGTTGCGGTATGTTCTGACCTGGTCAAGGCCGCCGTTGCAAGTCCTCGTTAAACAGTTTGGTTGTCTCTGCCAAGTCTGGCCGGCTCCTCCAGGGAAGGACGGAACAATCCGTTCCAGTTATCGACTGGAAGGCTTCTCCTCCAACCGATACCCTTGGGCGAACATGCACTGTTCAAAGATTTTCTCCTGCGCCACCGACTGCTCCAATCCCTGCTCCTGGCCGGAAGCGTAGGCAAACGGTTCTCGATAGGTCGCCTTGGCGGCTTTCCGCCGACAGCGGGCGGCATCCTGGTCGAACGCGGTCTGGGTGACCCCGTTTCTGGCCCATTGCCGCTGCGGAGCGCATCCGCAGAGGATCGAGGGCGTCAGCAGCGCCAGCCAACCCAGAACAACGACCGCGGCGCGTACCCTTGTCCAGATCGGGCTGTGCATCATCGTGGCATCCATATTCCGTCGGCATCCTGTTTCATGGGGCAAAACCCTGTCCGTCGCCCGGCTCAACAGCCGGCATCCCCAGCAGGCGGCGGGCGTTGACGCTGACGATCTGCTCGAACAGGGCATCGGGCAGGCCGAGCTTGGCCAGCATCCCGAGCGTGGCGCCTTGGTCGGTCCAGGGGGAATCGGTTCCGAACAGCAGATATTCGGGCGGGTGGGCAAGCAGGATTTCCTTGATCCGCTGCTGAGCGAGAAACTCGAAGGCAAAAGAAAGTTCCATGTAGATTGGCTTGCCGGCGAGCAGATCGCGCACGTCGTCCCATTCGCCCCAGCCTCCCAAATGGGTGGCGATCAATTTGAGGCCGGGGAATTGACGGCAAACATCGACTATCCGTTGGGGGTCGGCCCTGCGGACGCTGAGGAAGGCGATATCGTAGCCGGCATGGATCACCAGAATCATCCCCAGCTCGCTCATCCGCTCATACAGCGGGAACAGCCGCTCATCGTCGAAGAAATAGTCCTGATAATAGGAATGCATCTTGACCCCCTTGAACCCTTCGGCGTGGATCGTCTCAAGGTGGGGCAGCAGGTCGGGATCAGCGGGATGCAGCGAGGGAAAGGGCTCGATCCGGTCGGAACGGATCTCTTTGGACCATTCGAGGATCGGGCCGAACTGTTCCGGCCGGGTCGCAATGGAACAGAGCACCGACCGCTCGACGCCGTTGCGGTCCATGGACTTGAGCAGGTCCGTGATGGTGCCGTCGAGATAGGCCTTGATCCCGCCTTTCTTCTCCAAAAACGGGATGGCCTGGTGGGCGATATTGTCGGGAAAGGCGTGGGTATGGATGTCAATGACGGAGGTCATGGCAACTCCTTGCGGGAAAAACAACGACCGGTCGGCCGCGGTCACAGCATCTTGATCAGCCAGTGGCCGAGATGCAGCACCAGCAGGGCATAGAGCCCGGCAGCGACATCGTCGAGCATGATGCCCAGACCGCCGTGCAGATGGCGGTCGATCCAGCCCACGGGAAACGGTTTGAGTATATCAAAGAAACGGAAAAGGAGGAAACCGGCCAGCAGGGCGGCAGGGTGCGCGGGCGCGAAACTGAGGGCAATCAGTTGGCCGACGATCTCGTCGATGACCACGATGGAGGGATCAGGCCGGTCGAGGATCTTCTCCGCCGCCCCGGCCCCAAAGACGCCGAGGGCGAAGAGAACCGCCACCACAGCGAGATAGGGGGCCGCTTCCAACCGGGAGAGCGGCAGCCAGAGCAGGACCCCGACCGCCGAACCCCATGTGCCCGGAGCCTTGGGCAAATACCCGCTGCCGGCTCCGGTGGCGATGAACATCAGTACACGGTCCATGGATCGACAGCCCCGGCGTTATGCGGCATCAAGGTTTCTTGCCCCTGGCGGCAAAAGGAACAGCATCGCCTTGTCCCATCCGTTGTCTTGGCCCACAGTACCCTTTCCTTGACAGGTTTTCATGATCTGGTTTTTTGGTGTAACTGATGGCGGCTGACAGCGGCATACACCGCCTGCAGCGGCACGCCGTGACATTCGGCCACCCGGCGGCACACTTCGTATTCCGGAGCGATGATTTCCCCGGCTGGGGTGGCGATCTGCTTGGCCGCCAACTCGCCCCAGGGAGTGCCCACGGTGACTGTTTTCCGGGGCAGGGTCATCCGCTCCTCCCGCCGCAACCGCAGGCCGATGGTGCTGGTCTCGCTGAACAGCACCGCGGCGACGGCCAGCCGGACGGCAGGCTCCACGATCACCCGCACCAGAAAACCGGGCCGTCCTTTTTTCATCTGGATCGGAATCAGACAGACATCCAGGGCCCCGGCGGCCAGCAGCCGTTCGCTGACATGGGGCCAGAATTCGGGGTTCCAATCGTCGAGATGGGTTTCGATCACCTCCACCATCTGGGCTTCGGTCACCTCCTCGGCCTGACCGAGCATCAGGCGGAGCAGGTTGGGGCGGCCGTCGTTCCGCACCAGGGAACCCGCGCCATAGCCGGTCCGGGCAAGGCGCATCGGCGGCATTGGTCCGAAATCGCACGCCAGCTCCCGGACCAGGGCCGCGCCGGTGGGCGTGACCAGTTCCTGGTCAAGATTCTCGCCTTGCACCGGCACTCCTGCCAGCAGTTGGCAAACCGCCGGTCCGGGCAGGGGGATTTCGCCATGGTCGCAGGTGACCCATCCCCGCGCCAGGGGCAGGGGCGAGCAGATCAACCGGTCGATGTCGAGGAAGGCGAACCCAGCCACTGTGCCGACAATATCGACAATGGCATCCACTGCGCCGACTTCGTGAAAATGGATGCTGTCGGCGGTGGTGCCGTGGGCCGCCGCCTCGGCCTCGGCCAGGCGCGTAAAGACAGCCAGGGCCGTGTCCCGGACCTGTGGCGGAATGGCGGCGGCCGCAAGCAGGCCGGCGATGTCGGCCAGGTGGCGATGTTCATGGCCATGCGCGCCATGGTGGTGCGAATGGCCGCACGCCACCGTGACCTTGGTGGCGGCGAAACCCTGCACCACCTTGCGCTCCACCGCAAGACCGACCCCAGGGATCGATAATTTACTCAAAATGTCACGAAGATAGCTTTCGGAAACACCAACATCGAGCAGCGCCCCGAGCAGCATGTCGCCGCTGACGCCGGAAAAACAATCGAGATAAGCCGTTTGCATCAGACGATCCTGGCACCGGGAAGAATGGGGAGACCGCGCAGACAGGCTCCCGCGCCCATCCGCTTCTTGCCCTCCGGCTGCATTTCCCGGATAAGCAGGCAGTCGGCACCGGTGGCCACCAGCAGGCCTTGGCTGTCGGCCCGGCAGATGGCGCCGGGTGGGTCGCTGGCGCGGACTGGCACGATTTCAGGGGAGAAAAAACGAAAACGCCTGCCGTCGATGAACCCGTAGGCCGAAGGCCAAGGATCAAGCCCCCGGATCAGGCTATGAAGGCGGCAGGCCGGCAGGGTCCAGTCGAGATGACCCATCTCTTTCTTGAGCATCGGCGCATAACTGGCCAGAGCATGCTCCTGCGGCCCTGCTGCCAGACATCCCGCTTGCAGGAGGGCAACGGCATCAACCAAAGTTGCCCCGCCCAGCAGGGCCAACCGGTCGAACAGTTCGCCCGCCGTATCCTGCTGCCCGATAGGGGCAGCGGCGGACAGCAGGATATCGCCGGTGTCCAGTCCCGCGTCCATCTGCATGATGGTGATGCCGGTTTCGCTCTCGCCGTTGATCACCGCCCATTGGATCGGAGCGGCGCCCCGGTATTTGGGCAGGAGCGAGCCGTGGACATTGATCGCGCCCAGGCGCGGCAGATCGAGCAGTGTCTGGGGCAGGATTTTGCCGTAGGCGGTCACCACCAACAGATCCGGGGTTAACGCCTGGATCTGTGCCAAAAAGGCTTCGGCGCGCACCGACTCGGGCTGCAGCACCAGAATATGGTGGCGTTCGGCCAGAACCTTGACCGGCGACGGACTCACTTTTTTGCCCCGGCCCCGTTCCCGGTCAGGCTGGCAAACCACGGCCACCACCTGGTCTGGACCGTTCAGCAGGGCCTGGAGCGAAGGCACGGCAAAATCCGGCGTACCCATGAAGATAATCCGCAAGGATGCGCTCATTCCCGTTCCTGGAGGATCTTTTTCAGTTTCTTTTTATACAGGGCGCGTTTGAGCAAACTCAGCCGATCAATGAACAGGGTGCCGCGCAGATGATCGACCTCATGCTGGATGATGCGGGCGTAACGGTCTTCGGCATCGAATTCGAGCGGATTGCCCTCCACATCCTGGGCGGTGACGTGAATTTTGCGAAACCGCTCAACCTTGGAGTAGCACTCGGCCACGCTCAGGCAGCCCTCTTCGTCAACGACGCGACCCTCGCCCGCGCTGATGACCGGATTGATCAAGGTGATGTAGGTGTGTTCGTTCTTCGCAACGGAGCGGTCGACCACCACCACCTGCCGGGCAATGCCGATCTGGTTGGCCGCCAGGCCGACGCCAGGGGCGTGGTACATGGTTGCCGCCATGTCCGCGACCAGGTTTTTCAGCTCCTGATCAAAGATGGTTATGGGCTCCGCCTCTTGCCGGAGGACCGGATGCGGGTAGGTGATGATCGTTCGTAGGGGCATACGTATCGGTTAGAGCTGCGTGAAGGCGCCGTCATTCTACCAAAGGCATCGTGTATGTAATAAGTTTACGGGTCAAAGTAAAGGTATCTGCGATGGATTCCGCGCGGGGGTCGCTTGTTTTTCGACTTTTTTTTGTGTAGGGTGCGAACCATTGTGAATGGATGCGAGATGATCGAACAAGAAGCGCTGGCGCCTGGTCTGGCCCTGCTGCGGCAGCCTGTCCTACCCCTGGTGACCATTGTCCAGTTCCTGTATCTGACCGGCGACTTTGGCTCGGCGGCCGCAGTGATCGGCCAATTGACCGAAGAGATCGAAACCCCCTTCGCCCGGTACCCGAACCCGGCCGCCACCCTGACGCCCTACGCCGATCTGCTTCAACCTCTGGAGGCATTGAAGGCGGAAGCCCAGCCAGCGGAACAGGTGATTGACGCCAGCGGCCAGCCGGTGGATCCCATGACCGCGGCCACGGCCCTGGTGGCCCAGCGCGTTCTCACCCGCGAACTGGAGCGGATCAACAGCCTGCTGTGCGCGCCCTGCGGCTGCGCGCTCTGCTGCGTTGGCCCGGATGCGGCCATGACGCACAGGTATTTTGAAATTCCGCTGCGGCCCGAAGAAACCGGGCTGTTTCCGGTGGAACGGATCGAATCCGCCCCGGCGAAAACGCGACGGCCGGACGACGAACCACCACTGCGGGTGCATGGCCGGGAATTCTTCGACCGCGCCGATCCGGTGCTGATCCGCTGGCAGCCCGGCTGGAGCCTGATTCTGCCCGAGGAAAGCCGCTGCCCCAACCTGGAGCCATCATCGGGCTGCTGCCGGATCTATGACAACCGGCCGCAGGTCTGCCGCAGGCCGCAGATCTTTCCCTACGTAGTGGAGCCGGTGCCCGCCGCTGCGGGCCAACCGGTTTTCCGCCTGCGCCGGACGTTGCTGGCCGTAATGGACTGCCCTTATGTGCGCCAGCTTCAGGAGGCCATCGCGGCCTTTGCCGCCGCCAGCGAACTGGACATGATAGTGCGGCACAACAAGGCCTGATTGTATACCAACCACTGCCGCCCAACCAAGGGAACGCTTATGTTGTTTCTATTGTTCACCGCACTTCCGTGCATCCTCGGATCGTATCTCATCGGCGCCATCCCCTTTGGCCTGCTGTTGTCCCGAGGCAGCGGCATCGACATCCGTACCCAGGGCAGCAGGAACATCGGCGCCACCAACGTGACCCGCCTGCTCGGCAAGAAAATAGGCGTCCTGACCCTGTGTTGCGATATGCTCAAGGGATACCTGCCGATGTTTGTCGTCTCCCTGCTGCTGCGCACCGATCCCAACCACGATCTGGTGGTCGCCCTCTGCGGCGCGGCCACGGTGCTTGGCCACATCTTCCCGGTCTATCTGCGATTCAAAGGGGGCAAAGGTGTGGCCACCGCCCTCGGCGCCTTTCTCTATCTTGCCCCGCTGGCGACCTTGGGCTGCCTGCTGATCTTTGCGATCACCGTTGTCCTCTCCGGTTATGTCTCGCTCGGCTCGCTTCTTGGTTCAGCCTCGATTCTGGTCATGTTGCTGGTGCTCCGGGTCCCGGTATGGAAATTCTGGCTGGCAGCCGGCATCGTCTTGTTGATCTGGCTCAAGCATCACCAGAACATCAAACGCCTGCTCAGCGGCACTGAAAAGAGCTGGCAGAAAAAGGACAACGGATGAACGCCGGAGAGTGGCAGGCCATCGAACGGGCCAGAGAGGTGCTGCGGCTCCCCGAGCGAGCGAGCGTGACCGAGATCAAGCGCAACTACCGCCGCCTGTGCAAGCAACACCATCCGGATACCGCCGCAACAAGCGGCCAGGAGGCCGTCAGCGAACAGATGTACCGGATCACAGCGGCCTACGAGTTGTTGATGCGGCATTGCAACGAGTACCGTTTCCCCCTGACGAGGGAAGAAGCGGGGGAGGCCGGACCCGATATATACGATCCCGAAGACTGGTGGCAGGTCCGGTTTGGACAAGATCCACTGTGGAGCGGCCGCAAGACCCGGAGGCGGTGACAGAACGCCATACGCCGCTGAATCGTCCCCACCCGGTCATACATAAGGAGCATGGAATGCAGATTCCTCAATTGATCAAGCAGCGAAGCCCGTTTGTTTCCCTGGAATTCTTTCCCCCAAAAAAGCAGGAGGAATGGCCTGGTTTCCTGGAAACGGCCAACGAACTTGGCCGGCTGCGGCCGCTGTTTGCATCGGTGACCTATGGCGCCGGCGGCTCCACCCAGTCCAACACCCTGGAGATCTGCGGGCGGCTGATCGACTCCTGTGGCTTCGAGGTCATGCCGCATCTCACCGGGGTCACGGCCAGCAGGGAAAAAATCGACGGATTCATCAAGGCGATCCGCACACTGGGGATCGACAATGTCCTTGCCCTGCGCGGCGACCGCCCCGCCGGCTACACCGGCACCGATGCCGAGCTGTTCGCCGCCTTCCCCCATGCCGCAGACCTGGTGACCTACATCCGCCAGCACCATCCGGACCTGGCCATCGGCGTGGCCGGATTTCCTGAAGCCCATGCCGAAGCGCCCTCCTTTGCCGCCGACTTGGCGGTGATGCAACGCAAGGCGGCATGCGGGGCCGATTTCGTCATCACTCAACTGTATTTCGACAACCGGGTCTATTTCGATTACGTGGACCGGCTGCGGGCCCTTGGCGTGACCGTGCCGATCCTGCCGGGCATTCTGCCGATCCGCAACCTGGCCTCCCTGCGCTTTGTCCTGGAAATGTGCAACGCCCGCATCCCCGGCCGCCTGGTCAATGCCCTGACCAAGGCCCATGAGCAGGGCGGAGCCGCGGCGGTGTACGAAATCGGCGTGGCCTATGCCCGGGAGCAGATCAGGGGACTGCTCGCAGGCGGCGCCCCGGGCATTCATCTCTACACCCTCAACAAGGCGGACATGTGCCTGGCGGTCACGGACGGTCTGCTCTGATCCGGGTTACAGGCTATGGGCTATTGCCAGGGTTCGCAGGCTCGCCTCAACCCATGAGCTTTTTACGGCACAAAAAACGCTCCCTTGCGTTCTACGCTGGCCTGCAGTCGTGAACCGCACAACAGTAACTTTTGCCAGGAGATGAACATGAACCCTTTCGACCGCCTCCGACGTGAAATGTCGGGCTACATGCAGGTGAGCATCCTCGCGGCGCTGGCTGAACTCGATTTCGGCACTGTTATTCTGGCAAACGGCAACAGCCGCAGTGCCGTCGAACTCGCCGACCATTGCTCGTGTGACCGGCATGGCACCGAAGTGCTGCTCGACGCCCTCTCGGCCATGGGTTACCTGCTCAAATCAGGCGCAGGCGGCAACGCCCGCTATTCGGTAGCCGAGGAGTACACGCCATATCTGGACAGCCGCCATCCTTCGACCTTCATCCCCATGATGCGCCACATGGCCTGCGGACAGCGCACTTGGGCGCGGCTTACCTGGTCGGTAAAGGACGGTAAACCGCAGGAAGGGCAATCCAGCATTCTGGGCGAAGAACAGGACAGGATATCGTTCATCATGGGCATGCACTCCATCGCGGCCAAGCTGGTGGATGGCGTCATGCAGTCATTGCGCAAGGCCGGAGTGCTGCCTTGCGGCAAGCCAAACCCACGTATTCTGGATATAGGCGGCGCGTCCGGCACGTACACCGAAGCGTTTCTCAAGGAACTGCCGGGAAGCTCGGCGACGATATTCGATCTGCCCGTGGGCATCGCCCAGGCGAGAACCCGTTTCAGGGGTTCGGCTATGGAAGCGCGGGTTACGCTGGTGGAAGGAGACTTCACCAAAGTCTCCCTGCCGACAGGCTTCGATTTCGCGTGGATAAGCGCCATCATCCACCAGATGAACCGGAGCGGGAGCCGCATGCTCTACGCCAAGGCGCTGGATGCGCTGAATCCCGGCGGCCTGGTGGGCGTGCGCGACTATGTGATGAGCGAGAACCGTCTCTCCCCGATGGATGGTGCTCTTTTCGGGATCAACATGTTTGTCAATACCCCAAACGGCATGGTGTACACCTACGGGGAAATCAAAGAAGACCTGGAACAGGCGGGATTCGTCAACGTGACGCACGCCGTGGATGTGCCCACCATGGCCGCCGTGGTCACTGCGAACAAGCCGGAATAGCACGACCCTCCGAGCGCCTGGTGGTTCCTTGATCTGATCCGCCCTGACAGGTAGGGCACAAAATAGTCAAGTCCCGGCAATGGAGTTGCTGTGGATCTCGGGTGACGAAGCCATCAGGGTTTCAATGCTCTATTTTTGGGTGCGGCTCAAAGACAAGAAGAAACCGCTGTTACCGGTCCAAACTAAGGGGACCACATTCTATGAATGACCTGTCTTGTATTCCTTTGTGGTTACTAAACGCCTCGACGCATCAGTTGATTGTTGGCGGAGTGCTCTTTGTTTTGCTGACCTTATTTGTTTGTCGCTTTCTTCCGCCTGCCTGCTGGCATATCTTCCGGCTGTGGCGGATAGCAAAAGAGCTGCAAAAGATTCCAAAAGAACTCACCCCGGAAGAAACTCTTGCCGCCATCGAAACGATATTTTCGCGGCACCATAGACGCCTCCGTCATCTGTGGAACGAGTATCAGGAAACCTTACACCGGCAGTGTGAAGAACGCGACGGCGAGCTGCACACCAAGGCAGTGCGGGCCACGGTTCCGGCGGAACTCTATTTCAACGGCCAGGCGCTGGTGGAAGACTGGTTGGACACTGAGTTGTATAAGCACTTACCCGGCATTTTTACTGGATTGGGGATCATCGGCACTTTTTCCGGACTAATCATCGGCCTGGCAGCCTTTCATGTCAGTGAAAATCCCGGCAAAGCCCGGGAAAGCTTGCAAGCTCTGATGCATACGGTCAGCGAAGCCTTTCTGGTGTCCGCCGGAGCGATCATTACCGCCATGGTGGTGACCTTTCTGGAAAAATCCCTGGTCGCTATTTTACTGCGCAAAGCCGAAGCCATCGCTCGCGCCCTTGATGAACGCTTTGATAGTGGCGTGGGAGAGGAATATCTGTCGCGGCTGGTCAAGGCTTCGGAGGAATCGGCCAGCCAGGCGAGAATCCTCAAGGATGCCCTGGTGGGAGAACTGAAGGTGATGTTGACGAATCTGACGGATTCGCAGATTCAGAGCAACCAGCAACTCCATCACGCGCTCGTCCGGGAATTGAACAGTAATTTTCAGGGACAGGCCAACAGCATCAGCGAAAGCATCAGAGAGAGTTTGCAGCAACCACTGCAAGACATCGCCAAGACGGTGCAATCCGCCAGCGGTGAGCAGGGCGAGGCCGCCGTGCTCATGTTGCAGTGGGTGATGGAGCGATTCGGCGCCGACCTGCAAACATTGCTGGGCGGACAGATCAATGGTTTGCAGGGGTTGAATGACCAGGCCGCCCAAGCCATGGAAAACGCGGTGACTTCCCTTAACACGCTGGTGAATGCGCTGACGGCCAGCGGCCAGCAATCCGCCAAAGACATGGCGGCGCGAATGGCCTCGGCGGTCGCGGATATGAAAACCGAACTCTCCGGTATCAGCGGTGCGATGCGGCAGGCGGTGGAGGCGATTACCGCGCAGGTGGGCGCATCACAGGAAGAGACGGACCGGAAGCTCCAGGAAACCTTGGGTAAAATTGATGTGACCCTCTCCGCCTTGCTGGAAAAGATTCAGGTTTCCCAGGCTGGCATGATGCAGGAGATGGAAAAGTCGCAAGGCGAAATGGCCCAAACGCTGCACAATGCCGCCACCGGCATCACCGGCGGCATGGACAATATGCTGGGCAAGCTGGATGCCACCATGCGCGGCATGGAAACCAGCGTGGACCGACTCGGCGGCGCAGTCACGGATGCCATCAACAAGATGGATGCCGGGGCAGCGGCGTTGAATACCGCCGCTGGCCGTTTCGCTCAAGCCGGAGAAAGCGTCAGCCGGGCCATGGCGCAGAGCGAAACAGTCAGCGCCCATTTTGGCAAGGCATCCGATGACGTGCTGACAGCCACGCACATGCTGGATAACGTGTCGGCGCAACTCGGCCAGACATCCCAATCGGTGGCCGCCTCGCTCGCCGACTACCAGAACCAACGCAACCTGGTCGTTCAGGTCCTGGAAGATTTGAAAACCACCATCGGCCAGGCGAAACAAGAGGCCAGCCTGACAGAAAACATCTTGCGCCGCATGGAAGGTTCCGCCGCAAAACTTGCCACCGCCCAGAAAAATATGGACGAATATCTCGAAAAAGTGAGTGCTGTGTTGTCAACGTCCTCCAACGCCTTCCGAACCTCTGTCACCGATACGCTGAAACAGGTCAATCATGAATTTCTCAACCACCTGGAGACGGCCGTCAAGATGCTCAATACCTCCATCCAGGAATTGGAGGTGACTGTAGTCGGCGCCCAGGCAGGACGCAGCCCGTCAACAACATCCCCTGTTTCATCATCGGCTGTGACCAGCACCGGGATGAGGCGTAGATAATGAAAGGCGCGAGATTCATCCTGGCAAAAAAGCGGACGGACGAGGAAGAAAAGCCCTTCTGGATTTCCTTCGCCGATCTGATGACCGCCTTGATGGTGCTGTTTCTCGTGGCCATGGCGGTGGCGCTGTTGGCTGTCACCAAGACCGCGAGCGAGCGGGAGCAAAAGGAGGCGGCGCACCGACAAGACATCAAACAGGTGATGGAGCGTTTTGCCGAAGCCGCTGAAAAATTTGAGGGGATTCATGTCAATGTCGATGAGGCTAAGGAGCGTTGCGTCATCTACTTCGACAAGGAACTCCTTTTCTCTGACAACAGTTGTAACCTGACAAAAGACCAAGAACGGGAGTTACGCGTCTTTGTGCCGGAGATGCTCGATCGGGCGAACCGGGACGCGGTAGGCAAACGGGTGATCAAGCGCTTTGTCCTCGAAGGCTACACCGACAATAATGGCTCCTATCTGTTCAACGTCAATCTGAGCCTGCTACGTAGCCAACGGGTACTCTGTGCCCTGTTCGCTACCACGGGAACGGAACTGTTATCGGATGAGCAAAAGAAAGAAGTGCGTGATCTGTTTTTGGTCGGCGGCTATTCGTTCAATGCCGCCAAATCGACTGAAGAGGAAAGCCGCCGCGTGGAAATGCGTGTGGAATTTTTGGGGATTGATGAAAAACGACCAGAACCGCCGAAAAGCGACAAATTCGGCGAATGCGTCATCCTAACTGAGTGCAAATCGCGAAAAAAAAGCCATCAGAGCAGAGATGAAGGCAATTGACCGCTTGCAAGACATGCTCTCCGGGAGAGAAGTCCTTCCTCAACCAGACCTATCCGTCATCCGAACCGCCTGCGCCGAGCCGCTACGTGCGATACAACAGCTCAACCAGGCGATGGAAAAACATATCTGGAGCGCGGGCACGGCAAGTATCCCCGAAGATCAGATACTGGAAGCCCTGCGCCGCTTTTGGCATTCTTTGACCTTGGATACGTTTCGGGACGCGGTGCGGGTCTGCGCTGGCCTAGCCCTGCCACTGGAACAATCCGGCCCAAGCCTTATGGATGACAGCAAACGGTTTCAGGCGGCACTGGACGGGCTTGAACCTTGGCGGCAATCGCCCTGCCTGTTCCGGCGCTGTTTTTTCGGCCTGATGCACAGCTATTTTACCTGTGATCCCGAAACAGAGCCGCACAACACGGTCAAGAGGGAAAACTGGCGGCGCTTGCGTGACTATCTGCGGGGCAACAGCGGCCGGCTGCTGGAAACGGGAAAAATCAACCCGGATTGGGCGCATTGCCTGCAAGAGCACGTCCGCCTGTTTGGCCCTGAACCTTGCGCGTTCTATGCTCAAGCTATTCTCAATGGCGATGAGTCCGATGCTGTTTTAAAACCACTGCGCGAGCAATTGCATATCACCGCCTCATCCTGGTTCCACCGTGAACTGGTGCTGGGACAGGTGAAAGCGGCGGTGGCCGAAGTGGACGCTGGATTCAGGCCGCTTCTCGGCAGATTGCTGAGGCTGCTTGAAGACAATACGCTGTTGCGTAGTCCCGGCCTGACCCTATTGCTGGAGCGTTACGCCCGAATCCCCGGTCAGCCATTGCATTCGGAATTGCGTGACGCCGCGGTCAGGTGGTGGCAAAATCCCTGGTTGCCTTCGACGGCGGCGCAGTGGGGTGGAATGAGCCATGCGGCGAAGGATATGGTGGCGGGCTGGCTGAAGCGCGAATTCATTGAAAGTTTTTTTCAAAAACTTGCCCAAGATGGCAACAACGACTCACGACGGGCCAAATTCTGGCTGCGTTATGTCAAATCCATGGGCGATGTGCGCTTTGCCCTTGGTTATAACTGGGAATATTCACGTGACCGCGATGTACGGGTTTTGCTGGAAAAAATGAAAGGGTTGTACAAATCCATGGATAGGGCCGACGGCAGCGCCTTCATTATGACCTTGGGCGATGTGGTGGCGGTGGAATTCGGCAAACAAGACAATAGATTGTATGTCTACAGCAGGGACAAATTACCATTTGATCCGGGAAAACACATGGCAACCTATGTTGACGTACACAATTCACTGAAAAACAATGCAAATTTATTCAAGTTTACCCACTATGGTAATTGGGAACCGAATTTGGAAGGACGATTACGGCAATACGGTATCAGCCCGGATGATGCCGCTACCGTCAGACGCAGACAACCGCCCGTCAATACCATATCGGTCGGAAGGGTAGGTGCTGCCACGGATGCCGTTGCCGCCGGACAATCGTCCGGCAACACCCTGCCGCGCCCTGCCGTCGCCGGAAGCTACAGCTTCGATAAGCTGCGTCAACTTGCCAAGGATTACAATTTCCGCATTGAAGACCGCACCGCCCAAGGTGGTTGTGTTTGGGCGTACACCTCTCATCCTGAAGCCCGGCGCCGGCTGACGTCATGGGGCTTTCGATATAAAGATAGCAAAGGCTGGTGGCTGAAGCCGTGAAGCTCTGACCGCAAAGACCTGTCAATAGTGGTACCGGCAGGAGATGATGGTGATTGCCGCTTCATCCGCCGCATAGACCAGACGGTTGCTTGCATCTATCCGCCGCGACCAGAACCCCGACAGATTTTCCCGCAACGGCTCTGGCTTGCCAATACCGGTAAATGGCTGCCGCAACGCGGCGATGATGAGCGTATTGATGCGTTTCAATGTCTTCTTATCCTGTCCCTGCCAGTACAGATAGTCGTTCCAGGCTTCATCGGTCCAGGAGAGCAAGCGTTTAGTCATCGAGCAAATTCCGCCGCTGGATTTGCCCGGCCTGATACTGGGCGATGGATTTGCCCAGATGTTCTGCATTGGCCGGTGAGCGCAGCAGATGCACGGTCTCCATCAGGCTGTTGTAGAAGTCCAGCGACATGACCACCGCGTCCTGGGCGTCCCGGCGGGTGATGACGGTGGCTTCCGCATCTTGAACCACGGCATCCAGGATGGCTTTCAGGCTGTTCCGCGCGGTGGTGAACGATACGACTTTCATAATGGCCTCCACTTGTACAGAAAACAAGACAAGTATAGGCGCCACAATGAGACAGAGCAACATATTTCATCCGTATCAAAAGGGAAAATGATGGGTATTTTCAGTAAAAAGACACAATCCCTCTGGCGGCGGCGCTGGACGGAAGAAGGCGTCATTCTTGACCGTGGCGGTGCCGGGGTGCAACTCGACGCGCCGCTTTTGCCCGCTTTTCTGGAGCAACTTCAGGATGACGGGCACGCTGTGGAATGGGGCGACGACCTGATCATTTCCTGGGATGAACTCTATGATGCCCTGGCAAAAGAAGGCTATGAGGAGTTGGCCCAGGCGTTGAAGCTGCCACCGGAGACGCCGCATCATCCCCGGTTGGGAAGTAGCGGGGCCTTGACCGACCTGGATTTTTCCATCGTTCTTTCCTGGAAAAAATTTGGTGTTACAGCCAATCTCAAGCGCTGCGGCGCGGTGCTTACCGACGGAAACGGTGAAGAATTGATGACGGTCGCCCAGTGGCGGCTGGCGCGGGAGGTTGTCGCTTTTGCGAAACGGCAAGACCACGATGAACTGTATCAGCGGCAAAGTTGGGGCCGCATTCGCAAACTGGCACAAATGACGGGAGCGGGGCTTGATGATTTCCTCGGGCGCACCGTGGTGCTGACCCCGGATAAACTGCAACTCGGTTTGAACAAGATGGAGGATGCGGGCGAGGCCATTGTGGAAATCGTCCCAACATTCGAGGATGCGCCTCCCGGCTGGCTCCTCTCTTTCGATGCGGCGAATAGCGTCCGTGACCGCTATGACATCGTCACTGAAGAAGGCATTGTGCAGGTGCTGGTGACCCCGGAAGTTAAAACGGTGTTGCGGGAAATCAAACGGTTGCCGAAACGCCGGGCAACCGGGGCGCGGGCCAAAGCCATTTTACTCAACCCTGTCGCCGCCCTGGGCGATGAAGCTGGAACAGTCATTGATCCAGAACAGATCGAAACGGCGCGGGAACAGGCCGGTATTGTTCACGAATATCTTTATCCACTAATAGAACGCGACAACTACGGTTTCCCGGCCTGCGTCGGCTTGCGCGTCGAAACGCTGACGGGTGGCGGCGTCTCTTCGTCGAAAACAGAATGGTTGACCGATGACGAAGACGACCATGCCCTAGACGAATTTGTGCGGCAACTGAACGTAGCTCTGGTGCAGCATTTCCCGTTGCTGGGCTGGCAGGGCTATGAATTTGAGCTGCGGAGCGACGCGGCGGAACATCTGCGGCACTTGCAAAAGGCGCTTGACGAACGAAGGACGCCGCATATCCGCATCCGCTATGAGGACATCCATAACCTGGCGAACTACAGCGACCGCATTGAGGGTATCGGCGAGGAAAAAGCCTATGTTTCTGTTTATATCAAAAAAGACGGCAAACCGTGGTTTCCCGTTGATCCGATTGACCTCACCATTATTTCCATTCCGCCACTGTCCGAAGGCGGCGATGGCACGCTGCTGCCGGTCACGCCAAAGCAGATTGAAGAATTAAAAACAGCGGTCAATGACGCGAAAGAGCGAGAAGAGACAGAGATCAACCTGCCTTGGCTGCCACGCCCTCTTGCGGTCGATGAGGCGGATGAAATCACTAAAGATTTTCCCGGTGCTGAAGCTCAAAAACCTCCTGTTGGTGGCGGTAACCCTCCCAAACCGCCACCAACACCTGGCAAGCCGAACACCCTCATCCTCAAATCCAATATCAATACCTTGGACTATGCGCAACTTCGCCGGGAGGCGGCGGAGAAAGCGCTTTTGGCCCCTCCGCGCCCGCCGCAAAGCCTGCGGAAAAATATCAGTCTTCTTGACCATCAAAAAGTCGGTCTGGCCTGGTTGCAGGGAATGCACCGGGAGCGAGAGCGCATTAACGCTGGCGGCGTCATCCTCGCCGATGACATGGGTCTTGGCAAGACCCTGCAAATCCTCGCTTTCATGGCTGGTCTTCTCGAAGAAAGCCCAGAGACCAATCCCATGCTGGTGGTGGCGCCGGTGTCGCTTCTCGACAACTGGCGGGAGGAGATGGCAAGGTTTTTCATCCTCAAGGCACTGCCCACGCTTACCGCCTATGGCGATGGCCTGGCCCATCTGCGCCTGCCACGGGACCAGGTGGATGAGCGTCTGCGTCAAGAAGACGGCTTGGTGAGTTTTCTTAAACCCGGTTGGGTTGGCAATCACAAAATTGTTCTTACCACCTACGAGACGTTACGCAACCTGGAGTTTTCCTTCGCCTTGCAGCCCTGGTCGGTGATGGTCTGCGACGAGGCACAGAAGATCAAAAACCCGGCAGCCATGGTCACACGGGCGGCGAAAAAACAGAAAGCCGCCTTCAAGATCGCCTGCACCGGCACGCCGGTGGAGAATACGCTGGCTGACCTGTGGTGCCTCTTTGATTTCATCCAGCCTGGTCTTCTCGACGCTTTGGATGAATTCGGCAAACGCTACCGCAAACCGATCGAGGCCAGAACCGAGGAAGAGAAAGCGAAGGTGGAGGAACTGCGGCAAAAAATTGCCCCGCAGGTGCTGCGCCGCCTCAAGGCGGATGTGGCAAAGGATTTGAAAGAAAAGCGAGTTGACGCGGACTGCCGCAAGCTGCCCCTGTCCGACGAGCAACGGCGCTTGTATGCTGGGGCCATCAAGTTGTTTAGAAGGCGCGACCAGCCGGGCGCGGCCACGCCTTTCAAAAATCACCTGGGCCTGTTGCACTACCTGCGCCTGGTCTGCACCGATCCGAAACGCCACGGACTCACCAGCTTCACGCCGGAACCACTCAGCCAATATCGCGCCAAAGCGCCGAAACTGGACTGGTTGCTGGATCGATTGCACGGCATCAAAAAACAAAAGGAAAAAGCCATTATCTTCTGCGAATTCCGGGAAATGCAGCGGCTATTGCAGCATTACATTCATGAATCCATCGGGTTGCGACCGCAGATTATCAACGGCGAGACCGCCACGTCGGCAGGCAGCGCCACCAGCCGCCAAAAACAAATCAGGAAATTTCAGGAGGAGAAAGGCTTTGGTGTGCTCATCCTGTCACCCCTGGCGGTTGGATTCGGCGTCAACATCCAGGCGGCCAACCATGTCATTCATTACACGCGAACTTGGAATCCGGCCAAGGAGGATCAGGCCACCGACCGCGCCTACCGCATCGGCCAGGAAAAGGATGTCTTTGTCTATCTATCCCACGGTATGCGCCGATGATTTCGTCACCTTCGATGTCCGGCTTGATGAACTGCTGGAAAAAAAGCGCGGTCTCGCCGGTGATATGCTCAATGGCACCGGGGATGTGGATTGGAGCGACGCCCTGACGGGCATGACGCCAGATGGCGGCGGGACGCTCGATGAACGGATTACCATGGAAAAAATCGGGGCCATAGATCCCCGCTACTTCGAGGCGCTGACGGTGGCGATCTGGGGTAAACGCGGATTTACCTGTGTCCTCACACCGCCAAGCGGTGATCAGGGCATTGATGTCGTTGCCATACAAGGCGAAGAGGGCGTTTTGATTCAGGTAAAAAAGGCGTCTGAGGACAGGGCTCTGGGCTGGGACGCCGTGAAGGAGGTTGTGGCTGGAGAGGCATATTATCGTCAACAGCACCCAGGAATCAACTTTCAGAAGATTGCCTTGACCAATCAATTGTTCAACGATGCGGCCAGGGAACAGGCGCGGCTCAATGACGTGGAATTGCTGGAGCAGGCGTGGCTTGAACAATCTCTTGGAGAGTATGCCATCATGATGTCCGAACTTGAGCGGATACTGTTTCGGAGCGAATCGTGATGCAAGGCCACAAGATGTGGATGCGTCAGCGCGCGGGAAAACTCATGCCGCCAAAAGAACCGGCGCCTGTCGCTCACCTTTGATTTGCATTCCCTCTGCAACCAGGCGGTGTTCCCCTCTTTTTCGGGCAATAAATTTCTTGTGATTCTTGACCAGCGAACTATATTGCCCGCAGCCAACATGCCTGCGGCGCATATATCTGCGCCAGGCTGACAGTCCATTACCAAAAAAGGAACGATGAACGACTCAGACGGCAGTCACAGTTGCTGGTCAACGGACCAGGGACACGAACAGTTGCAACAACCTGAACACCCTAGATCGCGGTGCTTGAGCCGCGCGGCAGGCACATTGGACAGTCGGCGCTCGTTTCACGTTTAGCCCTCAGTTCACTTCCGGCCGCCCCTCGACCACCGCGGCCGCAAGGAGGTGAACCTTGGCGTCTCCATCTTTCTTGGCATTCTCCCCACCCATCAGCCCTTCTTCCGGCAACGATGGTGCTACTCACCCATCCTTCCATCCCGTCTATCGCTTTCTTTTCGTCATCAACGTTGCGAGTTGCGAGAGGACGCGGCCATGAGCAACGCTCCCTCTTTCCGCTCTGCCGCATCGCCGACAAAAAATAAGTTTCAGCAGCAAAATGACAACGAACAGCGCCTGCTGTCCAATTGCATTGGCTCGCCGGAGGAAATGGCGGCCAGCCTTGACGTCAGCCTGCACGGCTTGAGCGCCCAGGAAGCCGAGAAGCGCCTGAGCCATTTCGGTCCGAACGAGTTGACCAGTACGCAACGGCTGAGTGTGGTCGTGGACATCTACCACCGGCTGAAAAGTCCGCTGGTGGTGCAATTGCTGGTGATTGCCCTGCTCTCGGCCGCGATGGGCGAGATGGCGTCATCCATCATCGTCGGGGCGATGATCGTGCTCAGTGTCGGCCTCTCCTTTGTTCTTGATCGGAAATCCGGCAATGCGGTCGAAACCTTGGGCAAACGTGTCCAGTCAAGGACCTATGTCATCCGGGATGGAGAAGAGGTTGAAATCAAGATGTCGGATGTCGTGCCTGGCGACATCGTGCTGCTCCAGGCAGGCTCCATCGTGCCGGCGGACCTGCGCCTGATCGCGGCCAAGGATTTTTTTGTCAGCGAATCCGCGCTGACCGGCGAATCCATGCCAGTGGAAAAAACGAGCCAGATGCCGGCAACACCTCCTACCACGGCGCTGGAACTGGTCAACGCCTGTTTTCTCGGCACCTCGGTCATCAGCGGCACGGCCCGCGGCATGGTGATCAACACCGGCCCCAGCACACTGTTTGGCGCCATTGCGGAACGATTGGCGGACACAAGCCAGAAGACCAGCTTTGACCTCGGCGTCCGCTCGTTCACCTGGCTGATGATCCGTTTCATGCTCATCATGGTCTGCGCGGTGTTTTGTATCGTCGGGCTGACCAAGGGTGACTGGCTCGAAGCCCTGTTGTTCGGCCTGTCGGTGGCGGTGGGACTGACCCCGGAGATGCTGCCGATGATCGTGACCGTCAATCTCGCCAAGGGGGCCCTGACGATGGCCAAGAAAAAGGTCATTGTCAAACGCCTGCCGTCGATCCAGAATTTTGGCGCCATCGACATCCTCTGCACCGACAAGACGGGGACCCTCACCCAGGACAAGGTCGTGCTGGAGCGCCATGTGGACATCGTGGGCCATCCCAGCGAGGAGGTGCTCAATTACGCCTTCCTCAACAGTTATTTCCAGACTGGGCTGCGCAATCTAATCGATCGGGCCGTGATCGAATTTGCCGGTCTTGCGGTCGATTCCAACTGCCGCCTGGTGGATGAGTTGCCCTTTGATTTCCAGCGCCGCCGCATGTCGGTGGTGGTGGAATATGAAGGTGACCACGTCTTGATCTGCAAGGGCGCGGTCGAGGAAATCTATTCCTGCTGCAGCCACTACCAGATCAACGAGGAGATTTACCCCCTGATCGACCTGATTCGTGCCGATCTGTTCGAGGAAGTCGACAAGCTCAACTCCGAGGGCTTTCGGGTGCTCGGCATTGCCTACCGCGAATTTTCCGCAGCAAGATCAGTCTTTACGGTTGAAGATGAAAGTCGGATGATTCTCCTGGGATATATCGCCTTCTTCGATCCGCCCAAGGTTTCAGCCACCGAAGCCCTGAAAATTTTACCCGACGTCGGCGTGACGGTGAAAGTTCTCACCGGGGACAATGGCCTGATTACCCAAACGGTCTGCCGACACGTGGGCTTGCATGTGCGGCAGATGATCAGCGGCGCGGAACTGGCCAGGCTTGACCAGGCGCATTTTTCTCAAGCCGTGCAGACCTGCGACGTGTTTGTCAAGCTCACCCCCACCCAGAAGGAGCAGATTGTCCGCGAACTTCGCCGCTGCGGGCACGTCGTCGGATTCATGGGTGACGGCATCAACGATGCCCCGGCCCTGAAAGCGGCCGACGTCGGCATCTCGGTGGACTCCGGGGTCGATGTTGCCAAGGAGGCAGCCGATATTGTCCTGCTGGAGAAGAGCCTCCTGGTCCTGGAAGAGGGCATCATGGAGGGACGCCGCGTTTTTGCCAATATCATCAAATACATCCGCATGGGATCAAGTTCAAATTTCGGCAACATGTTCAGCGTGGTCGGCGCCAGTTATCTGCTGCCTTTTCTGCCGATGCTGCCGGTGCAGATCCTGGTCAACAATCTGCTCTACGATTTTTCCCAGACCGGCATCCCAGCCGATACGGTCGATGAGGAGCAAATCGCCCATCCCCGTAAATGGAATATCGACAATATCAAGCGGTTCATGGTGTATATCGGACCGATCAGTTCTTTGTTCGATTACGCCACCTTTGCCTTGATGTGGTTTGTATTCCACTGTTCAGAGTATCTTGCCCCCGGCATCTCTCCAGAGCAGCAGGAGCAATGGGCGCGGCTTTTCCAGACCGGATGGTTTGTCGAGTCGCTCCTGACCCAAACCCTGATCGTCCACATCATCCGCACCCGCCGTATCCCTTTCTTCCAAAGCAGCGCCTCGCTGCCCATGACCATGACCACCTTGGCGGTGATGGCCGTCGGGGTGTGGCTCCCCTATTCACCTTTTGCCGGCGCTCTTGGCCTGGTGGCCCTGCCCCCGATGTACTGGGCCTGGATAGCCGTCTTTCTGGCCACCTACTGTATCTTGACTCATGGAGTCAAAACCTGGTTCTTTCATCGGTACGGAGGTAATTGACCATGGAAACCCTGCTTGATGCCTTACAGGAAGGGCGGCTGTTCGAACTGCCCGAAAATGACAAAACCCATGCCTTGCAGTTCCTGGCGCACATCATCGAGGCATTTCCCGAGATTCCGGCCGGCACGGAAATCGTCGAACTGGTCATGGCCCGGGAACAGGCCACCAATACCGGCATCGGCAAAGGCTGGTCCTGTCCGCATGCGGGCGTTCCCTTTGACGGCGATCTGGTCTGCGTGGTCGGCTGGAGTCCGTCCGGGATTAACTACGGAACCAAAGACCAGCAACCGGTCCAGTTGGTGGTGATGTACCTGGTGCCGACCAACCAACGGAGCCATTATTTACGCGAAGTTTCCATCATGGCCAAGGCGGTGGAGGGTTTTCCCGATAACGGCAGGCTGGAGTCGGCGCAGGATCTGAATGATGTCCGCAACTATCTGCTCGATCTCATAGCGGCGTCCAAGGAGACCGCTGTCCCGGATATCAGGACGAGAATGATCCGGCTGCAGGCCAAACCGGCCATTGAGCCCCCAGCCTTGAAAGATCTTTCCAACCTCGTCGTTGAACCGGTTTCTTTGGTCAGCGGCTTGGGACTGCGCCAGATCACCTTGAGTCAAAACGCCGAGCTGACCGAAATGCTCGACCGGGCCGATGGGTTAATCGAAAAACTCGAGGCGGATGGAGTCTATCAGATCAAAGATTGGCGGGTCCTGCGCCGCATCACCTCGGCCTACGAAGGAGGGCGGATCGTGCATAAATGCCTGGCCATCCGAATTATGCCGGAGCGTACAGCGAAATCGTGATATTTAAGCAATAAGTGGCCATTTATGAAAAATTGCGCGTTCCTGGACAGGGTCTTGAGAGGTGAAACATCGGGTCGGGATAGGGCGGTGCCGGCGGAGGTGGCAGGCACGGCAATGATCAAATCGCCCGCGCACCGTTCGCCGCTTTTCATGGCACGTAAGCGAGCTGAGCCCGATAACCGATAATGCCTCCCGGTCAAACGCAAACACCTGCAAAGATGAAACGCATCGCGCGCGTCATTTGGAAATTCGTGGTCGGGTTGATCGTGATCGGCGCCGTTTGGGTGTTGTTCACCAAGCTGCGGACGGAGATCGCGTGCGATCCGGCCACCAAGGCCTTGCTGGACAGTGGCGGCCTCTGGAACGACGTCAAAGTGATCATCGCGGTCATCGCCGAGTATCTCATCGATGTTCCACTAAAATCCCATCTCTACGCTTGCCTGTCCGCCTTGGCCGCCTATTCGGCGCTGGCATGGTACGACCGGATAGCGTTGCTGCATCTTGGCCGGCTCAAAGGCATCTCCTGGCCCTATGTCGCCGTGTGCTCATTCGTGACGTATGCGTTTGGCCACAATCTGGGGGCATCGGTCCTTTCCGGAGGCCTGGTGCGACTGCGCGCCTATTGCGCCAAAGGGCTCAAAGCCACCGAAGTCGCCGCGCTGGTCGCCATGTGCTCGTTCACCTTCCTGTTCGGCTGCTTACTGCTCCTTGGTGTGGTGCTGGTGTTCGAACCGGAGATCATCCTCGCGCTCTCCGCACTCATTCCCCGCATGGTCCTGCCTATCTGGTTCGTCCAGGCCGCGGGCATCTTCCTCCTGGCGCTGTGCTTCCTGTATGTTTTGGGCTCGTGGCGGACCTTCAAGCCATTCCGGCTGGGGGCGCTGGATATCGTCTACCCTCGCCTCGGCATAGTGGGCCGGCAACTGCTCGCGGCTCCGCTGGAGATCATGTCGGCGGCCGGCATTATCTACTTTGTCCTGCCGGAGGCCAACAACCCAGGCTACTTTGTCGTGCTGGGGGCGTTCATTCTGTCCTTTTCCGCCGGTCTTATTTCCCAGGCGCCAGGCGGTCTCGGCGTCATGGAAGCCATCTTTCTGGCCATAATCGACACCGTCCCGCCAACGAGCGTGATCGCGGCGTTGCTCATCTGGCGCCTGCTCTATCTCATGCTGCCGCTCGCCTTGTCCATCCCGGTCATTCTGGTATTTGAACGCTCGCAGGCCGCCAAACAGTGCTCGCTTCAACAAGACGAATGACATTCGCCTCTCTGCCCATGGCGACCTGGCGCCGGCGCAGTGCAAGGAGCAATTTTCCGTACGCCAGCACTCCCCGCGATTGGCGATCCAGTTTTTGAGTGAGGTTCACTCAGAGGGCTTACAGTGCCCGCCCCAGTGGGGTTGCCAGAGACCCTTATAAGAACTTTCCGCACCTTATCGACCAAAACAGACGCTACACTATATTCCCATGCCTATTAAAATACCCGCTGATCTGCCTGCCAGAGCCGCTCTTGAACAGGAAAACATCTTTGTCATGACCGAGGACAGGGCCGCAAGCCAGGACATACGGCCCATACGCATGGCCATAGTCAACCTGATGCCCACGATGCTCACGACAGAAATCCAGCTGTTGCGCCTTTTAGGCAATACCCCGCTGCAGATCGACATCGTCCTGTTACGGGCCGAAAACCATGTGGCGCGCAACACTTCGCGCGAACATTTGAACAAGTTCTACACCACCTTTTCCCAGGTCAAAGACCAAAAGTTCGACGGCATGCTCGTCACCGGCGCGCCAGTGGAACTGCTGCCTTTTGAGCGAGTGGATTATTGGGAAGAACTCAAGAGTATTATGGACTACAGCGCGGAAAACGTTTTTTCCACCATGTACATCTGCTGGGCTGCCCAGGCGGGGCTGTACCACCGCTACGGGATTCCCAACTATCCGCTGGCGGAGAAGAAATTCGGGGTCTTTGACCACACCCTGCTCCAGCCAGGGGAAACCCTGTTCCGCGGCTTTGACGATATGTTCCGGGTGCCCCATTCCCGGCACACGGAAGTACGGAGGGAAGACATCGAAAAAATTCCGAGCCTGGAGCTGCTCGCCATGTCGGAAGAAGCCGGGGTCTGCGTGGTAAAAGCGCACGGGACAGGGGAAATCTTCGTCACCGGCCACTTTGAATACGAAGCGGAGACCTTGCGTTTGGAATACTTCCGGGACAAAAACAAGAACCTGCCCATCAAGGTTCCGGCCCACTATTTTCCGGACGATGACCCGGCCCAGCCTCCGCTCAACACCTGGCGGTCGCACGCCCACCTGTTTTTTTCCAACTGGCTTAACTACCATGTGTATCAGGAAACGCCCTACGATCTGACCACGATCAATGGAGGATGCCACCATGACTGACGCGCGTTTTGAAACATTGGCCATACACGGCAGCCAGGAACCGGATCCGGTGACCTTGTCGCGGGCGCTTCCCATACACCGCACCACCGCGTACTCGTTCCGCAACTCGGCGCACGCGGCCGACCTTTTCGCCCTGAAAGAAGCGGGCAATATCTATACACGTCTGGGCAATCCCACCCAGGACGTCCTGGAAAAACGCCTGGCCATGCTGGAAGGGGGCAAAGGCGCGCTGGCTTTAGCCTCCGGCACGTCCGCCATTTTTTATGCGGTCATCAACCTCGCCCAACAGGGGGATGAGATTATCGCTGCCAGCAATCTCTATGGCGGCACCTATGTGATGTTCACCAACATCCTACCCCAGTTCGGCGTCAACGTCCGCCTTGTTCCCCCCAATGACGTTGCTGCCGTGGAGGCGGCCGTCAATGCGAATACAAAGGCTATCTACGCGGAATCGATCGGCAACCCATCCCTGGACGTGGCCGACCTGGAGGCGCTCAGCACGATCGCCCGCAAGCACGGCCTGCCCCTGATCATCGACGCCACCTTTGCCACCCCCTTCCTCTGCCGCCCCATAGAACACGGGGCCGACATCGTGGTGCATTCCTTATCCAAGTGGCTGGGCGGTCACGGAACGGCCATCGGCGGCATCGTCACAGATTCCGGTCGGTTTGACTGGAAAAACCCCCGCTTTGCCCTGTACAACGAAGCGGACGACAGCTACCACGGCATCCGCTGGGCCCACGACCTGGGAGATTTGCCGCCTTATATCGTGCGCATGCGTACCGTTCCCCTGCGTAACCTCGGGGCCTGCATCAGCCCAGACAATGTCTGGATATTTCTGCAGGGTCTTGAAACCCTGGCTTTGCGTATGGAACGCCATTGCGAGAACGCCATGACCGTTGCCCGCCATCTTGCCCGGCACCCCAAAGTGGCCTGGGTGCGCTACCCAGGGCTTGAGGCCGACCCGACCCATGCCCTGGCGAAAAAATACCTGCGCAACGGATTCGGGGGCATGGTGGTCTTCGGGATGACATCCGGCCTGCCGGGAGGAGCCAAAGAAGCCGGACAGCGCTGCATTGAAGCATTGCGCCTCTTTTCCCTGGTCTCCAACGTGGGGGACGCCAAAAGTCTTGCCCTGCATCCCGGCAGCACGACCCATGCCCAGCTCTCGGAAAGCCAGCAACGCGAGGCAGGCCTTTCTCCGGAAATGATCCGGCTGTCCATCGGCATAGAACACATCGACGACATCATAGCCGACCTCGACCAAGCCTTGGCCGTGGCATAAAGGGTCTGCTGGATATTAACTGAGCCAATATTTTTTTATACCCGACGATTCGGACGGATAAAAAAAGCCTCCCCGACAACGGGAAGGCTTTTTTTGTGCCCAAGAAAATGGGCGGCGAACAGATCAAAAGGAGGGAAAAGATCTCCTCGCACCAGCGGCCGAATCCACTTACTGCGCGGCTTTTTCAGCAAGGGCTTCCTGGATCTCGCGCTGAATCTCTTCAATTTTGGCCAGGGGATCGGCGGCCTTGCTGATCGGCCGGCCTATCACCACATAATCGGCTCCATTGCGGATGGCTTCTTTGGCGGTGGCGATCCGTTTTTGGTCGTCATCCTGGATGGTGTCGATATTCAATCCGGGCCTGATCCCTGGCGTGACGACGATGAAGTTGCGTTGGATGCTGGAGCGCAGTGTTCCCGCTTCACGCGCCGAAGAGACAACCCCGTCACAGCCGAGCACAATGGCTTTTTGCGAGCGCATGAGCACCAGATCCGCCACCTTCCCGGTAAAACCCATGGCCTGCATGTCCGATTCGTCGAAGCTGGTCAGCACAGTGACCGCCAGGATCTGCAAATCGCCTTTGTGCTGGACGGCTGCCCTGATGATGGGATCGTTGCCATGAATGGTGGCAAAGGTGACCTTCCGGTTCTTGAGTTGCTGGACCGCCAGACTGACGGTCTCGGGGATGTCGAAGAACTTGAGGTCAACCATCACCTTGTTGCCGCGGTCAACGATATGGTCGATGACAGGCCACCATCCGGCAAGGAACAGTTGCAGACCAACTTTGAAAAATTTGATTTTCCCATCCAGTTGCTCAACCCATTTTTTGGCCTCTTCTGGATCAGAAAAATCAAGGGCGAAAATAATACGATCGTTCAATGGGATGTTATTCATGTTGTACTCCATCTTCCCCTGTGAGGGGCGACCTGCTGGGGTGCAGCTTGCCGATTTCTTATAAAAAGACGCGCTAAACACTGTAGTCACGAGACAGGAGTCCATAGGAAAATGCACCTGATCTGAATGGCGGCAAGAAACGAGGTTGCATTTTTAGCATATCTGGTTGCTATCCCACGCCACTGTTTCAAATAAAGAAAA
>Ga0123357_10000030_pt1 | contig 116545 bp, 100 predicted proteins | sample TergutEmb28metaG_FD_89873 | JGI IMG/M metagenome (GOLD analysis project Ga0123357, IMG submission 89873) | Embiratermes neotenicus P4 segment gut microbial communities from Petit-Saut dam, French Guiana - Emb289 P4 | ecosystem: Host-associated > Arthropoda: Insects > Digestive system > Gut ...
GCCCGAAATCCGTGGCTCACGCTCCGCTTCTATTCGAGAGCCACGGCCTTCGGGCTCAACGGAGCGCGACGTGTGCGCATCGCCTTGGATTTTCAAATTCAGCGCAACTGAGTTGCGCTGTAACGTCGGAAGGAGACATGCTGCTAGTCTTCGGAATCTTCCAGGCTGTCATCGGACTCCTGCTCATCATTGCGCACTATAAGAATTGGCAAAAACGCAAACGCATCCTCGCAACACCCACGTCACCCATTCGCCAAGCGCCGGGCATCGGGCCCGTCGGGATCAAGGGGCGTATCCTGCCGAGCGAGCAAGGGCTTCTCCAAGCACCATTCAGTGGTCGTCCGGCCGTGTGGTACCGAGTCACCGTGGACGAGCTCCGCGAAGGCTACGTAAGCAACAGCTATTGGAAACAGGTCTTTCATGAGTTCGACAAGCGAGCATTCGTCGTCGACGACGGTTCAGGGCAGGTCGCGCGCGTCATCCCGAATGTTGTAACCTGCGTCGTCAATCTCCGGGAAGTTGCCACGAGCGGCACATTCCACGACGCGACACCCCAGCTCGAAGCGTTCCTCGCGTCACACGGATTGCAGAGCAGAGGCTTTTTCGGCTTCAACAAAACGATGCGCTATCGAGAGGAGATCCTCGTGCCTGGCGACACCGTTTATGCGGTCGGCCCTTCGCGCAGGGATCCCGGCCCACCCGTCAGCGACGGGTATCGCGAAGCGCCATCTACGCAACTCGTACTTTTCTCGGGTGATGGCCCCGATGGCGAGCTGATTCTGACCAACGAGAGCAAGAAGCAGCTAATCCGAAAGGTCTCCTGGGAAGTCATGGTTGGCCTTGTATTTGTCGGCGTTGGGGCGATCATGAGCCTTGTTGCCGTTGTTATGCGGCTCTCTTCCGCGATATTGCCCCATAGCCACTAAGCGGATCGCGCGAAGTATTTTCCAAAAACGCCCGCGCGCACGAACGCCTTCATCAATTCAATCATCGGCACGATCGACGCCGAGAGCAGAACGAGCACGAGCCACTCCGTGCCGGAGAGAGCATACGTTCGAAACACCTCGCGAAGGCTGGGAACAAGCACCGCGACAAGGTGAATGGCCGCACTCATGACGATCGAAACAAGAAGCGTCAACGGTAAAATTGGCCGCAGCGAGAACATCGACGCCGTGGTTGAGCGGCAGTTCATGGCGTGAAACAGCGGCGAGAGCGCGAGCAGCGAGAACGCCACCGCGCGCCCATAGCGAAAGCGATCGGTCGGGATGCCAGATTGCCCCCACGGCCAGTAGTAGCAGCCAATGGCAAGTGCACCCATGAGAATGCCGATGACCGCGATGCCGAGGTAGTCGCGCATGGCTAGCAAGCTTGACGTGGCCTTGCGCGGCGGTTCATGCATCTGTGTTGGATCGGGCGGATCGATGCCGAGCGCCAACGCGGGTAAACCGTTGGTGACAAGGTTGATCCAGAGAATCATCAGCGGGCGCAGGCTTGGCAAACCCGGCAGCACACTCGCGACGAAAACCGTGACGAGCAACCCCGCGTTCGACGACAGAAGGAAAAAAATGAACTTCTGGATGTTACGCCAAATCGCTCTCCCCTCGCGCACCGCATCGACGATGGTGGCGAAGTTGTCATCGGCAAGCACCATGTCGGCAGCCTCGCGCGCCACGTCGGTACCTTGCTCGCCCATCGCAATGCCAATGTGAGCTTCGCGTAGCGCTGGGGCGTCGTTGACGCCGTCGCCGGTCATCGCAACGATGTGGCCGCGCGCCTTCAGGGCCCTGACGATACGCAGCTTCTGCTCCGCCGTGACGCGCGCGAAAACACACACATGATCGACCTGCTCTTCGAGTGCATCATCCGAGAGTTTCTCGAGCTCGGCGCCCGTCAGCGCGATCGCGTCCTTTTCCCAGAGACCGAGCTCCTCGGCAATGGAAACGGCCGTGAGCTTGTGATCGCCGGTGATCATGACGGCGCGAACGCCCGCTTCGTGGCATGCCTTGACGGCTTCTTTCACGCCAACGCGCGGCGGATCGATCATGCCAACGAGCCCGACGAACGTGAGACGCTCTTCGATCTCGATGTTGGGTGAACCGCCAGCCCGAGTCGACTCGGGCTCGCATTCGCCGCGCGTTGCGCTGGTTGACAGCTCGCGGCGGCAAACGGCGAGCACACGCAGCGATGCGCGGCTCATTCGCTCGGCCTCATCGAGAATGGCTTTCTTGCCCTTGTCGTCGAGCAAACTTACGCCTCGTGCCGTGCGCTGCGAAACGCATAGGGGAACGAGCACATCGGCGCTGCCTTTCGTGTGCGCAACCTCGCATCCACTCTGGTCGAGCGTCACAATCGTCATACGCTTGCGATCGCTGTCGAAGGGGATCTCTTTGAGTACGCGGTGCGACGGTACAATCGACTCTTTTGGTGTGCCGCCTTTTGCGGCGAGCGTGAGCAACGCACCCTCGGTTGGGTCGCCGATCACACGCCAAGCGCCGTTTTTCTGTTCCAGCACGGCATTGTTCGCGAGTGCAATGGTGGCAAGCAAATCCGACAACGCGGTATGATCGGCTCGGCCGAAATCCGCTCGCTCGCAACTCTCGTTAGCAGTGATTTCGCCCTTCGGATCGTACCCCGTGCCCGTCACACGGTACGACGTGCCACCCGCGAAAATCTCACGCACGGTCATCTCGTTCTGCGTGAGCGTGCCCGTTTTGTCGGAGCAGATGACCGTTGCCGCGCCAAGTGTTTCAACAGCAGCAAGCTTTCGAACGATGGCGCCCTTCTTCGCCATGCGTTGCATGCCAAGGCCAAGGGTAATCGTGGTGATGGCCGGCAAACCTTCGGGAATGGCGGCCACGGCGAGGCTTACGGCTTCGAGCAAAAGCACGTGCCAGCTGTCCTCACCGCGAATCATTCCCCAAACGAAAAGACCCAGACTGATTCCAAGGCACGCCCAGAGCACGCGCTTGCCAAAGTGATCGAGCTTGTCTTCGAGCGGCGTTTTTTTCTGCTCCTGCGCGCTCATCAGGGCACTCAACTTGCCAAGCTCGGTGTCTTTGCCCGTTGCCACGACGAGCGCGCGACCTTTGCCGCGAACGATCGACGTCCCCCAAAAAAGCATGGTTTGGCGATCGCCGATGGGCGCATCATCAGGCAGTTGTGCGCGCGCATCTTTGGTGACAGGCAACGACTCGCCCGTGAGCGATGCCTCTTCGGTCGCAAGGTTGATGGTTTGCAGAAGCCGCGCGTCAGCGGGTACGGCGTCACCGGCTTCGATCTCGAGCACATCGCCGGGCACAACCGCGCTGGCGGCGATCACCTTGACCTCGTCGCTGCGGCGCACGCGTGCCGTCGGCGTTTGCATGTTCTTGAGTGCGTCGAGCGCCTCTTCGGCCTTGTGCTCTTGGTAGTAGCCGAGCACCGCGTTCAATACGACGATGAGTGCAATGGCAATCGCATCGCTGTAGCGCATGAAAAAGCCCATGTTCCCGAGCCTGCCTGCGCCGCTAAACGTCGCGATGACCGCCGCACCAAGGAGCGTGAGCACAATCGGGTTTGCGAACTGCGCGACAAAGCGCTTGAAGCGACTTGCAGGAGCCGTGACAGGGAGCTCGTTCGGACCGTATTTTGCGAGGCGCGTGGCAGCGTCGTCGTCCGTCAAGCCGTGGACAGCATTGGCGTCGAAGCGCGCGATCAGCGCTTCGCACACACCTGTGTGCCACACATTGACCTGCGCAACGTCACGAATGGACGTATCCTTCGTATGGCTCGCCGACGTCATCTGCATGCAATTTCGGGTTAGAGCACGAAACAGGTTACGCGCCAGACCGCTTTCAAGTTGGCGCGAGGTCGAGGCGGCGGCGAGGACCGGACCGGAATAGCCTCCTTGCGCTTTGAGGACCGGACCGGAGCCGCCAACGAAGAGATCGCGCCAAATCGAAAGCGGTCACCGGCCGGCTTTGCGCTGCTGGTCCTGTGATTGTTCTGCCTCGAGCTCTTCGAGTGCAGCGGCAAGTTCATCTTGCTCGGCGCGCGACGACGGCGGACCCGAAGCCTCCGCCGCCTCGGCCGGCGCAGACACCCGCGTTGGCACTTCCGCGGCTTGGGCTGGCGCGCCCTCTTCCAGCGCCGGCAGCATACCCATTTTGCGTTTGAGTGCGACGAGATCATCGTCCGCTCCGGCCGTGCGTTCGAGCTGCTGAAAGCGAGTCGCGAGGCTGTCGCCCGTGTACTCTTCTTGAATCTCGCCCGCAGCTTCTGCCTCGGCTTCGATCTGGTCGATTTTGCCTTCCATTCGGTCGAAGGTTTCGAACGCGCTTTGATCGCGTAGACCATGCATCGTTTCCTGAATCGCCTTTTGCGCTTCGGCGCGCTTTTTCCGGGCGATAAGGACATTCTTTTTGCGCTTGGCCTCCTCGATCTTGTCGTTCAGCATTCGAAGGGCGCGCTTCAGCTGATCGACCGATGTCTTCTGCTTCGTCCACTGATCTTTAAAGGTCGCGGAGAGCTGGTCGTGCTCCTTTTTGCGCGCCAGCGCTTCTCTGGCGAGCTCCTCGTTGCCGGCGCGCAAAGCCATCATCGCCTTGCGCTCCCACTCCGCTGCCTGCGCCATTTCTTGTTCGCACTGCTTGGCGAGGCGCTTCTCGTCCGCGATCGAAGCAGCGACTTGCTTTTTTGCTTCGACGAGCTGGTTGTTCATATCCAAAACGATTTGATTCAGCATTTTCTCCGGGTCTTCGGATTTGCTGATCAGATCGTTGATGTTCGACTTAATGAGCTGAGCGAGGCGGCTGAAAATCCCCATGGGTTAGGCATTCCTTTGCGAAGACTGCGAAGAGTGGGAACCGCGGAGGCTTGCTTTGGATAGCTCGGCGAGCTTCGGAACCTGCGCCGCGAGCGTTACGTCGATTTCGTCGAGCGTTGCAGCAAGCTCATTGAAGTCGAGGTTCTCGAGCTCCAAGGCGCTCGCAAGGACGATTCTGCCGTCCTCGAGACCAAAGGCCGTGTGTACGAGCGATTTCGCATTGAGACTGAGAAGCTTTTCGTAGAGAACGCCGTTCACCGACGCATCACCGACGACATTGCCAATGTGGACTCTCAATAAAACAATGGGCGGGTCAACCCGCATGGCAACGGGCGGCATATGGCCGCCGCCGCGAACGACGAACGTGCCAGGCTGGTCTTCGACCTGCGTGTAGTGACGGCTCATTTTTTCGAGGTAGGCCTCGACATCGTGGACGGTGCGCATGGACGATTGCACCCTAACCCGGGCTTTTGCTCGTCGCTACGTCTTCGTGCTAACATTGTCTCAATGGCGTTGTCGCCTGGCCTTGCGCCGGGTTCAGTAATCGGAGGAATCTACACGATTCGCCAGCTGATCGGTCAGGGAGGCATGGGTGGGGTTTACGCGGCTTCCGCGCGCGGCGGCAAAGAGGTTGCCATCAAAATTCTCCACGAGCGTGCTGCACAAGACCCTGATTTGGTAGCGCGGTTTGCCCGCGAGGCAAGCATCGCCAAGGAAATTGCATCGCCGTTCGTTGCCGCCATCCTTGGCGCTGGCAAAGAAAAAGACGGCCGATTATGGATTGCCTTCGAGCGACTCGTCGGCGAAGGGCTCGATGCACGCCTGCGAAGAGAGCAATACTTATCGTTTGCTGACGTTGCGCCCGTCATCGAAGACGCGCTCCAAGGGCTTCACGACGCCCACAGCGCGCACGTCGTCCATCGCGACATCAAGCCCGCCAACCTTTACATCGAGAAGCGCTCTCTCACCCCAGAAGAGATCGCTGCCGGCGAGCACGACGAGCGCACACGCATCCTCGATTTCGGCGTGTCGAAGATGAAAGCCGGTGCAAAGCATCGGGCCGAGCCATCGTTGACGGCGTTCGACGCAACCCTCGGAAGCTTTGCGTACATGGCGCCTGAGCAAGTGCGCGGCTCGGCACGCGTCGACGAGCGCGCCGATTTGTATGCGCTCGGTGCTGTCGCATTCCGCGCACTGACAGGGCGGCTACCTTTCGAAGGCGCGAACGCGGCCGTCCTGATTGCCCTCAAGCTCGATCGAGATCCGCCAACGCTCGCGCAAGCAACGGGCGAGGTGTGGCCCGTATCGATTGAGCAATTTCTCGCCAAGATCATGGCGCGCGAAAGAGACAAGCGATTCGGTTCGGCCACTGAAGCGCTCGAGGCATGGCGAAACGTGTGCGTTATCATGGGCAATGCGCCAAGGCACAAACACGCTGTTTTGCCGCATATCTCTTCGATGCACGACGCGCACGACGACCGTACGGACGTGACCGACACCACCTACACCGACTCGGGGGCATTAACCCCGCTCTCCACTCGCCGCCGCTAAAGCGCGAGGCGATAGCCAATCGTTAAGCCAAATTCGATGGCGGCCACGGCGCCCGTGAGCGTTGCGCAGTCGCCGATCGCAGTACACCGTGGCGACTCGGGGAGAAACCAAGCCAAGCCTCGCAGGTTGACGCCGGCTATCCAGTTCTCGCTCAAGTAGTAGCTGCCGCCGACTTGCCCGCCGATGGCAAGACCTTCGGAACGCACCGTGACCTCGGATGTACCGAGAATGGTGGGCACCGCGGGCGCTGACTCGTTGGTGAAGCGATCGGCAATGACGACGCCGCCAACGGTCATGCCTACCCAAGCCTCGACATACTTGTAGTGAAGGGGGATAAAGCGCGCCTCCGTTCCCATGAAAAGGTAGCTTCGCGCATGCGATCGCTTCACCCCCGTTAGACCACCGTATTCGCTGTCGGATGTCGGGCTTGGCGCGAAGAACGCGCCCGCGCCAACCGCAAACAACCGATTCCACCGATAAAGAATGTGCAACCCAACTTGCAACGTTGCATCTCCTCGCCCGATTTTGCCAACGAACGGCGTGTCGCCGCCGCGTTGCCCGGGCGAGATCGGCGCGGTTGGAAGAGCAACGACGCCCGCCTGGAGTTCGGCAATGGTATGCGGCCTGTCGATGATGCGAGAGAGCGCCGCGTCTGCGCCGCGGGCAGTCTCGCCCGCACGCGCGACGGCTACCATGCGAGCTTCAGCCTTCTCTTCTTTCGACGCATCAGCGGGAACTTCCGGCGTTGGCTCGGGCGGCGGCAGCTCGGCGCGAGCAGGAATCGCAACCAGCAAGACAGTCATGCCAAAAACCCCATACAACAGGGCAATTCGCGCAGTTCGAGTGCAAATTGCATTCATTCGCGATCAGCCTCTTGAAGCCGCGCGCCGGCTCCTCTACATCGTGTCTTTGGGCGAGGCCAGTGTCGAACCTCGAGCTAGGTGAATCACAAACGGGCGGGTATTCCGTTAATTTGCCTATGTTCGAAGGTCCGCTCGACCTTTTGCTTCATCTTTGTCAAAAGCACGAGATCAACATTCTTGACATACCCATTGGCTTCGTCACCGAAAAGTACCTTGCCTACCTCGCGGTAATGAAGCTCATGGACCTCGACATCGCGAGCGAGTACCTCGTTATGGCAGCGACGCTTGCGCACATCAAATCGAAAATGCTGCTGCCGGCGCCGCCGCCAGGACAAAAAGACGACGCCCCCGTAGAAGAAGAGGAAGATCCGCGCGAAGCCCTTATCCGGCGTTTGCTCAACTACCAGAAGTACAAACAAGCAGCGGCCGACTTGTCTGCTCGCGGGGTTTTTGGGTGCGACATTTTCTTGCGCGGCACCAAGGTCGAACAGGCCGTGCCAACTGGACCGTCTCCGCTTGCCGAGGTGCCGCTTTTCTCGCTCGTCGAGGCATTTCAAAATGTCCTGTCGCGAAGCAAGGTGAGACTCTCGCACGACGTCGTTCATGAACACGTCACGCTCACCGACCGCATCAACGAACTCGCCCATCGGCTACGCGGAGGCCATCGCTGCACGTTCGACGAGCTATTCGACGGGCTTGTCACGAGGTTCGATCTCGTCATCACATTCCTCGCGCTGCTCGAGATGACGAGACTTCGCATGACAAGGCTTTTTCAGGCCGATCCAGATTCGCCGATCGAAGTCGAGTTCTTCGCGCAAGTGACGGAAGACGCCACGAGCGAGCTTGGCAGCGAGGACAAAACGTGACCGAGAAGGGCGACGCCGAAGAGACTAGCCGTGCGCACCTGCGCGGATTGATCGAGGCGCTAATCTTCGCGAGCGACGCGCCCATCACCACGAAGAATCTTGCCAAGCTCGCATCTGCTTCGGTCGAGCAAGTGTGCAACATCGTGGACGAGCTCCGGCACGATTACCACGGGCGCGGCTTTCATCTCGACGAGGTTGGGGGTGGCCTCGTGTTTCGCACGAACGTGGCATATGCACCATTCATCCGCGATCTCACGAACGATAAACCCGCGCGCCTTTCGCGCGCACAGATCGAAACGCTGGCCATCGTCGCCTACCGGCAGCCAATCACACGCCCCGAGATCGACGACGTGCGCGGCGTCGACAGTGGGCCGGTACTCAAGGTGCTGCTCGAGCGCGATCTGGTGCGCATCCTCGGCAAGCGCGACGAACCTGGGCGACCCATCATTTACGGCACCACGAACGCTTTCCTCGAGTTCTTCGGCCTTGGCTCACTCAAAGATCTACCCACGTTGCGCGAGTTCACCGAGCTCACCGACGAATCGCGCCGCCAATACGAAGACGAACTCGGAGATTCCCCCAACGACGACGCGGCAGATCCCGGCAGCGACGACGCGGGCTCGCACGAGCCGTGATCGCGTTCAGGTATCATGGGCAGGATCTGGGTACGATGCCGCAAGTTTCGCGACTTCGTCGCGGAGCTTCTTGTTCGCCACGAGCTTGCGCACGATTTGCCACAATGCCGGATCGGCAAGCACCTTCATGGCATTTTCACCCTTCGACTTCTTCGGAATGGCGGCGGCGCCGCGCTCGCGGAGTTGCTCCATCGCGTCGATGTACGGTTTGGTTGGGAATTGCTCGCCATTCTCCCAAGCGAGAACCGTTGCCTGTTCCATGCCAAGCGCTTGCGCAAGCTCTTTGGCTGTACACGCGAGCTCCTTGCGGAGCGCCTTGAGATCATCGGGAGTCACAGGTGTGACTTTACTAGCAGGCTGCTGAAAAGGGTTCAGCAGCCTGCTAGGTTCCTTCCGTGCGCTCCGACGATGGGCCCCCGAACCGCGCCGCCCTGCCCTCGAACATTCGCGTTGTCGAGCCCGTTCCATATGCGCCAACCATACGTGATCGCGCGCGCAAATTTATGAAGCGTAACGGGCGAAAGCTTTGGTGGATTCACTCCGCCTACGCTCTTGGGCTTGGCGCCACCGTGGTCGCCTTTGCGCAGAAAGGCTTTGACCACGCGCGCTGGCTTGCCATTTCGGTCGGCGCCGCGTGGCTGCTTGTCGTTCTTTTCTTTCGCGTTCACGGCTCTGGCAAGCAGCAGGCACACCTTCACACGTCGGGCAAAACGAAAAACAAGGTCGTTTTTTTCGCAATGACCTATGCCCTGAAAAATCTCTATCAAGGAATGCTTTTTTTCCTTTTGCCCTTTTATTGGAAGTCAACGACATTCTGGGCAAAAAATTCGTGGTTTGTCTGCCTGCTCGGCGCGTGCGCACTGCTCTCCACACTCGATATCGTTTTCGATCGCATCCTTTTTCGCTTTCGATCGCTCGCAGGGGTATTCCACGCCGTCGCGCTCTTCGGTTGCCTGAACCTCGTCGTGCCCGCGCTTTTTCCCGACACACGCACGCTTACCTCGCTTCTTGTCGCAAGCGCGATTGCGACCGTGGGCTTTTTTACGATTCACGTCAACCTTCGGGCCCTCGGCGATCGACGCTGGCTTGCCCTTGCAACCGCGTGCCTCATCGCCGCAGTAGGACTTGCGTACGCTGGGCGGCGCGCAATTCCTCCCGTGCCAATGTACGTTTCCCACGGTGCAGTTGGCACAATCATCTTGGCTGATGGGCGGCTCGGCATGGAGGTGCGCGAGCTACACCCCGATGTCATCGACAAGCTCGTGGCGATTACCGACGTTGTGGTCCCCGGTGGCAAGGGCGACCGGCTCATTCACGTGTGGCGTCACGATGGTCACGAGGTTCACCGCGCAACCGAGGACACTTCGCGCGTCATCGCACCTTCCGAAAAGGGCACAGTGCGGCTTCAATCTGCTCTTGGCGATCGGCAATTGCCGTCGTTTCTTTCAGGCATGTGGAACGTCGACGTCGAAACGCAAGACGGCCAGCTCGTAGGTCGCGCGGCCTTCACCGTCACGAATTGATCGAGATCGCTTTCACGAGGACCGCATCGCAGGCCCAACGAAGAGATCGCGTCAACTTGAAAGCAATCTAAGGTACTGTGCGCGCCTGCTCATGGCTCACACGATCACGCTCATTCCCGGCGACGGCATCGGCCCCGAAGTCTCGAACGCCACCATGCGAGTGCTCGCCGCTGCGGAAGTAGACATCCATTGGGACGTTCAAGAGGCGGGCGCTGCCGTCGCAGAAAAACGCGGAATCACATTGCCCGACGAAGTTCTCGCTTCGATCCGAAAAAACAAGATCGCGCTGAAGGGGCCCATTGGTACGCCGATCGGAAAAGGGTTTCGCTCGGTGAACGTGACTCTGCGCCAGGCGCTCGACCTTTATGCGAACGTCCGCCCCGTCAGAAGCCTTCCAGGCGTCGAGCCCCGCTTCGAGGGCACCGACGTCGTCATCGTCCGTGAGAACACCGAGGATCTCTACTCAGGCCTCGAGCTCATGATCATGCCTGGCATCGCTCAGTCGATGAAGATCATCACCGAGCGCGCCAGCATCCGCATCTGCGAATACGCCTTCGATTACGCTGAGCGCCTCGGGCGAAAGCGCGTCACCGTGGTGCACAAAGCAAACATCATGAAGCTTTCCGACGGTCTGCTTCTCGAGTGCTTCCGCAAGGTCGCGCAGAAGCACCCACGCATCGAACCGGCCGAGGTCATCGTCGATGCGTGCGCAATGCAAATGGTTAAAAATGCCAACCGCCTCGACGTCATCGTCACCGAAAACCTTTATGGCGACATTCTGTCGGATCTCGGCGCGGGCCTCGTTGGAGGCCTTGGGATTATTCCGGGTGCGAACATTGGAAGCGAGGCAGCCGTGTTCGAGGCCGTTCACGGCAGTGCGCCAGACATCGCTGGCAAAGGCATCGCGAACCCCACGGCGCTCATTCAAAGCGCAGTCATGATGCTTCAGCATATCGGCGAGCACTCGGCGGCGCGCAAAATCGAGCGCGGTTTGCTCACCACGATGGAATGCGGCACGCGCACTGTGGATCTCGGAGGCAGCGCAAGCACCGAAGAATTCACCCGCACGCTTTGCGACGCCGTGAGTCGGGCGTAGCCCATCGGCCCTCGACCAAAGTCCAAACAAGCACGAACATGAGTGCTAGGGACGACTCGTGAGCGAGCACGACAGCGTCGTTTTCCTTCTTTCCATCGCCACACTGCTCGGCGTGGCGCGCCTGCTCGGCGAGCTCGCCCGCGTCCTCGGGCTGCCCGCGGTCGTCGGCGAGCTCACCGCAGGCCTCTTGCTCGGCAAGACCGCGCTCGGCCGCGCATCGCCACGCCTCTTCGACTTCCTCTTCCCCATGGGCGAACCCATGGTGATGCTCACGGCGTACACGTCGATCGCCGTCGTGCTTCTGCTCGTTGTCGCAGGCCTCGAGGTCGATCTGCGCATCGTGACACAGCGATGGAAAACAGCCGCTCTGGTCTCGCTGCTCGGGATCATCCTTCCGCTCGCGGGCGGAGTTCTGCTTGGCTACCTGCTGCCCGACTCGCTCATTCTCCGCCCTCACCACCGCGGGCTCTTCGCGCTGTTTCTCGGCGTTGCCCTTTCGATCTCGGCGTTGCCTGTCATCGCCAAAACCCTGCTCGATTTGGGTCTTTTCAGGACAGATATCGGCCTGCTCGTGATGACGGCAGCCACGCTCAACGACGTCGTCGGCTGGATCGCATTCAGTGTGCTGGCCACCCCCATGCTCGGCGGCGTCGTCAACTTGACGCAAGTTGCACTCACCGTTGGCATCGCCGCGCTCTTTGTTGGCGCAAGCCTCACTTTCGGACGTCGAGCGGCCGATCAAGCGCTCGAGAGGCTCGATAGACACGCCGAGTTTGCACCTGGGCGCGTTCTGTCGCTACTCATCGTGCTTGCCATTCTTGGCGCCGCGCTCATGCAAGCCGTGGGCATTCACGCGGCTCTCGGAGGCTTCATCGTCGGTGTTGCCGTGGGCGATTCCCCTCGCCTGCGCGAGCACACACGTCAGACCATCCAGCAATTCGTCACGAACATCTTCGCACCCGTGTTCTTCGCGTCCGCGGCGCTGCGCGTGGACTTCGTTGCGAATTTTTCACCGGGGCCATGCTTCGCCATTTTTTTCGTCGCGACAGGCGCAAAATTGATCGGCTGCACTCTTGGTGCGCGCCTTACCGGTCTGTCGTCGCGCGAAGCGTTCGCGGTCGGCTTCGGCCTGAACGCGCGCGGCGCCATGGAGATTATCCTCGCGCTGCTCGCTCGCGACGCCGGGCTCATCGACGATCGCATCTTCGTGGCTCTCGTTGCGATGGCGATAGGCACGTCGCTACTCGCCGGCCCCACGATGAAACGACTGCTTTATGCGCCGAGCCATGCGACAGGTCCTGATGACCTCACCGACGACGCGGCATTGCTCGTGCGCGCCGGAGCCTTTGTCCCGAAGCTTGTCAGCGCAACTTCGGCACGCGCGATCGAGGAGCTCGGGCGCGCGCTCGGGGCAACCCTTGGCGATCTGGTCGAGCCTGCGCTCATCGCCGTACTCGCACGCGAGCTCATCGCACCAACGGGCTTCGGCGATGAAGTTGCGATCCCCCACGCGGCGGTCGAGGGATTGAGCCGCCCGACCGTTGCGCTCGGTCTGTCGCACGAAGGCATCGACTTCGATGCACCCGATGGTCGACCTGCACGCATCGTGTTTCTGCTCCTTCTTCCGCCCAAGGAATTCGAACGCGAAGTCCGCGTGCTCGGCTCTCTTACTCGCGCCGTTTTCGATGCGCAGGCGCGCGAGGCGCTGCTCCAGGCAACCACGCTCGAGCAAGCCGTACGCATCCTCGACGAACACGGCCAGCGAATCGCACGCGCGTCGAGCTTTGGACGGCGGATGACAAGCTTGGCAGATATGTGAGATGGGTGACCCCATGCTGCTTGCAACTTGGAACGTGAACGGAATCCGCGCGCGCTCGCAGCTTTTGGCCGAGTGGCTGGCCGATCGCAAGCCCGATGTCGTTTGCTTGCAGGAGCTCAAGATCACAAGCGAGAATTTTCCTCATCTCGAGCTACGCGCCGCCGGCTACCACGCGGTGGTTGCTGGGCAACCTGGCTTCAATGGTGTTGCGATCCTCGCGCGTGAAACGCCGTCGCTCGTCATGCGCGAGCTGCCCGGCGCGCCGAGTGCGGGCGCGCGCTTCCTCGTCGCGAACGTGGCCGGCCTCGAGATCGCAACCGTCTACGTACCGAACGGCAAGACCGTCATGCATGCAGATTACACAATGAAGCTCCAATGGCTCGAGAGCCTTGCCGCATTCGGTGCGTCTCGCGCTCGCGACAGCGCGCCGCTCGTCGTCGGCGGCGACTTCAATGTGTGTGCAGCCGATCTCGATTCGTACGGCGGCAGTCGGTTCCAAGGCCAAATCTTCCACACCGATCAAGAACGTGCACTCATCACGCGAATGACGGCCTCAGGCCTCATCGACTTGTATCGTCAGAAATACCCCGATGCTCCCGGCTATTCGTGGTGGGACTACCGCGCAGGAGCATTTCATAAAAACTGCGGCATGCGCCTCGACCTTTTGCTTGCCACGGCGCCTGTTGCCGCGCGCGTCAAGGATGTTTACGTCGATCGCGAGTACCGCAAGAAAAGCAAGACTGGCGCGGTTCCGTCGGACCACGCACCGGTCATCGCCGAACTCGATTGACCGCTTTCGATTTGCCGCGATCTCTTCGTTGGAGCCTGCGGTGCGGTCCTCAAAGCCGAAGCAGGCTGTTCCGGTCCGCTCCTCGACTCCGCCTCGACCTCGCGGCAACTTGAAAGCGGTCTGTGAATCAGTAGCGATCTTTGGGCTCCTCCGTTGCCGTCACCACAACATGCGGAAATACCTCGGTGACGAAGCGATCGCGCACGTCTCGGGCGCGCGCTTCGTCGTTGCCCACGGCAACGGCTACGCCGACGATGAGGCACGCCTTGTCCCACGCTGGATACGCCACCCACGCCGCGGCGTACGACTCGCGCGAAAGAACCGTGGCGGTGTTTGCAAAGAGCGCATCGACGTCGACGATCGCTATGGTGCTTGCGCTCGGCTGCGCGCCGGGCGGCGGCTTTGGTTGAGGCATGGTCCACGAGAACGCGTGCGGTGGATCGTGATGGAGCTGAACCTCGAAGGCTTCAACCCAAGGATTGGCCCACATTTCGAAGCTTTTGTTGCAGGCGTCGAACGCCATGTTGTCGCCCACGTGCGTGACAAAGGCTGCAACCACCGCGTGGTGCTCTTTCCCATAACGGAAGCCAACGAGGCTCGGCACCGTGAGAAACTTCACGCGCGTCCAATTCGCAGCGTCAGGCAACGGCACAAGCACACTGCGTTGGTTGTCGTTCCTCGGCGTGATGCGGGCAATCTTCAGCTGCTCGAGCGCGGCGGAGTGCAACTCACCAAACCCGTCACCTTCTGCGCCTTGTGCCGGTTTGCCATCGTCTTTCGGCGGAGACGCAGCGACAACGGGATGCACGAGGGTGGGCGCGGGCACTCCCTTGGAACATGCAAACAAGAGTAGGGAAAGCGCACACGTACATCGCGCAACCATCGTGGCTTTCCAGATGCGCCCTGGTGCAAGCTGGGGTAAATGGGACCCCATGAGTTTTTCTCCTCCAGTTGATGCTTCCGGCAAGCCACTAACTAGCAACGAGCAACTCATCAAGTGGGTCGCAAACCTCGCGCAGCTCACCAAACCCGACCATGTCGTTTGGTGCAACGGTTCCGAGGACGAAAAGAAGCGCCTCACCGAAGAGGCCGTAGCGCAGAAAATTCTCGAACCGCTCAACCAAGAGAAGCTCCCTGGCTGCTATCTCCATCGTTCAAACCCCAACGACGTTGCGCGCGTTGAACAGCTCACGTTCATATGCACGCCCACAAAAGACGAGGCCGGCCCAACCAACAACTGGATGGATCCAAAAGAGGCCTACGCCAAACTTACCAAGCTTTTCGACGGGTCGATGAAGGGCCGCACGATGTACGTCGTGCCGTACATCATGGGACCGGTTGGCTCGAAGATGTCGAAGATTGGCGTCGAGCTGACCGACAGCCTCTACGTCGTGCTCAACATGCGCATCATGACGCGCATGGGCCAAGTCGCCCTCGACATGCTCGGCGCGTCGAACGACTTCAATCGCGGGTTGCACTCTACACTCGACTGCAATCCTGAGCGACGCTACATCTGCCATTTCCCGCAAGACAACACGATTTGGTCCATTGGCTCGGGCTATGGCGGAAATGTGCTTCTGGGGAAAAAGTGCCTCGCCTTGCGCATTGGCAGTTACCTTGGCAAAAAAGAAGGTTGGCTTGCCGAGCACATGCTCATTCTCGGTGTTGAAAGCCCCGAAGGCGAAATGACCTATGTAGCCGCTGCGTTCCCAAGCGCATGCGGCAAAACAAATTTCGCCATGATGATTCCGCCAAAGAGATTCAAAGGCTGGAAGATTTGGACTGTAGGCGACGACATCGCGTGGATGCGCGTTGGCGAAGACGGCAGGCTTTATGCGGTCAATCCAGAATCTGGTTATTTCGGTGTCGCGCCGGGTACGAGCTACGACTCCAACCCGACCGCGATGAAAACCGTCGCACACGACTCGATCTTCACGAACGTTGCGCGCACGCCCGACGGCGACGTGTGGTGGGAAGGGAAGGACGGTCCCATTCCACCCGAGCTCATCGACTGGAAGGGCAATCCGTGGAATCCGAAGTCGACCGAAAAAGCGGCGCACCCGAACGCGCGTTTCACCGCGCCGGCAACGAATAACCCTGGCTTATCAAGGTATTACGACGACCCGGCCGGCGTGCCCATTAGCGCCATCATCTTCGGCGGGCGCCGCGCGTCCACGGTTCCCCTCGTGATGCAGGCATTCAATTGGCTCAATGGCGTCTTTTTCGGTGCCACGATGGGCTCCGAAACAACGGCTGCGGCGGCCGGCAAAGTCGGTGTCGTGCGTCGCGACCCATTCGCCATGCTTCCCTTCTGCGGATACAACATGGGCGAGTATTTCCAGCATTGGATTGAAATGCAGGCGCAGATTACGAATCCTCCTAAGATATTTATGGTTAATTGGTTTCGCAAAGACAAAGCGGGCAAGTTTCTTTGGCCAGGCTTTGGTGAAAACATGCGTGTGCTCAAGTGGATTGTCGATCGCGCGCGCCTGCGGGTTGGCGGTCAGGAAACGCTTTTTGGTTGGGTGCCCAAGGCGGGGGATCTCGATTTGTCTGGCTTTGACGTCCCGCCTGAAAGGGTTGACGAAGCGACGGCTATCGATGTCAACGAATGGAAGATCGAACTCGAGTCGTACGCTGACTTCTTCAAATCGATCGGCTCCACCATGCCGCGGGCTCTCGAGCTCCAACGCGATCTACTTCTCGCTCGCGTCAATGCGATGAAGAACACCTAGTAGACCTGTTCCTCCAATAATTGGTGACAGGTCTTGCGCGAACAGCATAAAACCTGTCACCAATGCAAAAACGATCCCTTAAAAACGCTCCGGTTTTCGCACTGTGCGCGGCCGGAGCGTTTGCCATGGCGTGCAACAAAATCCCCGGGTTTGCCAAAAGCGACGCCGGGGACGAAACGGGGGCAACAAACAGCGGCATTCTCTCGTCGTTTCAGACCTTCGAAGGCGAAATCACCATACAGGTCACGATGACGCCCGATGCGTCTGCTACGAAGGTTGGTTCAAGAATCCCGGAAGGCCCCAAAACGCTTGTAGTCGGCATTAAGTCGCCGAAAGCCCGCGTTGACTTGGCAGGCGATGTGTCACCGGGCGATCCAGTGCTCGGCCAAGGCGTTGGGCTCATCGTCGATCCGCCTGCGAAAAAGGCCTATGCGCTAATAACCGCGCAGAGAAATGCCATTGTCGTCGATTTCGAAAAGATCAAGGACATGGCGGAGCAAATGCGCACCACGATGAGACCGCAAGCACCAGCCATGCGTGGCGCACCATCCGCACCACCTGCGCCAAGCGAACTACCGAAGATCGACAAAACGGGCAAAAAAGATAAGGTAGCTGGCTACGAGTGCGAAGAGTGGAAAATCACCACGAAGGACACGCACGTCGACGTGTGCATGGCAGGCATAAGTTGGATAGACTTGACCCCTCTCGGTACCGCATCTCCCGAGCTTGCATTCGCGGCAGTGGCCGCTGACGGCGCGCATTTCCCTTTGCGTGTCGCCTTTTTTGACGAAAAAGGCAAATTGGCCATGCGTGCCGAGGCCACGAAAATCGACAAGAAAAAGCTCGATAATGCAAACTTCGTAGTTCCACCCGGTTTTACGGTCGTCGAATTATCGGATATGCTCCGTAATATGGGAATGGGCGGACTCCCCAACCGCGGCATACTGGGAATGCCGCCGCGCAAGGCGCCTCCCGTCACACCTCCCCGCTAGGGCGAGTCTGCAACCCTGCTGCGCGCCACGATCTCTTCGTTTTTTCCTGCGGTGCGTGCTCATGTACTTCAAGTACGCGCCGCGCGCTCCTCGGAAAAAACTCGATCCCGTGTCGCTCGCGACGGTTTGCAGACTCGCCGTACGACTGCCTTCGATTTTGACGCGTCGCTCTCTCATTGGGAACGAAGGGGGCGGATGTGGCGCACTGTGTTATGAAAAGATGCTTGGCGGGACGCGTGATGCGATGTATCCGTTTATAATGAGGACTCCAATGAGCGACAGCATTGAATCGAGATTAAAGGAAGATCGCCGCTTCCCGCCGTCTGCCGAATTTCGCACGAGGGCGCGCGTCCAATCACATGCAGAGTACACATCTCTCTACCAACTTTCGCTCGATGATCCAGAAACGTTCTGGCGCGAGCAAACCACCGAGCTCGTCTTCCGATCCGCTCCCACGAAATTCCTCGATTGGCGCCCGCCGAAGGCGAAATTCTTTGTCGGCGCCATGCTCAATATCACCGAAACATGCCTCGATCGGCATCTCGATTCGGGCACACGCATGCGCGCCGCCATCGTGTGGGAGGGTGAGCGAGGCGATTTACGCACGCTCACGTATCTCGAGCTTCATCGCGAAGTGGTGAAGTTCACGGCGGCGCTCGCTGATCTCGGCGTAAAGGCGGGCGATCGCGTTGCAATCTACATGGGAATGGTGCCCGAGGCAGTCGTTGCCATGCTCGCATGCGCACGTCTCGGCGCGACGCACTCGGTTATTTTTGGCGGCTTCAGCGCCGACGCGCTTCGCGAACGCATCGTCGATTGCGGCGCGAAAGTTTTGCTCACACAAGACGGCGCATGGCGGCGAGGCAACGTAATCCCATTGAAAAAGATGGCCGACGAAGCGCTCGAGAGAACGCCTTCGATCCAGAAGGTCGTTGTGCTGCGCCGGGTGGGGCCCGATCTCGCGCATTCTTCCATGATGGAAGGGCGCGACGTGTGGTGGAGCGACCTTCTCGATCGCAAACCACGCAACGAAAGTCTAGCGCTCGCCAGAAAGCCCGCTGCATTTGACGCCGAGCACCCGCTTTTCATCCTTTACACGTCGGGTTCAACCGGTAAGCCAAAAGGCGTTATGCACACAACCGCCGGGTTTCTGGCGGGGGTTCACGTGTCAACGAAATACGTTTTCGATCTGCGCGAGAGCGATCTGTTTTGGTGCACTGCCGACATTGGTTGGGTAACCGGTCATAGTTACCTCGTGTACGGTCCGCTTTCGTGCGGCGCGAGCATTATGATGTACGAAGGCGCGCCAAATTTTCCAGACTGGGGCAGGTTTTGGCACATCATCGAGAAACACGGCGTAAACATCCTTTACACGTCGCCAACGGCCATTCGCTCGTTCATTCGCGCCGGTGACGAGTGGCCACAAAAATACGATTTATCAAGCTTGCGCCTGCTTGGTTCCGTTGGCGAGCCCATCAACGCAGAAGCTTGGACATGGTATCACAGCGTGATTGGCGCTGGGCGCTGCCCAATTGTCGACACATGGTGGCAAACCGAAACCGGATCCATCATGCTGACCACACTGCCAGGCGCAACCTATTCGAAGCCGGGCTCGACGGGGCTGCCGTTTTTCGGTGTCGATATTGCCGTTGTCAAGAACGCCGGTGACACGTGCGCGCCCGACGAAGGCGGCAAGCTTGTCATCAAGCGGCCGTGGCCGGCCATGGCGCGTACGCTGTGGGGCGACGACGACCGCTATCGGAAAACATATTGGGAAGTGCTGCCAAACGTGTATTTTACAGGCGATGGCGCGCGGCAAGACGAAGACGCGTATTTCTGGGTCGTCGGGCGCATCGACGACGTGCTCAACGTGGCCGGCCACCGAATTGGTACGGCGGAAATCGAGAGCGCGCTTGCAAGCCACCCCGCGGTTGCGGAGGCCGCAGCCGTTGGTCGGCCCGACGAAATGAAGGGCCAGGCGCTCGTGGTGTTCGTCACGCTCAAAGAAGGCAACGACCCCAAGAACCTCAAGTTGAAGGTCGCTGAGCACATCGAAAAAGAGATCGGCAAATTTGCTCGCCCCGATGCGGTGCGCTTCACCGATGCGCTGCCGAAAACTCGGTCGGGCAAGATCATGCGGCGCCTGCTCAAGGAAATCGCCGCGGGCGCCGAATCCCCCTCGGGCGACACGTCAACCCTCGAAGATTTCTCTGTTCTGGCGCAGCTCAAGGCGGACGACGAGGATTGACCGCTTTCGATTTGACGCGATCTCTTCGTTGGTGCCTGCGGTGCGGTCCTCAAAGCCGCAGCAGGCTGTTCCGGTCCGCTCCTCGGCCCCGCCTCGACCTCGCGTCAACTTGAAAGCGGTCTCCATCTGCGCCCCGGAAAAGGCGAATGAGGTTTGGCGGAATTCCGACGCTCGGGTCGACAAGTGGCTCGAGCGCCGCCGCCGACAACGTGTGCCAATAGAGAATGGTCTCGCGGCGTGCCGAGGCTTCACGAGCAAGCTGCAATGCGCAAGCGAATGCTTTCGCAGTGTACGTTGGGTCGAGCGTCAGCCCTATTGCCGTTGCCTCGGCCGTCGCCGCCTGACCATCGCGTGTAGAATACCCGTAACCGCGTCCCACCCAGCGGCGCACCACTTCGATGCGCCTCGCCGCGGCAAGGCGAGCAGCCAAGGGCATTCCCATCCACGCGGCCGTGCGCGCGGCCAAGCTGCGCGCCATGGCTGCAAGTGCAGCCGTTGGATGCGAAATCGCCACGCCAACCACTCGGGTGCGCATGCCAAGCTTCTCGAAACCCGCAGCAAGCCCCGCAGCCGTGCCGCCGGAGCCAAGGGCGAGCACCACGGCGTCGGGTTCGGGCATTGCCCCACGCGCGATCTGCGCTGCTAGCTCCTTGGCGGCCTCGACGAAGCCAAGCGATCCGAGCACACTCGAGCCGCCAAACGGAATGAAATACGTATCGCGACGCATGCGCGCGAGGCGCGCGATCACCAGAGCCGGCGCTGCCGCCCACGCCGGGGCGGCGACGGCCGACAGACCATGCGCAAGCGCCACGCGCAAATTAGTAGCTGCGTGATCGGTCGCTGGCTGCGCAACGAGCACGGCCTCAACCTCAAAGCCGTGTTGCGCGCCAAAAAGCGCCGTTGCAACCACGTGGTGACTACCAACGGCCCCCAGTGTTAGAAGCCGACTTCGACCAAGATCTTTCGCTGCGCCGAGCAGGAATTCAAGTTTCCTAACTTTGTTGCCGCCGTAAAGGGAACTCGACTGATCGTCGCGCTTGACAAACAGTGTGGCTGTGCCATCGCCTGCTAGCGATGCAGGGGCAACAGGCGTTGGGAAGCTACCAAGAACGAGCCTCGTCATCGATGAACTCTACGAGCAAACATGAAAAAAATTGAGGCCATCATCAAACCCTTCAAGCTTGACGAGGTGAAGGACGCGCTCAATGAAGTCGGCGTGCAAGGCATGACCGTCACGGAAGTGAAAGGCTTTGGCCGCACCGGTGGCAAGAAAGAAGTCTACCGAGGCTCGGCGTACGTGGTCGACTTCGTGCCCAAGGTGAAGGTCGAGATCGTAGTGCACGACGATCTCGTGCACGACGTGCTAGACGCCATCGAGAAGTCCGCGAAAACGGGCCGCATTGGTGATGGGAAGATCTTCGTGAGCCCAATCGAGGAAGTCATACGTATCCGCACGGGCGAACGAGGCAACGACGCAATCTGAGCGGCCTTCGCATCGCCCGCTTGAACGAACACGACGTGGAGTCCACGCGAGTCACAAGAAAAAGGAATCGTCATGAAGCCGAAGGAAGTCATCGAGTTCGCGCAGAAAAATGATGTAAAGTTCATCGATCTCAAGTTCATCGACTTCCCGGGGATCTGGCAGCACACCACCCTGCCCATCCACCGGTTGGACGAGGTCTTGTTCGAAGACGGCATTCAATTCGACGGGTCGTCGGTGCGCGGTTGGCAACCCATCAATGCATCCGACATGACGATGATTCCGGATCCCAAGAGCGCCTTGCTCGATCCCTTCTTTTCGCATTCCACGCTGTCACTCATTTGCTCGGTCTTCGATCCGATTACCAAGCAACCGTACTCGCGTGATCCACGTTACATCGCGAAAAAGGCCGAAGCGTATTTGCGCCAAACCGGCATCGCCGACACATCCTTCATGGGTCCCGAGGCCGAGTTCTTCCTCTTCGACGACGTGCGCTTCGATCAGTCGAAACCGAATGAAGGATATTACTTCCTCGACAGCGCGGAAGGCGCGTGGAACTCGGGTCGCGAAGAGTATCCAAATTTAGGCTACAAAACACGCACCAAGGAAGGCTACTTTCCCGTTCCGCCAACCGACACGCTGGCGAATGCCCGTATGGAAATGATGCTTGCGCTCGAAGCGTCGGGCATCGAAGTCGAAGTTGGCCACCACGAAGTGGCCTCGGGCGGCCAATGCGAGATTGGTATAAAATACAATACGCTGCTCGCCTGCGCCGATCAGCTTATGTGGTTCAAATACGTTGTAAAAAACGTCGCCCGTAAGCATGGCAAAGCGGCTACGTTCATGCCAAAGCCGCTCTTCGGTGACAACGGCTCGGGCATGCACGTTCACCAATCACTGTGGAAAGAAGGCAAGCCTCTGTTCGCGGGCGATGGTTACGCGGGCCTCTCTGAGCATGCGCTTCATTACATTGGCGGTATCATCAAACACGCCAAGTCGCTTGCCGCATTCACCAACCCAACGACGAACAGTTACCGGCGTCTCGTTCCAGGCTTCGAAGCACCGGTAAACCTTGCTTACTCGAGCCGAAACCGTTCGGCCTCGGTCCGCATCCCCATCACGGGGCCGTCGCCGAAAACGCGCCGCGTTGAAATCCGTTTCCCCGACCCGAGCTGCAACCCGTACCTCGCGTTCAGCGCCATGATGCTCGCAGGCATCGATGGCATACAGAACAAGATTGATCCGGGTGATCCGCTCGACAAAGACATTTACGCGCTGTCGCCCGAAGAGCTCACGCATGTCCCGCACATGCCAGGCAGCCTTGAAGAAGCCCTCGATGCCCTCGATCGCGATCATGAGTTTCTCCTCCGCGGCGACGTGTTTACGAAAGACTCGATTGTGGAGTGGCTCGATTACAAGCGCACGAAAGAACTCACGCCCATTCGCATGAGGCCTACTCCGCACGAGTTTTCGCTCTATTTCGATATTTGATTCGAATTCTTGGGTGCAAAGTGTTTGCTTTGCGCCCTTCAGACCGCTTTCAAGTTGACACGAGGTCGAGGCGGCGGCGAGGAGCGGACCGGAACAGCCTCTTCCGGCTTTGAGGACCGCACCGGAGCCGCCAACGAAGAGATCGTGTCAAATCGAAAGCGGTCACGAGCAAAGCTGCTCATAGGTCATGGTCAGCGCTGAAACGAGCTCGTCGACCTTCAAAAGCACATGATAGCGGCCGGGGCCCAACATGGCGGGCATCATTTCGCCGGCACGCGGATCGATCGTCAGCCCATGAATGCGCACGCCGACACGATCGGCCTCGCGTACCGCTTGGCGCACATCGGCGATGCCATGCCGTCCTTCGTACCTGTCGTAATCGGTCGGCTTGCCGTCGCCGATCATGAGAAGAAGCTTGTGGCGCTCGGGCTGGCGAGCAAGCTCGCTCGTTGCATGTCGCAACGCCGGGCCAATGCGCGTGTATCCTTGCGGTTGTAGGGCTCCGAGACGCGCACGAGCGACGGGCCACGGCGTCCCGCGTCCCATAATCTCGAAAACACGGCATGTGGTTCGCGTGTGCGAGGCGAATGCGAAGATGGAAATTGCATCACCAAGCGAGGCCGTCACTTCGCCGAGAACGAGAACGGCCTCGCGAGCGACATCGAGCACACGCCGATCGGCGACCCACGCATCGCTCGAAAGCGAAACGTCGAGGAGCACGAGCAACGCAACGTCTCGCTCCCTTTTTCGCTTTTGCCGGTAAAGCCGTGGCGCACCATATTCGTCTGCGCGCAGCGAAGAGAGATGATGAACCACGGCGTCGAGATCGATCGATTCGCCATCGCGTTGCCTTTGCACAACGGCGCGCCGCGTGCGCGCCACTTCGATGCGCCTGCGAAGCTCGTCGATCTTCCGCCGATGCTGGGCGAGAGGCTCTAAGTGCCACACGAGGTCCGCGGCACGCACTTGGGTCGGGTAAACCGTGCACCATGCATGCAAATAATCGTGCCGTTTCCCGTCCCACTCGTCGTAGGGAATGCCTCGCTCGCCGGGTAGCACGGTTTCGACATCGGGAATGTCGGCGGAGACCGAAACATCGGCGGAGAGAACCGCGTGGACCGGATCGCTCGATCGAACGACTTTGCCGAGATCGAGCTCTTCGGAAGCCTCGGCGTGCTCGTCGAGCTGGTCGGAGCCGTCGAGATCTCGCGCACCACCATGGTAGTCGTCGGCGGTTTCCACCTTTTCGAACGAATGCTGAACCACGTTGGTCTCAAGCTCTTTTTCATCGAGCTTGACGAGCTCAATGGTGTCGACCGTTTTAACCTTGCGCTGCCGCGCATTTCTCTCTGGCGGATTTGCCGCGTCATCGGTCAGATCTTCATCGAGCACCACCTCATTCGGCCGCAAGCTGCCCCAAAGCACCACCGGCGGCGAACGCCGATCAGCGGGCGCCTTTGCCAAGACATGCACCTCGCAGTCAGCGCCTTGCACAAGTATTTCTTGACGAAGCCGCTCTATCTCGCCTTCCTCGCGTGCAAGCATTCGAGGATCGGGACGCCCGGCAAGCACGCACGTGCAGACTGCCTGCCACCGATCAAAAAAACCTGGCCACGACTGCCGAAGCATCTCGAGTGCCGTGCGAACGCTCGCTGTCTCGGCGCGTGCTGCATCGAGTCGGCTTTGCGCACCAGCGGTAGCATGCTGAAGAAACAGCATGCTCGATAGCGCCGTGCGCAGAACGTACACGTCGACGTTACGCGCTAGCACATCGGCGACTGCAATCGTCGTAGGCAGAAGGAGTGTTCGCCCGACAACGCCCCCTTCAGCCTTTGCAGGTCGAATGCGCACTTCACTTTCTGTGAGAACGCGCGCAAGCACCGTGAGGCGTGGTTCGACCGCAGCGAGGTGCGCCGCATTGGGATCGGCTGCACCTTGCGCACCACGACGAAGCAACGCCCGCGCGATCCCGCGGAGCGCACGATACGCAGACAATTCCCAATCGAAGTCGAGCGACGGCCCTTGCGACGGATCTACGCGCTTGCCATGGGATTGGGGCATAATTCAAAATGCGAGCGCGATGGCTTCGTTGAGACCGTCGCGCACGTCGGGATCGTCGGTGAGCGACTCGACGATGGCTACCTGACATGCGCGGCGCGGCTCAAGCCCCGCACGAACAAGCTTTGCCGCGTCGACAAGCAAGCGGGTCGAAGGGAGCTCGCCGAGCCCAAGGTGATCGAGCTTGCGAATCTTGTGCGCAAGCACGCTGAGTCGCCTTGCGATTTTCTTGTCTACGCCGGTCTCGCCAACCACGATGTCGGTCTCAATCTCCACGTCGGGGTAGTTGAAAGCAAGCGACACGAACCGCTGGCGCGTCGACGCCTTCAGCTCTTTGAGGCCGCGCTGATAACCTGGATTGAAGCTAATCACCAGGTGAAATCCGTTGGCCGCAGGCACGGCCTCGTCGCGCTGCTCGATGTAAAGTACACGCCTGTGATCGCTGAGCGGATGAAGAACGACGATGACGTCGGGGCGCGCCTCGGCGATCTCGTCGAGGTAAAGAACGGCACCTGCGCGAACGGCGCGTGTGACCGGACCGTCTTGCCACACGGTTTCACCACCGCGAATCAAATACCGCCCAACGAGGTCCACGGCGCTCGTTTCGTCGTGGCATGCCACGGTGACCAGAGGGCGCCCGAGCCGCTCCGCCATGGCTTCGACGAAACGGCTCTTGCCGGTGCCTGTTGGGCCTTTCAGGCAAAGCGGAAGGTGCTCTTCGAAAGCGTGATGGAAAACCGTGCACTCATCAGCTACCGGCCGGTAGAACGTAGGCGTCATTACTCTGCGGCGGCCGGCTCGGCCTGGGCAACCACGGAGGAATTGCCCTCGACATTTGCTTGCGGCAAGCCATACTGAATGAAATTCCAAATGTAAAGACTGATGCCAACTGCAAAAAGAGAGGCAGCAAGCACGAGTCCCACGAAGTGGACCTCAATTGCTTTTTGCACCGCAAGGAAATCCATTCCTGATTTGCGCTCGAGATAGACCTGCGACACACCGGCTACTGCGAAGGCGCCCGTCATACCGAGTATACCGACGTTGGATATCCAAAATGCCCAGGTGCTAGACCAATGCTTGTATGCCTGGCGACCCGTTAGCCCCGGCATCGCGTACGCAATAACCCCCAAAACAATGGTTGCGTACGCACCCCAGAATGCGAGATGCCCGTGCATGGCCGTCACGAGCGTTCCGTGGGTCCACAGGTTGACTTGCGGAATGGTATGAGCAAAGCCAAGGAACCCCGCCCCTACGAAGCTCATGATACCACAACCAACGGTCCAAAAAAGCGCATTCTTGTTCGGATGTTTCCGGCCACCTCGCAACATCATGGTAACTGCATATGCGGCCATGCCAAGAAACGCGAGAGGTTCAAGAGCGGAGAAAATGCCACCAATGGGAAGCCAATAGGCCGGTGTGCCAACGTAATAATAGTGATGCCCGGTTCCAAGAATTCCGGAAAGGAACGTCAAGCCAACGATCACGTAAAGCCATTTCTCGATCACTTCGCGGTCAACGCCCGTAAGCTTGATGAGAAGGAACGAGAGAATCGATCCCATAATGAGTTCCCAAACGCCCTCGACCCAGAGATGGACAACCCACCAGCGAAAAAACGAATCGTGTACATGGTTGTCGAACGTGTACATTCCAGGCAAATAGAGCAGCGCCGCGGAAAGAAGCCCGCCAAAAAGAACGGCACCCGTCGTGCTGAGTCGTCGCGCCGTCCACGCGGTCATGCCAATATTGAAGAGAAATGCGAGCACATCGACCACGACCAGGTAATCGAGCTCACGTGGGATCTCGAGGAATTTCCGACCTTCCCACCAATTGAGGTGAAAGCCGATAATGGCAATCACTCCCACCACCACGAGAGCGCCCCACTGCACGACCGCGAGCTTCGGACTATAGAGCTCGCGCTCGGCCTCTTCCGGAATGATGTAATAGGCCGCGCCCATGAACCCCGAGAGAAGCCATACGACCAAAAGATTGATGTGCGTGGCGCGCGCCGCGTTGAATGGGATGACGGGGTGAAGCACGTCATAGCCCAAGTGCGCAAACGCCATAATGAAACCGTAGACGATCTGCAGCGAAAGCAGCAGCATCGACGTCGCAAAGAACAAATACGCGACGCGTTGACTCTTGTACTTCATCGTACGCCTCCCTGCGGGCCACCATGCGAAAGAAGGAAAGATGCAATCTCTTTACGTTCCTCGAGCGACACGCCCAAATCTTTCGGATTGGGCATGGCTGTTCCGGATTTCTCCGCCTGGGGATCGGAAAGCCACTTATCCAAATATTCTGGTGTAAACTCCTTGCCAGTCACAGACTCCCTCCCGGAAAGGTTGTCGAGAGCCGGTCCCACACTCGCCCCTTGACCATCGAGCGAATGACAAGACATGCAAACGACCTTGAATTTTGGCGGCGCGGAGGCAAGCTTGCCGCCCGCCGCTCCCGCGGTCTTCACTTGGGCTGGTGCGAGATCGGGCTTCGCAGGGAAACCATTCGTGTCGACGTTTTGAATCCACTCAAGAAACGCGATCACATCTTCAATTTGATCTTTGTCAAAGCCATAATTGACCATTTGTCGCTGATTAGGAAACACTTTTGCCGGATCGTGCAAAAACAACCGAATCCAATCTTTGCCACGGCGCTCCACGACCCTCGTTAACTCGGGTGCGTAATAAGCACCTTCGCCAAAGATGGTATGACACCCCATGCAGTTGTTCTTGTCCCAAATGCGTCGGCCGCGAAGGACTTCTTGGGTCAACGCGTCTGCGTGAGAGCGAGCCGGCACCTGCCGGAGAGTGTCGACCGTGAGTCCAAGGAAAACGACGGAGAATCCAATCGTCCCACCGAGGAAGAATTTCTTTGCTTGAGACTTCGCGAGCATGCCATTCCTTCCGGGCCTAGCCCCAGCCCGCGCGTCGCAACGCTTCCACATTCGAATTCGAAAACGACGCGATTTGTGGCCCTCGTGCAAGGCATATGCCGCGTTGGGAAATGGCGAATCCGATCAACAGCCATTCATCACCGAGCGCATTGATTGCGATTATAGCGCAAGACGTGCGCATCAAATGCTCTCAGGAATGAGAGAGTCGATGGTTTACCGACTACAAATTGGCTTTCATGCCTCCGGCGCACAGAGCTACTCGGCCCACTCGGCAAAATCGTCGGGCAGCGGCCCAGGCAGTGTTGGCTGCGCCGTACGCTCGAGCAGCTGAAAATCGTGGTGTACCATGAGATCGAGTGGCAACCCTTGGTTTGGCCCACCCTGCTTGAACCACGCGCGCGCACGATTGACATTTTCGACAAGGACCCGGTGCTGCGGATCGCTCTGCGCTGCGCGCATGAACCAATTCATCATTTCGTCGAGATTGCCGCGCGCCTTCGCAATACAGGCAAGGTGGTTGTAGCAAAGGCCTGGCGCTGGGTAGCCGAGTTCTAGCGCACGCTGAATGTGATGCTCGGCACGATCGAACTTGCCCTCATGGTAATAGGCGGCACCAACGTCCATATGCGCGGCGTGGTAATCGCCAAGACGATCGAGGATACGCTCGAAGTCGGCCCTCGTCTCGCGATAGCCAACTTGCAAGCCACGATGGGCATGGAACCACGCATCGAGCATGTGCGTGGTGTCTTCGTCGGCGTCGAAAGACGTTTTGTATTCTTGGAAATCGCTGTCAAAATAGACATTTTGGTCGAGCCAACCAGCCTTTTCCGCGTCGCGAAAATCGCGCGTCCCAGGATAAATGGACAGGCACGAAAAGATGTATTCGTGGGGCTTCGCGCGCTCGAGAAACTTCAGCGTTTCGGCGAAAGTTTCGCGCGTTTCTCCGCGATTTCCGAGCATCATGTAATAACGAACTTTGATACCATAATTTTTAGCGAGCTCGGTCGATTCAATGATTTCTTGTATGGTAATTTTCTTGTCAATCTTGTCGAGGATGGTTTGCGAGCCGCTCTCGACGCCGAACGAGAGGCGCTGGCAGCCGGCAAGGCGCATTTCGCGGATCAACTCACCGGTGAGCACGTCCACGCGCGTGTCGCAACTCCACAAGAAATTGAGATTGCGTTCGCGTATGCCGCGGCACAATTCGAAAGTACGCTGCTTGTGCGTGGTAAATGTGTCGTCCTTGATCTGGATCATTTTCACACGAAGACGGGAAGTCACCTTCTCGAGTGCCGAAAGCACGGAATCGATCGAGTGCGCTCGATAACCACGCCCCCATGTCATGTCGGCACCGCAAAACGTGCATGTCCACGGGCAGCCGCGCGCGGTCATCATGACGTGCGTGTCGAAGTAGTCTTGCGGCCACGCAAGCTCGTCGAGATCGCGAATGTTCTGGCGCCGAGGAGCCACCACGACGCGCGCGCCATCGCGATACACTGTGCCAGCGATGCTGCGCGCAGGCTCACCACGAGCAAGGCAATGAGCGAGCTCGAGGAATGTGATGTCGCTTTCGCCCAAGCAAACCGTGTCGACATGCGCGAAGCGTGACAAAAGCTCGGATCCAAGGGCAGTAGCGTGCGGGCCGCCAACCACCACGTGCGTTTTCGGATGATGACGCTTGATGCACTCCGCAAGAAGGCGCACGCCGCGCCGGTTCGCCGTCCAGCACGACAAGCCCCACAGATCGGCGTCGAGTTTCGCAACGATCGTTTCAACTCGGCTCCACGCATACGCCGAAAGGTTGATCACCTTGACTTGATGACCGGCGCGAATGGCCTGTGCGCCAAGTGCGAAAAGGCCATAAGGTGTTTGATAAAAGTCGGCGTCGAGATCACCTTCGCAATAGCCTTTGGGCGGCCCGTCGTTTTCGCCTCCGCCCTTTTCGTAAGCGGACTCGCCTCGATCCGCGATTTTCCACGGCGGCGGATACAGGAGCACAATGCGCATGGGGTAACACTAACGCATATGCGTAGGGGCGGCCCTTGTGGCCGCCCCATATTCGGTGTGCGATGCAGGGCACCCACAAGGGGTGCCCCTACGCACAATTCGCGTTTGGCGCGTTTGGTTGGTTGTAGGGGCGCGATTCATCGCGCCCTCAAGCGCTGAGAGGAGCGAAAAGCACATCGAGTTCATCTTCGGTCATGGCGCTGCCCACCGCAGCGGGATTACCGAGAATCGCGTCGGCCACGTGCTTTTTGCTTCGCTGAAGCCCAATGATACGCTCTTCGACACTACCGGCCGCGAAAAGCTGATAGCTAATGACCGGCTTGTGTTGACCGATGCGGTACGCGCGGTCCGTCGCCTGCGCTTGCACCGCCGGGTTCCACCACGGATCGTAATGGATGACCACGTCGGCGCTCGTCAGCGTGAGGCCCGTGCCGCCGGCGCGAAGGCTAATGAGAAAAACGCATGCCTGGCCGCTTTCGAACGCGCTCACGGCACTAGCTCGGTCGATCGTTTTGCCCGTGAGCTCGGCGAAAGCGATTTTGCGCTCTCTCAGGCCGCTCGCCAAAAGGGCAAGCATGCTCGTGAACTGCGAAAAAACGAGCACGCGATGCCCCCCTTCGAGCTCGGTTTCGAGCAGCTCGAAGAACATGTTGTACTTTGCACTTTCACGCACAGCGCCGACGGCGTTCATGCGCACCAGACGCGGATCGCAGCAAACCTGGCGAAGCTTGGTAAGTGCACCCAAAATCGGCACCGTAGACGCCGCGAGCCCTTTTTTCTTGATGAGTCGCCGCACTTCGGCGTGCGCCGCCACACGAATGCTCTCGTAAAGCTCGCGTTGCCCACCGCGCAAATCGATGGGACGCATCACCTCGGTTTTCGGCGGTAGCTCTTTCGCAACCTCCTTTTTGACGCGGCGAAGGATGTAAGGTGCAACCATATCGCGCAAGGCGAGCAGGCGCTCTTCGTTTTTCCCCTTTTCGATCGGCACGCGATAAAAGCGCCCGAAGTGCATCTCGTCGCCGAGCAATCCGGGGTTCGCGAAGTCGACGAGCGCCCAGAGCTCGCCGAGGTGATTTTCAATCGGCGTTCCGGACAAGCAAAGGCGATGCTCGGCATCGATTGCGCGGGCTGCCGCGTGAGCGCGGGAGCGCAGATTTTTGATGGTTTGCGCTTCGTCGAGAACAACCATGGAATACGAATTGGTCGCAAGGAGCTCTTCGTCGCGACAAAGGATTGGATAACTTGTTACGATAACGTCGCTATTTGGTGCATGGCCCCACGATGCATGGCGATCGGCGCCATGAAAGCAGTAGACGCTCAACTGGGGTGCGAATTTTTTGATCTCGTGATCCCAATTCGGCACAAGCGAAGTTGGCGCAACGATGAGCGCTGGGCGCGTGAGCCTTCCTTCTTGTTTCTCTTTCAAGATGTGCGAAATGGTCTGAAGCGTCTTGCCAAGCCCCATATCGTCAGCAAGAATGCCGCCCACACCGCGCTCGCGCAGGTTCTGAAGCCAGCAAAGGCCTTCTACTTGGTAAGGGCGAAGTTCGGCAACGAGGCCTTCGGGGACTGCAACCGGAGGCGCCGGCCGAGTCAAGCGATCGGCCCACGCAAGCGCCCGCTGTCGCCCATCGCCTTGCACATCGAGCTCGGCGCCCTCCGAAAAAGCCTTTTTTAGCGTGAGAAGCGCAGGCGCACGAAGGGCCGGAAACTCGATTCTGCCTTTGGGTGCCGCGTGACCTTCCCAAAGCTCGGCGAGCACCCGTAAAATGGCGCGCGCCCGGTCGGCCGCAATGGGCAAGTAGAGGCCATCGCCAACCGGAAGCGCGAGGCACTTCTTCGTGCCCTCGGCGAGATCGGATAGGCTTTTCCCACTTTTCCCATTACCGCTGGTGCGATCGAGCAGCTCGAGAAGCGCGGGCAAAAGGTTGACGCGACGGCCTTCGAGATCGACACCGAGCTCGAGCCCGAACCAATCGGGGCGATCCCCGCAACTGGGATTGCTAGATGCATTGTCGGCGTTCGCTTCGATGTTCGCGTACCAGCGAGGCTCCCAAGGAACGATGCGAAATGGGTAGTTGCGATCGATTTCGACTCGCCACCCAAGGGCGCGAAGCTGCGGAACGACATAGGCACTGAATGCGCAAAAGTCGTCCGCGCCACCCTCGACGCGAATGGCGTAATCGGCGGGCACTGAGCTTGCCCAATTTTCGAGGCAGTCGAGAGGCGCCGCACCGAAGCTTTCGAGCAAACGGCGAGCGTTGGCTTCGCCCGTGAGCTGGCGCACGCCGTCGTTGCTTTCGCTGTCGGAAGCGAGGACAACGCGATCGCCGTAGTCGAAAAAGAGCTCCAAAAGAGGGACTTTTTCGGTTTGAAAGACCGAACCAAGACCCTCAACACGGTGCATCACCACGTCATCGGCGAAGATGCGAATGCACGGAACGAAGCGCATGGAAACGTGAAACCTCTGTTATGCGCGCTTTTTCCACAACCAATCGCCAATGTCGAACTTGCAAAGAAAAAAAACTTTTCGACGCAGGTGCGCGAGGGTGCGCAGCCGCGAACGATGTGAGATCGGGTCAAATCGAAAGCGGGCTATGTTCCGGGCGTGTGTGTGGGCAGCGCTTGAAAAAACGTCCACGAATCTTGCGCGCCGTTCGGCCACCAGGGTACGTGCCCAATGCCTGGAATGAGCCAGAGTTCAACGGGAAAGTTCGGGTCACAACCGCTGAATACTATGTTTTTCGGCTGGTCGTTTGGTCCGGGAATGTCGGAAGCGTTGTAGTTGCGGCCGGCGTTCGTGCAACCGGATTGCTTGGCCCAATACTGCGCGTCCCACCAACCGCTATCGAGATCGACCGTCTGGTCCGCCGGATCTTGCATCACAATCGCGGCAACGTTGCCTGCTGTGCAGGTTACGTCGCTTCCATCGCTGGTGTATGCCATGCCGCCTTCGCTTACGCCAATGGCCCGAAACAGGGGCATGACGCACGCAACGAAGTTGACCATAAACCCGCCACTGCTGTAGCCTGTGCCGAAAATACGATTCGAGTCGACATTATATTGTCCTTTTAATGTATTCACCAAATTACTTAAAAAGGTCATATCGTAATTCGATTTAACATCGAGCGTTCGGTACCACGTGCGCATGCCGCTCGAGTCGACCAGGCCTGATGGGTAGGCAACGATGGCATCGTCGCCTGTCACGTTGTCGAACGGGTAGATGGCACGCATGCTTGGTCCGTCGCCGTAGTCGCCATGAAGAACGAGCATAAGTGGGTAAGTGCGCGTATTATCGTAGCTTTTCGGCACAGCCAAAACGTAGCTTCGGGTAGTGCCGCCAGACTGAATGGTTTCGTTCGTGACATTGACCTGCGACGGTGGAGCCGATGGCGTATTGTCACCACTTGACCCGCCTGACCCATCGTTGCCGGACGGCGATGTCACATCACTAGGATTGCCCGAGGGATTGCCGCTTGGACCGTTCTTTTGCGACGGTGCGCTCGAATTGCTTGTGCATGCACCTGCGGCAAGGGTGATGGCAAGAGCGATAAGGACCGAGAATCGAGTCATGGGTACAACTCGTAGGCGATTCCCGCGCCATCCGCACGTGCGACTTTGCGCGACACATCGAGTACCGTTTTGCAGAAATTCGGCGCAGGAATTAGCCAGAGGCCGAACGCGCGGCGAAGCAGCGCACGAACGGCACCAGTCTTTCCCATGACAGCAAAGTCATAGCGGCAACGAGCGATTCGCCCGTCGACCTTCACGCGGTCTTGCGCCGCTGCGCCCTCGGCGAAAAGCGGGCTTTCACTTCATTGCCCGCAGATGCGCACACGTCGCTCCGTCCCATATTCACGTCTTCTGCGTTGCTTTGGCAAGTTGCGCTTCGAGCTCCGCAATGCGCGCCAACGCTGCTTCTTTGGCTTTCCGTTCCGCTACTTTTTCGGCTCGCTCGATAGCTTCGGATTCACACCTCACTTCCTCGCTGGTGGGCCACCACTGCAAACCGGCTTCGTCGTCGGAACTGCGCAATTTGAGGCCTTCGTCGACCACAACGAAGTACCCATTGAGCGTGGGCGAATACACTGGGCCATTGCCCGCATAAACGCGGTTGAATCCTCCGTTTGCGTCGTGCCGCCAAAGCTGCAAGCGATGCGGTCTGTGCTCATCAGAAGTGGGGCCATTGCGAAGGCGAGTGCGGCGAGGCCCGATAAGATAAGGATCGAAAATGCACAACTCCGGAATTCCGGCGCTCTCGCACTTTTTTGGCACAACGTCGTAGTCTTTGCGCGAGTTCGTTCTGCTCACTACCTCAATGGCCAATATCGGCACCGTATACCCCGGTTCCCACGAGTGTATGCTGGATTTATGCGAACTGTCCGGCGGCAAGGCCGGACGAAACACGGATACATCCGGATCGACACCAACCGTGGGGTGCGCTTCATCCCACCGAATGCCTATGTTGCGTTCCACCTGGGTACTGGGCTGTGAGCGCGCCCACCACGCGAGAATGGCTTCTATCAGGTTGATGGCTTTGGCGTGATCAGGAGACTCCGGCATGGTGTCCTCGGACAGCTCCCATTCACGCAAATCTCGCGGCAGCCGATTAACACTATGGTGTAAACCACGAGGATGCCATTCGCGCGCGCCATGATGCATGATTGAGGAGCGTAGCATCGGTTTGCCCTCAGCCCACAGCACATCGCGCGCCAATTGCCGCATGCCATGATTTGCCGGAAAAATTGGGGAATGCGTGTGCCTCCACCTGTCGCCGACAGAATTTGGGGTGTCGGCGACAGGCGTTGGGACGGCCACATTGTGGTCGCCCCATATCGGGACATGCCCTAATTCCAAATGCGCGCCACAACGAGGTGCGTGACGCTATTACCGTCGGCGTTTTTTCCGCTTACACTGCCCACAACCATCGTGTACTTGCCGTCGGGCGTGTATACGGCGCGCAAGCCAATCCCAGTGGGATTGGTCGATTCGTCCTACAGTCGATCGGCCCAATACATGGGACGCCGCTTCCAATGAGCAACTTTGAGCTCGGCGCGAAGTTCGCCGATGACGTCGCGCCACGGGCGGCCCTCCGTGGTGCCAGCCAGCGCCTCATCGGCACGATGCCGAAGCTCGCCCATGAACGCCGGATCTTGCTCGAGCTCCGACGCGGTGACCGCATCGAAAAGTGCGTCAAGAACGCGAGCGCGCTCCCCATCTGGAAGCGCAAGAACCTCATCGATGATCGCTTCGGCAGTTCGCGCCATGACCTGAAAGTAGCACGCGAAGCCTTCATGTGCTCTTCCGAAACCTCGCGGTAGCGGCACCTCGTCGCTCATCGGGCACGAGGCCTGGCCCACGTTCGACTACAGCTTTGGTGTTCGACCTCGACGAGCGCCCCACACCGTATAAATAACGATTACCTCGCGTTCGCTGTCCACAACGTAGTAGACGTGCTGTGCGCTTGCTGGCAGCAGAATCCGGCGCACAGTTTTGCCGTCAATGCATTCGTACTCGAGCCCCAGTGTTGGGTGGACCTTCAACTGCTCAATTGCGGCTTGCAGCTCGTCGTCGAAGAGTGTTGGCGCGGCAGGTCGGTTTTTCCGCCACCATTGCGCCACCACCTTCACACGCCGCTGGGCCCTCGGCGAAAAGCGGGCTTTCACTTCATTGCCCGCAATTCGGCGAAGATCGCGTCCGCATCGACGAGTTCACCAGACTTTGCCTCGGCAATGGAGGCCTCTAGCTCCGCGTGCAGCGCGGCGCGCTCCTCGTCGTCGAGATCATCTCCCCCGTTTGCCAGCACCTCATCGAGCGGAACGAGCTCGATCACCTCTCCTTCAGGCAAGTCCGTTGGCTCATCGAGCACGAGGCGGCCTTTTTTCACGTGAGCTTTCAGCGGCTGCATGGTCATTGAAGTCTACTCCGTGATTCTCGTTGCTGCTCGAAACCTCGCGGTAGCGGCACCTCGTCGCTCATCATTTCGTAGGGGCGACCCTTGTGGTCGCCCCATATCGTGCACGCCCTAATTCCAAATGCGCGCCACAACCAGGTGCGTGACGCTATTGCCGTCGGCGTTTTTACCACTTACGCTGCCCACAACCACTGTGCGCGAGTTGTCGGGCATGTACACGGCGCGCAAGCCAGTCACATTGGAACCGGTCAAGTTGGTGGTGACGGGAATGGTCACGATGCCGTTTTGATCGCCAATGGTCGTATCGATCGTCAAACCAGAATTGTAATAGACAATGGCCATGGAAGTGTTTCCTGTCGTCGAGTCCTCATACTGACCTGCAATAAGGTAGCGACCGTTGGACGTACGAGTGATGCCATTGCCATTATAAAGCGGCAAATCCACATAGGTTGCTTGCTGGCCGTCTTTGGAGATGCGAACAAGCGAACGGGCACTGGTACTTGTGCCTGCAAGCAAATCAACGCTTCCATCGGTCTCGAACAAGACATCGCTCAAGTATTTCCAGTCCGTCGAGTACCATGTCCCTTTGTTTTCGGCGTTGTTTCCGTAGTTCGGGTCAAGAGTACAAGACGATGGCTGTTTGTACCGACCGACACCTATGCCTTTGCCGCTACCGAGACCATTCATAACGGCGGTACCTGCAAAAGCAAGCGACCCAGCAAATGCTCCAGTTGGAAGCAGAAACAGCTTCCTAATGAAGTTAAGATCCTGGTCATTATTCCAAACCCCCGTGCAACCTGGCACGCCATCGGCTGGGAATTGGCGGAATGCATATGGGAAGGAATTGCCGGGCTTATTCCAGTTAAAATAAATGACTCCACCGGCGTAGATACTGTCATTTGGTCCTAAAGCGATGGTACTCAAAGAAACTACATCCCAACCGGTCGGGGGTGATGCAGTCGTCACAACGGAGCTGAATGTTGGGTCGGGGACGCCGGCGGCCGTGTAACGGTCGATGGTCCCCACCCTCAACGTTAAAATACGGCCGTCTGGGTATGCGGCCACGCCACCAAGGATCCCAGAAATCTTTTGTATTGGTGTATCGGTAAGCGTTGAATCGACCAAGCCATCGGCGTTCAGACGAATAACTGCGCTTGTACCCCCGTTTCCTCCGTTTGCACCAATAAGGATTTTCCCATCGCTTTGCGGAACAATGTCGCCTATGGAAAAATAATCATTTAACGTGTTTTCAATAACACCCCCAGGCGCAAATGTGGTATCGAGTGCGCCGGGTTTGCCACGGACGAAAAGCTGGAGATCCATGGTTACCGGGATAGTTGCGCCGTCCGCCAAGCCCCGAAGTTTCACGGTCACGTCGCCTTGAGGGCTGGTCGCGCCAACGGATAATAGCAAGGAGCCGGTGTTCGAGCCCGGTAGAATGGTGAGCGTGCCTACAGGGGAAATGCCATCGGGCGCACTTGTTATATCGATTTTGATGTTCGTTCCGGGCGTTATGCCTCGGTGGATGGCAATGGGTATAGTGGCGGGTTGTTCTTGCACAACAACTTGCACCGGGCCATCGGCTGGCACGAACGAGAATGTTGGGCCGGGGTCAACGGACCCGCCGTCGAGGTTGCTAACCCCGCCGCCCGAGTCGGTGTCACCATTGGTTCCCGACCCGCCATTGGTTTGACCTGACCCGCCGTCGGATGAACCCGCCCCGCTTGAGCCCGGGGCATCGCCGAACGAGCCGCCGCACGCCGCGAGGCAGCCAACAGCAACGAGTAATCCAGCGAAAGAATAATTTTTCATAGGAAATCCCTTTCAACACTGCGGCCACAAATCGACCGCTGTTGTCTATGTCGACCGCTCCGCCACGAAAGTTGCTTCGATGCTCAAAAAAAGATCGGATGAGCTCTTTTCCAGGTCAAGGCGCCCATGCCTGCCCGGCGGCGCGAGGTACGGTAATGCGTTTTTTTGGTTGTAGGGGCGCGATTCATCGCGCCCTCGGAATCGGCCAATGGATGGATTCCAAAAGGCCACGATTGGGCGCCATGAATGGCGCCCTACGAATGGGTGCCTGTCAAGATACCCGCACGCAGCCACGCAGCAAAGTCAGGGGAGATTCTTCATGACATCCTGGAAGAACGCCCACGCAGGCACCGGCGACATGGCCCGGTGGTCGGTGCAAGGCATGACTCCCAGTCTGACTGGATATGCGGTCGGACAATCGAAGTCCTTCCACAGCGCGTCACCGTAGTCCCCGGGAATTTCGGAGTCGTTCCAATCGTCCTTGCAGCCGTTACGTTCGGCCCAAAACTGCGCTTCCCATATGCCGCCGGGGAGCCCGACGGCGTTGTCATCCACGCCCTGCATGACAAAGGCGGCAACAGGATTGCAAAAAGTCGGAACATCTTGGTCACCTCCTTGGCCATTGAGACTCGGTGCACCACCCGAGTTGCCGGCAATGGCCCTGAACATGGTGGTCACGCACGCAACCTGGTTGACCATGAAAGCGCCTTTGCTGTACCCAGCGCCGAAAACGCGGTTTGAATCAATATTGTAATTGCCACTCACGTCATCGATGACAGCCTGTAGAAAGACTATGTCGGAGTTGCCTGGATCGAGCGGCCACAGCTGCCAACCGTCGCCGACGCGGTCGGGTGGGGGGCCGGACGGATACACGACAAAGGCATCTTCGCCCGACGCCTCCGTTGCCGCGTGGAACGGATACCATTGACTAATCATCTCAGCGGTGTCGTCATCTCCATGGAGAACGAGAACGAGCGGATACGACTTCGCGGCGTTGTAGTTCGCTGGTACGGCAAGGATGTAATAACCTTTGCCCAGGGTCACAGTGGAAATGGTGGCATTTGATTGTGACGGATACTGCGCTGCATCCGGCGGCATCGTGCATGCTTGATTGCCCCCCCCGGTGTCGCCGTCAGGAGGCGGCGTTACGTCGCCAGAATCGCCTGATGAATTGCCGTTCCCGCTGTTGTCACCGGTAACGCCCGAAGAATTGCCGCTGTTACCAGAAGAATTGCCGGAATTACCAGTACTTTGCGACGACGAGCTGCTGTTACTACCGCCGCATGCGGCAACCTGAGCAAGCAATGCGGCAATACCAAGAAATAAGATTCGCTTCATAATGCCGCATTATAGCAGCCGCGCTCCTCGCCGGCTGCCTCGAACTCGCGTTCAACTTGAAAGCGGTCTAAAAAGTGTGGCTTGAGCTTCTTTCTTGGTAGCAAATCCCATTGGCTACGCATCGCACCTTCCGCGTTTCGCGCGCTTGATGTGTTCGGCATGGTCAGCGCGGCAGTTTTTTTGGGCGCGTGCGCGGCCACGCCGCAAGTAGGGGTACAGCATGCTGCACCCCTACCGCGCGCACCACAACACGCTGAGCAAAACGCAGTCGCGCAGAACAGTCCCAACAGCGCGCCCAACAATGAGGGCAATCCCGCGACGACTCAAGACGCAAGCGCGAATGATGATGACGACGAAGACACCGACGAAAGCGACGAGTCGCCATGCAGCGACGACATGGTGCTGCTCGACGACGACGCTCGCCGCTTCTGCATCGACCGCTATGAAGCGTCACTCGTTGAAGTGCTCGACGATGGAACCGAAGCGCCCTACCCGCATTACATGCCTGTCGACGGCCATGTCGTTCGCGCCAAGAGCGAGCCTGGCGTTTTCCCGCAAGGCTACATCAGCGAGGTGCAAGCAGCCGATGCCTGCGCCGCATCGGGCAAGCGCCTCTGCAATTACGACGAATGGCAAATGGCCTGCATGGGGCCATCGAAAACAACGTTCCCCTACGGCAACGATCGCCAACCGGGCGTGTGCCACGATACCGGCAAAAGCGCAGTCGGCGCCGTGTTCGGAGCCAAAGCTCTCGCGTCATCGCCTTCGTCGTCGCCGCAAGAGCGCTCAGCATCTCGTGCGCCATCCAACAAGGGCAAGGGAAAGCATGCAGATCGCACGAAAGTTCGGGCAGCCGAATCCAAGAAAAAGCGGGTGTCACGTGCTGAATCGCATGCCCCATCGCGTACGAAGAGCCCACAACTCAAGGCTGCATCGCAGGCAATGAAGTCGCCTTCTGGATCTTCTGACAAGACCAGGCACACCAGCCAAGCCAGGCAGACCAGCCAAACCAACAAAAAGGCTAACGTGCATGATACACGCAAGCCTGTGAAAGCTGCGAAGCTGAGCGTGCGTCCTCTGTCGGTCGATCCTTCGGTGTGGGCGCACCTCAACGATCCCGCGCTTGGCCAGGTCGAAGGCGCGCTCGCTCGCACCGGTGAGCATGACGAGTGCATCAGCGGCTACGGCGTCTACGACATGGTCGGCAACATCCACGAATGGGTGGCAACCGATCCCCGGTTGTTGTACGGCACATTCGCTGGCGGCTATTACCTCGATACAACGCAAAACGGCCCGGGCTGCCGCTACAAAACCCGAGCGCACGGCCACGACTACCACGACTATTCAACCGGCTTTCGCTGCTGCGCTGACGCGCGGTAGGTGCGGCGCTTGCACAATTTTCATTGCATGGCATGCCGAATCGAAGACTACGCGCTCATCGGCGACTGCCAGAGCTGCGCGCTCGTGGGCAAAAGCGGTTCGATCGACTGGCTGTGCCTTCCGCGATTCGATTCCGACGCGTGCATGGCCGCGCTGCTCGGCGATGAAAACAATGGATTCTGGCGCATCGCGCCTGCATGCAAAGTGCACTCGGTCCGACGTGCATACCGCGATGCAACGCTCACGCTCGAGACGGAATTCGAGACGAGCGAGGGGAAAGTTACGCTCATCGATTTCATGCCTGCGGGCGATCCAACATCGGATGTCGTGCGCATCGTCGCCTGCAGCGAGGGCGCGGTTCCCATGCGCTCCGAGCTTGTCATTCGATGCGGCTACGGCGTCGACGTTCCATGGGTTCAGCACATTGACGGCGGCATCACGGCAATCCAAGGGCCCGACTGCTTCCGCGTGCTTTCGCCCGCTCTGATGCGCGGCGAGAACTTTCGCACGTACTCCGATTTTACGATTCACAAAGGCGAGCGTGTTCCTTTCGTCTTTGGTTGGTGGCCATCGAACAGCGCGATGCCAAAGCCGATCGATCCAGAACGAGCGCTCGTAGCCAACGATGCATTCTGGACGGCGTGGAGCTGTCGGTGCGAGATAGGTGGCGATTACTCTGCCCAAGTCAAGCGATCGCTCATCACGCTCAAAGCCCTTACCTACGCTCCAACCGGAGGCCTCGTTGCAGCACCAACCACTTCATTGCCCGAGCAGATCGGCGGCGTGCGCAATTGGGACTACCGCTTCTGCTGGCTGCGCGATGCAACCATGAGCCTGCGTTCGCTCGTCGTGTGCGGCCACGAGAGCGAGGCGCGCGCATTTCGCGATTGGATCCTCCGTGCTGCTGCGGGCATGCCCTCGCAGCTGCAAATCATGTATGGAATTGCCGGCGAGCGGCGCCTCATCGAGCTCGAACTCGACTGGCTAAAAGGCTACGAAAATAGCCTTCCTGTACGCATTGGCAACGCCGCTTCGAAGCAATTGCAACTCGATGTTTACGGCGAACTCGTCAACACATGGTACCTGGGCGTCGAGCACGGCTTCGGACACACGCGCGAGGGCTGGAGAATGCTCTGCGCGCTCGTGCGCCATCTCGAGCAAGCATGGAAGGAGCCCGACTTCGGCATTTGGGAGGTGCGCGGCGAGCCGCGTCACTTCACCTATTCGAAAGTGATGTGCTGGGTTGCCTTTTCGCGCGCCGTTGAAGCCATCGAGAAATACGGCCTGCCTGGGCCATTGGAACGGTGGCGCGCAATTCGCGATGAAATCCATTCTCGCGTCTGTAGCGATGCGTTCGACGCCAAGCTAGGCTCGTTCGTACAAACCCCAGGCTCGTGCGAACCGGACGCGAGCCTCTTGCTCATGCTGCGTGTTGGTTTTTTGCCTCCAACCGATCCCCGCATCGTCGGAACGGTGCGCGCTATCGAGCGCATTCTCCTTCGCGATGGGCTCGTCATGCGCTACCTCACCCAGCCTGCGATTGACGCACTTCCGAGCGGTGAAGGCGCGTTTGTTCCGTGTTCGTTCTGGCTTGCTGACGCGTACATCGAGCTCGGTCGCTACGACGAGGCACGAGCGCTTTTCGACCGCTTGCTCGGCTTGTGCAACGACGTAGGCCTTCTGTCAGAAGAATTCGACCCCAAAGGCTTTCGCATGCTCGGCAACTTCCCTCAAGCGCTGTCGCACGTTGCTCTTGTCAACACAGCGATTCGCCTTGCGCGGGCCGCATCAAGCGCCGCCCACGCCCGAAAAGGACGATGAGCCATGCTCTTCGGGCATTCGCTCGGGAAGCTACTTCCCATCGGTGCACTCGTTGGCGTTGGCATAGCCCTTATGCCAGAGACCGGAGCCAGCGCCGAATCTTCTTCTGCTGCCAGCGCGTGTCCGTCGGGCATGCTGCTCATCGAAGGGCAGCATTGCCCGGACGCGGTTCAGAAGTGCCTCGAGTGGAACGATCCGCCGCATTACCATCACTATCGCTGTGCACGCTACCAAAAGCCTGCAACATGCATCTCCGTCCGCAAACATCTGCGCTTTTGCATCGACCGCGACGAGTACGCCGAACCAGGCAAACCAGACAAACCAGGCAAGAGCAACGATGCCATGCCGCTGGTCAACAAGACTTGGAACGAGGCAAAGGCCATATGCCGGGCACGTGGCGCACGCCTCTGCAAAGACGCGGAGTGGGAGTTCGCATGCGAAGGCCCTGACATGAGTCCCTACCCTTACGGATTCGAGCGCGACTCCTCGCTATGCAACATCGACCGCAGCGAGGATCTCGGCGAACCCGGCACCAAGCGCGTCGATCATCGTGCCCCTGTCTCGGCATACCCCGAATGCACAAGCTCCTTCGGCGTGCACAACATGGTAGGCAATGTCGACGAATGGGTCGAACGCGAAGATCCATCGTTGCCGAATCGCGCGGCCCTGCGCGGTGGGTGGTGGGCGCCCGGCCGCAACCGATGCCGCGCCGCCACCACCTCGCATGCCGAAACCTATTCGGGCAAACAGGTAGGCTTTCGTTGCTGCAAAAATGCGCGCTGACGATTCAAAGGGCGCAGCATGCTGCGCCCTCATAAATGGGTGGCTGTCCGAGGCTCATGGGGCATATCGAGGATGCATCTTGGCCTGTGGGGGCGCGATGCGGTCAGAGCAACTGGCGCAGCACGTACGGGAGAATCCCTCCGTGCTTGTAGTAAAGAACCTCTTGCGGTGTGTCGATGCGCACCGTGGCTCGGAACTGCTTTTTGGTTCCGTCCGCGGCCTTTGCCGTCACCGTTACATCGCGGCCGTTTTTGAAGCCCGCATCGAGCAATTCGGCAAGACCGTCGACATCGAAAACTTCTTCGCCGGAGAGACCAATTGACGCGGCATTGTCGCCCGCCTTGAACTGGAGAGGAAGAATGCCCATGCCAACGAGGTTCGAGCGGTGAATTCGCTCATAGCTTTCGGCAAGCACCGCGCGCACACCAAGAAGCTTTGGCCCTTTCGCGGCCCAGTCGCGCGACGAGCCCGAGCCGTACTCTTTGCCAGCAATGACGAAGAGCGGAACCTTGTCGGCCGCATACTTCACCGAGGCGTCGAAGATGGACATGACTTCGCCGCTTGGTAGATGGCGCGTGAAACCACCTTCGGTACCAGGAGCAAGCTGGTTACGGAGGCGCACGTTGGCAAACGTACCGCGCACCATGACTTCGTGGTTGCCGCGACGCGAGCCGAGTGAATTGAAATCTTCTTTTTTCACTCCGTGAGACATTAGGTATTTGCCAGCCGGCGAATCGGCTTTGATGGAACCGGCAGGCGAGATGTGATCGGTTGTGATGCTGTCACCAAGCACCGCAAGAACGCGTGCCGCACGGATGGGCGAAAGCGGCGCGGGCTCTTTACCCATGCCTTCGAAATACGGTGGGTGCTTGACGTACGTGCTCTTGTCGTCCCACGCGAACAAATCACCCGCCGGGATCGCAAGCGACTGCCACGCGGCGTCGCCCGCGTACACGTCGGCATATACCTTTTTGAACATTTCGGGCGCTACAGACTTTTCGACGGCATCGGCAACTTCTTTTTGCGTTGGCCAAATGTCTTTGAGAAAAACGGGCTTGCCGTCTTTGCCCGTGCCAAGCGGCTCGGTTACGAGATCGAGATCGGCACGGCCCGCGATGGCGTAGGCAACCACGAGCGGCGGCGACGCAAGGTAGTTGCCACGCACCTCGGCATGAACGCGCCCCTCGAAATTGCGGTTTCCAGAAAGCACTGACACAACGTAAAGGTCACGCTCATCAATCGCCTTTGAAATCGCGGGCGGCAGCGGCCCCGAGTTGCCAATGCAAGTCGTGCAGCCGTAGCCAACGACATAGAAATTGAGCTTCTCGAGTGGCTCGAGAAGACCCGCAGCCTCGAGATACTCGGTGACGACCTTGGACCCAGGACCAAGGCTTGGCTTGACCCATGGCTTCGCGGTTAGGCCCTTTTCCACGGCCTTTTTCGCGAGAAGACCCGCGGCCATGAGCACGCTGGGGTTCGACGTGTTCGTGCAGCTCGTGATGGCCGCAATGACCACGCTGCCGTTGTCGACCTGCTTGTCAGCCACGACCGACGAATCGGACGCGGCACTCTTTTTCGCCGCCTTCGCACGCGATTTGTAGGTTGCATACGCGTCTTGGTAAGACTTTTTCACGCTGCCAAGGGCCACGCGATCTTGTGGGCGTGCAGGCCCGGCAAGGCTTGGCTCCACGGACGCGAGATCGAGCGAGAGCACATCGGTGTAGTTGGCTTCTGGCGAGCCGTTGTCTCGCCATAGGCCTTGCTCTTTCGCGTACGCCTCGACGAGCGCAAGTTGCGCATCCGAGCGACCTGTAAAACGCAGGTACCGAATGGTTTCAGCATCGATCGGGAAGATGCCGCAGGTCGCGCCGTATTCGGGCGCCATGTTGGCAATGGTGGCGCGGTCGGCGAGTGGAAGATCGCTCAGGCCTGGTCCGAAAAACTCGACGAACTTACCAACCACGCCGCGCTTGCGCAGCATTTGCGTGACCGTGAGCACGAGATCGGTGGCCGTTGCGCCTTCTTTCAGCTTACCCGTGATGCGCACACCAATGACCTGCGGAAGAAGCATGCTGACCGGCTGCCCGAGCATGGCCGCCTCGGCCTCGATGCCGCCAACGCCCCATCCAAGAACGCCAACGCCGTTGACCATGGTCGTGTGCGAATCGGTGCCAACCACCGTATCGAGGTACGCGAGCGCACCGCTCGAGTCGCTTGAGCCCGCTGCTGGCGCGGTCATGACGACGCGCGCGAGGTATTCGAGATTCACCTGATGAACGATGCCCGTGTCAGGCGGCACGGCCTTGAAGTTGCGAAAGCCCTGCTGCCCCCATTTGAGGAAGCGATAGCGCTCTTGGTTTCGTTCGAATTCGAGCGCGGCGTTCTTGTCGAACGCTTTCTTGCTGCCGAATTCGTCGACTTGGACGGAGTGATCGATGACGAGCTCGACGGGCTGAAGCGGATTGATCTTCTTGGGATCGCCGCCCATGCGCTTCATTGCGTCGCGCATGGCAGCGAGGTCCACAACCGCAGGAACGCCCGTGAAATCCTGAAGGAGCACGCGGCTCGGCGTAAAGGCAATTTCCTGCGTTGGCTCGGCCTTCGCGTCCCAATTGGCAACGGCGACGATGTCGTCGTGATCGACGGAAACGCCGTTTTCGGTGCGGAGGAGATTCTCGAGAAGAATTTTTAGCGAAAAGGGCAGCTTCGCGGCTTCGGGGTGTTTTTTGTAGACCGCATCGAGTCGGTAGATGGCAAACGAGTCGGCACCGACCTTGATGGTCGCCTGGCTTCCGAAGGTGTTTTTCGACATGGTAGAGACCTCAGAGCGCGGGGTGTGGGACCCGCTGGAAGAGAAACGAGGGGCAAGAGAATACGGCGGCTCTTGCCGTACGGCAACCATCTGATCACGACGAGACCGCCAACAAAACGTCGTAGGGGCGGCCCCCCGTGGCCGCCCCACGATTAGAGAGCACCCACAAGGGGTGCCCCCACATCCAAACAACGCATATTTCGTAAGGGCGCCATTCATGGCGCCCTTACGCGCTACGCACCGCAGCGAGGTCTAGAACGAGACAGGAATGTCGACGAATATGATATTGAACGGCGCTTGATCCGGACTGGTTGCTGCAAGAAGCCCCTTCGACATGGGCTTGTCGAGACCGCGGATGTAAGCGACGCCAGGACGGGCAACGACCGTTTCGGAAAAACTGATTTTGGTGCGCAAACCAAGGGCGCCGGAGAACTGATCTTGCTTGGTGGTGTCCGCCTTAGTGGGCGCGGCATTCGACAGCCAGCGTTGGTAACGAAGTTCTGCACTGACCGTGAGGGCTTGGATGATCGCGTAACCAACATGTACGCCATAGGTTGAATTCCAACGTACATTATCGGCCTCGTAGGCGCTGCCACGCGTTCGCTTAAGGTAAGTAAGCGTTGCTTCTCCCTGCAACGTCAGACCGTGTTGAATGTATGCGAGACCCGCGCCCACCATGGGAGTCACGAAATTGACTCCGAAAAGCGCGTTATCGAGTCCTGACCGGGCGTAAATGGCGTTGGTCGTCGAGGCGTATTCAGGAGTCTTGGTACTTCCGCCGCCGCCGGAGCCCATCGGAATGTTCGTCCCCACAAAGAGAGGCAAACGTATTCCTTGGGCGAGCTGGGGCGTGTAAGTCAGCCCAACTACCGGATTGTAAAATGCACTTGTAGAATCGGTGCCCTTTGCCTTGTCGTAGGCATAGGAAGCCTTTACCAACACCGCGAGATCAGGAACAAACTTGTACGATGCCGTGAGAACCCCGGGAACGGTCAAGCCTTTGTCGTGGAAGGCAACCGCTGCATCGAGACGAATCGACGTACCCGCAACGGCACCGCGAAGACTCCACGGAAGGGAATACGGGGCAGGCTTTTTCTTTGGTGCCTCCTCTGGAGGTGGGGCTGGCGTCGCAACGTCGGCGGCTGGACCGCCAGTCGAGTCGGGTGCCATGTCGCCAGCGGGCTCCGTTGTAGCCGGTGCTGCAGCACCGGCTGGCTGTGGCTGTGCCGTGGGTGGAGGTGCAGTCTGCGCAGCCGCCTGCGCGGTGAACGCAAATACGATACCCAAAACACTCGGTGCGATGATTCTAATTTTCATAACATGATCCTTCCATGAAATTTGGAAACTGGACAACGCAATTCATGCACTTCGGAACCGAACGATGTCCCACTTCAATGAACCGGTTGAACCGGTTTCCGCCGCTCGATTTCGGGCAGCAAGTCCGTGTTCGCCTGCCCGAGAGTATCGGCTTGGCCCACGACGACGCCGTTTTCGTCGAGGAGCGTGATCCGCGCCGAATGACTGAATTCGCCGTCTGGGAGCTGCCGGAATTGGTAGCCGAGAACAGCCGCGAGTTCTCGCGCTGCATCGTCAGACGGCGCCGCCGCCATCTTCCAGCGCGAAAGATCAATTTTGTGCTTTTGCACCATTTCCATAAGCTTCGCAGGAGTATCCCGCTTGGGGTCAAAGCTAACAAACAGAATGCGCATGCGATCGCGCATTGTGGGGTCGACTTGTTCCTCGAGTGACTTGATGTCGCGAACCAAAAGCGGACACGCGGAACGACACGTTGCGTAAAACATGGTCACAATCGTGGGATGCCCACGAAACGTGTCAAACGGCACGATTTTACCATCCTGATCGGTGAGATTCATGTCGACCTGATAGACAGATTCACCTTTTGGAAGGGAAGACGACGGCGTTGGCGGCATGACTATTGTGGTTGGCGTAACCGTAGACGCTGACGCAAGGCTTTCGCCACTGGACGCCGTGGTCTCACGCCGGGAACACGAAGCACCCACGAACAGTGAGAATAACCCGAATACCAAACGCTCTGCAAACCTTTTGGCGGGCGGCATTTAGAGCACCTCGCTCCTTGTTGGAACACGGCTTGCTCCGTCGTTCGCGCCATTTGCTCCGTTTGCGCCTTTCACGACGGCATCTCGGGCGCACCGGAAACCGAGGTTCGCAGTCGTGTAATTCCCTTGGAGGGAGCCGCGAAACGCGAAACGCATGAAGGATGCATAATCAGCTTTGTCGCTGCCTCGAAGGGAGCTACCGCCACAGACAAACGCTTCGTCGGTGCGCCGCCCGTCGCTGGAAGATCGGATGTTGAAATCGAACACCCACTCCCAGATGAGACCATGCATATCGTAAAGGCCCCAAAAATTGGGTTTCTTCTGCGCCACTGCAGGCATGATCGTGGGTGTTGGTTTCGCGTACCATTCAAGCACCTCGGTGCGTCGCTTATCACGGTCTGCAATCGGCGATTTTTCATCGGCAGCAGCGGCGAGCTCCCACTCGTTTTCGGTAGGGAGTCGAAGCCCACGCTCGGCACAATATGCCTTCGCGGCAAACCAACTCACGCGCACAACCGGAGCCTTTTCCGGCGCGCGTAGGCCAGGCACTGTAGGCGATTCCCAATCTGCCAGATAATGATCGTCGGAAAACAGTTTCGAAACGACGTCGCGCTGCCACTTCGGGTGACGGATAACGAAGGCCAGGTAATCGCGATTCGTTACGGCTGTTTTGTCAAGGAAAAAACGCGCGACCATGACGGTTGCCTCTTCGGGTCGCGGCGGATCGAAAAGCTTTAGCGTAGCCGGCCCCACCGCAACCATGCCCGGAGGAGGCGGCTCGGGACGTGCGCCCGCCGCGCTTGCCGTCACCGCAGTGATGGCAAGCGCAAAACTGACCCCTTTTACCCGAGCGATGCTGCTCATCCGCAATTCCTAATTCATTTGGGCGCACCTGGCGGCGCCTTCGCAGCCGCACGCACGGCGGCAACTTCGGCCTTCGTTACCACTCCACCGGGATTTCCCCAGCTATTGAGAACGTAGGTAAGAATATTCGCAATGTCATCGTCGGGCAGATTGCTAAGCGGTGGCATACTGGAGTCGTACGGGGCACCATTGACCGTCAGCTTGCCCGATAGTCCACTAACAACATTATGGATTGCCTTCGTCTTGCCGTCGGGCGCGGAAAGAAAGTCACTTTTCGCGAGCGGCGGAAACACGGTGGGAATGCCCTGCCCTTCGTTCTGGTGGCAGGCCGAGCACGTTCCAGCGAACAGCTGCTTGCCAGCAGCAATCTGCAGCTCGCGCGTAAGCGTACCTTTCGCTTCGGCGTCCGCTGCGGCCTTGACCGCGCCCGTCGGCGCAGCCTTGTCGCTCAAATAAACAGAGTCGATTCCTCTGCCACCGTAGATGCTTTTGGCGATGCCCTCGTCTCCCTGGGGGTCGACCTTGAGAATGCCAAGGGCCCCCTTGTTGAACGCGCGGAAAATCGAGTGGTCAACGAGGACGTAGCTACCAGGCACCTCGACCTTGAACTCGACCATTACCGCGCCGCCCGCAGGGATCAGCGTGGTCTGCACTTGCTCATTCACTAATTTGCCACCCTCGACATAGACCTTGTCGAAGATCTCGCCGATGATGTGGAAGCTCGACACCATATTTGGGCCACCGTTGCCAACGAAGAGGCGAACGGTTTCACCCACCTTCGCTTTGAGCGGATCACGCACGAGCGATTCCTCGGAACCATTGAAGACGACGTAGGTAGGACGCTCTTCGATGGCCTTCTGCATGTCGAACTTTGCCAAGCCTTTTTCGCGATACTTGTCGACCGTGTAGAAGTCGTTCTGCATCACGTAGTACTCGTGGTCGACCTTAGGCAGACCCTCGGGCGGCTCGACGAGAATGAGGCCCGTCATGCCGTTCGCGATGTGCATGCCGACGGGCGCGGTCGCGCAGTGATAGACAAAAATGCCAGAAGCCAGTGCCTTGAAAGTAAATTGCGATGTGTGCCCAGGCGCCGTGGCCGTACTCGTCGCGCCGCCACCAGGACCTGTGACCGCGTGCATATCGATGTTGTGCGGCATTTTGTTGTCGGGGTGATTGCTAAGGTGAAATTCCACCGTATCACCCTGACGAATACGAATGAACTTGCCCGGAACACGCCCGCCGAATGTCCAAAACGGGTATTGTACGCCATCGGAAATCGGCAGCTCGACTTCTTTGACCTCGAGGTTGACGACTACCTTGGTTGGCGCCGTGCGCCCAGTGGGCGGCGGCACCTCGGGCGCGTGTGTAAGCTGCGCATCAACCGATCCACTCACTGGCACCTCGGCGGCCTTTGCCCCCGACGCGGTCGATGCTGGCGTTGACGTGGACGACGACCCTGTTCCTTTTCCACTTTGTTCGCCGCAGCCCAGGAGACAGAGCCCGACCGCGATCGTTCCAAATCGTGCGAATGACCCCATGGGAATCTCCTGCTTCTGCAAAAAGCGAAAAGTCATGGAAACCGCGGTCGCGAAAATCACACCTTTCTGCAAGCGAATGCCGCGCGAAGTGCGAATTTTGACTCGCCCTGAATTGTGACAATCATTTTACAAGGGTCGGTAGGCGGATGTGTTGACTCCGATCAAGTCATCAGAATCACACCAGAAACACGGCAGAACGCGACAGCGAAGCTTGCTTTGGCAAGCTGCTTCGAAACTTCGTTTTTCAGCAGCCTGCTACGTTTCCACACCATGCATTTTGGCGCGCTCACGTGCCTCGCGTGCTGCCGCGGCGACCACAAGGAATCGCGCGCCCGGCAAATGCAGCACAAAGCGCGCGCCGCCAAGGCGATTGCTCTTCGTGACCTCGATTTCGCCTCCGTGCTCTACTACGATTTTTTTCACAATCGCCAAGCCGAGTCCCGTGCCGTCAGCCTTCGTCGTGAAGTACGGGTCGAAAATCCGTCCGCGCATCGACTCGGCAATACCAGGGCCGTCGTCGTCAACCTCGATGCGCGCTCCTTCTTCTTCGCTCGTTGCGCTCACAATCACGTGCCCGAGCACATCGCTAGAAGCAGCGTCGCGGATGGCCACGTGCGTACGCTCATCGCGGATGGCCTGCACCGCATTGCGCACGAGATTCACGATAACGCGCCTTAGCATTTGCCGATCGATCGCCACGCGGATTGGCTCGCTTGGCACCTCCCAGCGGATCTCGACATTCGCGGCAGCTGCGATGGGCTCGGCATCTGCCGACCCTTCGCCAAGCGACGGATCTTCGAGGTGGCCAAGCTGATTCTCGCAATCGCGAAGAAAGTCCGAAAGGTTTGCCAGCGCGAGTTCGGCATTCGGCAAACGCGCAAAACTTGAAAAGTTTCCGACAAGCCTACGCAGCGTACCAACTTCCTCTTCGACGATCTCGAGCGTCGTATCGAGAAGCTGCCGATAGCGCACATCGTTGCCACTGTATTTTTGATGGCACTCTTCGACCGCGAGCTGGATCGGTGTGAGGGGATTTTTGATCTCGTGCGCGAGCTTCTGCGCCATCTCTTGCCAAGCACCCATGCGCTGGAGAAACTCGATACGCGCACGCGACTGCGCCATCTCCGCGAGCATGCGGTTGAACGTGCGCGCCAAGTCCGTAAGCTCGTCAGACCCGGTCACTGGCACGCGCACCGACAAGTCGCCTTGCGCCACGACATTGATCGCCTCGCCGAGCCGGTTGATGCGCCTGGTGACGCCGCGCGCGAGTGTGATACCGATAGCAACACCAAGAATCGATGTTACGCCGAGCAGCACAAAAAATGCGTCGAGGTACCCATCGTAAAGCTGCGAGCGCGACGCCTCGAGCTGGTGATAACGAGCCACGATGGATCCGCCTGACTCGAGCTCATCGAGCCGTTGTCGTGGCACCGCGAAGTTGGCAATGAGCACAAGCCCGTTGTCGTCGTCGGTGAGCGGGCGCGCGACGTCCAGGCTTCGTTCGGTTGCCGCGTCAACGGGCCGACCGCGATCACGATAAGCAATCGTCTTGGTTGCGAGATCGCTCGCGTAATCGGGATCGTCCTTTGCCAAGAGCGGTGCGCGCAGCACCGTGATCGACACAAGCTCCGGATAGCGAGCAAACGTTGCGGCAAGCTCGGTTTGAAGCGTAGCGCTGTTCTCTTTCGTGGCGGCATCACGAAGAGCGGGGGCGGACGCAATGGCCTCGGTTTGGTGGCGAAGATCGTCTTTGATTGCCTTGACGAGATCTTTGTAAACATGGACGCCCCGGTCGAGTTGCTCGCCGATTTCGGGGTTGAACCAGATGGCCGACGCCTGGCGGAACATCGAGGTTGCGAGGTACAGAGCCGCCGCGAGCGGCACCATGGTCGACAGAAAGATGACCAGGGCAAGACGCTGCTCGGTCTTTCCCGTGAAGAATCGGCCAAGCGTACTTTTTACAATCGCCCCTAAAAACGATCGAACGACTCGCCGCTTCGGTCCGGAATCCACGGACACGTTCTAAAGCCCCCAATAGAGAAGTTCGAACGATCGCAGCCGCCCGCCAACCGACATCATGACTTCGAGCTTGTCGCCTTCGGCTCTGCGAATCATGGGTGCAGGGACTGCGTCGCATGGCCAGAATGCGCTTTTCTCGAAGCCGCTGCGGGTCAACCAATAGGCGTGCAGGCCGTACGGCGTTGGCCCCGAGACAACAAGCATGCGCCCTCCGCCAACGAGCATGAACGACAAGTGCTTGAAGCCAAGCTCGTCGAAGCGCTCTTGGCTCGGGAAGTCTTTGCCAACGTCCTTGAGTTCAGGGAGGTTCGCCCGCAAATATTTGCAAAATACATCAAATCGAACGTTCGTTAGCTTTGGTAACTTGCGATCTTCGGGCGCGATGACAGGCAGTGCCAAAGGGGCAGCTCGGGGAACCTCCACGTGGGTCCGATAGCGATCGGCAAGAGTCGCGCGAGCGTCATCGGCAAGAGCCTTGAGCCACCAGTGGAAGATTGGAAGCTCGAGATCCCCGGCAGGGGTCGACAGCAGGGCGAGGCTTTCCCAAAGTGGGCGCCTTACAGCCCAGCGCCCGCCATGCCCATGCACAATGCACGCACCAACGTACGCGGCGCCGTGCACGACGAAGTTGAAAAGCGCGCTGTCGGCAGTGCCCACCTGGCCTTCGGCGAGGAGCCGATCGCGCGCCTCTTTCGTGAGCTGCATGCTGAGCCGATGAATGCTTGCGTCGGTGGTGTCGAGCGTGAGATCTTCGGCGCGAAGGCCGAGCGCCAGAGGAGCCATGGCAACGAAAACTCGTGCCGCGTCGTCGAGATGCGCCTCGAGGTGCGGGTTGCGTGCAGGGTTCGCGTTGGTGCTGCGTGCGCGGCCAAGATCGGCCCGCGCGTCGTCAGGGTAGAGCGGCCAAAAGACCTCACGAAAGAGCGACTCAGCGGTGACGGCAGCGTTGGAAGCGGACATAGCTCTCGATAAGGATTACGGTGACATCGTGCTCACACCCGACATTCGCTTCGAGGGGTGGACGACCGAGACTTGGACGCGCTTCGTAACGCTACATCATTCGCATCAATCTGGGCCATTGCCCAATCGTGAACATTCGCGACCGCACGGTGGGGTCATCGCCATTCACGAGCGCGGCCGCCTCAAAAAGCTTTTTCACACGAGCATCGGGCGGCTCGATCCGCGTGCTACGTGGCCCACGGATCTGCCCGGGCTTGCACGATCTCACCGTGCGCGCTGGGCGCTGTCAGCCGAGGCCGGCGCACTTGAAGAGTTGAGTGAGCGCTTCGGCGCGCGCCTAAAGCAATCGCACAACCTTACCGCGCAGGCGCTCCTCATTGTCACCATTGTGTGCGAGCTCATGGAAGAAGAAAAAATTGAATGCTGGCCAAGGTACCTTCACGACCTTCGCGGCGTAACCCCTCCCACCGAGCCAATGGTTCGCCACGCGCTCGATGCCATTTGCCCGAATGGATTCGCCATGGTGCTCGGGCTCTTTCACCACGGCGAGATCTGGACTGCGGCGGTCGCGCGTCGGCGTGGTGAGGGCTTCGATATGCTTGCTGGCCCCGAAGAACTTCGCCCGCGCGTGGGTGGTTTGTCGGGCGACTGGCAGCGGGACTCTCGCTATCTCGGTCGCGCGGTAGAAGAGCACTATGCGCCACTCGCACTTGGCTGCTTCTCCGAGGTCGATCGCTTCCGCGAGCTCTCGGCGAAGGCGCGGCCTAGTGCTTGGGTCCGCGCCGCAATCGCGCGCGATGTCGTGATCTCGCCCATGCCAAGGATCACGCGCTTTGCCATGGGCGTGGACGGCGCACGTTTCGCGTTCGACATTTTCCGGTCCGTCGCTCGCCAAAGCGAGTGGTTGGAGCGTCTCGATCCGGCTGGTGTACTTGGCGCGCTTCGCGCGCTGCTTCGACGCTAACGAATCGTTGCTAACGAAGTTGTATGTACCATCCCGCTTTCGATAAAGCGAGAGACAGGATGGAATTGCGATCGATGCGGCAACGGCCAAAGTACCTGTACATCGTGCTGGCGAGCTCGATTTTTTTCTTGCTCGCCACGTTGGGCGCGTGTTGGGTTGCAAAAACCGCAGCCACGCCGCCGGCACCCGCGCCACTCGCGCATGGCATCGAGAGCAGCATTCACGTTGCGCTCGGCATCCCGAAAGACGCGGACGATTCCGACGACTGGCTCATGGACAAAGAGGTTTTCGTTGTATCTTACAATCCGCAGCTCAACACACCAAACTGGGTCGCGTGGAACCTGAGCGATCGTTACCTTGGCTCCTCACCGCGCACGTCCGCCTTCCACTCGGACATGGCGCTGCCAACGTCGTTTTACGTTGTAAAAGACGAGGACTACGCGGGCAGCGGCTACGATCGCGGGCACTTATGCCCCTCGGCCGATCGCAGCCTCGACAGCGCGATGAACAAGGCCACCTTCGTGCTGACCAACGCCCAGCCGCAGAATCATGGGCTCAATGCCGGGCCTTGGGAAAAACTCGAGACTCGCGAACGAGAGCTCGCTAAGGTCGGCAAGGAGCTCTACGTCGTGGCCGGCGGCATTTTCGACGCGGAGCCCGAACGGATTGGCAAAGACAGCAATCGTGCACACCAGATTGCCGTTCCGCGTGCAAACTACAAAATTATCGTTGTCCTCGAACGTGGACAAGACGCGCGCTCGGTCGAGCCGAACACACCGGTCATCGCGGCCATCATGCCGAATAGCCGCGACGCGAGCCTGCACGACTGGCCCTTTTACCAGGTAAGTGTTCGCGCGATTGAAGAGGCGACGGGTTATGATTTCTTATCGCGTGTTCCGAAGAGTATTCAGAATATCATCGAAAACCGATCGCCATAGCAGCAACCATCCACTCGACGAGTTTGTCGATTCCAGCGGCAACGGGCGCGATGGATGGGCCCAGCATGTACGCCGGGGTGGAAACGAGCTTCAACCTTTCGTCGACGACAATTTCGTCGACCGGGCAGTCGACATGAACGCTGCCCATCGCCTCCAGAGCCGCCGCCGTCTCGCGATCATTGCCAATCGTGAGGCGCGGGTGATGGCTGCCAAGCACTTTCGCGGCGATCACGGGAGCGATGCACATGAAACCCATTGGCTTATTTGCGGCTTGCATCTCGCGAATCAGCCGCGCCACGTGCGGCTCGACTTTCATCGCTTTGCCGTCGGTGGCGAAGGTGCACAGGTTCATGGCAGCCCCAAAACCACCCGTGAAAATGAGGGCATCGAGCTCCGTCGCATGAACGCCCGCAATCGCACGAATCTGCCCTCGAGCAATACGAGCCGCCTCAACGAGCACCCGGCGCTGCTCGACTTCGACCGGCTTGTTCGTGATGTGATCGATCACTTTCGCCTGCGCAACATCAGGGGCCATGGCGACCGCTGTGGCCCCGGCCCTATCGAGGGATAATAGCGTCAGGGTTGCCTCGTGAATTTCCGCGCCATCCAGATAGCCGCAACCGGCCAATATCACTCCGACTTTCTTCTTTTCGGCAGACATCGCTTCCCTCCTCCAGTCAAAAATTCGATTCGGCTCCTATTGAGGCTCCACAATGCGGATATGCAACTCCCGTAGCTGCTCGGCGTCGAGCCTGCTCGGCGCGTCGGTCATCGGATCGGTTCCACGCTGCGTTTTGGGGAACGGAATGACATCGCGAAGGCTCTGCGCGCCCGACAAGAGCATCGACAAGCGGTCCATACCAAGCGCAATGCCGCCGTGCGGTGGCGCGCCGAAACGCAAAGCGTCGAGCAAGAAGCCGAATTTCTCGCGCGCCTGTTCGTCGGAGATGCCTAGCGCGCGAAAAACTTTCGCTTGAATATTTGGATCGTGCAGGCGAATCGAGCCTCCGCCAATCTCGAAACCATTGAGCACCAGATCGTAGCGGTAGCAAAGGACCTTGCCCGGATCTTTTTCGAGCCAATCGATGCATTCATCGTGCGGGCGCGTGAACGCATGGTGGGCGGCTACCCATGCTTTCGCCTCGTCGTCGTATTCGAACAAGGGAGGGTTGGTAACCCAAAGAAACTCGAAGTTGCCTCCATGGCCGCTTTCGGGAATGAGGCCCAGCTTCTTTGCAAGGTGAACGCGAAGATTCGCCATGACGGTTTGGACGGTTGATTCTTTTCCAAATTGAAAGAAAACCAAATCTCCCGTTTTCGCGCCGACGGCATGGTTTATTTCTTCGCGCGCTTCCGGAGCCACGGTTTTTCCGAGCGGAGACTGCGCCCATTGACCTGCCTCGTCGATTTTTGCGCGCGCAAGGCCTTTGGAGCCCATGCCTTTGACGAAATCTTCGAGCTTGTCGAGCTCGGCACGCGATAGCTTGCTCGCGAACTGGGCTGGAACGCGCATGGCTTTGATGATTTCCGCGGGCAGATCGGCGCGGTATTCGCCGCTCTTGAATTTGTCGGCAATCGGCGAAAAAAGTGCAACGTTCGCACCGCCATGCTTCACGACAATTTTGGTAATGTCGGTGTGCAGCATTTCGAAGCGCATATCGGGCTTGTCGTTGCCATATTTTGCCATCGATTCTTCGAAAGGCATCTGCAAAAAACGCCCACTTGGATATTTTTGCTTCAAATCAATGCCAAGAACCTCTTTCCAAATCTTGAAAATAAGCCCCTCCATCACCTTGAACACATCGTCTTGGTTGATGAAGGACATCTCCACGTCAATCTGCGTAAACTCCGGTTGGCGATCGAGGCGCAAAGCCTCGTCGCGGAAGCATTTGACGATTTGAAAATATCGGTCGAAACCCGCCACCATATAAAGCTGCTTGAAAAGCTGCGGGCTTTCGGCAAGCGCGTAGAACTTGCCGGCGCTCATGCGACTTGGCACAAGGAAGTTTCGCGCGCCTCCTGGTGTGTATTTCACCATGAACGGTGTTTCGAGTTCGAGAAAGCCTTGCGCATCGAAGTAGCTTCGAACGGCTTGGTTGATCTTGTGGCGAATACGCAGCGTTTTTTGCAGCGGTGCGCGCCGCAAATCGAGGTAACGGTATTGAAGGCGCTTTTCTTCGCCGGTATCCACGGCGTCGGTGATTTCAAAAGGTGGGGTGTCGCTTTTGTTGAAAATGACGAGCTCAATCGCGTGAACCTCGATCTCGCCCGTATCGAGTCGCGGATTTTTGTTGGCACCTCGGCTTACAACCTTGCCGCGCACACCAATCACCCATTCGCTGCGAAGGGCCCTGGCGCGCTCGTACGATTCCTTTGGCTGCGCGGCATGACCGGACAGATTGGGGTCGAAAACGATTTGCGTGATGCCATCGCGGTCGCGAAGGTCAACGAAAACGCATCCGCCGTGGTCACGGTAACTTGCAACCCAACCAAAGAGAACAGTTTCCTTGCCTTCGTCTGCGGCACGAAGATCGTTACAACGGTGAGTGCGTTTGAGCTCGTCGATGAAGCGGGCCATGAGGGTTTCGGGATATAGCAGCGCCAATGGGGAATAGAACTCGTTTTGACAAACTTCTCCTCGCTGGCTCGGCGCTCGCGGCGGCGGCGTACGCAGCGCACGGCGCCAGGTCTGTCGCGCCCGCTTCCCACGACGAGGCAGTGATCCGTGTGGTCGGGCTCGGCTACACTGGGCCTTTTCGCGCACTTGACACGTTTGTCTCTTCGATCGCCATGCTGCTGCCAGTGGGCACGCGCGCACTGCGGGCAGGACTTGCAAGCGCTGTCGTCACCGGGCTCGCCACAGCTGCAAGCTGCGAGGTAGCGCGCGCTGCCGTTGCCAAGGTGACCCAAGGCTCGAGCAAGCTCGGGTCAAGCGTTGCGGCGGCCATGGTGCTTGCAACAACGCTTGGCTCAACCTGGCAAACCGAGGGCAGCGCACCAGGAGGATCGGTCGTTGGGGCGCTTCTGGTTTTGCTGGCCCTCGCCACGAACATGTCAATGCGCCATGCACACGTCTCACCGGCCAAGGACGATCCGCGTGACCATGTGCATCATACACAATTCATGGCCCTACTTTTGGGCCTTTCCGCAAGCTACGAACCACTCGTCTTCGCTTCCGTGGCTGCTGCGTGCGCACCGTGGATCGCGCGGTTCGACAGGCGCGCAATCGTTCGCGTGCTCGTAACTTTCGCGCTCGGCCTTGCGCCGCTCGGGTTTGGTTTCGCGCTGTCGCGTCGCGATCCAGAAATGAGCCTTCTTCCCTCGGCCTTTGGCGGCGCACTACCCGAGCACGGGACTTCGTCTGGGCCGTCTGCACGCGAGGCGTTCGCATCGCTGGTGAGCTCGGAGGCCAGCACGGTGCTCGTCATTGCAGCCGCGATTGGCGTGGTCATCGCAGCATCGAGCCCTCTGGCGCGGCGTAGTCTCATATCCCTCGTTAGCGTCATTGTCGTTGGGCTGCTTTGCGTGCTCGTGGCCCCGTCGTCCGCACACACGCTTGCCCCGGTTCTCGCTGCGCTCGTTGCCGTCAATGTCTTGGCGGCCATCGCTTTGGCAAGTGGCGTTATGTACATCGCACGCGCCCGCATTCCGTTTGCACGGACGAGCGGCGCCCTAGCAGTGCTGCTCGTCCTCGTTTTGCCTGCTCGCGCCGCTGACGAATCCGCGGCTCGTCGTAAGGCTCGAATGCCGCGCGCCGAGGCGACGTGGAACGAGCTCGTGTGGGGACCTCTTGCGCCAAGCTCGGTTTTGCTCGTCTCAGATTCTTGCACGTTGCGCCGTCTCACAGCGTCGCGCGCCACTGGCGAGCTTCGCCCGGACTTGTTGGTCGTACCAACGACCAACGTGCGCTCGCGTCGCGCTTCACATGCGCTTGCAGCCGAACCAAAGCTAACCCCGCTCTACCGCAATCTGGCGCTCGGCCTGTTTCCCGACGAGAGATCGCTCTCCGAAATCGCGTCGTCTCGCCCGCTGCTTCTAACGTTCGACCCGCGTTGGGATCGCGCGCTCGCACGACATCTGGTGCCGGTGGGTTTGATCTCGCGTTTCGAGATCGAGCCGCGCGCTGCGATCGATCGAAGCCGTGCACTCGACAAACTTCGCCCGAGTCGCGAGCGCCTTGTGCACCTGACAGAGCACAATGCGGATCTCACCGCGGCTACGGCTTCGCTTCTTCGCGTGCGCGCCATTGCTGTCGCGGCGTGCGCAGAGCGCGAGGTTCTGTCGCTCGCGCTCGAGGATCTTCGACCATTTTCGCCCAACGACGCGGTAGCCAACACGCTCGTGCGGCGGATGGTGACGAGCAAAGGTCCCATCGAGGTGCGCGATCTTGCCCGGTAAACCCAGCGTAGATTGACGAAGGTTGACGAAGTTGCTCTGCGATCTTACGGTAACTTGGGTAAAGGTTCATGATGCACTCCGCCGCTGCTGAAAAGTCTACGAATGAGTTCGCAACCATGACGCAGGATCCCGTGCGTGGATCTTTCGTTCAGCGCAGCTTCACGGCCATTCTCGACGTCGCGAAGCGCATGCAACCCAGCGAGCTGCGCGACGCAGCCGCGAGTTCAACGAACCTCGAAGCCTTGGTCTCGGGGTTGCTCAAACCGGCGTCAATCGGGCTTCTGCAAGCCATTGATCCGCTCGCTCCTGCAAAGCTTCGCGGGCTTCGTGCGCGCGACGAGCTTTTCGGGGCCGAGGGCGGCACGCTGAGCGCTGCCGAGGTCGCCGAGCTGCTCGGCATCACGCGCCAGGCAGTCAACAAGCGCCGCGAAGCCCGCAAGCTAATCGGCGTTGAAATCGGACGCCGCGGCTTCCGCTACCCTGCGTGGCAATTTGCGGCGGGCGCAACGCTTGCCGGTCTCGAAGACGTGCTCACAGCCCTTCGCAACGCGCCCGCGCTAGCGCAAATGCGCTTCTTTTTATCGGGCTCGCACCACCTTGGGGGCAAGCGCCCAATCGATCTGCTTCGGAAAAAGAGCACAGCTTCCGTTCTTTCCGCCGCGAAAGCGTTTGGCGAGCACGGCACCGCGTGACAAACCATCCCAATCCACCCGCCGATTTCGCACGCCGCAAGCTTCCGCTCGTGCGCTTGCGCGGAACGTTCTACCGCATCCACCGTGCTCACCGCGCCGCGCTCTACTTCGGCAAAGCAGGCACTTACCGCTTCGATGCACCAAGCAAAGAATTCGGCGTCCTCTACGCAGGTCGCGATATGTATTGTGCATTCATTGAAACCTTTGGGCACGCAACCGGTGTGCGGTTCGTCGATGCCACCGAGCTCGCGGCACGCGCGCTCGCTGAAATCCGCGTGCGCCGCCCTCTTCGCTTCGTTGATTTACGCGCTTCGGGGTTAGCCCGAGTAGGTGCTGACGCGGAGTTGACTTCCGGCACCGATTACGCACTCGCGCATCGCTGGTCGCTCGCTTTTTATCGCCACCCGCAAAAACCAGACGGCATTGCGTACCGCGCGCGCCACGATCCATCGCGGGTGAGCGTGGCCATTTTCGATCGCGCCAAATCACTTTTGCGCGTAAAATCACGCACCCGGCTCGACGCTAACGCCGATAAGCTCGCTGACTTGCTCGATACCTACGATTTCGGCTTGGTATGAATCGCTGCCGCTAGGCACGTTTCAAGAATTTGACAAGCACCTTCTTCTCACCCCACCCAGGGAAAAACGCGACGACCGCTGGCTCGCTCGCATGAACGACATTCAGCACTTCGCCGCGCCCGAACTTCGGGTGCAGCACGTTCGTGCCGCGAGCAGGCGACTCGACGTCATCGTATGGCTGGGAAGCTTCGGCATCGATCTCGATGTAGCGGTCGCCCGGATCATGCGCATCGTGCACAGCAGGCGCCGCCGCCTTTGGCGCACGGGTCCAATCGCGAACAAAATCATGATTGATACTGCGATCGATCCATCGTCCTCCTTCGCGCAGCCCACGCGCGGCCGGCGTTTCGTGTTGCTCGATGCAGTGGGCCGGAAAATCACCAAGAAAGCGGCTTGGCACTTCGAGACGCGTCGTGCCGAAGATTTGCCGCGCTTTCGCGTGGGTTACAACGAGATGCTCGCGAGCACGCGTCACGGCAACGTAAGCAAGGCGCCTTTCTTCATCCATTTCCTCGTGGCCTAGCGGCTCCTGACGGCGGTAAGGGAAAATGCTTTCTTCCATTCCTGTTAACAGGACAAGCCTATATTCAAGGCCTTTGGCGCTGTGCACGGTCATGAGCGTTACCTTGGAGGCTTCGCTCATGGAATCGGTGTCGCTTTGCAGCGTGACGCGCTCGAGAAATCCTTCCAGAGTTGGCTCTTCGCCGCGCGCTTCGGCCTCGACTGCGTAGTCGTGCATCGAGCCTTCGAGCTCGGCGAGGTTTTCGAGCCTTGCGTCGGCTTCGGCGGTGTTCTCGTCTTTGAGCGCAGATCGATAGCCGCTTTTCTCAAGCACCATGCGAAGCACTTCCGCGGGCGCCAGGCCCGTGCTCTCTGCGATAAGGCCGTTGATTAGCTCGCGGAATTGTCCGAGGCGCTTCCTCGGCGCCGTGCCGACAGAAAGACCCTCGAGATGCTCGAGATTTGCGAGAGCCTCGAAGATTGATGCATGACGCATCGATGCAACCGCTGCGATGCGCTCGACGGTCGTAGCTCCAATGCCGCGCGCCGGCGTGTTGATGATGCGCATCATGTCGACATCGCTTTTCGGATTCACGAGCACTCGCAAATAAGCAATTATATCTTTGACTTCCGCGCGCTCGTAGAACTTCGCACCGCCAATGATTTGATAAGGAATGTTGACCGAGCGCAGCGCCTCTTCGAGAACACGCGACTGGGCGTGCACGCGATAGAAAACGGCAATCTCGCGCCGGGCAATACCGGCGTCGGCTGCATCGCGGATGGCGCGCACCACGCACGCCGCTTCGTCGCGCTCGTCGGCCGCTGCAATGACGCGAATGGGCGAGCCGTCGACGTTGCTCGTCCAGAGCTCTTTCGGCTCGCGCGTCCGCGATGGCGCGATCACCGCGAGCGCCGAGGCGACGATGCGTTTCGTCGAGCGGTAGTTCTGTTCGAGCTTGATGACTTTCGCATCCGGGTAGTCGCGTCGAAAGCCGCGAATGTTGCGCACGTCGGCGCCACGCCACCGGTAAATACTTTGGTCGTCGTCGCCTACCACGCACAAGTTTCGCGTGGTGCTCGTGAGCCGTTTCAAAAGCCGATATTGAATTGCGTTGGTGTCTTGAAATTCGTCGACGAGAACAAAATCGAATTTGCTTTCAAGCGCTTCTTTCGCGCGCAATGCGTCGGTAGAATCGCCACCATCGGCGCTGGCCTCGAGAATGCGCACCACGCCCACGATGAGATCTTCGAAATCGAACGCGTTGGCTGCTTGCAGCGCAAGCTCGTAGCGCGCATAGGCGTCTTTGAACGGCTTGTCCCTCTCTTTATCGAGGCTTGGATCGTGCGGCCCACGTCCCTCTTGCTTCAATTTGTGGATGCGAGCGAGCACTTGCTTGGGCGGATAACTCCGGTCGTCCAACCCGAGATCACGCAAGGCGCGCGTGATGACAGCTTTTTGATCGCTCGAATCGTAAATGACAAAGTTTTTGCTTCGACTCGTCGCTTCTGGATACAGCCGGAGAAATTTCGCGCATGTTGCGTGGAAAGTGCCAACCCACAAATCGCGCGCCACACTGCCGAGCATTTCCTCGAGACGCGCGCGCATTTCGCCGGCGGCCTTGTTCGTGAAGGTGACCGCGAGGATCCGCCAAGGCATCACACCTTCGTTCGCAACGAGGTTTGCGATTCGATACGTAATGACGCGCGTTTTCCCACTGCCAGCGCCTGCGAACACAAGCAACGGACCATGAACGTAGGCAACTGCCTCGGCTTGCGGTGGATTGAGCTCGGACTGCGCCATTGACACGTCGTTTAGCCCTCCCATCCCGCGATCGCCAGCCTCGCCCTCGCCAGCTTTGGTCTCGCAAGCTGACCGCGCGTGACCACGCCACATGCCAAGAAACTTCGGCTATAGTCGGCGACGTGCCCGGAACTAACGAACAGAACCACGACGAATCCGATCCAATCAGCTCGGCAAGCGCCGGCGAGCGTGACGAGCGCGACGAATACGACGAATGCGATGACGAAGCCGAAACCGAATCGGCGAAGGTGCCCGACGAACTTGTCGAGGCCAGAGCCGAAGCCGCCCGCATGAAAGATCAGTGGATGCGCTCGGCCGCCGACTTCGACAATTTCCGCAAACGCGCGCGACGCGAAATCGATGACGCGCGAAAAGGCGGCCGCGAAGATCTTCTCAAAGACGTCTTGCCCGTTTTCGACAACCTCGAACGAGCCATTCAGAGCGCGCAGCACGCAACCGACGTGCAAGCCGTTACCGACGGCCTCAACTTGATCGTCCGCCAGCTCACCGACACACTTGGGCGAATCGGAATCACAAGGGTACAATCGGTTGGCCAACCTTTCGATCCTGCTGTGCACGATGCCATTCAGCTGATCGAATCGGGCGATCACCCCGAAGGAACCGTGGTCGCCGAAGTTCGATCCGGCTACCTTCAGGGCGACAAGCTCGTTCGTGCAGCCATGGTGGTCGTTTCCAAAGCGCCATCGAAAAGCAGCGAAGTCAGCGATGATCGCGACGACGTGGATTCGGAATCATCCGATTCGGCACACTGAGCAACATGCCTGATTTCGTTACGGATTTCGTTACTGATCGCGATCGCGCAGCGCGTCTCATTTTTGACTGGAACGAAGTCAATCGCAAAAAGCAAATTTTGCCAGGCAATGCTTCCTTCGCCGATGAAACACTTCGCGATGGCCTGCAAAATCCGTCGGTCGTCGATCCAGACATCGACTCGAAAATCGAACTATTGCACTTGATGAACGACGTCGGCATTCACCTTGCCAACGTTGGCTTGCCTGGGTCGAGCACGCGCGCGTTCGATCATGCACTACGGCTTTGCAAAGAAGTCGCTGACTGCAAACTCACCATCCGCCTTTCGTGCGCGGGTCGCACGGTCGTGCCGGACATCACCCCAATGATCGAGCTGTCGCAGCGAACCGGAGTCGAAGTCGAAGTCTACGCGTTCATCGGCTCGAGCCCAATACGCCAATACGCCGAAAACTGGGATATTGACTTGATCGCCAAGCGCAGCACCGACGCCATCGACATTGCCGTGAAAGCAGGTCTTCCAGTCGTCTACGTTACGGAAGACACCACACGATCGCGCCCCGAAGCGCTCACCACGCTCTTTCGCACGGCGCTCGACCACGGCGCAGCACGCATCTGCCTTTCCGACACTGTCGGGCATGCCACACCCGACGGCGTGCGCAACTTGATCCAGTTCACGAAAAACGTCATCGAGGGCATGGGGCGCACCGACGTCGGCATCGACTGGCACGGCCACAACGACCGCGGGCTTGCCCTGGAGAACGCCATCCGGGCATTTGAATGCGGCGCCGATCGGGTCCACGCAACAGGCCTTGGCATCGGAGAGCGCGTCGGCAATGTACCGATGGAGCTTCTGCTGCTGAACCTCAAGCTCTTAGGGCAACTCGAGCATCAACCGCTCACCAGGCTTCGTGAATATTGCCTATGCATCGCAAAAGCACTCCATTGGGATATCCCAATCAACTATCCGCTCGTCGGTCGAGATGCCTTTCGCACCGCCACCGGTGTGCACGCCGCGGCGATCATCAAATCGATTCATAAGCACGATAGCTGGCTTGTTGACCGCGTTTACAGTGGAGTGCCCGCATCGATGATCGGCCGCATGCAGGAGATTTGCATTGGATTCATGAGTGGCGCGTCCAACGTAAACTATTGGCTTGCGCAGCGAAGCATTCCAAAAAACGATAGCCTCGTTGCCGAGATCCTCAAAGTTGCCAAAGCACAGAATCGCATCATGACCGACGAAGAAATCATGGCTGTCGTTACACGCATGGCAAGCGTGCATGGCTGACCGCTCGGCTCGAGACCCCGCGGACAGAGAAAGCGCGACGAGTTGCGTGCAGCATCATGTCGTATTGACGGGCACGTCATTCGGATCGAATTCATTACGCGCGCACACGCGCCCGGTAGACCGGTGGAGGAGACAATGAAGGTCGACGACGTGATGACACGTGAGGTGAAGCCTTGCCATCCGGACGAGAGTCTTGCGCGAGCGGCTCAACTCATGTGGGACAACGATTGCGGCTGCGTCCCTGTTGTCGACGATGAAGAACGCGTGATTGGCATCGTCACCGATCGTGACGTGTGCATGGCTGCACTGCTGAACGGCCGTCCGCTACACGAGCTGCTCGTCGCTCAAGCCATGGCGCACAAGCCCGTGCGCGTCAGCCCCGACGACAACATCAGCGAAGCAGAAGAACTCATGCGACATGCACGCGTCAGGCGCCTGCCGGTCGTCGACACCAAAGGCCAGCTCGTCGGCATTCTCTCGCTTGGCGATCTGGCCATTGCCGCAAAGAAAGAACGCTGGCTTCTCGCGGGTTCGCGCTTGCGCGAACTTGCCGAGACCCTTGCGCAGATTTCAAAGCCTTGGGGTACCCCGCAAGAGGCCTCGCGCAACGGCCATCACGATGAATTCCGCATGAGGTAACGGCGCCAACTTGCAGCATACTTGGCGCTGCATGGCTCCCCAAAGCGCCAATCGACATGATGCGAGTCTCGTTGCATGCGTGCTTGCCATCGGCGGGCTCGATCCAGGTGGAGGAGCGGGCATCCTCGCCGATGCCCGTGCCATCGCCCGCGCCGGCGGCTTTGCGTGCGCCGCGTGCTCGCTTCTGACCGTGCAATCGACCTCCGGTATGCAAAGCGCAAAGGCTGTATCGGAGGCAGAACTCATCGCCGCGTGCACAGAAGTACTGAAGCACCAAAGCGTGCGAGCCATCAAGATCGGGGCGCTTGGAAGCCACGAAAACGCGCATGCGGTGGGTAACTTTATCGCGGCCTATCCAACAATCCCCGTCGTTGTCGACACCGTCATGATGCCAACGCGCGGGCGCGGTCGTTTGCTCGACGAGCGCGGCGTCTCCGTGATGCGCGAGACGCTCATGCCACGCGCAACGCTCATAACCGTAAACGTGCCAGAGGCCGAGGTGCTGAGTGGGCGGCGCGTCACGTGCCTCGACGAGGGACACGAGGCGGCGAAGGTGCTGCTCGCGCGCGGAGCGCGAGCTGTACTCCTCAAAGGAGGACATCTCCCCGGCGACCAAGCGGTCGACATCTTCGTCACCCAAAGCCATGCGATCGAGCTATCGGCACCAAGGCTTGCCGTGCCCGCGACCCACGGCGGAGGCTGCGTGCTCGCGTCACTCATCGCCGGTTATCTCGCCGTGCATGCCACCACAGACACCGAACCGAGTGCAGTCGAACGCGCCGTGCAGTGGGCAAAAAAAGTGCATCATACAGCAATCGCCGAAGCTTCGAGCGTTGGCGGCGATCTCCGCGTGCTACTTGCCTAGAACGGTGGGCAGACACGGGGGTCTGCCCCTACAACCAACAAAACGCATATCCGTAGGGGCGTATGGCCTACGCCCCTACACGCAAACGCATATTCGTAGGGGCGGCCCACCGTGGCCGCCCCATGGAGACACGCCCTAATCCGCCCAGTTTTCTTTGAGCTCCCTCATCGACTGCTGCATGCCGCGCAGCGATCGCGGTGCGTCATCGGTCAACGACTCGACGGGGCCAGCACCCTCACGCACGACGACCGGGGGTTGCACGGTGAGATCGACCACTGTGGTTGGAACGACTCCGCCTACCCCTGCGTCGATGACGAGACCAAGGCCATGGAAGTCGGCGTCGATTTCGGATGGATCGACGTGCGGTTCGGCGCCTGATCGCTGCGCCGTCGTCGAGATTACGGGGCGACCGAGCTCGCGCGCGACAGCGCGAATGACTTCGTGGTTGGGGATGCGAATGCCAACAGCCTTGCGCTTGGTTTGAACGAGCCGCGGCACTTCGCGTGTTGCCTGAAGGATGAAGCAGTAGGGACCTGGCAGAAAGCGGCGCAAGACGCGGTAAGTTTGGTTGTCGACAATGGCATACTTGGCGATTTCCGACAGGTCGGGACAAATGAAGGCGAGCTGCTGCGAACGGTTCATGCCCTTGATCTGGTAAAGGCGATCGAGTGCTTTCTTGTTCGCGATGTCACAACCAAGGCCGTACATCGTGTCGGTTGGGTAACCAATGACCTCGCCGGCCAAAAGCGCTTCAACGGCGCGGCGTATCTTGCGAGGCTCAGGGTGCTGGGCATTGATGGGCAGAAGCATGAGACAACGTCAGGGCAAATAGGGATCTTGCAACTTACCAGGCTTTAGTGTTCGTGTTGGTGTTCGTTTGGATCGGCCGACATGACACTGACGGACTTGCTCGCATTTGTGCCTGGCTGGTTCTTGTACACCGCGGTCATTGCGTTTGGGCTCATCTGGGGCAGTTTCCTCAACGTAGTCATCTACCGCGTCCCGCGCAGCATGAGCATCGTGCGCCCGGCATCGCATTGCCCGAGTTGCGGCAAGCCCATCTCTGGTTACGACAACATCCCCGTTCTGTCTTACGTCGTGCTCCGCGGCAGAGCGCGCTGTTGCGGCGCGAAAATCAGCCCGCGCTATCCGCTGATCGAGCTCATTGGCGGCGCGCTCTCGTGCGCGATCTGGACCGTGATCATTCTGCGCTTGCCTGAATCTGTATCGGTAGCGCGAGCCATGGCAATTTACGGCGCCAACTTCGCGCTTTGCCTTGGGCTCGTGGCCGCGGCATTCATAGATGCAGAATACATGTTTTTACCCGATTCGATCACGATCTCGGGAATCGTCCTTGGTATCGCCACATCCCATCTGCGCGACATGCCCACGAGCGCGTCGATCACAGGCACAATCGTCGGTTTCCTCGCCGTGTGGCTTCCATTCATTTTCCTCTACAAAAAGCTCTTGGGGCGCACAGGCATGGGGCTTGGCGACGCCAAACTTATCGCTCTTGCGGGCGCGTGGTTCGACTGGCAAGGCGCACTTTTCGTGATTTTTGCTGGCGCAATGCAAGCCGCTGCCTACGCACTCATGCTCCACGTCTTCGGCGTTGAAACCAAGCTTCCTCCTGCCGTGCTCGAAGACATCGAGGCGCTCAAGAAAGCCGCTGCCGAAGGTGATGAAGAAGCACAGCGCGAGCTCCAAGAAGATCCGCTGACCGAGGAAGGGGAAAACGCACCCAACCGCACGCGGATCCCTTTCGGGCCATTTCTGATTCTTGCGTGCCTGGAGCTTCTGTTCGCCGGCGACTGGATTGCGAACCGATTCGGCATTTGGTTGTAGGGGCATATGGCCATACGCCCCTACGAATATGCGTTTTGCGGCTGTAGGGGCGCGATTCATCGCGCCCCTACGCCTCTACAAATATGCGTTTTACTTCTTCTTGCGGTTTTCCATGGGAACGTACGGGCGCTCGGGTAGACCCGTATAGATTTGACGCGGGCGCCCAATCTTCGTGGTTTTGTCTTCCATCATTTCCTTCCACTGGGCGATCCAGCCTGGGAGGCGTCCAATGGCAAAGAGCGCCGTGAACATGTTCGTTGGGAAACCGAGAGCGCGGTAGATGATGCCCGAGTAAAAGTCGACATTCGGGTACAGCCGGCGCTCGGCGAAATAGCTGTCTCGAAGAGCGGTTTCCTCGAGCTCTTTGGCGATATCGAGGGCCGGATCTTTCACTCCGAGCTTCACGAGGATCTTGTCGGCGGTTTCTTTAATGATCTTCGCGCGGGGGTCGAAGTTTTTGTAAACGCGGTGACCAAAGCCCATGAGACGGAAGGTCGAATTCTTGTCTTTCGCCGCCTCGACGAACTTCTTGACGTTGCCTCCATCGGCTTGAATGGCTTCGAGCATCTCGATGACTTCCTGGTTTGCGCCGCCATGCAGCGGCCCCCAGAGCGCGAGAATACCCGCAGCAATCGCCGCGAAAAGATTCGTTCGCGAGCTGCCCACGAGGCGCACCGTCGACGTGGAGCAGTTCTGCTCGTGGTCGGCGTGAAGAATGAAGAGAAGGTTTAGGGCCGCCTCAATTTCGGGATCGATGTGGTACGGCTCCAAAGGAACCGAGAACATCATATTGAGGAAATTACCGCAGTATTTCAGACTGTTCAGCGGATAAACGAAGGGCTGCCCGATGGACTTCTTATAGGCATACGCCGAAATCGTGCGCACCTTCGAGATGAGGCGAGCAAAGGTGATGTCCGTTGCCTCTTTGTCGTCTAGGTCGTGCAGTTCCGGATAATACGTGGAAAGCGAGCAGACCATTGCCGAAAGAACGGCCATGGGATGCGCGGTCGACGGAAAGCCGTCGAAGAAATGTTTCATATCTTCGTGGATGAGACAGTGATTCGCGAGAAGATGCGAAAAGTGATCGAGCTCGGGCTGCGTTGGAAGCTCACCATAAATGAGGAGATAAGCCGTTTCAACGAACGTTGATTTTTCCGCAAGCTGCTCGATTGGAATTCCGCGATAACGAAGAATGCCTTTCTCGCCATCGAGGAAAGTGATGGCGCTTTTGGTTGATGCGGTGTTCATGAACGCCGGGTCGAGTGTGACCAACCCGGTCTTCGCCCGCATGTTCGAGATGTCGATGGCTCGTTCGTTCTCGGTCCCGATAACAACGGGCGCCTCGTACAACGAATCTTTCAGTTTGATATCGACCTTTTCCGTCATCGAGGTGGCCTCCTATGAGAGACGCAATACTAGCGAGAAGTTCTACACGCCGTCACGCAGGAAAATGAACCTGCCGAACTGTACTTGACCGCTTTCAAGTTGACGCGAGTTCAAGGCGGCGGCGAGGAGCGGACCGGAACAGCCTCTTCTGGCTTTGAGGACCGCACCGCAGCCGCCAACGATGAAATCGCGTCAAATCGAAAGCGGTCTACGATCTCCACGTTCGGCGGGCAGCCGCTTGCGCCTGCGCAAGCCGCCGCTGCTCTTGAACGAGCGCCCCGTAAGCGCGAGGAACGCGCGGATCACGCCCGAGCGCAAACATGACCCTGAGAGCGGCTTCCGCGTCGTCTTCGGCTCGGTGTGCGTTCTCGATGACGATGCCAAGGCGGGTTGCCACATCGCTCAAGGCGCGGGATTTTTCGCTGGATTGGATATCGCGCGCCCAAATGAGCGGATCGAGCCATTCGACGTCGTGGGCAAGGGCGCCGATGCTCGACGTGTCGATCTGCGCGCGCGAAAATTCGCTCATCATGAAAGCCCGGTCGAACGGCGCGTTGTATGCAGCGGGAATGGTGCCCTTCAGCGCCTCGGCGATTTCGATTGCCACCTCTTCGAACCGCGGGCAACGATCGACCATTTCGGTGGTGATGTGGTGAATTGCCGAGACTTCCGCCGGAATTGGGATGCCTGGGTTTATGAGCCAATTGTTCCTGCGAAGGACCACACCGCCGCGCCCCACCACGATGCCAACCTCGACAACGCGATCGACCAGCGCGTCGCGACCCGTTGTTTCGACGTCGAGCAGGGCGATGTCGATTTCCTGCCATGGCGTCTCGGGTGCGATCGAAATAACGAGGCCACGCACATGCGTTTTGATGAGGTGTGCAATGCCGGGGTAGTGGCGCCCCGTTGGAAAGCACCCGCAGCCATCGTTGTCCGATCGCGCCGAACGCGTGACGGCCCTTCCCTCGCCTTCTGTCACTTCTTCACCCCCGCCTCGCCGGCACGCGGATTGGCGTGTGCCGAACCATCCGCCGAACCATTCATCATCGACAGCTCGAGCGAGATCCAGTCGTTCATTTCCGGTTTCGTGGGTTTCGCGTCGAACAAGCGACCGTTAATAAAAAACGTTGGGGTTCCACCGATGTTGACGTCGTCGCCAAGCTTTTTGTCTCGGGCAATGCGATCGGTAGTTTCCTTAGACTGCATGTCGGCATGGAAGCGCGAAATGTCTAGACCAAGCTCCTTGGCGTACAAGTCGAGGTCGGTTTGCTCGAGGCTTTTTGCGTTTGCATAGAGTGCATGATGCATCTCCCAGAACTTACCCTGCTTCCAAGCCGCGATTGCCGCGCGCGCCGCAATATCGGCATGCGCGTGCATGGATAGCGGATAGAATTTGTAAACGAGCCGAACCTCGTTTCTGCGTTGCTCGACGAGCTCGTCGATCCTCGGCGCGACAACGGCACAAACGGGGCACTCGAAGTCGGCGAACTCGACGATGGTAATGGGCGCGCTGTCAGGCCCTTTCACCGGCGAGCCGTCGATTGGAACGTCTTTGATTTTGTCGGCATCGAAGCGATTTTTGTAGGCCTTCTCTATCTGCTCGCGATTCATTCCGTCTTTGACGCCGCGAAGCACGAACTTCGCGGCCGGAAGGCACTTCGAGCACGCGCGCTTTTCCTGAACACACTGCGCGATGGGCACCGGAACGTTCTGGCATGGCGAAAGGAATTCGGAGACATAAGTGCCCCACTCTTTTTTCTCGCGCGGGGTGAGCATGCTTGTATCGATGCCTTCGATGACGACGTCCGATCCGGTCGGCTTGTCGGCGGGTTTTTCTTTCGAGGTTGCATCGTCAGGATTCGACTTGCCGCATGTCGACCAAGACAGCGAAAAAATCCCCAAAATACCGATAGTTATCGCTTTTGTAAGCATGCGATTGGGCGGAGTGTAACACAAGCTCCGGTAGCAATCGTGTTCGGCGTGTTAGGTAGTGCGCACCCGCGATGGGCAACCTGCCACCCTCGTCGATCGAACTCGAATATTTGCAAAGTACACGGGGATCGCGGCGGCTGCTTGCGGTGGGTGGCGGCCGCGGTGGTGTTGGCAAAAGCCTCATTGCGCAGAACCTTGCCGTGTACGTCGCACAGCTCGGGAAAAGCGTCGCGCTCGTCGACTGCGATCCAACGGGTGCCAACCTTCACACGCAGTTCGGTCTCCGTGCGCGTACCCACCCACCAACCATCGATGGACCGCCTGACGACCTCGTCAAAGCGCTGGTTTCAACGAGCGTGCCTGGGCTGTCGATCCTGCCCGGCCCGCATGACGCGATCGATCCACCGCTGCAGCTCCGCGCCGGCCGCAAAACGCGCTTTCTCGCCGGGCTTCGCGCCTTGTCCACCGACTACGTCGTGGTCGACGTCGGCCCCGGCCAATCCAACCTCGCACTCGACGTCATGCTGGGTGCCGATCTCGCAATCTGCGTGACCGTACCCGAACCGCCGGCCATTGAGGCAACCTACCGCTTCGTGCGTGCAGCCTACCGTCGGCGTGTGCGTCGCGCTCTGGTAAGCGATCGCTTCCGGCTCTCCCTCGTCGATCGTGCCCTGAAAGAAATCGGCCACCTGCCCTCGCCACTCGAACTCATTCGCGCCCTCGGCAGAACCGATCGCCCGCTTGCCGAGATCGCTTGGGCCGAAGCTCACCGCATGCACCTTTACCTCGCGGTGAATCAAACTCGCGTGCGCACCGATCTCGAGCTCAGTGGGTGGATGAGCGCGCTCTGCCGCCAACACTATGGCGTCGATCTCGCGGAGCTTGGATGGATCGAGCACGACGACTCGGTGTGGCTCGCGGTGCGAAGGCGAAGACCGCTGCTCATCGAGAGCCCAACGTCAAAGGCTGCACGCAACATCGAACGCCTTGCCAGACGCGTCGTCGCACTCACATCAGCAAAGCAAGAACATACCCCCACCCCAGAGCCCTTGCTTGGCGCTTCCACGCTGCCAAGCTCGCCAGACCACTACACGGTGCTTGGCATTGGCCGCTCGTCGAACGACGAAGAAATTCGCCGTGCATTCAAGCGACAACGCGAGGTGTACTCGACCGGCGGCCTGGCAACCACGTCGCTGCTCGACGACAAGGATCTAGACACCGCACAACTACGCATCGAAGAAGCGTACGACACGCTGCTCGATCCGGTGCGCCGACGCGCCTACGACTTGTCCACGTTCCCCGAGGCCGACGCGCCGCCCATGCCGAACAACATCGTTCGCCCGGCGCTCGCTGCCGAGCAACTTATGCTTCAAGCCGAACTCACACGCGAAATTGGTCCGGACACGGAATTCTCCGGCCAGCTTCTACGCAAGGTGCGCGAGTCGCAAGGACTTGAACTGTCCGAAATCAGCTCGCGCACGAAAATCTCCAAGCCGCATTTGGTCGCGCTCGAAGAAGAATCGTATGCCAGCCTTCCCGCCGTGGTCTACGTGCGCGGCTTCATCACCGAGCTGGCGAAGTACCTGCGGCTCGATCCGGTCCAAGTGCAGCGTACCTACCTACGGCGGATGCGCGAGAAGAACGTTTAGCCCTGATGATTCACGTCGCTACACGAGGCGTGCGCTGGCTGTCGGCATGGACGGCCGACGCCACGTTTGCGGCGGGGCTGTTCGTTTTTGCGCTCGCCTTGCGTTTGGCCGCGGCCTTCACGCTCGCGGCCGAGCCCGTGTGGGACGGTCAATACTACGACTTCGGAGCCAAGCGCATTGCCGCTGGCTTTGGATACAGCGACAGCCGGCTCGTCAATGGCGCGGCTACTTGGCATCCATGGTGCCATTACCCAGTTGGCTACAGCGCATATTTGAGTGCATTTTACAAGTTCCTGGGCGCAACGCCATTGGCCACGCACCTTGCCAACGCCATTGCCGGAGCGCTCCTTGCTGTTGTCACCTTTCTCCTCGCTCGCGAGGCGCTCTCGCCCGTGCGCGCTCGCATCGCAGGCGCGCTCGTATCCCTCAATCCCGGGCTCGTTCTTTACAGCGCGCTCGTCATGACCGAGCCGCTCTCTGCCTTGCTCGTGCTCGCCGCGTTCTACGCGGCACTTCGCGTGAAACGAAGCGGGCTCGGTGACGGCATCGTCGAACCCTCTCGCAAGCGATGGGTTCTACTACTTCGGGGCCCTTTGGCCGGTGGTATCGTGCTCGGCGTCGCGGCGCTCGTTCGCCCACAGGCGCTTCTCTGCGCGCCGTTTTTGGCGCTTACGGCGAGCGGCACGACAACGTGGCGTGCGCGTCTCGTTGCAGCTGGCGCGGCGTCGGGCATCGCGCTCGCCACGGTGCTCCCATGGACCGTGCGCAACTGCGCCGTGATGGATGGCTGCGCCCTGGTCAGCACCAACGCAGGATGGAACCTTGCCATCGGCGCCTTTCCGCGTGCCACTGGCCGCTTCGAAACACTACGCTCGTCGGACGGCTGCAGCGAGGTGACCGGGCAAGTCCAGCAAGATCGCTGCTGGCTGCATTACGGGCTTTCGCACATCCGCCAAGCGCCCCGGCGCTGGCTCGGGCTCATGCCCGCCAAGCTTTCGTACACGTTCGACCACGAGTCGTTCGCAGTCGAGTACTTGCATGAAGCACGACCCTCGGCGTGGCCGGAGCCGCGTCGCGTTCTTGGCCGCGAGATATTGACCTTCGTGCACCGCATGCTTCTGGCCATCGCGCCTCTTGCGTTCGTCGGCGTCGCGTGGCCGTGGCCGTGGCCGTGGCGAAAGTCAAGCGGCCAAGGCATCGATCGACGCACGCGAATCGCGCGAATCGTACAAACTACATTGGCGGCCGCCGTGGTGGCACTCGCGTACGCGTCGTTCGCCTCCACGACGCCAACGTTCTGGCCAATGGTTTTGGTGACGTGTGTGCTGCCGTGGCTGCCCATACCAGGGCGGCCAAAGCCTGCGCCGGCGCTGCTCATGCCTGTCGCTTTGCTCACCACAACCGCCCTTGCCCACGCGATTTTCTTTGGCGAAGATCGCTACCACGTGGTCGTGACACCGGTGCTATGCATGCTCGCAGCCGCATCCTTTCGACCGGTTTCAAGTTGACGTAGCATAGCCGAACCAATGATTGGTCGTCTGACGGGGCGCGTGACTCATGAAGACGAGGGGGCGATCGTGCTTGACGTCCACGGCGTCGGCTACGAAGTAACCGTGCCGCTCGGCACGATAGAGCGCGCGCAAGCGAATCAAGCAGGCAAGCCAGACAAGCCAGGCAATGCGGATGAAGACGGGCGCGTGACGCTTTTTGTTCACACGCACGTCAGGCAAGATACCTTTTCGCTCTTCGGCTTCGCGAGTGACACAGATAGGCTGGCGTTTCGAATGCTCATTGGCATCAGCAGCGTCGGGCCGAAAACCGCCATTGCGGTTCTTTCGGCGCTGCCTGCACCCGATCTCGGACAAGCCATTGCACGCAAAGAGCTTCGCAAGCTGACAAGCATTCCAGGCATTGGAAAGAAAACCGCAGAACGCCTTTTGCTCGAACTAAATGGCAAGCTGCCGATTGTTCCAACAGCAGGTCCGCGAACCTATTTCACACCAACCCAGGCGGCATCGAGCGCGCCAATGAACCCGAGCGATCTACTTTCGCGCGCGCTCATCAACATGGGCTACCGCCAGGCCGAAGTTGACCGCGCCACGTTGCAGCTTGGCGCGAAAGTGGGCGAGCTCGGTCTGCCCGATCTGCTCAAAGAGGCTTTGGCGGTTCTATCGAAATGAACCAGCACAAACCAGGCAAACCAGGCAAACCAAAAAAGCGGGCCTGTCGGAAGCCGTGCTAGAGTGTCTCGCCTTCCAGCTTGTGGCATGAGATGAGCGGCGAAAAGAAAAAGAAAAACTTGAAGCGACAGGAACGTCGCTTCGTTCCGCAAAGTGGAGCAAGTCCTTGGCTTGTCCGATCGACTGGCGCGCTTGGCGCAGCAGCTCTTGGCGCGGGAACGTGGAGCACCGTCTATGGCCACGGCTTCGAAACGAGCGAAAAGCTCAAAGCCGTTCCGCAGTACCTTATTACGGGAGGCGCCGTGCTGACGGCCATCTCGATCTGGTTTGCAACGAGCAGCGAGCCGCGCCTGCGCGTGGGCGACGCAGGAATTGGCATTGAGCAAGGCGAGGTTCGGCGCATGCCGTGGTGGGGCATCGATGCCATCGTGTGGGAGCCGGGCACGCGCGCGTTAGGCATCACCGGCAAAGACGAGTCGGGCGTGCCACTCACGTTCAAGGTACCTCTCAAAGACCACGCAGAGGCCATTCCATACATCATCGCCGAGGGCGAGGCGCGCATTCCAAAGTGCGTCGACATCCCCAACAAGGTGCGCGAGCAGCTGCCTGCATCGTCGCCGCATGCGGGAACGCCAATCGACCTCGAACCTCTCCAGATCGTAGGCAAGCGTTGCTCTGCGACGGGCAAAACAATCTCCTACGAGCCCGACGGCCGCGTGTGCCCACGCTGCGAGCGCGTGTACTTCAAAAGCGCCGTTCCGAAAAAATGCAAGTGTGGTAGCTCACTCAACGATCTCCGCTCCAAAGCCGCCGCCAACGCCAACGCGACTGCGGACAGCGACGCACAAGAGCCTGCACGAGATCATGAAGGCGACCTGGCGGACGAATCGTGCGAATCATCGGCGCGCAACGAAGTCGAGTCAACGTAACGGCGTAGCCAACCAAATCGAGGCAGCGATGGAACCGAACAAGCTTATCGCAAGGGGAATGGGTGCAAGCCCTGGAAGAGCCACAGGCGAGATTGTTTTCCACTCGGATGACGCAGTTTCACGCGCCTCGAAAGGGGCAAGCGTCATCCTCGTTCGAATCGAGACGACGTCAGAAGATGTGCCCGGCATGCAAGCGGCGGTAGGTATTGTCACGACGCGCGGCGGCCTCACGGGCGATGCAGCCATCGTAGCGCGAAGCCTTGGCAAGCCGTGCATCGGCGACTGCGTAGGCCTTCGTGTCGATTACGTGACCAATAGCCTGACGGTTTGGGGCGACTCGACGTTCGAAGAAGCCGACCTTGTCCTGAAAACAGGTGACGTCATTACGATCGACGGCGATCGCGGCGAAATCTGGCTTGGATAGACCGCTTTCAAGTTGGCGCGAGGTCGAGGCGGCGGCGAGGACCGGACCGGAACAGCCTCTCTGGCTTTGGTGCGTGTGCTTGTATAGCACACGCACACGCCGTCGCACGGCTCCGTCAGAGGACCGGACCGCAGCCGCCAACGAAGAGATCGCGCCAAATCGAAAGCGGTCAGGCCGTCTCCACCCGGTTGCGGCCGCGATTCTTTGCATTATACATGGCTTTGTCGGCGCGGCCGAGTAGATCGCCGAGATTCCAGCCTGGACCGTCGACACTCACAAGACCGATGGATGCACTTGCCCTGTGAGATTGCCCGGAGGGCAGAGGGAACCTTGTCTCGGCAATGGCTCGGCGCACGCGTTCGGCGGCAACGCGCGCGCCCGCTTCGGCGGTTTGCGTGAGAGCGATCACAAATTCTTCGCCGCCCCAACGCGCGACGAAATCACTCTTTCGCGCCATACTCACGAGCACGCGCGCAACGCCCTGCAAAACGGCATCGCCAGCTTCGTGACCAAGCGTGTCGTTGACTTTCTTGAAATGATCGATATCGAGCAAAAGAAAGCTTATTGGAACGAGATCTTTGGCGCTCATGGCCCGCACCTTGTCGAGGCGCTCGACAAACGCACGGCGGTTGAACAGGCCCGTGAGCGTGTCGGTGGACGCGAGCCTTTGCGCCTCGGCAACGAGTGCAGCCATGCGCAAAGGTCCACCGAGCTCGCTTGCGAGCAATGCAAGCAGGCGGCGATCGTCGTGCGAAGCGCCGCGCCGACTCGGGGCGAGCGCAAGTTGCCCCATGGCGCTCGAGCCAAAGCGCACCGGCAGGAGGATTGGCGGGGCCGACCACTCGGCCATGGCTGCACGCTTGTCGGCAAACACCAGCGCGTCGCCGTCATCGACCTTGCGGCGCTCAGGCGGAGATGGAACATCGAACGCATCGCGCGCCTCACGAACGGCGATCTCTCTCAAGCCAGGATGTGTGTGGATGAAAATCCGCGGTCCGTCGGTGGCATGCCCCCGAGGCGCTGTTTCCGTCGCCAAAGCAAGCCAGCGGTAGCACGCTACGTCAGAGGCAAGAGCCGCGAGATCGGCAAAGAGCCGGTCGAGTTGCTCGGCCTTCTGCGCGAGCGCGCGAACCTCACCGGCGATCGTGGTCTCGAAAAGCGATGCATCGAGTAACTGCGAAAGACGTTCTTGCACATTGCCGCGCGTGACAACTTGCGGGTACGCGGCGGGCGTTGGACGCGAGGACGGCGATGCCGTGAGATCGTCGAGCACGTCGATGAGCAGGTTGATCTCGGTTTTCGTGACGTAGGCCGAAGCACCTGCATGCCGTGCCCAAAAGCGCGCGCGCCGATCGTCCGACGCCGTGAGCAGCACGACCGGCACGTGCGCCGTTGCAGGCTCAGCGCGAACGAGACGACAAAGCTGCAACCCCGAAAGGCCTGGCATCCACAAATCGGTGACGACCGCGTCGGGAGGCTCGGCGAGCACCATTTCCGCGGCTACCGAAGCAAGTGCAACTTCTTCGACATCGTGTTCTTGCTGCCGCAGTCGAATGCCGAGAAGAGCGCGCGCACTTGCGCTGTCATCGACCAAGAGGATCCGTGCCACAGGTACTTTGACTATGCTTGCGCGCCCAGCCCAAGAAAGCAAAGTGGCTGAAAGGCCGGCCTGACTTCGTTGCCATCCGATCGCACACCTCGTACTCCCGCTCATGGTCCCCCATGGGACCTGCCTCTTGCTGAGGCGCCGCTCGCGTTTGTCGACCTCGAGATGACCGGGCTGGATCCCGCGCGCGATAGGATTGTTGAACTGTGCATCGAACGTGTGCGGGGAACTTACATCGAAGGACGACTACACACGCTCGTACGGCCAGAAAACCTTGCGCCAGATAAACCTGCTACGGGGCAAGAGCTTCGCGCGGTCGCCCCAAGTTCATCCGAGCTCGCTCAGGATGGGCACAACGAGCACGACGAGGACACGATTGCGCCAGCGCAATCGTCGGCCATCGTTGGCAGTGAACACATTCACGGAATCACTGCCGAGGCATTGGCCTTTGCCCCAACGTTTGCCAATCTCACCATCGAAGTGACAAGCCTGCTGGGCGGTGCCGTGCTGATTGCACACGGTGCATTTTGGGATGTCGCATTCCTCCGAGCCGAAATCGCCAGAGCGGGCAAAGGCTTTCGCATTCCGTTCTATATCGACACGCTGAATTTGTCGCGACGCGCCTTTGATCTGCCACGCCACTCGCTGGGCGCCCTGCGTGCACATTTCGGCATCGACAGCGCGCGCGCACACCGGGCCGATGCCGACGTAGCCGCGCTGCGTGCCGTGTGGGAGCGCTGCGTGCAAGTACTCCAGCCCAAGACCCCACGCGACGCGTGGCAGGTTCGCGTTGCAGAGCGTCGGGCACGCGATCAGATAATTGCAGAATGCAATCATGCAATTGCCCGGGGAGAGCCCGTCACCGTAGTTTGGCGTCCCAACGCACGTCCGGCCGAGCCGATGACGATGGTTCTCGTCGAAATCCGTACGGGGCTCGACCCCCCACGGGTGATCGGCTATCAGCTCCCCGGGCGCGGTCGCCGCGAGCTTCGTGCCGACCGTATCCTGCGAATCGAATTTCTCAAGCCCGAATCTTAGGAGCAAGTAAGTGCGCCGTGTCTTCCCGATGGCTTTCGTTCTTCTCGGCCTTGTTGGCGTCGCATCGGCCTCGTGCGGCTCCGAGGCGAACACCTCTGGCCGCACGCCGCTCGCCGACAAGTGGCTCAGTCGAGCCAAGCAAAGCTACAAAAGCGGCGACATCGACGACGCTGCGTCAGCGGCCGAGGGCGCGCTCAAGGCTGCCCCGCAAGATCCAGAGGCTCGCGTCACCGCGGCTCGCATCGCGCTCGCCAAGCTCGATTATGCTGCGGCCATCAAGCTGACCGAGAACCTGCCAAGCAGCGAAGCCAAGGGGATCCGCGGGCGGGCGCTGTGGTACTCCGGCGACATCGAGCGCGCAGCTGACGATCTCGAAGACATGCTGCGCGATCCAGCGGTGAAAGATACGTGGGCACGTGACGTTGCGGGGCTCGCCAGACGCGGGCAAGGTCGCCATCCGTTCGCGATTGAAGGCGGGCTCGTCGCGTCCGTCGAGATGCCACAAGCTGGCCCGGCGCTCGTCGTCCCTTGCGAGCTGCAAGGCGAGCGCATTCTTGCACTCGTTGCAACAGCCATGGGCGAACTGATGATCGACTCGTCGACACGCAAAGAACCCGCGTGGGTAAACTTGCGGTTTGGCGACAAGCTCGAAGTCAAAGACGTGCCGGCACTGACTTACGATCTGTCGAACCTGTCGCGGCAGCTCGGCGCGCCAATCAAAGCTTTGATCGGCGTCAACGCCCTTCGCAACATGCATGTTACATTCGATAGGCGCGGCTCGCAGTTCGTCGTGCGCAAAAGTGAGCCTGCACCACCTCCGAACGCGACGCGCGTGCCGCTCTTTTACGTACGCGGCGGCGGCATGATGGTGCGCGCAGCCGTTTCGAACAAAGAGGACGGGCAGACGCCGCTTTTCGTCGACTCGTCGGCGTTCTATCCGCTCGCGCTCGACGATCAGGTGCTCAAGCGGTCGACCGCCGATCTTGCGGCCTTTCGCACCGAACCAGGCGCGCCGCAGCCGTGGAAAATAGGCTTGCTCCCGTACTTCAAACTCGGACCGCTCGACCTGCCGCAAGTGCCAGCCATGCAGGGGGTATCGCTTGCAGAATACAAATCGAACTTCGACGTAGACGTTGGCGGCATCGTGGGAGCATCCTTCCTTGCGGCGTTCCGCGTCACGCTTGGCGATGCGGGCCGAGCGATGTGGCTCGAGCTCGATCCGATGATGCAGACGGGGCCGGGGCCGGTCGAGCCCAAAAACGAGAATAAAGGGGCTGCCAAGTGAGCCGCGCACTTGCCATTTACCCAGGGAGCTTCGACCCGGTCACCTTCGGCCACCTGGACATCATCGAACGCGCTGCAACCTTGTTCGAAAACATCATCGTTGCGATTGGCGTGCACCCGACCAAGCACCCGCTTTTTTCGGCCACCGAGCGGATAGAACTCATCGAGCAAGTGGTTCGCCACCTGCCGAACATCACGGTCGAAGCCTTCGATGGGCTGCTCATCGAATACTGCGCAGAGAAGAAAGCGAGCATGATTGTGCGTGGGCTGCGCGTCACCACAGACTTCGAATACGAGCTTCAAATCGCTCATGCCAATGCCGATATCCGACCTGAAATCGACACAATATTTTTGCCAAGCCGGACGAAGCATGGGTTTCTGAGCGCCTCGCTCGTGCGCGAAATCGCAAGCCACGGCGGAGACGTAACCCGCTATGCGCCGCCACTTGTTTGCGATGCACTTGTGAAAAAGCTTGCAATCACCACAAAGAAACCCTGATCGAGTTATGGGCACGGCCGAAGCATCTGGAATCGATTCGCGGCTTGACGAAACCGTTGCCGCCATCCGCGCCAAGGTGAACATGCAGCCGCGTGTGGGCGTGGTGCTTGGCAGCGGTCTTGGCGCGTTCGCAGACACACTTGGGCATCTCGTCAAGCTGCCCTACGCCACGATTCCCCATATGCCTGCGTCCACGGTGGTTGGTCATGCAGGCAACCTATGCTTTGGCACGATTGACCATGTGAATGTAGTATGCATGCAAGGCCGCGCGCACGCCTACGAAGGCTACCCAATGTGGCAGGTTGTGCATGGCGTGCGCACGATGGCGCGCCTTGGCGTCGACTGCGTGCTCATCACGAACGCCGCTGGCGGGATCGAGGCAACTTGGTCTGCGGGCGATCTCATGATTGTGACCGATCACCTAAACTTTATGCCCACTCACCCGCTCACCGGTCCAAACGAAGAAGCGCTTGGCACACGCTTCCCCGACATGACGAACGCCTACGACCGAGATTTGCGCGGCATGCTCGGTGAGGTTGCGCGGCGCGAAGGCATTGCAACGAGGCAGGGCGTTTACGCAGCCATGCCGGGCCCTTCGTTCGAAACGCCCGCCGAGATTCGAATGCTTCGCGCGCTTGGGGCGCAGGCTGTTGGCATGAGCACCGTGCCTGAAGTGATCGCGCTTCGCCACATGCGCACGCGCGCCCTTGCGCTGTCGTGCATTACGAACATGGCGGCAGGCATGGGCCAAGGCGAACTCAGTCACGAGCACGTCGAACAAATTGCCAATGCGCGGCAAGCCGATCTCGAGCGCCTCGTGCGCGGTTTCATCCTCGCCGTGGCGCAAACATGAAAACCACGTCGTCTGGGCTAGACCGCTTTCAGGTTGACGCGAGTTCGAGGCGGCGGCGAGGGGCGGACCGGAACAGCCTCTTCCGGCTTTGAGGACCGCACCGGAGCCGCCAACGATGAAATCGCGTCAAATCGAAAGCGAGCTTGATATACTTTTGCAAAAGGCGATAGGCGTGCGTGAGCATGCCTATGCGCCATTTTCGAAATACCGCGTTGGCGCTGCCATCATGACGAAAAGCGGTGCTGTTTTTGCTGGCTGCAACGTCGAGAATGCAACCTATGGAGCTACGATTTGCGCGGAACGAGGCGCTATTATGCAAATGATTGCCGCCGGCGAGCGCGAGCCCGTCGCGGCTGCCGTGGCAACGTCAGACGGCGCCTCGCCATGCGGAATTTGTCGTCAAGTGTTCGCCGAGTTCACTTCGAACATGCCTATCGTTCTCGTGAATCTCAATGACGAAACCGGCACGGTGGTCGAACTTGCCGATCTTTTGCCCCTGGCTTTTCATCGCTGATTGCCATCCGTGCGGGGCGCCCTTCTTTCGCGAAGAGGAGCCCGCTTCATCTTTCTGCGCCCTAGATTTGATGAAATTTTATTGCCATAACGGATTCGATTGCGGAGCGACGGGAGAAATTGAGGACACGCCCTAGCCCAATCGCACTGGCACCATGCTGTAGGCGCGGCGCTTTCCGGGGTGCATGTCGATTTTTTTGATTTCTTTCTGGTTGAAGAAACATTCCGGAAAAATGGTCGACCGGGTCTGTATGGTCCAAAGAGCAACAAACGATGGCGCGTCTCGCGCTATCCAATACAGTCCGCCGACATCGACACAAACCTCAACAACCAATCCCAACGGTTCCACCGCCAAACCATCAGCGCCTCCAAGACCAATGCGCGACGTGTCAGAGCTACCTGATCCTCCTCCATACTCGGACGAGGTGATTAGGAACCTCACGAACCATCAACCAGCGAATGCACCCAATCACCCCGCCAATCAGCAGGTGACCGGCGCAAAAGAGGCACGTCCCGCCCAAACCGCCAGAAAAACAACAGCAGCCGCAGCCATGAAACCCGTTCCAGGCAACACGCCGCCGGTATGGGCAGCGAGTCCTACCGTGCGACGCGCGATGGCAAAAGCATGGGATCGTTTATTTATCACATCCCTGGGGTCGTTCTGACGCATGACGGAATGTACAACATTCCGCCAGTCTCTATCCCAGCGAATTGATAAACACGTGAATTGCGCGAAAGGCCCAGCTTATGGCCATCAAAGATTTTTCAATCATCATTATGTTTCTGGGGTCGTTCTGTCACATGACGGGATGTACACCATCCCACGAGCCTCCTCCCCGCACGGATGTCCGTGCCATTTCATCGAACACTCATCCTAACGTTAGTTTCGACACTTGCGACCATGCAACCCAAGAGCCCATCAAGGAGAATACCACGCGTACCCCTGACGACATCGTAAAGGCCGAAAAAATCATCAAAGAATATTTGAATCAAGAATGCGCTCGCGCAACCCAAGAGTACATCAAGGAGAATACCACGCATACCCTTGACGACATCGTAAAGGCCGAAAAAATCATCAAAGAATATTTGAGCCAAAAATACCCCTGGAAGGAGAGCAAATATAAAATTTGCATCAACTCAAAAGAGTCGGATCAGCATATCATTGAATTCATGATCCATCACGAAGACGATGCCAAGAGGCCTCCTCGTCCCGGGGCTGGCCTATTTCGCTTTATCGAATTCGATATGCAAAAAATGGTCGTGCGCCGGGAACTCAGAGATCAATAACGCGGAACAATCGCGATAGATTGCCTACCAAACCACCAGCTCGTCGCGATGCACGAGAATCGCGTCGTCGCCAGAGCCTTTGCGGCCCGCAAGGAGCACGGCGTCGGTTGCGGCGTATCGCGCGAGGCCGCGACCAAGCTCGGTGCCCGCAGCATTGAGCACGCGGACGGAATCGCCTTGGCGAAAATCTCCTCGAACGCCCAGCACGCCGACGGAAAGCACGCTTTTTCCGCTCGTGCGAACCGCAGCAGCAGCACCCGCGTCGAGCCACACATCGCCGCGCGGGCGCAGCGTGAATGCGATCCAATGCTTTTTTGCGGTCAAGCGCCGAACCGCCGCCGCAAACAAGGTTCCTTCGCTTTCGCCAGAAAAAATGCGAGCCAGAACGTCGTCGCGCCGAGCATCGGCAATGACAACGTGTACACCGGCAAGCGTTGCACGACGGGCTGCTTCGATTTTGCTCGCCATGCCACCCGTGCCCAAATCGCCTTTTTTCGCGCGCACCAAAGGCAATGCCTCGGTCACAACGTTGGAAACGAGGGGAACACGCACGCCGCTCGCGTCGAGCAAACCTTCAACATCGGAAAGCAGAACGAGAGCGTCCGCTTCAACGAGCGGCACAACCATGGCCGACAGCTCGTCGTTGTCACCGAACTTGATCTCATCGACTGCAACCGAGTCGTTCTCGTTCAGAATCGGCACGCAACCAGCGTCGACGAGCGCCGAAAGCGCACCACGCGCGTTGTTCGCGCGATTTCGATCCGCCAGATCGGCGTGCGTAAGCAAAACCTGCGCAACAGCAATAGACACGCAACCAAAAGCCTCTTCGTAGGCACGCATGAGCAGGCTTTGCCCCGCAGCCGCAGCCGCTTGCAGGCGGGACATTTCTTTGGGCCGCGCACGGTAACCGAGCTTCTTGGTGCCAAGGGCAATGGCGCCGCTCGACACGATCACAATCTGTCTCCCATCGGCACGAAGCGCGCTTACGGCACGAGCGAGCCGCTCGTACGCTTTTGGATCGCGTGCAAGCATGCTCGATCCGATCTTGATGACTACGCGGCGGGCTTTGCAAAGAGCCCGACGAGGATCAGAGCATTCGTTGCCACGAGGTTGAATCATACACGCATGCTCGGCAAAACTTCGTCGAACGCGGCTTCGAGCCTGCGCACGAGCCAGTTAGGTACACCCGCGACGGAGAGGAGAATGCCGTCGACGATTTGCGTGGTTGGGTCGCGCGTGTCGGCGGCAGCAAAGGGACTGTCTTGTCGCAAGGGTCGGGCCTCGGTTGTGAGCGCACGAATCAGCGCTTGATCGATCGCGCGGCGAATGCGCTGCGCTTCGGCGGCGTCGATACTGACAGAGCGCGATGCACGCGCCATTTCGAGGTAGCGCGCGAACAGGTGACCGAGCACGAACGTGCCGAGAGCCGAGCGCACCGGCGGTATGATGGCGAGCGGGCCCAAGCGGCCAAGCACTTTCGTCATGGCGAACGCGACACCTTGCGAAAGCAGGCCACGCCAACCTTCCTCACCGCCTGCCTCGATGAGAAGCGAACGAGCCTCTCGCGTTAGCGACAAACCGTGGCGTGAAGCAAGATCGTACACCAGCGCGCCTCGAACGCGCCGGACAATGGCGCTGGGCACCCATGGCAATGGGAGCGTGCCCGATGCGGCGCCGAGAATGGTGTAGGTTCCAAGTCGACCGCCACCGAACGAGTGACGGGCAAGCGGCTCGGACTGCTTCGAAGCGAGCTCTGCATCGTCATGATCCGACATTCTGCGGACGATAGCAGAAACGAAGCGCAGACGAGAGCGGGCGCAGCTCGACGACTACGACGCCGGACTCGCTACACAGAGCAAGCAGCTCGAACGTGCTGCGCCCACCGAGATCGACCACGACGTGTGCACCGGCAACGAACATCGCGATGCCGCGAGCAGCCAAGCGAGGTGCGAGCGAGTCGAGCGCCCCATGCATGCGCGCAACGAAACGCCCTTCGGCCAGGGCCACATGGGACGGCGGGCCTTGCACCAGAGTGCTGCTGGCGGAGACAATCAGCGCTTCTTCCGCCGCGAGAGTGAGCGGAGAAGTGAGCGGCATGTGCGGCGAAAAAACAATCCAAGAGTGGCCTTCGAGCGCCTTGGCAAGCGTAGAAGCCCACGCCACGGCGATTTCCTCGGGCAGATCCCCGACAGGATCTTCGAGCGCGAGCACGCGCGCGCCCGTTGCCATGGCCGCCGCAATCACGGTGGCACGGCGCGCGTGGGGGACAAGCCCGCCCAAACGAGACTTCGATAACGGTGCAAGTTGCAAGCATTCCATGGCACCCTTTGCCATGATGCGTGCTTCCGAGGACGAGTGGCCAGCGATGCGGGCGCTCCATTCAATGTATTGCACAACCGTCCAGTTTGGCGGCAGCGGCGAGCTGCTGGAAGCGCCCGCAACGACATGTTTCAAAGCGGCATGTTGGGCTGGCACGCCACAGATGGAAAGCGTTCCTCGCGCAATTGGCAAAAGCCCAATCGTCGCGAGAAAAAGCGCGCGCGGTGCCCCGAGCATCAGCAGACGCTCGCGGGTGGAACGGAGCGTGAGGCCGTCGCACGACGGAACGCCGCTGACATCGACCCTAAGATCCTCGCATGCAACAAGTGGTATCGGGTGCGTCTCGACCGGCAACGGAGCGAACGACGTAGTCACATTCCCACAATATCAAAATCAAATCGCGACGAACGGATGGCGACGTGCGGTGGGCATGCCATCCGCGCTTGACAAAAAGCCGACAATCAACGAGCCTGCGCAGCGGAGAGCTGACCGAGTGGCCGAAGGTGCCTGATTCGAAATCAGGTGTACCCGTGAGGGTACCAGGGGTTCGAATCCCTTGCTCTCCGCTGCAACGCTGCGGAATCATTGCGGTAGCCAGGCCAAAACGCCAAAACCCTGCCAGAACTGGGAATGGTTAGGAGTTCTTCCGGAAGTGGTCCGAACGGCACACCAAGATCGCCAATGAGGTCTTCGGCCTGTTTCACGTAGCCCATCGTCGTTTGGATCGTGTCGTGGCCTGCGCGGCGAGAGATCTTGTCCATGCCGAGACCGGTCATCGCCAGCCAGGTGAGACCCGAGTCGCGGCACGAACGGAAGTTCGCTTGCACGTGCGTGAGCGTGTCATGGTGCAGCTCGTTACGCGTCACTCGCGCAGTGGTGAGATCCATCCGGAAGATCTCCGCGAGCGTATTCTCCGGCACCGTCGACATCGCCGGAACGACGAGCTCGTTGGCGCGTTTACCTTCGCGCATACGCACGAGCAGCGGACGGAGTGCCGATTCGATCGGAACGCGCCGGACACCATTGCGCGTCTTTGGCGGCTTGACTGTCTCTCGCTCATAGTCCCACGCCTTCGTCACGAGGATGAGGCTGGCATCTAGATCGACGTCCGACCAAAGCAACACGCGGAGCTCACCGGGACGGAGATACGTGTAGAACGCAATTGCATAAATCTCCCGCCACTCCAGAGCGATGCCTTCGCAGGCGAGCACGGCCGCCGCCTCCTTCGGGTAGATAAACGGCTTGCGGCGAACCTTGCGTGTGTTGCGATCCCCAGGTGGTTCGACGCCGACACACGGGTTCGACCTGCCATCGAGAATGCGCAGATCACGGTGCTTGCTGGCTGCTGCCGCCTTGAAGGAGCTCGTGATGCAGCTCCAGACGTTCATCGCCGTTTTGCCGCTCACGCGATCTTCGGCGCGCCCGTGCTTCGTCCAAGCGAGGATCGACACATCGAGCGCGTCGCGGATGTCCTCGATGTCATCGCGCGTAATCGAGACCATCGCCTTTGACCCGATGCGAGGTGAGACCCATTTGTCCCACCGCGAGTGCTTCGTGACCGTGTCCGTTTGCCCGCTCTCTTTCGCGCGAGCGATGTATCGCGCGAACCATTCGTTTGCCGTTTCCTCCATATCCTCCGGCACCATGCCGGAGCCTCGTGCTTTGTCGCTCACGATCTTGGCCACGCGTCGCGCCTGCGCGCACGAAGCGCACGAACATGACGACGGCGTGCCCATTGGAGTCATCGTGCACTTCGGCACGTCTGGGATTGGGACGGTCGTTCTCTCGCCGTTTGGCAGAGAGAGCCTGGCCTCCCATCCGCCGACCCGTTCGTTCCAGCGCGGTGAACCTGTTGCGGGCCTACCCATGCGCCACCTCCGTGCTCGCTTGCGGTGATGGCGCGTGTCTTTTCTTCGTCGTGTTATGGTTCACGAGTCGACTCCAGGGTTATTGGGGTTGGCCATGGCCTCGGACGCTCCAACGTCGCGAGGCCACTTTTATGACCATGAGGCTATCCGCACCTCGAAGTTTGTCAACAACTTTTTGATGCAGCGAGTGCCAGGTCTCGAAGCCACGCAGCAATCGTCTTGTAAGATTTATTTGCAGCGACAACGATTTGCTCGTGCTCTTCGCGAGTGAATCGAACTGTGATTGCGTGCGAAGACAGAACTCCGGCGCGGGGTGGGCGGCCCATGCGCTTCTTCGCTGCCGCCTTCTTTTTTGCAGCCATGCGTATTTCCCATTACCAGATTCGTAAATGTTTCCGTGCATCAGTTCACCTTCGCCATGAGGGTGGATTCGACGACCGCGGCACCTTCCTGACGAAGCCAGTTCGCCGGTCTCTCACTCGTTCAGCGCGCCACCCCACCGCCGAAGATCTGACAGACTACGTTGGGTTTGCCGCCGCCCACGCCAAGAAAGCCGTTTGCGGCACGGCCGCAGCGATTGCTTTCGTAAGCGCCACGCCCTCGGCCGACGTATCCGCGCCGGGCTTGAACGTCGGCGCGGGCTTCGCGTTCCATGTCGCGTCGAAAGTTTTCTTGTAGAAAACCAGGTGTGCGAGCACTTCGGCGGGCGTCGCGGTGTTCGCTGCCGCCCGGTGCCTCGCATCGTTGAATGGTCGGATAAGCATCAATCATTTTCGTTCCCCCTCTTCGAATTTCGCTCGCGCGTCCCCCTCGCGCAACGACCAGATAACCCCGGTCAGGCGAATATCTGTTTTCGCGCGTCGCTTCGGCGTCGGTTAGTACGCTGTCGGATCCTCGAGCGCCGCCAATGCGTCGTGAATTTCACCCGCCACTTCGGGGTGTTTTTTCAGTACGGGATATATTGCCTTGAGTACTTCCTTCCAGGGCTTGGACCTGACAATCTATTTCCGACGCACCATATTTTTTGATTAGGTGAGATAATTTTTGAATCGCAAGACTCATTTTTGCTGTTCCTGTCCCGTTTTCCATATATCCGGAGGATCCACGCGTGCGCGCGGCAGACCTCGCGGCCTGAAACTCCCCCATACTGTTTGTAATGATTTGTGCTACCCGAAATCACGACAGAACTTATGGAATCATTCCACCCCTTCCAGTCCGATATCAGCAAAACGCATGACCTTGCTCGCTAGTGCGGGGGATGCCGGGGTTGCAGGGGATGTTTCCTTCCGTATACCTAAATTTGTCACTGCCATTTCTCGATTCCGGAGTTGGGACATCCCCCGCATGCCCAGCATCCCCCGCAGTCCGTACCGACCAGCGCATGACGCCATTGCGGTCCGGGGCACCATCTATCAGGCGTCCACCAATGATCTGCCGTCTGATGGACCGCAGTTGAGCACCGAGCTTGCCGTGATTGGGTGGCATTCCAGGCTTGGTTGGCACGAGCGTCTCGATGGCTTCACGCATGTCATCGAAACCATCAGGGTCGGCATGCCCTCGTAGGCGTTCGGGCGTGTACAGGCGCTCGATTACTTCTTTTGCAGTGATGCCCTTTGGCGTTCCACTCGAGAGCCTAGCCCACCCGTCCACGAGACCGCGAATGGCAATCTTCTTCGTGTCCGCACTACTCGAAAGCCCCTCGCGCGTCGATTGCGGATTGGGCATGTCGACGAAGGCCACGGCAGACGCGACAACGGCCGACCACGACTCGAACGAGCCCCATGGCTTCACTCCCTCGGTCGGGCGTCCGGCAACGGCGTGAGCGCGCAAGATCGTCAGTGCGGCACGAACGAGCCGAGGCCGCTCGGTTGATACCCACGAAAGCAGCGGGTTGTGTTTCCAGCCGGTCCGAGCCTCCGGATCTTCGACGCGAGATTCAAGGCGAATGTGCAATGTGCGTCGCCCGAGATCGCCGCCGATGACGAGGTTGTTTCCGGTGGCGGCCCAAAGCGTGAGGTTGTCGAGTGCGACGCTGGCGTTCTTGCCGAGCATTCGATCTCGCCACGACGTTGCGGTTAGGACTGCGTCGAACGATGGCATGGAGATGGTGTCCGCAACGTTGTCGATGACGACCAAGCGCTCGCCCTCGAGGAGCAGCGCCGTGATGCGCTTACGGAATTCTTCATCGCTCTCTGGAAGTGGCGCCTTGGTTGCGTCGCGCCCTGTTGCGATACGGCAGGTAACGTCTACGAGCCGACCCTTACCTGTTCCTGGTGCCGTGGCGTCGACTGCGATGAACGGGATGCAACCATCAATTGCTGGACGAGCAAAGAGCGTGAGCACGAATGCCAACCACGCAGCACGATGCGCATCCGTCGCAAACGGGAAGTCACACACGACATCGAGTAGCTCATCGCGCGCGGCGATCGCGTCAGCCTTTGAAGGACGATCCGGGACGATTGGAAAGTTCTCACTCGGTTCGAAGAGGTAGCCAGTCTCTGGATCGTAGCCGCGCGTTTGGATGATGCTTCCGTCCGGCCGAAGTGCGGGGGCTTCGAGCACTCCGCGTAGTGGACGCATCCCGTCCCATGCGCAGCGAGCTGCGAGAGCGGCGATCGTTGCCGGGTTCGGTGTAGACGGCACCCATTTCGATTCGCGTTTGTCGAACTTCACGAAAGTAGTTTCACGTGTGAGCAACTCAAGCAGCGTTGCCGGCGCTACCGGTCGGATCGTCGGTGCACCCGGTGGACGCCTAACGCCCAGCGGTGGTGCGCCGTCCCGCACAACCCTCACGAGTTCGCCAGATCGAACGAAGAGTTCGAAGCACCGAAGAAGCACGGTCGAGCACTCGTCGACGACGCGATGTATGTCGGCCCCGAGCTTGATTTCGTTGTTCTTCTTCTCATAACGATGAGAGCGATTCGTTCGCTTGTGCGCTGGACGACTCGAGTCGTTAGCAGCCTTCGCGCGCTCGATTTCCGGCTCGGTCTCACCGGAAATGTTTTCAGTCAGTTGGTCGAGCGTCCCTCCCGATTCGAGCAGTTCGGTGACGTCCTTGTGAAGGGCTGGGGCTTCGACAACACGAACCGATGCAGCAACGCCTTCAAGCGATTGGCGAACATCTTCAGCATGCTTTCGTCCCGGTTTGTCAGCATCGGCAATGATGATGACTTCGCGACCAGCAAGAACTTCGCGTGCCTGCTCGGCCACGTAATGCCATTTTCCAGCGCCTTCCGGATTGCATGTGGCCGTGTGCCCAAGTCGAGTGAGCGTGTCGACGTCCTTTTCGCCTTCGGCGATGTAGACGGGACGATCGCTGTCGTCGTTGAGAAGCTCCGGAAGTTTGTAGAGCACACGCGATATGCCTTCGAGCTTGTAGATCCAGCCTCCAACTCCGTTCGGCCGACGCTGAATGAAACGTTTCCCAAACTTGCGTACGACCTGAAAGACGACGGTTCCGAGCTCGTTGCGATAGTCATAGACGGCCTCGAAGTCGTCGTCGGTGCGGGCCTCGTCGGCGTTATGCGTCTGACCGCACTTGCATGGCCCGTGCATTTTATGGGCGAAGCATCTGTCATTGCCCTGCTCGATTCCTCCAGCAAGTTCTTCGCGTGAGCAATGCACATATTCGCCGTCGTCGCTGATGAAGCCGTGACAGCGCTTCCCTTGCCCGCGCCGATCTCCATCGCTACCGCCGCAAATCGGGCACGGATTCTTCTTCGTGTGCCGTTGTTCCCGAGCGACGCTCATGCTGCCGCCCTCCGTTTTCCGGAATGGCATTGAAGGCAGACGGCCCCTCTACCCTTTGCCCAGGCGATCTGCGCCCCGGCAGAAAACGGGGCACGACAGTCGCGGCAGGATCCATCGAACCTCGACAGAATGATTTGTCGTTGTGGCTCTTTTGGCTCGACACAAACGCGTCGAGGGGTAAGCGTCGAGGCGTTCAGCAGACCGCTTTTTACGATCAGGTGACACGCAGCAATTGCCGATGTTCGACGCTCCTCTTCCGTTGTGCCACGGGTATCCAGCGCACGTGCGATGAGCGCGTTTATTTTCGGTAGAAACCTCTCAGTCTCGGAGATCATGCAGACCTCCGTGTTGATCGCAGACCAGCGGCAGCGAGCGCCCGCTCGGCAAGGATCTCATCGGTCTCGGTCGGCGGGAGCTGCACGATCGGCGCGCGCCGATGCATGTAATGCGCACGATATGCCTCGACGTTGACGCGCCAGACAGTCGCCGGACCAGAACCCTCACGCATATGTTCAGGCACGGCGCGGATCCGATCGCGAGCTGCCCGACGCGAACGACACTTTGGTGGCCACGTTTCGGGTCGCTCCGTCGAGTAGAGCGTCGGCGCATTGCGCTGCTCGAACGCACGCGCGATGCGCTCGTCGATGAGCGCTACGAGATTGGTCTCGAGCGAGCTGAGACGCGCCTCGGTCGCCATGGATTACAGCCCCTTCTCGCGGAGCCGCGTGCGTAACGCGATGAGCGAGACCTCGCGTGCAGTACCAAGCATGCACGACGCAAGCGCTGTACGTGACATACCTATCTGGCGCGCGGCCCCATGCAGTCCATGCTGTTCGATGAGGGTGGTAAGGCGGTAGCGTTCGGCTTCGGAGAGAGCGCTTGGTTCGTAGTGCATGCACACAATTTGCGCTCGCGGTTCATGAGCGAAACCGTGAAGAAGTCCACCCCGACTTCTTTACGGTTTTTTATCGGCCTTTTTGATTCTTTTTAGGTAGTGGCGCATAGCGCGCTTTTCTTCTCCGATGAGTTCGGAGTTCGACATACCTTCCCAGCCGTCTGGGAAATCTTCACACCCGTAGCAGATCGAGAGCAGAGCAAGATCGCGCTCCGTTGGTATCCATGTTGGCATCTGCATCTCTCTCGTAATGGGATTCGGCCAGCCCTCTGCATACTCCCTCGCCACGCGTGCACGTGCGCGGTCGGGCCGGCGGCCAAGAGCGGTGAGCATGCTCTTCCAATCGGTCACTACCCCTGCAAGGCCACCCTGTCGGCGCTCGTGGTCTCCCATGGGGATAACCCCCTTCCCCTCGATATCCTCCCGCGCAAAATGCGCGTGCATTGCAATAGTCTGAGACGCGTTCTCAAATGTTCCCTTCACGGTGCTCGCTCGCGAAGAATTGATAGGGTTCCCGTCCTGGTCTGCAAATACGAGCCTCTCCCCTTTCGACTGCGAAGGGTTGGTGGGTTCGAGTTCATCGAGTTTTTCCAACTCCCTTCGAAACGCGTCTAACTGCTTCACAAGTTCAACGCCGAGCCTGAAGATCCTCTCCTTGCATTTATCAACCTCGGTAGATGACAGATCCTCCTCTGGCTTGGGAAGCATGACGAGCACTTGCGCCGGCCATGGCTTCCACCCCGCGGTCTTGTTCAGCATTCGACGCTCAACATTCCGCATATCTTCCACGTATGCTCCGAGGTCTTCGTCTGTCACTACGCAAGATTGATACGTATTTTCAATTCGATCCCACCATTCCTCGTATACCGTCTTAGCCTCTTCGAGGTCTCCAGCCGCTACAAGGTCCCGAATGCGCTGCTTGTACGCGCTCGTCTTTGGGTCTTCGGCTGTTGTGTCTCGACGAGCTACGCGAATGCGCGGCCCCAACCACGATTCATGGTACGCCGTTTGACGCAGCTTACGCAGCCGCTCGCGTCTTGCACGCTGATCTTCCTCGTCCGATCTACACTTCTGCGCTACGATTTTCGTCACGGGAGATGCGCCTCCTGTCGCGGCTGGGTCCCACGCCAGGGATGCCGGCCGCTCGCTTTTGAGACTACCGCTTCCGCTGTCGCCCTTCGAGAGCCACGACGTTCCGGGCACGCTCGAGCCGACGCGCTTCGAGCTCGCGAGCGAGCTGGCTTACGACGTCGAATCGACCGGCCTTCGCGGCGAGCATGAGCGCCTCTTCGAGAGGGGCGGCGGCAGCGTGTGTATCTCGCAATTCGCTTAGCCCAACGTCGGCGGGAATTCGCACAGATGGGCGCTCTCGAGTCGATTCAGTTCGTTCAAATGCATCAGAATTCGACGTGAAATCAACTGCTTGTGCGACTTGCAAACCAGTTCAAAGCTCTCTAGGACAGGTTTCGCAGACTCACACTGGCATGCGACGGCGCCGCGGGCCTTCTTCACGGTAAACTCGTTGTTTATGGGTCGGTTCAAGAGCTTCTCGCACTCGCGCGACGAGGCGCGGCGGGTTCTTCGCGATCGCCTTGGACGCGCATTGCGTCCCGCACTCCAATCCCCGGCGTTCAGGCGTACCCCGACGAGTTACGTTACCGACGTCGAACTTCTGGAACTCCTGGTTCGCGTTCACATTCACCGTGGCGATAACGAAAACGATGTTCGGGCGGCATACGAAGCCCACCGTACGACCCATCCCGAAAGTCCGACGTTCGACAGCTTGATCAACGAAGGCTGGTTCGGAGTGACATGGGGGCGTGTTGTGAGTGACCCGAACACACGCTTTTCTGCCAACCAGCAAATTGAACCCATTCGCACTGGATTCCAAACCATTCTTAACGCTCTCCTCCGCGAGACCAAGTTCGAATTCGACAGCGTGAGCGACCTCTCGCAAGCGGTGCAGGAGTTCGCCGTACAACTCGCGAAGAAGCCTCAGAACGTGGTTTCAGCACCGTCGCCCGACTGGATCGCTGCCCGGCTTTGGGAGCGACGAAGCAAGAGTCTCAGCGATAAGGAAGCACTTCGACAGTGGATGGATCGCTGGACACTGCTTGGTTGCCCAATAATGTCACCGACCACGTGGTGGACCAAAGACGACGCTCGCGCATGGCGACGCGCAGCCATCGACGTGCTTCGTCACGATCCGGGGCTCGTAAAATGGGATCGCGAGAAGGCGCTGATCGACGCGCGAGTCAATCGCGAGCGAGGCAGAGATTGGCAATCCCCCGAAATCCCCGCAACGCTCGTCGAGCGATACCTCTGGGTGAACAGCAAGTACTGGGACTACGGGGCTCGGGCGCTTGGATACTGCGGGGATACGTGGGCACTGATGGTTATGCTCTGTGAAGATCTGGCCGCGCACGACCAACTGTTGGGCGAACCGTCTGCTGCGGAGTTTCTAGACCTCGTCTCCGAGCGACCCACGCTGCTCGTGTTGCTCGTCGAGCGTATCCGGAAGCAGCCATTGTTCCTCGCAGATCTGCTTCTCCACCCAGCGACGTGCCCATTGGCCTGCCTTATTGTTGCAAACTGGACCGCGCAATCGGTGGGATCATGGTCGCGCGCCTTGCAGGAAGCCGAGAACGAAGAGGCTCGTGATCGCGCGTTCGCCGATGCGATGGCTATCGCTACGCAGCACCTTCGCAATGAAAACGTTCCGATCAAGGAACTGGCTGCACTCTTGGTTTGGATGCACGATCGAGTTCGAGCCGACGATATGGCGTGGTCGCGCCGTCCTCGGAGGATAAGCGAGCGCATGTTCGAGGTCGTGCGCAATGAGCTTCTGACGCTGTCGAGACAACAGCTTGAAGAAATGCTGGCCGCACTCTCTTTCCGAGAGTCGGACGGACTCGGCACACCACGTTTCACCGCGGCTCTCGACGTTGCCACGTTCGCGTCGCTCACCGAAGCCATTGATTCAGACAAGGCAGTGGTCGTGTATGTTGCAACATTCCGCCCGGAAGCCATCATTCCGGACTACATCGCACTCACTCCTGCCCAAGCCGCGTCACTCGTCCTTGCCGCCAGGCGTTCGAACGCGTGGAATACGTTCCTTGCTCCGTTCGATGTGCGCGAACGACTTGAGAAGCCGAAGGAGAAGGACAAGAACGAGTACGCGGTGCGCTACGAGATCGCTCGTGCGCTTCGAGCACATATTCGGGTCTTGTCACGCGCTGTCGCCGCATGGGACGGTTCTCCCCCAGACGATCTCATCAAAGCATTAGCGTCGGCGATTCGCTCTGGCTCTAACGATCACACGGAGAAAGCGCGAGTTAGTGCCTTCACCGCCTGGTTTGAAGCCTATGTCGTTTCACACGTCGAACCACAGCTCGTCGATGATGTCGCCGCCGCGTGTAGGCGACTCCACGACGCCACCAGTCGTGGCGAAATCGAGGAAGCTCTGATGCTTATCGACGAGCCGATGGCCATGGCACGCCTACTTCAACGTGCCCCACCCGCGATGCGACAGAAAGTGAGCGCGCGAATAGGCGCGCTGGGGCCGAATGATGCTGCCGTGATCCATTCATTGCCCGAGATACAGGGAAGGATCGACGAGCTACTCAACGCGGGCGCCATCGAAGCAAGCGTTATTCCGACTGCTATCAAGTACATGAACGTCGAACGTGACCAGGAAACTCTTGGTCGCGTGGCGGATCGTGCGGAGGTGCGTCTTCGGTTCGAGCTTCGCCTTGCACTGTTGCAAAAGAACTTCTCGCGAATTGCGAAGATGACTGTCCCGGAAGGACTGCGAGATACACAGGTCACAGCGGCGCAAGATACAATCGACTTCTTCAAGGGCCTTGCCGAACTCTCGAATCCCAGCGGTTCCGCATCGACCGCAGAGGATCTATTCGCCAACTTGGCGCGTCGTCATCCCGAGAACGCTGCATACGTCGTCAACCAGTTCGCTGCGTACCTCGCGCGCTTACTCGGCGACGATATGTTCAGGACGCTAGACATTGCCGATTTCCCCGCCGCGAGATCAGTCATGGAAACGGCCGATCGTGCGTTGAAGAGCGCGCTCAACGTTGGGAACGACGACCACGCGATCCACGAGTCCAACAAAGCACTCTTGCTTCTCGCAATGGGAAAGCCCCGCGAGGCATACGACATTCTTCAGCATGCCAATGCATACGGTGAGCGGGAGGCGGTTGCAGCGTATGGGGCGGTGGCGTTGGATCGTATGGGGCGAGCGGATGAGGCATACGCTATCCTCGATAGAGCGGAAGACGCCCATAAAGAATCGATCGTGCTCAAGGCAGCGCGCAAACATCTGGAGGGCAGTGCCCCGGCCCGGGTCCGTCCGCTTGGCGTATCCGACGACAATCGTGTTGTAACAGTCCAAAGTGCTCTCTTTCGACTCCAACAAATGGCGCCAAACGATCAGGCCCGTGTCTTCGATCGGACGGAGGAGGAGCATGTGACGAATGAGATTCGCTCGGCCGCAGCCGGCCTGACCGCCCTCGTTCCAATGCTGCGGCCCGAGGACGATGTTACGTCCGTTCTCTTGCAGATTCTCGACGCCCGCGTTCGACATCTCGGCTGGTCAGTATCGGATCAGTCGAGGGGAGGATACTCGGCGAAGGGGAATCCAGGAGAGCGAGATCTGGTATTGAAGCACAAGGACAGCTATGACCTTGCCGTCATCGAGGCCGCGATATGCAAATCAAATCCATCGACGGGGACGGTGAGAAAGGACCTGACCAGCCACTTCCAAAAACTGTTTGGGTATAGCCAGTGCAAACTCTTCTTTCTTGTTGTCTATTCCTACGTCGACAGGCCACAAGACGTCTTGGCCACCATGCGCGAAATCGGGAAATCGAGTGCGCCACCGGATTTTACCTGCCTACACATGGGCAACGACTTTCCACACGATGACTCCCGCCCCATTGGCTTCGAGGCTACCTACCAGGTCCAAGATGGTCGCCAAGCAAAGACGGTGGTGTTCCTTGTGATAAATATGCTGCAGCAAGCGCAGCGCAACGCTGCGGCACTCGCAGGGAAAACAAGCGAGTCGAAGTCTCGCATTCAATAAGTTAGGTAGCTGCAAATGCGACCAACAGTGTGCAGGGTGCTGCCGATGGTCCAGCCAACATGGCCACCTTCTTCGCACCCACCAGCATCGCGGGAGTCCAAGCGGCGCGATCTACGTTGCCGATTTCGGGAACAACAAAATCCGCAAGCTCGAACCCGTGTACAGGTAACCCAAGAAGTGGTCCCAACCGCTCAAGCACGAACGCGACAACAGCGTCGATGCACGCTATTTTAGTTTTGGGCCGTTTGCTAAACTAACTTTCCCGCTTCGCAAGTTCTCTAAACTATCGTGCAACAGACCAATTTTACTAAGAATTCTCCAGGAAAGCTCGTTCTTACCGAGCGTGGAGCGCTGGCGTTCGTCCCTGATCCTGCGCCTGAGACGATTTCTCTTGACACGGCATCGTTGCGCTTTCTGACGACGGCGGAGCGGGCTCTTGGTCAGCTCACAGGGACGCTGCGCGCGATGGGGCCACATGTCAACCTGCCCCTCATCATCCGCCCGCTCATGCGGCGCGAAGCAATCGCGTCGAGTCGCATCGAGGGAACCGTTACGACTCCCGAGCAGCTCGTCTTGCTAGAAGGCGAAGAAGAAGTTGCCACCGATCGGCAAGCGTCGGAGACGCAAGAAGTCCTCAACTACATGCTCGCTCTGGAGCACGGCTTCCAGCGGCTCTCAGAGCTTCCGGTTTGCGTGCGCTTGATCAAAGAGCTGCACGCGATCCTCATGCGCGGTGTGCGCGGCAACGAGGAGCGCCCCGGCGAGATCCGGACGGTGCAGAATTTCATCGGTGCGACGCGCGACATCCACGAAGCGCGATTTGTTCCGCCGCCAGCAAGCGCGCTCGACAGATGCCTCCGCGAGCTCGAACGCTACATCAACCCCGACGCGCAGGCTGACAGCTTGCCCCACCTCGTTCGCCTCGCACTGATTCACTACCAGTTCGAGACGATCCACCCATTCCGCGACGGCAACGGACGCGTGGGGCGCATCCTGATCCCGCTCATTCTTTGCGCGTACGAGAGGCTCGACCGGCCATCGCTCTACATGAGCCCGTACCTCGAGCACGAACGCGCGACTTACGCCGACCTCATGCTCCGCGTAAGCCAGACGGGAGATTACCTCGCATGGATCCGATTTTTCCTCGAGGCCGTCGCCCAATCAGCAAACGCAGCTATCACGCGCGCCGAAGCCCTACTTTCGCTCCGGCGTGACTACCACGCGAAGCTCGCAGCAGCGCGTTCGAGTGCTCTCCTGCTCAAGCTCGTCGACGCGCTCTTCGAGCGGCCGTCGATTTCTATCAACGCGGCGGCGAAGCTTCTCAACGTCACGGTCGCTTCGGCGTCGTCGAACTTGCAGAAGCTCGTCGACGCCGGGATCCTTGTCGAGGTCACGGGCCGCCGTCGTGATCAACGATATGTCGCGCGCGAAATCATTCGCGCGACACACGCCGATTGAAGGCATTGACTAACGGTGAACATGTCCAGGTGCTACCCTTCGCACATGGCCAAGACCGCCAATGAAGTGATCCACGACGTACTTGAGCTGTCCGAAGAGGACCGCAGCCGCGTCATGTCAGCACTCGTCGACTCATTCGAACTCGACACCGCAGGCGAGCCCGAAGGCTCCTTTGAAGACGCGAAGGCGTACATGGCCGAGGTGCGCAAACGCATCGATGATGTGCTTGTGGGGAGTGTAAAAGGCCGTCCCTGGCGCGAGGCGATGGCCGACCTCGACGCCGAGCTTCGCGAGTACGCCGCCCGTCGACGGCGCACGGCGTGATCCTTCATCCCGCCGCCGAAGACGAACTCCGCGCGATCATGCGCTGGTACGAAGATCGCGGCGAAGGTCTCGGCGCGCGCTTCTTGTTTGCCGCGTACCGCGTGTTCGGGCGCATCGACGCGTCACCCTTCGCGTTCCCCGAGCATCCCAACGACGCGCGAGCGCGGCGAGCTCTCGTGCGGAGCTGGCCCTACGTCGTCGCGTTTGCCTTGACGGTGGAAGGCGAATCGCACGTGGTCGCCGTGTACCACGAGAGGCGAGAGCCGGGGTACTGGCGCAATCAGCTTTGACGTTCGTGCTTGCGTGCAGCGGACGTAACGCAAGGCGCTCTCACAGCGAAAACTCCACGGCTTCGCGGTGCGGTGGAGCGAGCTTGATGCCGGATTCTTTCTCGATGTTACTCGCCAAAAGAGCGAGCGTATGCATCGCATCGCCTATCCATAAGTGGGCCTTGCGCAGTGACTTGTGCGCCGATTTCTTGGCACGCCCGCGGGATTTATCGTCGATTCCCGAGGCAAGGGCATATTCCTTATTGCATACCGCATCGACGGCGAGAGCCCAAAGTTCGTACATCTGCCGATGAAGGTTCAAAAGCAGACCGCGTACGCTGCATTCATCGCCACAGCTCGTCCCCTCATTGCCTTTCACCGGTTGCTTCGTAATTGTCACATGGTCGAACGCCGAAAAGAGATCTTCAACGCTTTTGATATCCGAATTGATGTCCGCCCACTGTCGCACGGCTTCATCAATATCTTCTGCGTGTTTGACAGACTGCTCACCGTTTACGTTGATGATGTACGTGTGCATGATGCTTCTCCTTCGCGCGGCTCCGACGCCGCGTGCGAGGTCTCCGCGGAGGCCGCGCCCGCGACGCCGGATCACTTCGCGAGTCGCGCCCGATCGAGAGCTACGACGTTGCCGGCGCTCGCCAACCGGCGCGCTTCGAGCTCCTTGGCGAGCTGCGCGACGACATCCCACCGCTGAGCGGCAGCGCCTCCTTCAAGCGCCCTTACAAGACCTGCTTCGACGTCGATCGGTTCCGGTTTTGATGGTTGAGATTCGGCCAAAACCGTCGCGGCGGAAGGTGATCGTTGCTCGATCGGCTCAACACAATCGGAGGCTGTTTTCTCTGGCAATGCTGCTAATTTTCGCCCATCGAAAGGTGACGATTTCGTACCGTGTTCGGTTGGTTTCGAATCCCTTGCTCTCCGCTGTAACGACAATGCGCCCCGCGAGTGATCGCCGCGCCGTGGCTCCGGCACGTGTCGTGAATGCTCCGATTCCGTGGTTCTCGACGAACGAGAACTCTTTTTTGGAGAAGAGACTATGAGACATTGGAGATCGCTTGGCATGTTGGGCGCGTGCGCGATGGCAACCGCTGTCGCATGCGGGTCTGGTGGGAATTCTTCGAATCCGTTGCAACCCGCAGCGGCATACCCGAACTGCACCCAAACAATGGATTATTGGCAGAACGATCCGGACGCGTGGCCCGTCACGACGGTAACGCTGGGTAGCGTCGACTACGATCAAAGTCAGCTTCTGCAAATCCTCGCGGAACCGGTTGACGACAATGGCCTCGTCGAGTTGGTGCAGGCGGAAACCACTGCGAAACTGAGCATCGCCGACGGCGCTGACGACAGCGTCGTCTCGCCACTGCTGACAGAGGCAGACGCACTCATTGGGACGCTCAGCCCGCCACCCGTTGGCGGCGACTCGTTGCCCCAAACGACGACGGCAGCCCTCGTGGCCTCCATCAACGACTTCAACACCGGCGCCGTTGGCCCAGGCCAGTGTAGATCCAACCCCTTTCACGGCAACTGCGCTCAGTCCGTGAATTACTGGCTGGAAAACCCTGACGCGTGGCCAGTGAACTCATTGACGTTGGGATCAACGAAGTATCCAAAGGGCCAGCTCCGGCAAATCCTCTCGCAGGATCCCGACGACAATGGCCTCCTCCTTCTGGAGCAACTCGAAATCGCGGTGAAGCTAAGCATCGCTGCAGGCGCCGATGACAGCGACATCGCGGGGGTACTCGAGCAGGTGGACGAATTGATCGATGGGCTCGTCGCACCACCCGTAGGCACAGACGAATTGACGCAGGAGCAGGTGGCCGACCTGGTGGCCGCCCTCAGCGCCTTCCTCGATGGTGACGTCGGCCCCGGTGCGTGCAGACTCGACGAAGATGCAGGCACCGATGCGGGTAGTGATGCATCCACCGGTGATGGTGGCAGCAGTGACGGTGGCAGCGACGCAGCGACCGATTCAGGCAGTGATGCATCCACCGGTGATGGTGGCAGCAGTGACGGTGGCAGCGACGCAGCGACCGATTCAGGCAGTGATGCATCCACCGGTGATGGTGGCAGCAGCGACGGTGGCAGCGATGCATCCACCGAAAATGGCGGCAACGACGCGTCCAGTGATGCGAGCAGTGACGGCGGCTCGCAAAACGACAGCGGGATGTCCTTCTAACACTACTGCCGGAACTTCGTTCCGGGCTACGCGTTTCCGCTTCGCGGAAAGCAGTAATGTTAGACTTATCTCGAGGGGGCCTGGCGCCCCCTCTTGCCCGCAAAAGCGGGCAATTCACCCCTCCGCGAAGTCGCTCCCGCGACTTCGTTAGCACTACTGCCGGGGAGTTCCCGGCAGTAGTGCTAAGGCTTACGCGTTATGACGATATGCCCGTGCCCGTTGTTGTCCGGATAGCCGTAGCGAAACGGCAACGGATCGCTGCCCTTGAACAGATCGCGAAAGTCGGCCGCGTCGTGGTTGTTCACGGTGCCGAACGGCTCGGGCCACTCGAATTGGCCGTAGACATCTTGCACGAAGCCATATTTCTTTGCGATGCGCGGCGGCACGCCCGTGGTGTCGGATATCATCCAGCTCGTGTGCGTCATGAGCCAATCGCGCAAAATGGAGAAATTTTCATCGTCCCAAAGCAGGTGGCTCGCTGCTTTGGTCATGGCGGATACTTCCGTGTGCTTGTTTAGATAATTGAGGAAGAATGGCTTTTTCGTCACATTTTTGTTCGATAAATCGAAAGCGATATGGCGCAGCACTCGAACGTTTGCATCATTCGGCTCTTTGAAGCGAATTTCGGCGTTCGCAAAGGGTCCTGCGCGCCCAGACTTTCCTGCTTTCACGGCTTGCTCAATTTCGTCGTCCGTCAGCCAATGAAATGCGCCGTCGTCGTCGATTGTAAAATAGCGCAGCGTCACGGGCACAGCGCCGTGAAGGGCGAGAGCGGCCATTGGAAAGGCAATTTCGCCCGGAATCGCACCGTGTGATTCGATATCGAGGTTGAGCGTTCGGCTGTGCGCTTTCAAGAAAAGCTTGCCGAGGTGATCGCGCAGCTTGGCAAGTTCGCGTGAAAGTCGCGTCGAGTCCACCTTGAGAATGCCGCGCACATCGCCGGCGATCTCGAGCGAGATGGTCGTGATCTCGTTCGCGTTGGGATAGGTGGCAAGCGCGCCCACCAGATCTCCGCCACCAAAAGGATAAACCACTACGCTCGGAGTGCTCGGCGGTCGAATTTTCTCGATGAATGGCATGGCAACGTCGAGCCAATCTTTCTTGAACTCGGCGTAGTCTGCCTCGAGAGCCGCGCAGTGCGCGTCGACAATCTCCTTGTCGATATTCGGCGGAATGAATGCGTCGTCGCCACCACAACCAGCAACGCGGAAAGCCGCCTGCACTTCTTTCGTGTAAAGTGCACCTTCAAGCCCTTCCGACGTGATTTGTGGCGCGACCGGCGGCGTAACTTGTGGCGTGGCTTGCTCAGGGGCGTCGGCGATCGCTTCCTTCGCGTTTTTTGCTTCTGTCGAGTCTGCGGATGCATCGGTGGATGCCGAGCCTTCTCGTTGGTCGGAACGATGCGACTTGCAGCCAACTTCGCAGGCCATCGCAAAGCCCGCTGCCGCGCAAAAAATCAAAGCGGAGCGAAAAGCAAAGATCATACACTGTTTCCATTTAGCTTTAGCTAGCGATCGAGCCAACGCGCTTGACGTCGCTCGAAAAACGCTTCGACGGCCTCGCTGTGATCGGCTCCGCTCCAGGTGGTTGCGAAGAGTTGGCGTTCGAGTGCGCGAACGTCGTCAGCACCTGTCGCGGCGGCACGCACGAGGCGCTTCATCTCGGCGATGGCCGAGGGTGATCCAAGCGCCACGTCAGCGGCCCATGCCATGGCAACTTCGAGCGCGTGATCGTCATCGGTCACTTCGTCGACGAGGCCAAGGACTTTGGCTTGCTCGGCCGTGAGCTCGTGGCCGGCGTAAAGCAAACGTGCGGCAGTGCCCACCGAGACACTTGCAAGCAGGCGCGCGGCCGTTCCCCATGCCGTTGTCACGCCCATGCGTACTTGCTTGAACGAGATCGTTGCACGCACAGCCGCAATGCGCATATCGCACGCCATGGCGAGCTCGGCACCGCCGCCAATGGCAGGGCCCGGCAACGCGCAGAGAACAGGAAAAGGAAGACGTGTGATCGCGTGGCAAAGATGCCAGCCAAGATCGCTGAAGCGCTCTGCTTCTTCGTGCGAATTCTTCTCGCGAAGCTCGCGCAAATCTCCGCCAGACACGAACACTTGCCCGGCGCCCGTAAGCACGGCGGCACGCACGGTCACGTCGCGGTTTGCTTCTTCGATGGCTTGGGCGAGCGCGGCGATCGTTTTGTGATCGAGCGCGTTTTTTGCGGCCGGTCGGTCAATCGTCCAAACTACGACATTGCCTTGGCGTTCGATGTGCAGCATGGCTTTTTTCATCCGCCCGTGCGCAAACGTCGTGGCGGGGCGACTTCGCGACTGCTTTTGCCGCCATCCTTGTTGGGCTCGCTGCGCTCGTGACGAAGGCGCGTCGCACGCTGTTCGGCCTCGACAACGCTGTCGCGGTCGCGTTGCGAGCGGCGCTTTCGGCGCTTTCGGCGGCGCGCAAGAAAGCGCTCGGCGTGGGCAACGATGGCACCGGCAACGTCGAGCCCGCTGGTGCGCTCAATGCCCTCGAGCCCGGGGGAACTGTTGATCTCGAGGATTTTCGGGCCGTCGCTTCCTTCGAGGATGTCGACACCGGCAACCTCGAGACCCATCACTTTCACCGCGGCAATGGCCGCATGCCGATAGCGATTCGGCAGCTCGACGCTCACGCCAAGCCCACCGCGGTGCAAGTTCGAGCGAAACTCGCCTTTCTTCGCCTGACGCCGCATGGCTGCGATCACCCGTCCGCCTACGACGATGGCGCGGTAGTCACGTCCTTTCGACTCGGCGATGTACTCTTGCAAAATGATGTCTTGGCCCATGGCCCAAAGCGTTTCAAGAAGCGACGTCACCGCTTGCGGCGTTTCGGCGATCATGGTTCCGATGCCTTGAGTGCCCTGCTGAAGCTTCACAATGGCGGGCGTGCCCCCAACGAATGTGAGCGCGGCATCGACCGAGTCGGGAGTTCTCGCACACACGGTTTTGGGAACGTCGATGTCTTTCTTGGTGAGAAGCTGCATCGAGCGGAGCTTGTCGCGCGAGCGGGCAATAGCAATGGCGTTGTTGAGAACGGGCACGCCCATCATGTCGAACTGCCGCACCACGGCGAGCCCGTAATTCGTGATCGACGCGCCAATGCGCGGCACAACCATGTCGACCGGCGGCAGCAAGCGATCGCCCACGAACATGGCGGGGCGACCGCGCGAGATAACAATTTGTATGTCGAGCGGATCGGCCACGATAACGTGGTGATCGCGCGCACGTGCGGCAAGAACGAGACGACTCGTAGAGTAAAGGCCCGCATTTCGAGAAAGAACAAGCAGATGCACGAGATGTGCGGATCCTCTAGTACCTGGACACTGTGGCGTCGACCGGTTCGTTTTTTACCCCGCGACAAGCGAGGGGATGAATGGGCGCGTAGGTAAGCCCGCGAGCAAAAGCAAAGCGCAAGCACCGGAGATCTGGACGGCCGAGCGGCCCCTGGTACCGTGCGAAGCGATGGATCGACCTGCGACGAGGCCAACAGCAAAGGTGCCGACACGTGGCTCGTCGCACGATGACGATGATGATCTCGACCTGCCCCCACTCGACGGTGCCCCACTCGACAGCGAAGAAGAGAACGAGATAGCGGGCGAGATTGACGATCCCGCAAGCCCCTCAAGCGCGGCCGACGCATTCGACGATGCCACGGCCGATGGTCCGATCGATTTCGCTGTCGACGGCGACGAAGGCGGTTGGCTCGATGACACCGACTGCTCACAAACGCTAGACGTGGGCGCCTTTGATCTCGCTTTGGGTCCGGAAGAAAGCCTCATCGACGACGACGAATCCGATGCGGATAAAGCCGCGGGCAACGACGACGTTGCTTGTGCGAGCGAACCGTCCCTCGTCACCGACGGGGGCGAAGAGGGGCCGCTTGCCGAAGACGACGAGCTGCGCGAAGAAGATCTTCCAGCGCTCGATGCCGACGACGGCGACGAAATCTCGAATGATATCCTATTCGATCGGGTCATCGTTGCCGACAACGAAGAGCTTCGCTGGGACGATCGCGCCTGGGCGCGCATGCCATTTGCCGAAACGCTGTGCAATGGCGCGGCCTACGAAAGCGATTCGCTCGCTGCATCGTGCGAGCCGGGCGACGAGAAAAACCCGCGCGACGCAACATGGCGGCGTCTCGAAGAAACCGGCGGCGTCACGGCGGCAGCCATCGTTCCAGGCGGCAGCGCAGTCGTCGCGATAGAGCAGCTGTCGCGCGTGCTTCTCGTGCGCATCTTGCCGGACGGTATTGCGCGCATCATCGCCGAGATGGATGACGACGAATCGATTCGTGTCACGGCGCTTCATTGGGACGCTGCGCGCGGATGCCTCATCGCAATAGGGCCTTTTGGCACGCAAGGGTTTCAGCCGGTTTAATTTTCGCGATCTCGGAACGAGGCGGCGCGAGTATCGTAAGCTCAATGATTCGCCTTTACACCTGGCCCACACCGAATGGTCACAAGGTGCACATTGCGCTCGAAGAGCTCGGGGTGCCGTACGAAGTTGTACCGGTGAACATTGGTGCGGGCGACCAGTTCAAGCCCGAATTTCTCGCCATCACGCCAAACCATCGCATTCCTGCAATCGTCGATACGGACGGTCCTGGAGGCGAGATGCCCTTGTTTGAATCGGGTGCCATTCTTCTTTACCTTGCCGAAAAAACCGGCGGGCTTTTGCCCAAATCGCCGCGAGCGCGCGCCTTGGCGATTCAGTGGCTGATGTTCCAGATGGCGGGAATTGGACCCATGTTCGGCCAACAGGGTCACTTCCTTTTCTACGCACAAGAGAAGCACCCGTACGCCATCGAGCGATATTCGAACGAAGTTCGGCGCTTGCTTGGTGTTCTCGACAAGCGGCTTGCCGCAGCCGCATACCTCGCCGGCGACGAGTACTCCGTCTGTGACATTGCAACGTTCCCTTGGCTGCGCAACCTCGAAGCGCGCGGTGTCGATGTTGGCAAAGACTTCCCGAACATCAAGCGGTGGTTCGACCTCGTTGGCGCGCGCCCGGCCGTCCAGCGAGGTCTTGCGGTGCTCGCCGACAAGACCCGCAAGGGCCCCCCCACCGACGAAGAACGAGAGAACCTTTTCGGCAAAAAGCAGCAGCATCCGCGTTGAACGCGTTGCGCAACAGATGGCGAAGCACACGCGCAATCCCTACAAAGTGGCAGACCATTATACCCGCGAGGCCAAAAGCCGAGGGTATCCTGCGCGCAGTGTTTTCAAGCTCGAAGAAATCGACAAGCGACTCCGGCTGCTCAAGCCGGCGATGCGCGTGCTCGATCTCGGCGCGGCACCAGGCAGCTGGACGCTCTACGTTGCCCAAAAGGTTGGCGCGAAAGGACACGTGCTGGCAATCGATCAGACCCTGATCGAGGTGCCGCTTCCCGCACATGTGGTTTTTCTTCATGGCGACGCGCTCGCTTTGGAGAGCGACGCGCTTGCGACGTTCGCGCCGTACCATGTCGTTTTGTCGGACATGGCCCCGAGCACAACGGGCAACCGGCTCGGCGATCAAACACGGAGCTACGAGCTTTTCACCCGAGCCCTATCGGTCGCTGAAAAGCTACTATTGCCTGGCGGCGCATTCGTCGGAAAAATTTTTATGGGCGAAGACTTTCAGAACGCAAAAGCGGAGATGAAAAAGGTTTTTCGCGACAGCCGCACGATGAAGCCCGAAGCCGCGCGCGCATCGAGCTACGAGATCTTTCTCGCTGGTCTCGATCGCAAGCGGACGGACGAGCTTTTTTGAGGCGTGCGCCAGCGCTTTGCTTCCGGTAGTCTCGCCGCGTGTCGGTGGCCGCGTTCCATGGCCTTGTTGCAGGCCGTTTCGTCATCGACCGCGAGGTCGGGCGCGGTGGCGTGGGCATTGTGTATCATGCACACGACAAGGTGACGGCACTGCCGGTGGCGCTCAAGGTCATCGCGATTCCCGGCGTCGACGCGAGCGAAGAGGCGCGCTTCGGTCGCGAAGGCCGCGTGCTCGCCGGGCTGACCCACCCGGGGATTGTGCGGGTCGTCGCGTTCGGGTTGCTGGAAGATGGGCATCCCTACATCGCGATGGAGTGGCTCGAAGGCGAAGACGTGGCCCATCGGCAAAAGCGTGCGCCACTCACTCTTGCTCAGGCTGTCGATATTGGGGCGCAGGTCGCTGATGCTCTTGCCTACGCGCACGGCGTTGGCATCGTGCATCGCGACATCAAACCGTCGAACGTGATCCTCATTGACGGCATTGGCAACGACACGACTGGCAAAGGCAACGCGGCCACGCTCGCGCCCACCTCGGCAGCAGCAGCATCGTCGCATGCAACGCTTTTGGCCAAGCTCGTCGACTTCGGCGTTGCTTCGGCCGAAGACGCGCGTCTCACACGCACCGGAGCCATCATCGGCACGCCCGCGTATATGGCGCCCGAGCAGGCACGCGGCGATGCCGAAGTCGACGCGCGCGCCGACATCTACGGCCTCGGTGCAACGCTCTTCGAAATGATTGCTGGCCGGCCTCCGCACGTGGGGCCAACGCCCATCGCCATTCTTGCGCGCCTGGTGACGACGCCAGCGCCGCGCCTGATGGAAATCTTCCCCGACGCGCCCATTTTGCTCGACGAGCTCCTGAGCGCAATGCTCGCCATGCACCCGGACGACAGGCCTACGCGCGCGGCCGATGTCGCGCTCCGTCTTCGCGCCATCGCAGAGCAACTTGCCTCTGCATCGGCCAACACGCTTACGCAATCGCCCGATCTTGCACCAACGAGCTTCGGGGCAATCTCCATCTCAACGGTCAAACCTGGGGGTTCGAGACTCGTCACATCCATCCTTGCCACGCATGTCCCCAAGGGCCATCCACGCGCGCGTCTTCTTGCACACCTTCGTGCGCGCGGCGCCGAGGCAACCGAGCTTGGCGGCGACGCGATCGTCGCGCACCTCGGAGTCAAAAAGGCCTTGGGCGACGAGGCGACTCGCGCACTCGATTTGGGTCTGCGTCTTTGTCGCGCGGGATGCAGCGTTGGCGTTGCCACGGGGCGCTCGCGCATCGACCGAACGCGTCCAACCGGTGAGGTTGTCGACCGCGCGGCGGCGCTCGCACGCGATGCTGCGAGGGGTCAGGTTCTCGCCGATACAACGACGAGCGAGCTTGTGCGCGGCCGCTACGAGATCTCCGTCCGCCTCGACGGCACCGCGGTGGTTGGAGCAAAAACCACAGCCAAAAAAGAGGGCGCAGGCGGCTCGCCGTTCGTCGGGCGCGAAGCCGATCTGAGCCAGATTGTTAGCGCGTACGAGCGATGCCAAGAAGACAGAACACCCATTGTCGTCACGATCAGCGGCCCGCCCGGCATCGGTAAAACAAGACTTCGAAGCGAAGCCATTGCGAGCATCAGCTCGCACGCGTCATCCGCCCGCATCGCGGTGGTGCGTGCCGAGTCGTTCGCAAAAAGTCACGCGCTCGGCATCATGGCCGACATTGCGCGCGCCCTTGCAGGCGTGGCCAAAGGCGCCCATCTCGGCGATGCCATCGCAGCCATCGACGCCGTCTTGGCCCACATCAAGGTGATTGGTCAGGGAACGCGGGAGCTCGTTGCAAGGCTCATGGCAAATCAGCCACTGCTCGGAGCGGTAGACGCACGGGCCGCCCGCGACGCAATCTGGATGGCGCTCACCGACATGGCACTTCGCGCGGCCGAGCAGGCGCCGCTGGTCATCTCAGTGGAAGATGCGCAGTGGGCAGACGTTGAAAGCCTTGCGTGGATCGATCACTTGCTCGGGCGCGCGGCAGGGCGCTCCATTTTCGTTTTGGCGACAGCACGGCCTACACTTTTTCGCGATGATCCGACACGTTTTTCGGGTCGCGATCACGTGCGCATCGAGCTGCGACCGCTAGCGCGTCGCACACTGCGCGCGATTGCCACGGCCATTCTCGGTGACAAAGCGCAAGGCGAGCAGGGAGAGCATCTCGTCGAATCCATTTCCGCGCAAGCGGCCGGCTCTCCCCTGTTTGCCGAAGAGCTGGCGCGCCTCGCGCAGCAAGGGCGCGACGCCACGAGCGCTCCAACCATCGAGGCAGCCATTCAAGCGTCGCTCGACGCTCTCGACGAAGACGCGCGCGACGCCGCCATGAAGCTCAGTGTCTTCGGGATGCAGGTGTGGGACGCGGGAATCGGCTCACTCGGCGTCACAAACGTGCCTGCGATGATGCGCGCGCTGACGAGCGCCGAGTTGCTCGTCGAGCAAGCAGAATCGCGGTTTTTCGGCACGCGCGAGTGGGCCTTCAAGCACGCCCTGACCCGCGACGTAGCGTACGCATCGCTGGGCGACGAAGAGCTCCGAGACTTGCACGCGCATGCAGGCCATTGGCTCGCGAAAATGGGCGAAGACGACGCCATCGTGGCGCGGCACCTCGAACTCGGTGGCGAGGCTGCGGACGCTGCGAATCACCTTGAAAAGGCAGCGCGGCGAGCGCTCGCCGCGAACGCACTTGGCGACGCCGTGAAGCTCGCCGAAAAGTCGCTCGCGTTCGCCGAAGACAAGGCGACGAGTTTCGCGCGCGCACAGCTTCTCGACGAGGCGTGGTCGCGTCTCGATGCCCGCGCAGGCGAGCGCGATACGGCCGTGCGCGCGATGCAAGAGGCGATTTACGACGATGCAAGCGAGGTCCGCGCCATGGGCGCGCGCGTTCGCTACGAAGATGCATGCGGCGGCGGTCCTGACACGAGCTCGGGCCTCGAGGAGGTCATCGCGCGCGCGAAAAAGGCATGCCTGTTCGACGAAGAGGCCCGCAGCGCCGCGGCGCTCGCGGCTCGCTACGCCTTTGCCGGCGAGCTTAGCAAAGCAGCGGAATGGGCCGACGCGCTGCTCGACTTGTCGCGCACACAAGGGATTCCTGGCGCTGCAGTGGATGCATGGCAAACGCTCGCAGTCGTTCGCCAGGCACGCGGCGACGTTGGCGCGGCGCTCGAGGCGCGTCGAAGCGCGGCGCGCGCAGCAGCCGAGGCCGGCCTAAAAACGAGCGAAGCAACGCTGACGATCAACGTTGGCTTTGCGCTCACTACCATGGGTGCAAAAGAAGAAGCGCGAGGCGCGATCGAAGACGGCATCGCGCTCGCCCAAGCCGTTGGTTCGCCGGGCACAGTGCGCCATGGGCAGATGAACTTGCTTTGCTGGGCAGCGACGTTCGGCTCGGATCCAGCGATTGACACGCTGCTTGCCGAGACACGCGCGTTCGCGGACGCTGCGGTGTCCGGTGGTTGGGTCCCTCACGACCGCGTAACGCTTGGCGTGCTCTATTACCGAGGTGCGGAGCTTCTTCGAGACGACAGCTGGCAGCTCGCTCGTGCGCCGGAAAGTGGAAGCCGCGGCGGGGATAATTGCGCTGAGTTGGCGCGCACGCTCCTCAAAACGGCAGCTGGCGGCTACCGCACAACGAAGATGCTCGACGTACTGCCTGTGGCACTAGGGCTTTGGGCCGAAGCCGAGCGGCGATGCGGTGAGCCAGAACGCGCGATGGAGCTCGCGACCGAAGCAGCAGGCCTGCTCGAGCGCGGTTCGCCAAGCTTGCTCAACGAAGCCCCGGTGTACCTTGCGTTGCATGATGCATGCTTCGACGTTGGGCAAATCGATACTGCGAAAGATGCCATTTTACGCGGCGTGCCTCGACTCGTCACACGCGTACACGGCTTGTCTGGAACGCCTTTCGCGAAAGAGTTCTTGACGCGCCTGTCGTCGAACGCAGGACTGCTCGCTGCGGCAGAAGCGTATGGTCAGCTGCCTCCAGCGCTCCAAGCCATCCTCGAACGCGCATGACAAAACGCTGCGAAAACGTCGCATCTTTGTCTACCATTTAGATCTTGGCTTGGAGGCGTCCCTTGCGTACCGTGGGAGCGGAATGAAACGTCGGGGCACTTTTTCAAGTTACGCCTTGGGTGTAACTTTCTTAATTTTCGCATTTGCGGCCGCGTGCCAAGTGGCAACCCCGCCTGACGAGCCGTTGTCCAGCATGCAGGGCACATCAGCAGCCAACATGAATCAGGGGAACAGCAGTTCCTCGCAAAGCCAGATGGACGGGGGCCAATCAGGCGGTCAGTCAAACGGAGGCCAATCAGACGGAGGCCAGTCAGGCGGCCAGTCAAACGGAGGCCAATCAGACGGAGGCCAGTCAGGCGGGGGCAATACGGGTCCGCTTCCCGACACCTTGGGCACAACGTCAGCAGCAGTGCTCGCCAATCAGCTGGGGCTTGAGAATCGCTTCGCCGTTGGGCTCGGCAACGACGACGACAACGGCAACTTGAGTGCAGACAAAGTCCACGCATACACTCTTGGGCCGAAACTCGATATCCACTACATGTATTTATCTAACCTAAATTGGATAAGCTGGAGCCCTAATGGGGGGTATGTCACATCGCACGCAAACGCGGCAAAGGCGAACGGCGTGGTGCCCATGTTCACGCTTTACCAGGTGGCAGCAAACGGTGAAGACAACGACCTCTCAAGCATCACCGATGCAAGCTTTATGACCAAATATTGGAGCGGCGTGCGTACGCTGTTCCAGCGTCTCGGCGAGTTCGGCTCCCCCGCGATCGTCCATCTCGAGCCGGATTTTTGGGGAACCGCCCAGCAGACGAAAGGCAATGATCCATCGAAGGTTTCGGCTGTTGTCACATCCCTCGTGCCGGAGTGCACCGATTTGCCTGATAACGTATCAGGCATGGCACAATGCATGATTCGACTTGGGCGTACGCTTGCGCCGAATACCAAAATTGGTCTCCATGCGTCAACCTTTGGTGCCTACTCGAATTCGAATGGCGCAAGCGATCCCGTAGCCATTGCCAAGTACCTTGTTGCCCTTGGCGCCGGCCAGTCTGATTTCATGACGATCGAAACGCTCGATCGTGACGCCGGCTGTTTCGAAGCGGGCAAAGATCCAAATTGCCAGCGTTCGGGGACTTTTTATTGGGACGAAACCAATGCGAAAAGCCCGAATTTTGCCGAACATCTTGCCTGGGCAAAGGCAATCCACGACGGCACCGGGCTGCCCCTTCTCTGGTGGCAAACGCCGCTTGGTGTACCAAGCACGACATCCGGTGGTAGCGCCAGTCATTATCGCGACAACCGCGTGCACTACATCTTCACGCACCCAGACGAGTTCGTTGCCGCAGGAGGCTTCGGCGTAGTCTTTGGCACTGGCGCAGCAAATCAGACGGACGTAACCACGGACGGCGATCAATTCAAAAACGCTGTCACAGCCTATCTCACCTCGCCCGTCTCGCTACCGTAGGACCGAAAAGGGCCCCCACAAGGGGTGCCCCTACGAACATGCGTTTTGATACGTTTTGTTTGGCGGTTGCGTGTAGGGGCGTATGGCCATAAGCCCCTACGAATATGCGTTGTTGGTTGTAGGAGCACCCCTTGTGGGGGCCCCTAACGAACGTCGCGCCCTAGCGCATGATCTAGGCGCACACGTGCCACGCGTGCATCGACACGGGCGTTGAGGTGATCGAGACGAGTCTGCGCGAGGGCCTGTTCGGCATCGATGACTGTCGTGCCGGTGCCGCGGCCGTTGTTGAATAGTTCGCGCGCGACGCGATAGCTTTCGACGGCGCTCGCAAGCTGGCGCTCGGTTGTCTCGATGGCCGTGTCGGCTTCGACAACGCCTTGGTAGGCTTGAACGATCTCGATCTCGATGCCGTCGCGCATCGTGCCCTTCTGCGCTTCAAGCTGGTTGGCGCGCGCTTCGGCGTCGGCCGCTTGTGGGCTTGCGATGAGCATGTCGTTCGGCGACCAGGTAACTTGCGCGCCAAGGGACCACGTTGGAAACCACTCGTTCGACTGCGGAAAGCGACGCGAGTTTGGATTCGCGTACGTCACATCGCCGAAGCCTGAGACCACCGGATATTTACCTGCATTCTGCACGGAAGCCTGTTTGCGCGCGGCGTCGGCATTCTTGTCGATACTTTTGATTTCAGGGCGCTTCGACATACCCTCGGCAACGAGCTGCTTGATGTTGCCAGTCACCGGCGACATGGCACCGTCGATGGTATCGCTCGGCGCAAGCATTTCCTCGTCCTTCGCGTGGATGGCAACGCGAACCTGGCGCTCGGTCTGCACAACGTTGCTCTTCGCACGTTCGAGAAAAAGCTCGGACGACGCAACGGTTGTCTCGGCGCGGAGCACGTCGGCCTTCGACGCATTGCCAACCGTGAACTGGTTCTGCGCGTCTTTCAAATGCGCGCGAGCAACAGCCAGTGTTTGCGCCGCGACGACAACGGCGCCGCGAGCGCGCAGCCACGTGTAGTAAGCGATTTTGCCATCGGCATACGACTTAGCGCGCGCGCCGATGAGATCGAAACGCGCGGCTTCTTCCGAATGCGTCGCGGCGCTGTAGCCCTGGCCAATGCGAAAAAAGTAGTCGCTGATCGGAACTGCGATCGTTGCCTGAGCAAGCCAGTTGTCGAGCACGAGCGGGAAGGTCAGCGTGTCGAAGCCGAGAGCATACGTGGCGCCTGGATTCGTAGTGCCACTTGGTTCGTTCGTTGCGACGAACGAACCAGACGCTCCCCCGGTAAGGCTTGGCGGAACGAAGTTGGAGAGGCGCGTGTAACGACCGGTGAAACCAATGCGTGGCAGAAAGTTTGTCCACGCTGCTTGCGACCGCGCGGAGGCGCCTGCAATCGCCTGCTCAGAAGCCTTTGCCGCGTAGCTTGTTTGCATGGCGCGCTGCCCAACCTGATCGGCCGTAATACCTCCCTGCACGGGCGCCATAAGATCGCCAACCTTCGATACGCCGGCCGCGTCGAAGGAGTCAGATCCGGGAGCGGCAGGCTGGCCATTGGCAGGCACAGCGAGCGTTGGCGACGAGCCAGCGGCGGCGACGGCAGTTGGAGCCGTTGGCGCGGCATTCGGCGGCCTCGGACGAGCAGGTACGGCGCCCGGACGAGTGCCGGGATGCTGTTGGGCAAATGCGGACACGGCCACGGAACCGACGGCAAGTGCACTCAACACCGCAAGCCCGCGCCGGATCGACTGTTGGCCGTTGCCTCCCGTCGTGTGCACGGCCGCGCCCACGCCGGTCGTGGACACGCGAAAGAAACCAAAGCTCCGCATTTGAATGACAATCCTTTCTCTTCTCATATGATGCCGGAAAGTCACGTTTCGTTACGCATCGTCGGTACGAATCGTGCTCGAAACTTCTACTGCGCCTAACGAAAAACCTGGACGAAAAAGCGCGGTTGGAAGAAGGATTGAGTCAAATGCCTCCGCGGTCATTCACACCCTCGAGCCGCTCGCGAGGCACAGCGTCGCCTGTGGTTCTCGCGATTGTTGCCTTTGCCTGCTCTGCGTGCGAGCCGCCAGCGGCGCGCAAACCGATCGACATGACACCCATCGGGACCGTGCCAAACGTGGAGCGCCGCGCCACCGAAGAAGGCGACGCTTCCGTCACCACGCCGAATAGCGGAACGCCGGGGCCGCGGAAGGCGTCGCCATGCGTCGGCGGCGATTTCGTCGCGCTCGACGAAACGCTCCGTAACTGTGAGGTGCCGATGCCCGCAAGCACGGAACTTCCGTCGAGCCTGCGCGACAAGCTCGAAGTAACCGTCGCGGCAAGCACTCTGGCGGTTGTGCAGGGCGGGCGCATGGACCTCACGGTTACATTCCGCAACAAATCGAGCGAGCCTTTGCCTCTCTACTTTTCTGGCAACCGCTTTCCACACTTCGAAGTAGAGGCACTTGACGCGAAAGGGCACAGGGCCGACGTGCCTGCGGGCAAAACTCCTGCGTGGCCAAAAGGGACGGGCCCATCTGCGTCAGTCCCCGAGAAGGCATGGCGCGTGACGCTTGCAGGCGGAGCATCAGGCAAGATCAAAATTTCGTGGGATGCCGCCAAGACGAAGTGGGCGCCTGAAAAAGCAAATGGGTGGGAAAGGCCTGGCTTTCCTCGTGCAATGGCAGGCCCGCTGTCCCCAGGGAAATACACATTGCGGATCGGGGTGCCGCTCGTGCGGGGGGGCTTGGATGCGCTGAAGATTGCGATTCGCGTGACCCCCTCGGGGGCTGGTTCGCAAGCTTCGATGGTGCAGTCGCGATAGTGGCTCAAACCCGAGGAGGATGTGGGTAGGACAAAAAAGGGAAACCGCCCAAGGGCATGTTTACCAGCCAGCTGCGCGCATCGATGCGTTTGGTTGGGTGCTTCTGACCATCACGATCCCATCGAGACGCGCAGCGTGCATCCATGAGCAAAGTCATCAAAAGTGGTGCGCATACAAAAAGCAAAACCGCCTGAAAGCTCTTTATGGATGGCTTTCAGGCGGAATAA
>Ga0123357_10000031_pt1 | contig 116101 bp, 104 predicted proteins | sample TergutEmb28metaG_FD_89873 | JGI IMG/M metagenome (GOLD analysis project Ga0123357, IMG submission 89873) | Embiratermes neotenicus P4 segment gut microbial communities from Petit-Saut dam, French Guiana - Emb289 P4 | ecosystem: Host-associated > Arthropoda: Insects > Digestive system > Gut ...
GTCGACCCAAACCCAGCAGCCGGCGGCAAGGCTGCCACCCGTGGCGGCGGTAATACCGCTGGCGGTGTTCAGCGTGCCGCCGGTGGTGTCGCCGGCTTCGCTGCCGGTGAGGTTTTTCCAGCTTTGCGAGAGGCTTTCCCAGTGCGGGTTGAATTTCCATTCTTGGCCGTCCCAGAGGCGTTTCCAGCGCACCCGGCCGGCGCTGCTTTGAACGCCTAAGTCTTCAGTGCTGAGGTCAGCGAAGCCGTTGGGGATGGTGATGCTCAGGTCCGAGGCACTGGCAGCGCTTAGGCCGCTCAAGGAAAGTAGGCAGGCGAGCCCCACCAGCGCTCGCCGGGCGGGCCGGCGCAACGGCTCAGTCGGCTTGAGGGGGTGGCCCCTGAAGGGGGCTTGCTTGTTGTGCGTCGTCATCGGCTTGTACGTTCCTGCTTCCATGACCTGCTTATTAACATTGCGGACCGTCGGGATCGGGGCCACCAGGCCCATCCGGGCCGGGGCCGGGACCAGGATCGGGGCCTCCACCGCCTCCGGGGCCGCCGCCTGGGCCACTACCGGGACCGCCTCCGCTGCCGGGACCGCCTCCGGGACCACCACCTGGGCCGCTGCCGGGGCCACCGCCTGGGCCGCTGCCGGGGCCACCGCCTGGACCGCTGCCTGGACCGCTGCCAGGGCCGCCTCCTGGACCGCCTCCGCTGCCGGGACCGCCACCACTGCCAGGGCCGCCTCCGGGACCGGAACCGCCTCCGCCACCGCCGCCACCGGGACCGCTGCCACCGCCGCCGCGCGGCAGGTAGACGCACTTGCGCCCAGGCAGTTTGAGGGGGGTGACGCCGCCGCCGCCAATGCCGCTGCCGCCGCCTTTGCTGACGCCGCTGCCTCCGCTTCCGGGACTGCTACTGCCAGGTTCTGCCGATGCGCAGGAGCTGTCGCTGGCGGCATACCAGGCCGCGAAGGCGTTAACGATGCTTTCGAAACCGTTGGCGCAGAGGAAGGAGGCCACGACTCTGAAGAAATTGCTGTAGAGGAAACAGCCGCCGCCGCTCGCGTTCGCAGCGCCCGCCGCGCCTTCGAGCGATTGCAGCGCGATGATGCGGTAGGGCAGCGTGACGCGCTGCTTGGCTTCGAGGCTGCTTGGGACCTCGGTCAGGAATTCGTAGCGGAAGAAGCCGTCGCTGGCCGGCAGTTGTTGCTTGACGTTGTCGGCGCGGATGAGGCCGTAGTTGGTGAGGCTGAGTTCGCCGTAGTAGACGTCGCCGGGGTTCATCTTCGGCAGGTTGACGCTCGTGGGCTGGAGCATGATGACGGCGGCCGGGACGTCGGTTTCATACGTGGCGTTAAGGGTGATTTCGTAGCGGTCCTGGATCGTAATTTCGCGCACGCTCCATTCGACGTTGACAAGGTTGTAGTCAAGGAACACCGGCTGGTTGGCGGTGATGCCGGGTTTGATTTGGAGGCGCCCGCTGGTTTCTTGGTGGTTGGCGGCGCGTGCGCGGAATTTGTAGCGCCCGGCCGGGAGGTTTTGGAATAGGGCTTCGCCGAAGGCGTCGGTGAGGAGTTCTTGCGTGACGGTGACGACGTCTTCGTTTTGCAACGTGACGGTGGCGTTGGCGAGCCCCGGGATCAGGTTGCCGTTTTTGTCGAGCGTGGCGGTGTAGATGTCGGCCGCTTTGAAGAGCACGTTGCCGATGCCGGATTGGGTGACGCTGGCATAGACGTTGATCGATTGCGTGGGGACGTTTTCGCCTTCCACTTTGAGGCGGAATTCGTATACCGCTTCGGGCAGGTCGGCCGGCGGGGTGAAGGCGAGGTCGAGCGTGCGTTTTTCGCCAAGCGCGAGCGTGCCGTCGGGGTTGCTGGCGAGCGAGGCCCAGGTGGGCGCAGCGCTGCCATCCGGGCGTGTGAGCGTGAAGCGCAACCCGAGCGCGTCTTGCAGACCCTTGTTTTCGATCTGCACCGATTCGATCTGGGTCGCGCCGCGCGCCATGCCGGTTTCGACGAAGCTCGGCGTGGCGGTTAGGTAGGGTTTGGCCTCCGACAGCGTGTAGTTGATGCGCACCTGGCCAAGCGGGCCGCCTGGGTGGTCGTCGCTGACGAGGTTGAGGATGATGGCGCCGCTCGGCTGGGCGTCGTTGTTGGCGCTGAAGACGACCGGCAGGTTGAGCGTCTGGCGTTCGGCGAGTGTGACCGGTGCGGGCAGTTGCAGCGTGACGCCTTCGGGCAGTTGCCCGGTGGGTTGCGCGGCGGCGTCGTAGGTGAAGCGCACGTTGGCGGCCGCCGTGCCCGGGCCGGCCTTGGCCTGGAACGGGATGCTGAAGGGGTAGTTTTTCGGCAGGTCGAGCTTGTAGGGGCTCGGGCCGGCGGTGATGCGGTTGATCGTGAAGGCTTTTTGTTCGGGCCGGTCGGTGATTGCGGGGTGCACGGCGGAGACTTTGTAGAGGCCGGCGTCGGTCAGGGTCGGTTGGAAGGTGTAGGTGAAGGCGCCGCTGGCGTCGGTCAGGACTTCGAACACGCGTTCGAAGCCTTGCTGGTTGAGGATGAGTTTGAGCCGGGTGTTGGGCAGTTGCGCGCCGGTGCTGCGGTCGAGCGCGCGGCCGCGGATGATGATGGGTTTGTCGCCGAAGGAGGATAGCGGTGCGACGTCGGTGACTTCGCCGGTGTAGGCGGTGTCGATGAGCGAAACAGTGCGCTCAGAACCGCGCCCGGTGATGAGGATTTGGTCGTCCTGGCCGCTGTGGTAGCGCAGCCGGTCGACTTCGAGCTGCACGCGCAGCGCCATCGGCGCGGCGGCGGGGATGTCGAGTTCGAAGACATCCGAGGTGTAGCGCTCGCCCGCGCCGATGCGTGCGACGGTGAGGCCGTTGGTGAGCGTGACGACGCTGGCACCGAAGACTTGTTTGTACGGCTGCGTGGCGAGGACGTTGCCGTCGTTGTCGAGCAGTTTGAAGCGCAGTTCGTTGGAGGGCTGCGCGCCGTTGGCCGTGGCGGTGAGCAGTTCGACGTCGACGTCGCTGGTGTTTTCGATGGTGAGTTTGACTTTGCCGGTGCCGCCGCGCGTGAAGGATTCGGTGGCCATGCCGACGACGAGCGCGCCGTCGGTGGCTTCGACGGTTTGGTCGCGTGCGATCTTGATCAGTTCGCCTTCGACCGGGGCGATTTCGACGCCGATTTGCGCCTGCGCGCTGCCGGGCAGTTCGGCGTAGCCGCCGACGATGACGGGGATGAGCCGCGTTTCGTTGGCGGCAAGGCTGAAGGCGGCGGATTTGTGGTCTTGGAAGGCGGTGGCGTCACGGTTGGTGGGCAGGCGCACAACCGCGTGCACTTCCGCGAGCATGCTCGCCGAGGTGTTGGTGACCTGGAGTTGGAGCCGGTTCATGAGCCCGCGCTTGATCGGCAGGCCGGCGGCGAGCGTGCTCGCGACTGCGGGGAGCACGAGGCTGCGCGGCTGTTCGACGCCGTTGGCGTCGACGCTGGCGACCGTGTAGCGGCGCTCGCCCATGGTGTAGCCGGTGTCGGTGAAGCTCAGTACGGTGATCGGTTCCGGCGTGAGCTTGGTGAGCGCGCCTTCGGGACCGACATAGACGAGGTAGCCGCGCACGTTGCCGTTGGGCGCGGCCCAGGTGAGTTTGGGCAGCGCGTTGCCGATCTGTTCGACTTTGAGGTCGCGCACCGGCAGGAGGCTGGCGTTCAGGTAGGCCGAATTTGAGATTGCCGATTCGTTGCCCACGGCGTCGAGCGCGGTCACGACGTAAGCGCCTTGCGTCGGCGAGGGCGAGGCGTCGAGCGCCGAGGTCTGGCGGATGCCGCTCTTCAGGGGTACGAGCGTTTCGATGCCGGTGATGTTCGTGCCGGCGGCGCGATACAGATTGTAGCTGGCGACCGTGCTCGCAAGCGGCACTTGCCAACTCGCGACGATGCCCTGCCCGGTCAGCGTGAGCGAGAGGTTCTGCGGCGCGCCCGGCGCGGTGGCGCTGGCGATGACTTCGATTGCGGCGCTTTGGCCGGACAGGGTTTCCTGGCCGTTGGCCGCGCGCACGGTGGCGATTGCGTAGCGGTAGGTCCCATCGTGCGGGGTCGAATCGAGATACGCTTCGCCGCCCGTGCGCGTGAGCGCGGTGAGTTCCGCTTCGCCCGGCGCTTGGCGGTAGAGCTGGTAACTGGTCGCCTCGGAGACCGGCTGCCAGGAAAGTTTGACCTTGCCGCCCGGCTGCGCCTGGGCGGAGAAGCCGAACGGAATCCCCAGCGGCGGCAGTTGCCCTTGATAAACCTGGAAGCTGTTGTAGGCGGAGACTTTGGTCGAGAGGTTGTCGAGCGCGTCGCTCGCTTGGAGCGCGAACGAGAGCGTTTCGGGGCCGGTCGCGCCGGCGTCCGAGGGCAGCGTGAAGTTGGCGCGCCAAGTCGTGGCGTTGATCTGCGCGAGACCGCCGAGCGCAACGGAGGTGCGCAGCGGACCCGAGAGCCGGTAGCTCAATTGCGGCACGCTACCCGGCTTGACCGCCTTGGAGAGCGTGAAGACCGCTTCGACCGGCGGCGCGCCTTCGTTCTTGATCGGCGAGGCCGGCGTGAGCGTGATGTTCGAGAGCACGGGGCCGGCGGTGTCGATACCCAGCGTGGCTCCGGCATCGACTTCAGCGCCGCGGTTGCCCACCATGTCGCGCGCGGAGAACAGCACGTTGGCGATGCCCGAGGGGGTGTTGGCGTCGATGAGGAAAGCGCCCGTGTAGCGGGTGTCGCTCTCGCGTGTGAGTTCAACCGTGATCGGCATTCCGCCTTCGGGCACGACGGCGAAATACGGCGTGGCCTGCAGTGCTTCGCTGACGGTGAGGGTCACGGCGATGCGGCCCTGACCGTAGCGGCCGGTGTCCGGGTCGACCTTGCCTTGCGTGGCGTAGACAACCGAGGTGGCGCGCGGGGGCGTGCCGTCGGAAGTGGTCTGCACGAGGTTGGTCGGCTCCGAGGCGGTGCCGGCGGCATTGACCGCGACGACGCGGTAGAACCACAGGCCGTCCTGCGCGGGCAGGTCGTCGTAGACGGTCGCGGCGAGCGGGCTCGGGTTGAGCTTGATGGCCTCGGCGGGGGCCGTGAAGCTGTTCGCGGCGCGATAGACATGGTAGCCGACCGCGTTCGGGTCGCTCGATCGCGTCCAGGACAGGCGCACCTTGCCTTGCGGCTGGGCCTGCGCGGTCAGCGCGCTCGGGCTGGCCGGCACGCTTACGTCGAGCGTGATGCTCAGCGGCGCGGACGGGGCGCTGACGCCGTAGCCATCGGTAGCGGTGGCGAGGATTTCGTTCGCGCCCGCGGCGAGCGTGAGGTTCGCGGTGAAGCGTCCGTCCGCGCCCGCCACGCTCGTGGCCGCGCTCGGCTGGCCGTTGAGCGTGAAGCCAATCGTGCTGCCGGCCTTGGCCGTACCCGAGACTTCGATCTGGGCCGAGCGGGTGGTGCCGCCGCTGGGCGGCGCGCTCCAGCGCGGCGCATCCGGCGCGGCGTGCGCGACGCTGACCGAGTAGGTCATATTTGTAACGTTGCCGAGCGAGTCGACGGCGCGTATGACGAGCGTATGCGTCCCGTTGGCGAGCGCGGCGATGTCGAGCGGGATCGTGTAGCCGGCCGATCCGCTGCCGGTGGCGACCACGCCGCCGTCGAGCAGCAGTTCGATGCGCGCGACGCCGCTGCGGTCGCTCGCGTCGAGCGTGAGCGTGTCGTTGCGCGTGAGCACTGCGCCGTCGGCAAGCGGCATGCCGCCCAGGCGGATATTGCTCAGTTGCGGCCCTTCGGTGTCGGGCGCGACCGGCGCACGCGAGACGGTGACCGCACGCGTCACTTCGCTGCTGCGCCCGGCGTTGTCAGTGGCGACGACCCGGATCGTATAGTTGCCGTCGGCCAGACTGTTGATGTTCCAGGCGGCCCGGTAGGGGCTGGCGGTAGCTTCCCCGAGCGATTGATCGCCGACGAAGAAGGCGACGCGTGCAATGCCGTTGGCGTCCGTGGCGTCGGCTTCGATGGAGATCGATTCGGTGATGAGCGCGCCGGGGGCCGGGTTGTTCAGCGTGAGGGCCGGCGGCTCGGTGTCGATGCGCACGCCATTGCTGAGCGCGGCGGTGACCACAGCGCCGGTGGCGCTGCGGAACTGCACGCTGAGCGCCTTGAGGCCATCACCGGCGGAGACCGTGTAGGTCACGCGCGTGGGGCCTTCGGGCAGCGGCGAGAAGGCAACGCCGGTAAAACCGTCGTTCTCGGCGATGCGGTATTCAACCGCGTTAACGCAGGAAAGCTCAAGTTCGATCTCGCGCTGCTCGAAAAACGGCGCGGGAGCGGCCAGCCGCAGGCTCGGGTTCAGGAGCGGCGCGCTGGCGAGGAAATTGTCGTAGCGCACGCCCGCGGAAACCGCGTCGCCCTGTCCGGACGGGTTGCCGATGGCGTCTTTCGGCCCGCTCGCATGGCCCCACCAGTTGCCGGCGGCCTGAATCACGCTGGCGGGCGTCGCGTTCGTGATCGCAAAATTGGTGTTCTGGGAGAACTGCGAGCCGGTGACATTCGGCGTGCTGCCGCCCAGTGCTTCGATGCCCACGCCGTTGCGCAGGAAGCTGGAGCCTGTGATGGCGGGATTGGCGCTATCGAGCGCCCGCAAGCCCACCAGGTTGTCGTTCAGTTGTAGATACTGCAAGGGGGAACTGACGCCCCTGAGCGTCAGACCGGCGGCGCCGTAGCGCACGGACAGGCCGTTGAGCCCTTGCTGTCCGGCGGCCTGGGCGGTTTTTTCGATACTCAGGCCCTGCCACTGGCCGGCGGTGGGCTTGCCCGGCGCGGGGTTGGTCTGGCCGCCCGCCGCGTCGTCGCTGGCGCTGGTGAGCGTGACGGCAGAGCCCACCGTCAGTTTGTCCCGCACCACAAGCTGCGCGTCCGCGCCGAACTTCACCACGACGCCCTCGTCGATGATTAACTCGGCGGCATGGGCGTTGACGAGCAGCGTCGGGGCCAGCAGGCACGCCGCGACGACACTGCTTACGCAACGGATGGCCGCGCCACGCAGCCTCTTGTGCGCCGGAGGCCGGACGAACGGATGCACGGTGCTCACCGAGCTTGCAAATCCGGGTGAGCATGCATGGGCGCGTTCCACGGTCACTGTTCGATCCTCCAGGTTGCCTGCCGTCATCCGCGGGCGATCAGCCCGCCAGGCCCGCTATCTTGAGAACAGCGGCCGGCGCGCTGTAGCGCTTGCCGCTGGCGGTGGTGAGTTCGACGATGCTTTCCTGGCCCAGCGACGCGACCAGTTCCACGCGCTCGACGCGTTCGTTGTTCGCGAAGCGCGAAAGCGACTCGGCTTGTGCCACGGTCACGGTGTAGCTGGTGATCGCCTGCAGCACGCTAGGACCCTGGGGCAGCGTGACGCTGACGCTGGCCGAGCCGTTGGCGGCGGTGCCCGAAATAGCCGGGCTGAGCACCTCGATGGGCGCGCCATAGGCCGGCACGACCCGCAGCTTGATGGCGTTGCCGGTCGGCACATTGGTGGTGGCAAACATCACAACTACCGGATCGGTGGTCGTCGCCGGCAGGCTGACATCGGCGTTGCCGGTCGGGTTCGCGGGCACACTGGTTCCGGCCACCGAGGCGATGCGGATCGAAGGTAGGTTCGTGGTCGCGATCGGCTGCGGGGTCGAGGTCGTGTACGTTGGCTGGGAAGTGCCGCTGAAGGTGATGCTCTCGCCTTCGATGCGGATGCGGCCATCGCTGCCTTGAGTGTAGCCCGAGGTATTGTTACCGCAGTATTGGCGCGCAGTACCGTTAACAACGCGGCATCCGCCAACGGCGGTTAAACCGCCGTTGCCTTTGATGCTGCTTGCCATCAGTTTGATGGCGCCACCGGAACCGCCGCCGCCAATCTGCCCAGCACCCGTTCCCGCGATGTCGCCGGCATCCCCGCCCGTGGCATTGATAGAGCCGGTCACCGTCAGCGTGCCACTGGAGGCCAGGAGGATGGCGCCGCCACCACCTCCACCGCCCGCTCCAGGATAGTTAGCGCCGCCGCGTCCCCCGCCTCCACCCGAGCCGCCGATAAGCGGCAGCAACTCCGGCGTGCCGTAAGGCTGCCCGCGTTCCGAATCGCCTGCGACTTCGGGGCAGGAGGCATAGTATCCGATGCCGCCGGTCGCATAGCCGGCGCTCTGGCCAACATAGTGGTAGTAGGTACCGCTAAAGCAGCCATCGGCGCGCGTGTAACCGCCACGCCCGCCACCAGGCCCCAGGCCGCTGCCGCCAAGATTGACATCCACGCGGTTTTGCAGGTCGTCCTTGCCGCCGCGGCCACCGTCGAATCCGCCCGGTCCGCCAAGGCCCGGCAGCCCATCATCACCCTGATTGCCATCGCCCGCCGTGCCGGTGGCCGCCGCCGAGCCGCCCCGGATATCGATGCTGCCGGCAATCGTAATATCGCCACTGGACAGCACCTGCACCGGTGTATTGAGCGCGTTTTTCTTGAACGTGACGGTCACGCCCGTTGGGATGTTGACCGAGCTGTAGTTGAGGATGCCCGAGGGCGGCAGTTCGATCTGCGTCGACACGGCCGGGTTCAGCCCCCCATCCGCGCCGGTACTTCCGCTGTCGAAAGCGTGCGCCGCTGGCACGCACAGCAGCATGACCGCCACGGCCAACACGCCACGGCGTGCACCGGCTGGGGCGGGAAAATGGTGGAACGAGGCAACAGATGAACGGCAGGATTTCATATTGGGCTCCTGAAAACTGGGAAAAACATGGCCGGGCGCGCCGCCAAGGGGCATACATGCAGTGCCGCCGTTCCGCCCGCGGCCGGCTCGAAAACATTTGAAGAAATCGAAAGTCATGGCGCGGTCACGTTCAGCGTGTTGAAAATCGTGCTCTGAGCGCTCGTGACCCCGCCCGAATAGACGAGCCGGATCACGCGCGGTCCCGTGGCGGCGTCCGGCGCAATAATCAGGCGCAGCGTGAGCTTCTCGCCCAATGCGTCCGAGCCCCAGGTCATGGCGACGTCTTCGCTCGTGATGCCGGCAGACGGCTCAATCTGGATACGCTGCACGCTCCGGAGATCACTGCCGCGCACCACCAGCGTATAGGCGCGGCCGGTATTCATGACGATGGGATCGAACGAAGCAATCACGGGCGCATTGAGGACCTGCCACTGGACAGCCGCCCCGCTGAGCGAAGGCAGTTGCTGGCCCTGCGCATCGGAAACACTGATCCGATAGCCCGCCGACGGCGCCGAGGCGCTGATCTGATAGGGAACCACGAGTTCAGTACCGGCGGCGTTCGCGGAAGGAACGCCCAGGCTCACGCCGTTGGCTGCCCCTGGAGGCAGGGCCGCAACCGATGCTGCCGCCTGCAAACCCACGCCGGAGATGGTCAGCGATCCACTCGATCCCTTGGTCACGCCGGCAGGATCGACCACCGCCACATAAGGCCCGACCACCAGCCCGACATGCGGCGCATAGGCGGAGCGCTCGACGGACTGGACCGGATTGTCGCCCACGCGCACGCCGACCAGTGCCGAACTGAGGTCGCCCATCGTGCCGGAGATCTCACGCACAACCTGGATCGTGTTCGCTGCCGTCGCGGCTGCGGACGACTGTCCGGCCACGGTCGTGACCACGACCACACGCGGCCCCACAGCCGCCGATGACGCGGCCTGGACGCTGACGGACAAGCTTGAACCGTCCGCGCTGGCAGTCGGAATGCCGAGCACGCTCATCCCATCCGGCGGCAGCAGGGACACTCCGATCACATCGGCCAGATAGCGGCCGCGAATCGTCAGGTCGGCTCGGGAGCCGCCCGCCACAACTACCTGGGGCGTGATCGAACCATCCAGGACCGGCACCTCGCCCGTTACCAGGAAGCGGGACTTGGCTTCGTTCAGGAACGGCACGGGCGTGTCGGCTGCGAGCAGCACCACCTTGCGCAACGTCTTGGGCGCATTCGCATCGATGCTGACGGTGAAGCTCACCTGGCTTCCATCGCCAGACGCGCTGATGCCTCCGACCTGAACACCATCGGCCGGCGCGATCTGCACCTGGGTGACGCCTTGCAGACCCGCGCCCTTGACCACCACCGGGACGCTGGTGCCCGTCGCACCGGACGCCGGTGTCATGTCGACCGCGCCCGCGCCCGTCACCACGCCCACCGTGGGCGAGACAAGCGGCCCGAAAGACGAACCCTCACCACTGCCGGAGCTGCTGGAGGCTTCTCCCACCAAAACGCCGACGGGCGCGGAGATATAGGGCCCCATGGCCTGCTCCTGTTGTGTCTGGGAAGCATTACCCACCGCAACCCCCACCAGCGGCGAACTGATGGCCGCGAACGTCTGGCCCGCCTCTCTGGAGATCTGCAGGGTGTTCCCCGGCGCAGGGGAGGCGGAAGACTCGCCGCCGGCGGTGGTCACGATGATCGTGCGCGCTCCCGGAGTCGCCGCCGCATCGACCACGACATTCAACGCCATCTGCGTTCCATCGGCACTGGTGACCGGGGCGCTGATGGCCGCAATACCCTGCGCAGGCACGAACTGCACTGCTTGCACGTCGCGCAGGTTCTGGCCGCGCACAGACAAGGTCGTTGCCAACTGTCCCGCGACCAGCACATTGGGAGAAACGGATTCGACGAGCGGCGCCGGTCCAGTCACCACGAAGCGGTCCCCGGTGTCCGTCGTGAAAGGCACGGGGCCGGTGGCGGTATTCAGCACGACACGACGTGTCGACTTGGCCGCCGAGGCGTCGATGTCGACGCGCACCGTCAAAGATTTGCCGTCCGGGCTTGCCATGGGCTGACCCAGCGTCATCCCGTCGGACGGGACGAATTGAACCGCCGACACCGCGTTGAGCCCTTCCCCTGCCACTTGCAGAGTGAGCGAGGTCCCCACCACGCCGGCAGCCGGGATCAACTGACGCGCATGGCTGCCCACGCTCACGCCCACCAAGGAAGACGTCAGGCTGTCATACGCAAGCGTCGCGGACGGCGCTTCGCCAACCATCACGCCAACCAGATGGGAGATCACAGGATCGTAGGCCAAACTCACCGGCGGCTGAATGACTGCCACTGACAGCAAGGAAGGAGCCCAACCCGCACGCGACACGGTGATCTGGGTTTCGCCCACAGTAAGCCCCTGCACCTGGAATTCGGCGCTGCGGCCGCCCGCGGGCACGGTCACCGTCGAGGTCACCGTGGCGATGGCCGGCGCAGCGGAGGTCAGGGTAAAGCTCAGCCCCCCAGCAGGCGCGTCGAACGGAATCTTCAGCGTCACGGTCTGGCTGGAACCTGCAAGGGTGGATGCGGAGGCTGCATCGAAATCAACCTGAGCCTGGACCACGGTCAAGGTCGCCACATTGGAGGTAAGGAAGCTTCCGGCATTCAGTGCGTCCGGCGTTTTGAGGCGCACGCTTCGGCTCCCGGCCTCCGACTGCGCCGGCAGCACCGCGGTGGCGCGAGTCTCGGATTCCACCGTGGTCGGCAGCGGCTGGCCGTCGAGTTCGACGATGCTCGAAGGCAAGATGAAGGAACCATTCACTGCCAAGACAACGCTGCCCGAGAGCGTATATACGCTGGCTGGCTCGATGCTTGTGATATGAGGTTGATTGCGCTGCACGGAAAGCGCCGCCGCGCGTGTCACGGCTCCGGCATCCGTGAGCAATGTGAGATCGGCGGAACCTACGGCGGTGCTTAGCGGCGCGGTGACCTGCAAGCGCACCTGCGTATCGGTCGCGCCGGCCAGTACCTGCGCATCCAGGCCCGCGATCGACCATTGGGGCTGCGTCGCGCCGGCAAGCCGTTTGCCCGTGAGGGTCATCGTGGTGCTCTCGCCCGCCAGGATGTTCGACGGTTCGAGCGTATCGATCACCGGGGATAGCCCCACCGAGAGAACGCCGTTGCGCACGAGATAGGGAATGCCACGCAGGCCCAAGTGGGCCGAGGACAGGATGTCACCCGAGGGAATCACCACGGCGTTGATCTGGTTGCCCGACGCCTCATTGCCCGATCCGGTCAGGCTGGCCGCAAGATCGGCGCTGATGGCCGCTCCCGCATGCCCCTGAATGCGCACGCTGTTGAGTGAGACGGCGGCCCCTTCCACGTTCAAACCGCTGCCGTAGGCGATGTCCGCATGACTCAGCGCACTGCCGGAGGCCCCCGAAGACAGGACCAGCTTTCCCCAATCGCCCGCCGCCGGGGTCATGCCCTGGCGAAGCTTGTCGGAAGTAATCTTGACGGGTTTATCCGCCTCACCCTGCACCAGCAGCTTGCCGGTGGCGATGTTCAAGGATGCGCCGCCCGTCATGTAAACCACGACACCTGGATCAATGGTCAGCGCCGCGCCGGACTGCACGGTCACCGCGCCGCTCAGCACATAGGGGCTCCCGGCGAGCGTCCAACGCGTATCGGCCGCAATAGCGCCCGACACATTCGTGTCGGCCAACGCCATACCCGACATACCGAGCAAGCATTGCAGCGCGAGCCAAACCCAGACGACCCAGCGCAGTCCGCAACGAAGCGACCTGCACTCCGCCCCCTGACGGCAAAACTCAGAAGCAAACATGACCCGAAGCGCCCCGAAAATCGGGCGTTTTGCAATCGAACATGGTGATATCCCGAACGTGTCGTGGGTCTGGTTTTATGCGATGCGCCGACGCGGCTCACTCGCCGATCGCGAGTGGCGCTGATTGAAAAGACAATAGGCAACGAAGCCTTGCATTGCGCCGCAACTTCCTGTTCGCCATTGCCTTGCCATATAAATATCCATTTTGCATTTTTACGGTATGTAACAGAATACAAAACAGAGAGACAAAATGTAAACTAGGGACAAGGGATGCCTGGCAATAATTAACAGAACTTAACTATTGCCCAGGCAAACATAGTTCTGAAATAAATGCCGTCTGAATGACATTCATGCGCTCTCCTATGCTCATACGAACAGTTCGTCACTGAGCAACAACCGAGGCATTGCAAACTCGTGCTGTTATCGTGACCTATCTGGCAGTTGTCCCCATCTTCTGGGGAACAGCCTGTGGATGAGCGCATGAATTACCGCGTAAGGCGATGATCCAAAAAGACAAAACCCCGCTGCTCAATGTTTAGGCAACGGGGGTTTGGATTTGGGCTGACAGAACAGAAAACGGGTGGGACCGAACCGTTAACCAGCGACTGCTTGGATTTGCCTCTGTATCTCCGGACACGGGCTCACACTTGAGTTGATAAAGCAGTGCTGTGCCCCCCTCAATCTGTTTGCCCAGTTAACTTCCGTCGCCGAAGTTTAATTAGGGATGTCGCTCAGCCGAGATTAGGGATGTCGCTCAGCCGAGGCCAGCGCTTCCATCCATCACTTACAAAAAGGTGGGTCGAGAGGTGGGCAAAGAAAAATAAAAACCCGCAAAGCCTTAAGCGATGCGGGTTTTCAGGTGTTCCTGGCGGAGAGGGCGTCCCGTAGCGGCGGAGAGTATACCTGCCTCTCGCAATCCATTGATCTCCATGGAGTTCCAAAAAGCCCTTCGGCTTCAAGGATATAGCGACGAATCGGTGTAACGCCGGTTCCGCATTCATCCGGGAAACGCTGAAGGAATCCTGGAACCCTTTGCTAGTCGTCGTGCTAGCCGGAGATCATGAATGCGCACCCTCAACCGTCTTTCCGCCATGCAGGTCACGCGGGCCAAGCGCCCCGGCGTCTTCAGCGATGGCGGCGGTCTTTACCTGCAAGTCACTCGCACTCTCGCCAAGTCCTGGCTGTTTCGCTACATGCGCAGTGGCAGGTCACGCGGCATGGGGCTTGGTCCTCTGCACACCGTCACACTTGCCGAAGCTCGCGTCAAGGCGCTCGATTGCCGCAGGCAGCTTCTCAACGGCATCGACCCATTGGATGAACGCCGCTCGCAACGCAAGGCCGCGCGACAGGCTCGCGCCCCTTCTTTGCCTTTCCGCGAATGCGCCCGTAAGTACATCGAGGCGCATCGGTCCTCATGGAAAAACGAGAAACACGTCACGCAATGGGAAAGCACGCTCGCCAGCTACGCCTATCCGGTCATGGGCGACATGCTTGCCGCGGACATCGATACCGATGAAGTCATGCGCGTGCTCGAACCGATCTGGACCGCCAAGACCGAAACGGCTTCACGTCTGCGCGGGCGCATCGAATCCGTGCTGGCGTGGGCAACTGTTCGCCGCTACCGCGAAGGGATGAACCCCGCTCGCTGGAAAGGCCATCTCGATCAGTTGTTGCCCAACCCCTCCAAGGTGCAAAAAATCGTCCATCACGCAGCCTTGCCATACGGCGATGCGCCAGCCTTCATGGCAACGCTGTTGACGCAGGAAGGCTTGGGCGCTGCCGCGTTGCGGCTGGTGATTCTGACGGCCAGCCGCACCAACGAAGTCATCAGCGCCCGCCGATCGGAGTTCGATCTGACGACGGGACTCTGGACCGTTCCACCCGAGCGCATGAAAGCCCGGCGCGAGCATCGCGTGCCGCTTTCGACGGATGCGGTGGCGCTGGTCAAGACCTTGCTGGAAGCCAGCGGCAGTGAGTTCGTGTTTCCCGGCAGGGGCAACAAACCTTTGTCGAACATGGCGATGCTCCAGCTTCTGAAGCGGATGGCGCGCAAAGACCTGACCGTCCACGGCTTTCGCTCGACGTTCAAGGATTGGGCGCGGGAAACAACCGACTACCCAAATGAAGTTTCGGAAGCGGCACTGGCTCACGTCATTGGCGACCAGACCGAAGCGGCCTATGCGCGCGGCGACCTGTTCAACAAGCGCGCGGGGCTGATGCAGGATTGGGCCGATTACTTGGCCGGCTACACGGCGGCATGACTTTTGTGGGTGTGCCGTGCGTTTGCACTCACGAACCCCGGCACATCTTTGCTCGCAAGCCGTGTTGAAAGCAATCAGCGCATCTTCTCGATAACGACCGTGCCGCCGCTGGAGCACTCATACCAGCCCTTTGTGCGATTCACCACGCGCACGACCAGGAGCATCACTGGTACTTCGACCAGAACGCCAACCACGGTCGCCAAGGCCGCGCCGGAGTGCAGGCCGAACAAGCTGATGGCTGCCGCCACGGCCAACTCGAAAAAATTGCTGGCGCCGATTAAGGCCGAAGGACACGCGACGTTGTGCTTTTCCCCGACGCGCCTGTTCAGCCAGTAGGCCAACCCGGCATTGAAGAACACCTGAATCAGGATCGGCACGGCCAGCATGGCGATCACCAGCGGCTGCCGGATGATGGCCTCGCCCTGAAAGGCGAACAGCAGCACCAGCGTCAGGAGCAGCGCGGCCATCGACCACGGGCCGATTTTCTGCATGGCCCGATCAAAAGCGGCTTGCCCTTGCTTGAGCAATTGACGCCGCCAAAGCTGCGCCAGGATTACCGGCACGACGATGTACAGCATGACCGAAATCAGCAGCGTGTCCCAAGGTACCGTGATGGCAGACATGCCCAGGAGCAGCCCGACGATGGGCGCGAAGGCCACGATCATGATGGCGTCGTTCAAGGCCACCTGCGAGAGCGTGAAAAGCGGGTCGCCGTTGGTCAGCCGGCTCCACACGAACACCATGGCCGTGCAAGGCGCAGCGGCCAACAGGATCAGGCCGGCGATGTAGCTGTCCAGTTGATCGGCCGGCAGGAACGGGGCGAACACCTGCCGCACAAACAGCCACCCGAGCAGCGCCATCGAGAACGGCTTGACGGCCCAATTCACGAACAGCGTGACGCCGATGCCGCGCCAATGCTCCTTGACCTGGTGCAGCGCCCCGAAGTCGATCTTGACCAACATCGGGACAATCATCACCCAGATGAGCAGGCCGACCGGCAAATTCACCTGGGCCACTTCCATGTGGCCGATGGCCTGGAATACGCCCGGCAGGGCTTGGCCGAGCGCGACGCCAGCAACGATGCACAGAGCAACCCACAGCGTCAGATAACGCTCGAAGCCGCTCATGGGCGCTTGGTGCGGCTTTGCAGCGTCGGCGCTCATTCTGATGGTCCCGTCTTGCCGATGTTCGCCAGTTCGCGCTTGATAGCGGTCTGGTCGAGCATTTTCAGCGGCAGATTCACGAACAGGCGGACGCGGCTCATCATGTGCCGGAAGGTCTGATCGAAGGCCCGGCGTTTTTCATCGTCACGGCCTTCGACGGTAGCCGGGTCTTCAAAACCCCAATGCGCCGAAATCGGCTGACCGGGCCACACCGGGCAGACCTCGCCGGCGGCGTTGTCGCAGACGGTGATGATGAAATCCATCTTCGGCGCATCGGGCGTGGCGAACTCGTCCCAACTCTTGCTACGCAGGTTGTCGGTCGGGTACTTGATGGATTGCACCTTTTCGATGGCGAGTGGATTGACCTTGCCGGTCGGGTGGCTGCCAGCGCTGTAGGCGCGAAAACGCCCTTGCCCCATCGTGTTGATGAGGGCTTCGGCCATGATGCTGCGGGCCGAATTGCCGGTACACAGGACGAGGACGTTGTAGATTTTTTCGGTCATGCGCGCCTCCAATCCAAGGCTTCAGCCACAGGCGCAGCAACAAGCCGATGGCTTGGTCGCGCGCACAAAGGCGCTCATGAATTTGCCCGCGATCTGGTCAGCGATTGCCGCCAGGCCGGCGTGTTTTGCTTCCAGGAAATCGCGGGCATCTTCGGCGGTGTAGATGCGGGTGGGTTCGATGCCGATTTGCTTGAATCCCGCCGCCGCCAGCTTCGCCGTGTAGTCAGTGTCTTGCAGCGCGCCTGCGATGCAGCCGGCCCACAGTTGCATGTCGCCGCGCAGTTGCTCCGGCATTTCGCCGCGGGTAACGATGTCCGAGACGGCGAAGCGCCCGCCCGGCTTGAGCACGCGGAAGACCTCGCGCAGCACCTGATCCTTGTCGGCCGAAAGGTTGATGACGCAGTTGGAGATGACGACATCGACCGAGTTGTCCGGCAGCGGGATGTGTTCGATCTCGCCTTTGAGGAATTCGACGTTGGTAACGCCAGCCTTGCGCTGGTTTTCGCGGGCCAGCGCCAGCATTTCGTCAGTCATATCAAGCCCATAAGCCTTGCCGCTTGGGCCGACGCGCCGGGCTGACAGCAGCACATCAATGCCGCCACCGGAGCCAAGATCAAGCACGACCTCGCCCGGCGCCAGTTCAGCCAGTGCCGTCGGATTGCCGCAGCCCAGCGACGCCAGCATGGCCTCGACCGGCAGGCCGCTGGTTTGCGCGGCCTCGTACAGGTTCGAGGTGATTGGGTTTTTCGTCGCCAGATCGTCGGAGCTTCCGCAACAACTCGACCCGCCGCAGCAGGAACCCGTTGTTTGAGCCGTTGCGCGGCGGGCTGCATCGCCGTAGGTTCGGCGAATGGTTTCTTTCACATTGGTCGTCGTCATGACATGTTTCCTTTCTTTCAAAGATCAAAGTCGTTACATCGCCGCCACGCGGCGACCGTGTTCGTCCACGACGCGCTCGCCATCTTCCTTGGCGAACTCGCCACGCTGCGGCGGAAGTAGATCGAGCACTTGCTCGGAGGGGCGACAAAGCCTGACGCCCTTCGGGCTGACCACGATGGGCCGGTTCATCAGAATCGGATGTGCCAGCATGGCGTCGAGAAGTTGCGCATCGGTCAGGCTCGCATCACCGAGACCTAACTCGGCATAAGGTGTGCCTTTCTCGCGCAGCAATGCGCGGACGGCAATGCCCATGCGCGCGATCAGTTGTTCGAGCATCGTCCGGCTGGGCGGCGTTTTCAGATACTCGATCACATGCGGCTCGACGCCCGCGTTGCGGATCATCGCCAAGGTGTTGCGCGACGTGCCGCAGTTCGGGTTGTGATAGACGATGACATCCATGATGAGGTTCACATTGCGCTGGGTTGAGGAAATGACGCGCCCTTGTCGTGGGCGATTTCGTGTTGGCTCTCAGGCGCGGGCTGCCCTTTTCGCGCCCACGCCGGAGCGACAGCGGGACGACAGCGCCGCGACCGCCGGAACGCACACTTCGGGATGCCCCTGACAGCAATCACGCATGAGGAATGCGGCAAGGTCGGCGAGCGCGGCGAAGGCGGCGCTGTAGATGATCGAGCGTCCCTCGCGGCGCGAGGCGACCAGACCGGCGTGTTCGAGGTGGCTCAAATGAAAGGACATGCGCGAAGACGACGCGCCATCCATCGCCTGGCCGATCGCACCCGCTGAAAGCCCATCCGGCCCGGCAATCACCAGCAGGCGAACGATCCGCAGCCGCGTCTCCTGGGAGAGCGAAGCGAACGCATCAAGGGCTTGGGCTTCATTCATCATGACTGCTTTGCTCAATATTTCAACATCAATTGAATTATTGTAATGGAAAAGCGGCTATCGGCGCAAGACATGAGACGAAGCCTTCCGCGCATGTGAACGCAACGGCGACCGCATCACCGCCAACAAGCCATGTGGCCGCTGCCGCAGCGGCTTTTGCTTTTCGCACGGCGCGCGATGCCGCATCAGTGCCGTCACTGCGCCGCCGCAGTGACGGCACCACACCCGCCAGCAACAATGCGGGTCCGCGCCGTATCGAATTGATGGCGCACCGCGTGACGATGGTCACCGATACTGTCGCTGAAGTCGCCACGACCGATGGGCTTTGTACATCGGTCATCCCCGACAACGCCAGTTCCTGCAAGCGTTGACCCGTCAGGGCGGAACCATCCGGGCGTGCTCCGGCTCCTGCTGCACGCCAGCCCCTACCCATGGGGCGGAGCCTTCCTCGTCCATCCGCGCTCGCCGCGTTCCCTCGCGGCGATGTCTTGCGTGCAATGCGCAAGGCTGCTGCGGCTTTCTTTCCCCACTCACTTTTCCAAGGAGGTCTTGTCCACGTTCATTCGCGTTTGTCTTGCAGTTCTCCCGTCCGGCCTTCCATCAGGAAGCAAGACGGGCGCCTCATCCGAGGCTTCTGGTGATTCCTGAACACCATGCCCTCGCCTTCACGGGATCTCGCTTTGCGAGTTGGCAATAACACTCACCGATGGAATTTCAGGACAACGCCACCGCTTACGCGGTGAAAACGGGAAGCGATTTGAAGTGGACGATTTGACTTTTACGCTGCGCCAGCTCTGCCAGCGCAATCGCGACGGCAGCCATGCGACGCAGGCCGACCGCATACGCTCGCTGACCCTGGCGGCTCGGCAATTGGGCGAGGTGGGGTTTCGGCAAATGCGTGCCACGTCGCTCAAGGGCAAGCATGTCGAAACACTGCTCGCCCGATGGCAGGGCGAAGGGCTATCGGCAGGCACGCTCAAGAACCGCCTTTCGCACCTGCGCTGGTGGGCCGAGAAGATCGGCAAGGCGGGCATCCTGCCTTCGGATAACACGGCCTTGGGCATCGCCCAGCGTCGCACTGTGCCGCATGAGAGCAAGGCCAAGACACTCGGCGACGGGCTGGACCGCATCACCGATGAACACGCCGCCATGAGCCTGCGTCTACAGGCGGCTTTCGGGTTGCGTCGGGAAGAGTCGATCAAGTTCCAGCCGGCCTATGCCGACCGGGGCGATCACATCATGCTCAAAGGTTCTTGGACAAAGGGCGGGCGGGAACGAACCATTCCGATCGTCACGTCTGAACAGCGCGATGCGCTCGATGCAGCGCACCGGTTGGCAGGCGCGGGATCGCTGATCCCGGCGCACAAGACGTACATCCAGCAACGGCACGTCTATGACGGCCAATGCAAGGCTGCGGGATTGAGCGCCATGCACGGATTGCGCCATCAGTACGCGCAGGCGCGCTACGAAGCGTTGACGGGCTGGAAAGCGCCAGCGGCTGGCGGATCATCAACCAAGGCCTTGACGCCCATGCAGCGCGGCCAGGGCGCACAGGCACGGCAAACCATCAGCCGTGAGTTGGGGCACGAGAGAACACAGATCACGGCGGTCTATTTGGGCTAGCGGCTCATCATGCTGTGCGGTATCCTGTCTGCTGGAATCCATGGCGATTCATGGTGCGCGAGGCAGAACCGCGCCCCGCCAAGCAAACGCGGTTTGATAGTTGCGTTGCGAGTGACGGCAAAGAAAAGCCCCGTAGAACCTAAATTCTGCGGGGCTTTGCGAGGTGTCTTGGCGGAGAGGGCGGGATTCGAACCCGCGGTGGGATGTTATCCCACACACGCTTTCCAGGCGTGCGACTTAAACCACTCATCCACCTCTCCAAGGTGAGCCGCGCATTGTGCCATAAAGTGCTGAGCACACCAAACTTGTATGCTCCGGAGATGGTATTTATTTCGGCCAAAGAATCATTTGGGTGCAGCGAAATAGCGCCATTTTCACACCATCCGGGCGGCATACGTCCGCAGACCAAATTTGTGTTGTGCGCCCAAGATGTTCCGCTCGCGCCTCGCAGAATATTTCCCCCTCTTTGGCTGTCGCTAAAAAATTGGATTTAAGCTCGATTGTCGTAAAGCTAGTCGCCCCCTCGGGCAAGTGAGCGATCGTCGCGTAGCCGCACGCCGTATCTGCGAGCAGGATTACACTGGCTGCGTGCAAAAAACCGTTTGGAGCCATGAATTCTGACCTGATCGGTAAGCGTGAGTACAACCTGCCTTGTTCGATTTCAAGCGCTTCGAATCCAAAATGCCCAGGTAGAAATCCCTTGCTCCGGGTATTGATATTTTCAATATCTACACTGTCACGCAATTTGCTCATCAAACGATTCCTTCAAAAAACAAGGCCGCTCAAAGGCGGCCTATGGCACTTACGACTAAAGCTTGGCTTCTAACAGACTTACAGCGCTTGCAAGGGCTTCAGGCAACTTGTCTGGCAGGCTACCGCCTGCCTGGGCCATATCGGGCCGCCCTCCTCCTTTGCCGCCAACGACTTGAGCCGCGGCGGCAACAATCTCACCCGCTTTGATTTTGCCGGTCAGCGCCTTTGTGACCATCGCCACGAGGGCGACCTTGCCTTCGACAACCGAGCCTGCGAGCACAATGCCTTCGCCAATACGGTCGCGCACTTTGTCGGCGACATCGCGCAAGGCCGCGCCATCGACATTTTCAAGCTGGAGCCCAACGAACTTGACGCCATTGATGGTGCGCTGCCCCGCGGCGACGAGTTGATCCAGTTGCAACAAAACGATCTGGCTCTTCAGCCTAGCCAGCTCTTTCTCGACGGACTTGGCCTGCTCCTGGATCTGCGCGACGCGCGCAACGGCTTCTGACGCCGGCGCTTTCAAGGTGGCGGCAAGCTCATTGAGCAAGGCGTCCTGTTGTTGCACGAGCGCAAGCGCCGCTTCGCCGGTGACCGCTTCGACACGCCGGATGCCTGCCGCCACGCCGCCTTGCGAGACGATCTTGAACAGCCCGATGTCGCCTGTGCGCGGCACATGCGTGCCGCCGCACAACTCGCGCGAGGAGCCGATATCCAGCACGCGAACTTCGTCGCCGTACTTCTCGCCAAAAAGCATCATGGCGCCCGTTTTTTGCGCCTCGGCCAGCGGCAGTACGCGAGCCAGGGTCGCGCTATTGGCAAGGATTTCGTGATTGACGATGCTTTCGATGCGCTGAATGTCCGCATCGGAAATCGGGCCGCCATGCGCGAAGTCGAAGCGCGTTTTATCGGCGTCCACTTGCGAGCCTTTTTGCTGCACATGCGTTCCGAGCACTTCACGCAAGGCTTTGTGCATCAAATGCGTGGCCGAATGGTTGCGCATGATGCGCATACGCTGCCCGGCATCGACACGCGCGCCAAGCGTATCGCCGACCACGATTTCGCCTTCGACGACCTGACCGTGATGCCCGAAAACATCCGCCTGGATTTTTTGCGTATCTTCAACCAGGAAACGCATTTTGCCGTTTTGAAGCACACCGGCATCGCCGATCTGGCCGCCGGACTCCGCATAGAACGGAGTGCTGTCGAGCACGATGACCGCGTCCTGCCCCGCGCTCGCCGAGTCGACCGAAACGCCATCGACATAGACGGCCTCGACCTTCGCCCCTTCCACAACGAGTTTGTCGTAGCCGTGGAAAGCCGTCGGTACGCCCGCATATTCGAGCGCCGCGGCCATCTTGAATTTACCCGCGGCGCGCGCTTGCTCCCGCTGATGCGCCATCGCCGTGTCGAAACCCGCGGAGTCGACGCTGACGCCGCGTTCACGGCAGATGTCGGCAGTCAGATCGAGCGGGAAACCGTAGGTGTCGTGGAGCTTGAAGGCAAGTCCGCCATCGAGCTGGTCGCGCCCCGCATCCGCCATGGAGGCCAATGCCCCCTCAAGGATTTCCATGCCGTTCTGAATCGTTTTGAAGAAGCCCTCTTCTTCTTCCTTGAGCACGGCGGTGACCTTGGCCTGCTCGCGCGCCAGTTCCGGATAAGCCTCTCCCATTTCGGCAACGAGGTCCGCGACGAGCCGATGGAAGAACGCCGCGCGCGCGCCGAGTTTGTAGCCATGCCGAATCGCGCGCCGGATGATCCGGCGCAACACATAGCCCCGCCCCGCGTTGCCGGGAATCACGCCATCGGCAATCAGGAAAGCACAGGCGCGGATGTGATCGGCGAGAACTTTCAGCGAGGGGCTATCGAGATCGACCGCCTGGGTCTCGCGTGCAGCGGCCTTGATGAGATTCTGAAACAAGTCGATTTCGTAGTTCGAGTGCACATGCTGCAATACGGCCGAAACCCGTTCGAGTCCCATCCCCGTATCCACGCTGGGCTTGGGCAAGGGGTGCATGACGCCCGCTTCATCGCGGTTGAACTGCATGAACACGTTGTTCCAGATTTCGATATAACGGTCGCCGTCCTCATCCGGGCTTCCGGGCGGGCCGCCCCAGATTTCGGGGCCGTGGTCATAGAAGATTTCGGTGCATGGCCCGCAAGGCCCAGTGTCACCCATCATCCAGAAGTTGTCGGAAGCGTAACGCGCGCCTTTGTTGTCGCCGATGCGGATCACGCGCTCGGCGGGCACGCCAACCTCCTTGGTCCAAATAGCGTGGGCCTCGTCGTCCTCGGCGTAAACCGTCACCCATAGCTTATCGGCCGGCAGTTTGTAAACTTCGGTCAGCAGTTCCCAGGCGTATTGGATGGCGTCGCGTTTGAAGTAATCGCCAAAGCTGAAATTACCGAGCATTTCGAAGAAGGTGTGATGGCGCGCGGTATAGCCAACGTTTTCGAGGTCATTATGCTTGCCGCCCGCACGCACACATTTTTGCGAGGTGGTGGCGCGGCTATAGGGACGTTTGTCGAAACCGAGAAAAACGTCCTTGAATTGGTTCATCCCCGCATTGGTAAAGAGCAAGGTCGGATCGTCGCCAGGCACCAGGGAACTGGAGGCTACGATCTGGTGTCCCTTGGAGGCGAAGAAGTCGAGAAATTGCTTGCGGATCTCTGCGCTTTTCATGGTGTTCCGATCAATTGCTACGGCAATGAAATCATTGAATTCTATCCGAAACGCCTCTAATCAATGGATCGCATCGCTTGGCTGAAATACACTACGGTAGCCTTATATCGCCCAAAACAAAGTAAACCGGTCCACCGCTGCTAAAAAGGAAGCTGCTCAATGAATCAGATCCAAAATATTCCCTACGCCGAACTGCAACTGGGACAAAAAGCGGAGATAACCCGTCAAATCGACGAACGCGATCTACAATTGTTTGCCGCAGTCTCCGGAGATAGGAATCCGGTCCACCTGGACGCCGACTACGCGGCCTCGACTCAGTTCAAAGGACGCATTGCTCATGGCATGTTCAGCGGCGCCCTGATCAGCGCGGTCGCCGCAATGCATTTACCCGGTCCTGGCACCATCTATCTAGGGCAGAATTTACGCTTCATGCGTCCGGTAAAACTGGGCGACACACTGCGCGTGGAGCTGGAGGTCATAGAAAAGCTACCCAAGAATCGTGTGCGCCTGGCGACTCGGATATTCAATCAGGATGACAAACTGGTTGTCGATGGCGAAGCGGAAGTGATGGCTCCCGAGCATAAACTCAGCCTCGATTTACCTGCTCTGCCTCCGATTCAGATCGGCTGAATAGATAGGTTCCAAGCCTTCCTACCCCCCACACCGTGAGTTACCCCAACTTGAAAGTTGGGGGCTTCCTCGCCACCAATTGGAGACGTCTTCGGCGTCTATAACGCTTGTTTCGCTGACCCCGCCATAAATGACGGGCTTGCGCTCAACCCGTGGTCATTCTGCGCGAAGTCGCAGAATCCATTTGTCCTCCGAGAGTGGATTCTGCGACTGCGCTTCGCTCCGCGCAGAATGACTGCGAATCAAGCGCAAGCGAGACAAAACTGAGCAGCGAATACGTCTTCAATTCGCGGCGTTGCGGGCTCTCGCTCCAGATTCTAAACAGGTTCTCAACCGAGATCCGCAAGTAAGTAAATCAGGCCGATCGGTAATGATGCTCTGCACGCCCCAGGTGCGCAGCAATACGGCGCGCGCGAACTTGTTTTCGGTGTAGACCGCCACATTCAAACCGGCCTGCCTCACCGCCGCCACTTGCTCTTGTCGCAAGTGGCGGGATTCACATACAAAACCATCCAGCTCCAGCGTTTCAGCAAGCCTAAACCAATCGCTTGACAAACGCTCGACAAGCAAAGCACGGGGTAATTGCGGAACCGCCTCGGCCGCAGCCAGCAACGCCGCAATTGAAAAGGAAGAAAGCAACAGTAGTTGCGCCACACCTTGCCGGTGGCAATATTCGCCTACGATCCGGCCGGTTTCAACTTCGTAGCCTGCGGCGGGTTTGATTTCAACATTGGCCGCGAGCCCAAGCTCGGCACAACGGGACAAGGCATCGACGAAGCGCGGAATCCGTTCTCCCGCGAATTGCGGCGCTTTCCAACTGCCCGCATCAAGATTGCACAACACGCTATCCGGCGTTTCGCTCACGCGCCCCGAACCATTGGTCGTGCGCGTGAGTGTTTCATCGTGCATCAAAACCGGAGTGCCGCTCCCTGACAACATCACGTCGAACTCGACCGCCTTACAGCGATGCGCAAGCGCATGGTCGAGCCCGATCAAGGTATTTTCCGGCGCTAGCGTTCCGCCGCAGCGGTGCGCCACAACAGCAGGGAGCGGCCAGGCTTTCACTTCGTCTTGCGTTTGCCATCCCCAACCGGCTTGGCCTCTCCGACAGCGGTATCAAGCGCGAGCTTGGCCGCCACGCCGTCATTCCAAACGGTATCCAACTGCGCTTCGACAAGTTCATTCGTCAGCGCGCTATGGCCCGCGGCCGAAGCGCGCGAATTCGCCGTTGCCGGCTTATGCGTCAGCGTTTCGATTGCAACGCGGATAGGCTGCAACTCGGCGCCGAGCGACTGGCTGGAGGCCGCAAAAGCACCCGCACGGTTCAATGGCAAATATCCCGTGTCACGTTGCCAATCGACCTGTTGCGTAGGCTCCAGCCAGAAGCGGATGAAACGCGCGGCCAATTTGTACTCCGCGGGGCTCTTCCCCGCACCGATCCAAAGCGCCGGGCCATCGGCCAGGGTGTTTTGCGGTGCGCCCCGAACATCGTCGTAATACGGTAATTGGCTGACGCCAAACGAGATCCCGGTTTTCGCGAATTCCGTCATCGCGGATTGGCCGGCCAGCAGCATGCCGCATTCATTCGCGACAAAATGCCCCACCGCTTCATCGCCATGACCAAAGATCAACAGATAGTGTGATTTCTGCCAGCTCGCCATGCGCGCCAAATGACGCACCTGATCCATGCCATTGGCCGCGAGGACCGTGCCATTGGCACTGGCATAAGGCGCGTTGTGCCAAGCGCTCATGTTTTCGATCAGCACTTTCACCGGCTTTACGGTTGTGATCGGGCAGGCCACGCCCGCCTTGTAAAGTTTGCCCGCAGCCTCCTGAGTCTGGCTCCATGTCTGCGGCGGCGCGGCAGGGTCCAAACCGGCCTTACGGAACAAGTCCTGGTTGATGAAAAGGATCGGCGTGTCGAGCGCGACTGGAAGCGCTACAGGCTTGCCCGCTGCGTCGACGAAGTTCGGCGGCGTAATACCGCTCACCCCGCGCGCGACCTGAAGCGGCTCGCCGGCTGCCTGCATAACGGCATGCACAGGCTTATAGCGGACTGGGCCAGCGAGAAAAGCCTCCTCCGTTGCACCATCGAGAATCATCATCGTTGGCAGGGAGTCGGCATTCCAGGCACGCTCGGCAAGAACGATCCTGGAGCCGCTTTTTTCCTGCTGGTTGAAACGTTCGATCAGCGCGGCCAATGCTTGCCGCTTTTCGCCAGGCAGTTGGCTGATCAATTCGATTTCAATTGGCTTGCTCGTTGCAGGAGCGGGAGCTTTTGCAGCCTTTTTTTTCGGGGCCGCATGCAGTGTCGCGGAAGCCCCCACGAAACCTACGAATAGGGACAATAACAGAGCAGTTTTCTTCATCGTCAAGAGGATAGGTTGGCTAGAAACGCAGTGATTATAGACAGCAACCGGGCTATACCGAACGTAGATCAAGTTTTTGTAACACAAGCCGTAAGCATAAGAGAAAGCCTTGGAAAGCGACGAAATGCCATTGCGCCCCTCTATTCTTTTTCTCGCTGTGCTGTGCTGTGCCGGATGCGACCAACTGGGTTTCGACAGTCCGAAAAAAATCGCATCCGAAGGCAACGCAATTGGCGCGGCGTGCAGACACGCGGGACGTGCGCTTGAAGACTGTTACCAGCTCAATCCCCAGGCGTCCAAATCCGCCATATTCGCCGGCTGGAAGGAAATGAACGATTACATGACCGAACAAAAAATCGACGTCGTTCGGCCAGTCTTACCGCCAGTGCTACCCAAATCGCTGCGGCCCAAAAAACCCGCGGCCAGCGAATCCGGGGATGCTGGCAATAGTGAAGCCACGCCGGAAAACGCGGCGGCGAGCGCACCATAACGGGACACGGACTTCAGACGTTGCCGCAAGGTAGTCTTGCCGATCCGGTAACATGCGAGCCTTCTCTCGCAAAAACATTCGTTCCGAACACCCATGACCATGGATTACACCAGCCGCGCGCTCGCCTATTGCCGTTCCGGCTTCGAAAAAGATCTCGCGGCTGAATTAAGTTTGCTCTGCGGCAAAGCCGGCATTGCCAGCAATCCGCAATTCACACCCGGCGCGGGTTTCGTCCTGCATGAAATCGATGCGCCGGAAGACGAAGCGCGCCGGCATCTGCATTTCGACAAACTCGTGTTTGCGCGGCAACTCGTCTGGGCCAAGACATGGGTGAGCGATCTGCCGGAAAAAGACCGTCTGACCCCGCTTCTCGCCGCCATCAATCGTCTGCCCGGGCGCTTCGGCCGCGTCTGGGCCGAAACCGCGGATACGAACGAAGCCAAAACGCTATCGAGCTTCTTGAAGCGTTTCATGCCGCATTTGGAGCGAGCCTTAAGCGAGGGCCGCAAAGTCGTCGACAAACCGGATCTACCGACGCTGCATTTGTTTTTCATCGAATCATCCCAACTTTGGCTCGGCATTTCGGAGCCGGCGGAAGCATCGCCCTGGCCAATGGGGATCGCGCGCCTACGCATGCCGCGTGAAGCACCCAGCCGCTCGACGCTTAAACTAGCGGACGGATTAATGAGCTTGCTCACCGAAGACGAACGCCGCTCCGCGCTGCGCGCGGGCCTGCGTGCGGTTGACCTCGGCGCCGCGCCGGGCGGGTGGACATGGCAATTCGTGCAACGCGGCCTCTTGGTCACCGCGATCGACAACGGCCCGATGGCCGAAAGCGTGCTCAAGAGCGGCCTGGTCGAACACATTCGCGCCGACGGCTTCGTTTGGAAACCTAAGCGCCCGGTCGAATGGATGGTCTGCGATATGGTGGAGCAACCCTCGCGCGTGGCCCAGCTCGTCGCGGACTGGGTTGCCGCAGGCCGTTGCCGGCGTTCGATCTTCAACCTGAAACTGCCAATGAAGAAACGCCATGACGAACTTCAGCGCGCGCGCAATCTGATCTATAAGCGGATGTCGATTTCCGGGCGCGACTGGGTGCTGCGTTTCAAACACCTCTACCATGATCGCGAAGAAATCACCGGCTACCTTGCCGTGGTCAAGCAAGCATCGTGACGAAATCCCCGCCGCCCTGCCCTTGCGGTACAGGCCGCGCTTACGCCGTCTGCTGCGGCCGCTGGCATGCCGGCGAGCCAGCGCCGACGGCCGTCGAGCTGATGCGCTCACGTTACAGCGCCTACGTATTGGGTCTCACGGATTACCTGCAAGCTACTTGGCGCCCCGATACGCGGCCGGATAATCTCGATCTGACGCAAACGCCACCGCCGAAATGGATCGGCCTGAGCATCGTCGCGGCGCAGACGCCAACGGACAATACGGCGTTTGTCGAATTCATCGCCCGCTACCGCGTCGGCGGACGCGCGCACAAACTGCACGAGCGCAGCCGCTTCGAACGCATCGACGGAAACTGGCGCTACGTCGATGGCGAGTTCCTCGATTGAGGACGCTTGCACAAAATTCGGGCAATCCGAAAAAATCCTTTCAGCTCCACGGCTTACCCGCTTCGTACAGGAGCTATCCACAGCCTAGTCCCCGCTCTCTGGGGACAAAGCCGCCTTTCAGATTATCGTCGCCTCGGAAAAATTCTGAACAGGGTTACTTCGCGCGGAACTACCCCCAATTTGGGACGCCCCCGACCTCTAGAGGCAGGAGGTTCGGACACATCGCGCCGACTAGAGCCCCCAAGTGCAGAAGCTCCCAATCGAGCAGCAATTTCTTCATCCGAGCCTCTGGTATCGACATCAATGCTGCGGCCAGTCGCGTCATCGAAGATCAAAACGGGACCGGCATCAACTGCGAATACGTCGCCGAGCGCCACGCGACAAGATTGGCGACAGAAAATGCCGCAAGACTGCATATCAGCAACCTGCGCCGGTCGAGGCGCCCGGTGAGCGTCGTCAGGATCGGCGAACTGATCGCATACGCGAGCGCGAATACGGTCACGAGAAGTCCCGCGGCGCTCATGCTTACCCTCATGGCAGCAACGGCGCGATCATGAATCCCTCAGTCGAAAGGCAGAACGCTCCGAGCGCCAGCCAATACAAGGGGGCCTTTGAGCCAATTTGTCCTGTTGTCATGATTGCTCCAGAAGTGGATCTCAAATAGGAAATGATCGCTACCTATACGGCCAAAAAAATATCAGGCCAGCATCGCATCGAAATGCGAGTCAGAAGGCGAACTTTGAGAGGACAGGTTCGGACAACTCTTTGATTACAGCGTCTGCCCGTTTTCAGCCCGCAAGATTTGTCCTGTCACGGATTCGGCGGTGAGCAAGGTCAAGACCAGCGCCGCAATATCCTCTGGCGTCGAAATGCGCTGCAAAGGCAGATGTCCGGACAGCGCCTGCATTTTTTCTTCGTTACCCTGCCACCAGCGCGTTGCGACCGCGCCGGGAGCCACGGCATTGACTCGGACGCTCGGAGCCAATGCCCGGGCGAGCGAGCGCGTCATGCCATGCACCGCTGATTTGGAAACCGCATAGGGCAGCGATGAGCCGTAACCCGTCTCGCCCGCGATGCTGCCAATATTGACGATGGCCGAGCCGGGTTGCTGGCGCAGATAAGGCGCGGCGGCCTGACAGCAATGGAACGTGCCTTTGACATTGACGGCAAGCAGTTCGTCCCAAATGTCATCGTCGATGGCTTCCAGATCGTCGAATTTCATCTGGCGCGTGATACCAGCGTTGTTCACGAGATAGTCGATGCGGCCGAAGGATTCAGCCACGGCAGCAATCGCCGCGTGTGTCGCGGCGGCATCGGCGATATCCGCCCGCAAGGCGGTTGCCCTGCCGCCCGCCTCGGCGATAGCGGCCACCGTTTCCCGCGCTTCTTTTTCGCTGCGTGAATAGATGATCGCAACGCTCGCGCCTTGTCTTGCCAGCAGCGTACTGACAGCGCGGCCAATGCCTGTGCCGCCGCCGGTGACGATGGCGGTTTTGTGTTGAAGAGAAAGTTCCATGATTTCAAGCTCCACGATAAAATTAATAAATAGGAAATCATCGTTTCCTATTTGATGAAAAAAATCTCAAGCAAGCAACTGCAAGGCTTGTTCGATCACCGTATTGAGGTCGTCGCGCGCAACACCCGCCTTCCCGGCAACCCGTATGCCGAGCAACATGCACCACAGCAACTTGGCTGCCGCGACGGAATCGAGCCCGGCGCGAAAAGAGCCATCCGCAATGCCCTTCTGGATGAGGGCCGCCAAGGTCGATTCGTTACGCCGCAAAGCCTGCCGCACCTTGGCGGCCACTTTGACATCAAACAGGTCAAGCGCCGACGTGCTACCCACGATGAGACAGCCTAATTTGCCTTCCGCGCCCGTGGACGATGCGACGTAATAGCGCAGGGTGGCGCGCAATTGCGCGTAGCCGCCACTTTCGGCGGCCAGAACGGCGGAAAGCTCGCTTTGGCGCAGGGCGCAGAAGCGGTCGAACGCCGCGATGAAAAGTTCTTCCTTGCCTGCAAACGCTTTGTAGAGGCTGCCTTCGGTCAGCCCCGTAGCTTTGCTTAGCTCGCTGATCGAGGCCGCGTGATACCCGCGCTTGCGGAAAACCTGGGTTGCCTTGTCCAGCACCTCATCCATGTCGAACTCTCGCGGCCGCCCTGGTGTCCTCGGGAGGCCGACCACAGGTGTTGATGATTTTTTCATCAGCACATTGTATAACGATCGTTTCCAAATATCAAACATACCATGCAGGCTGTGTGGCGCCCGCTATGTTCGCCTACTATCGTCGAGCATGCGTAGCGACCGCTGGCAAGCATGACAACGCCGGTAAAAGCCAGCCATGCGCGGTCCGTCGGCTGGAGAGAATGTCCGCATGGCCGGCTTCCACGAACGCATTCAGGCCGCCGGCCAGCCGTTGGCGGAATTGTTCTCCCCAATGGTTTTGGATAGCGTCACCATCGCGGGCATTAAAGACTTCGTTGACGGCGCTGCTCAAACAAACAAATCGCCGCCGCCGCGGCCACATTGAGCGATTCGATGCCCTGCGCCATTGGAATCCTGATTCCCAGCGTCGCCTGCGCAGCCACGGCGGCGCTAACGCCCTGCCCTTCGGAGCCGAAAACCCATGCGATCGGCTTGCGCAAATCGGCTTGCCACAGCGGCGTCGCGCCATCCAGACGCGTTACGACGACTTGGCTGCGATAAGCGGCCAGCGCGGGCACCAAGTTATCGACCTCATGCAACCTGAGAACAAATTGCGCCCCCATGCCGGCGCGCAAAACCTTGGGGCTCCAGACTTGCGCGCAGCCTGGACCCAACAACGCTTCGCGCACACCGGCCGCCGCCGCGGTGCGCAACAGCGTTCCGACATTCCCTGCGTCTTGCACGCCATCCAATACCAGCCAATCCTGATTTGGATCGGGCGACTCAGATATGTGCGGAATCGGAAGCAAACCGAGAATGCCGGTCGGCGTTTCGAGCGGGCTCAAGCCATTCATCAGGCTATCGGGTACGCAGTATTGGATAGCTTGAGGAATGCGCGCCAACAAGGAGCGGATTTCCGTTTGCTCCAGCACGCTTTCCGCGATCAACAGACTGTCGAACGCGACACCCGCATCAAGGCCGGCTTCGATCAAATGCACCCCATCGGCCAGGGTTAGCCCAGCTTCACGGCGGGCCCGTCCGGATTCCCGCAAACGCTTTACCTGTTTGACGAGCGGGTTATCGCGGGAGCTGATCGCTTTCATGGCATCAGCGATCGAACAATTCGTGCTGGGCAAGCAGCGCGCGCACCGGCGCATAGCTGCGCCGATAAACCCCGGGTACACCATGACAACGCAAGGCGGCCAAGTGAGCCTGCGTCGGATAACCCTTGTGTTTGGCAAGACCCAAACAGGGATACAACGCGTCCAGTGCAATCATCTGCGCATCGCGTTCGGTTTTGGCAAGAATCGATGCAGCTGAAATTTCCGGCACCAGCGCATCGCCGGACACGATAGCCCGCGCGGGAACACCGAAATCGCAGAGCCGATTTCCATCCACCCAGACCTCAGCAAGCGAACACGGCAACTGTGCAACGGCGCGACGCATCGCGAGCAGGCTCGCGGCGAGGATGTTCAGTTCATCGATTTCTGCGGGGCTGGCCTCCGCAACCGCCCAAGCGAGTGCGGTTTCGCGAATCTGTATGGCCAAAGCGCTACGGCGCTTTACGGACAGCTTTTTGGAATCCGCAAGCCCCGCAATCGGATGCGCTGGATCGAGCACCACCGCCGCAGCCACAACCGGACCGCACAGCGGCCCGCGCCCCGCCTCATCGATCCCTGCCAAAAAGCCGTTCGGCCTCTGCGGCAGACTCATCGCGGAATTCCTTTCAGCAAACCGAGAATCGCATCCGCGGCGCGTTGCGCGTTGTTCTGTTTCAACTCCTGGTGCAGCGACAAAAAACGCGCCTCCAGTTTTTGCCGTGCTTCGGTATCGTCGAGCCAGCGGCAAACCGCGTCGGCAAGTTTCTCCGGCGTGCAGTCGTCCTGAATCAACTCGGGAACCACGAATTCCCGGCAGAGAATATTCGGTAGGCTGACGTAAGGCAGGTACATCATGCGCCGCAGCAGCCGGTATGACCAGTTCGCGATCCGATATGCAACAACCATCGGCCGTTTGAGCAATGCAGCCTCCAGGGCCGCGGTTCCGCTCGCCAACAACACGACGTCCGCCGCAGCCATCGCTTCATGACTATGTCCAACCATAAGCTGGATTTCCGGCTCTGTCTGGTTTCCCAATTCTTGATAACGCGCGGCTTCGAACAGCTTACGTGTTTCACGCGTAATCAGCGGGACCAAAAAACGCACGCCGGGTTTGCGCTGCGCAATCTGCATTGCCGCCTGCACAAATGTCGTCGCCAATTTGGTCACTTCGCCATTCCGGCTGCCAGGCATCAAGGTGACAATCGGTGCAGCCAAGGGCAGCCGCAGGTGTTCGCGCACGAGATTCCTGTCGATTGCGAGAGGAAATTCGTCGGCAAGCGGATGCCCGACGAATTGGGCTGGCATCGCGTATTTCGCGTAAAGCTCCGGTTCGCACGGGAATAGGCAAAGAACCAGATCGGCAGCTTTGCGGATTTTTTTCGCCCGGCCGCCGCGCCAAGCCCAGATCGAAGGGCTTACATAATGCACGGTCGGCAAGCCTGCACGTTTGAGCCGTTTCTCAAGACCCAGATTGAAATCCGGCGCATCGATACCGATAAACAGATGCGCCTTTTCCTGCTTGACCCGCGCAATCACATTGCGCCGTATCTTGAGCAGTTCGGGCAAGCGCCGTAAAGCGTCAGCGAAACCGTTGACGGCGAGCCGTTCCGAGGAAAACCAAGCCTCGAAGCCTTCGCTCTCCATCTGCGGACCGCCGATACCGAAGAATTGGGCATCCGGCAGATGTTGTTTCAAGGCTGAGATTAAACGCGCGCCAAGCAGATCGCCCGAGGCTTCTCCCGCGACAAGCGCGATACGCATAGACATCGAAACCGCTCAACGCACGATGCCGCGGCCCGGCTCCGCCAAGAAATCAACCAATGGTTGAAGTTCCGGCACTCCGGCAGCGGCCTGATTCAATTCCGCCTTCGCCTCATCCAAAGTGAGCCCGGAACGATAAAGCGTTTTATAAGCACGCTTGATCGCGGCAATCGCGGAGGCGGAGAAGCCTCGACGGCGCAGTCCTTCGCTGTTCGTGCCATGCGTCGCGGCGGGATTGCCGGTACACATAACGAAAGGCGGAAGATCCTGCAAGAGTATCGTCCCACCTCCGCACATAGCATGGGGCCCAATCCGGGTGAACTGGTGAATCGCCGTCAGCCCGCCGAGGATCACCCAGTCTCCGATCGTGACGTGGCCCGCCAAGGTCACGTTATTGGCTAAAACGGTGTTGCTTCCGACCTGGCAATCATGTGCGATATGCACCGACGCCATAACCCAATTGTCATCGCCGATGCGCGTCACGCCCGTGTCTTGGGCCGTACCTATGTTGAAATTACAGTATTCGCGAATCGTATTGCGGTCGCCAATTTCAAGCCGGGTTGGCTCTCCAGCGTATTTTTTATCCTGCGGCCGCTCGCCGATCGAACAGAACTGGAAGACACGGTTTTCCCGACCAATACGCGTATGCCCGGTAAGGACCACATGCGGCCCAATCCAGGTACCCTCGCCGATCTCGACATGTTCTCCAATAATGGAGAAGGGGCCGATTTCGACCCCTTCGGCAATCTTCGCGCCCGGATGAATAATGGCGGAAGGATGGATCATGCAAGTCTCTTGAAGAAGCACATCAAATCGGCTTCGGCGGCAATTTGGCCATCGATGCTCGCAGTACCTTGATACTTCCAGAGATCGCCCTTGTTTTTCACCAAGGCGACATCGAAAACAAGCTGGTCTCCCGGAACAACCGGCCGCTTGAAACGCACCTTGTCGATCCCGGCAAAATAAGCCACGGTATTGGCATCGGGTTTCAAATCACGCGTTTTATACGACAACACGGCGGCAGCCTGCGCCATCGCCTCAATCACCAGCACGCCCGGCATGACCGGATAATGCGGGAAGTGCCCGGTAAAAAACGGCTCATTGACGGTGACATTCTTGATCGCCTTGATCTTTTCTCCCGGCGTCAATTCCAAAACGCGATCAATCAAGAGAAACGGGTAACGATGCGGGAGATATTGCATCACTTCCCCGATGTCCATAGTGCTCAAGCTTCTTTCTCCAAATCCACAACACGTTTTTCAAGCTCACGCAATCTCGCCACCAACAAGTCGAGATGTCGAAAATGAGCCACGTTTTTCATCCAATCATCATGCGGCATGCCCGGCATAGCTGAAGTAACGACCCCTGGCTTTGCGATCGTCTTGCTAATCAAGGTACGCGCGGAGACAACCGTATCGTCGGCTATTTTCAGATGGCCGCTGATGCCCGCCTGGCCGCCGACCATCACGCGCGCGCCAATCTCAGCGCTTCCCGCAACGCCGACACAGCCCGCCATGGCGCTGTTTTCGCCCACTTTTACGTTGTGGGCGATCTGAATCAGATTATCCAGTTTGACGCCGCGTTCGACGATCGTATCGCCCAGCGCTCCGCGATCAACCGTCGTGTTGGCGCCGATTTCAACATCGTCACCAAGCACGGCACGCCCGATCTGGGGAATTTTGACCCAGCTGCCATCGCGCTCACGCGCATAACCAAAACCATCCGCCCCGATTACAGCCCCCGAATGCAGAATGCAACGCGCGCCGATAACGCAATCCTGGTAGATCGAAACGTGCCCATACAACCGGGTCGACTCACCCACACTGACACCGGATTCGACGATGCAGCCAGGGCCGATTACGACATTTTCGGCGATCTCGCAATCCGGGCCGATATAAGCCAGCGCTCCTACGCTTACGCTATCGGGGATAGGCGACAGTACGACCGCGCTCGGATGAATACCTGCCTCAGCTTGACGCGGAGGATTCAACCACTGCGCAAGGCGTGCAAAGTAAAGATAGGGATTGTCTGCAACGATTCCTGGTTTGGCTGTGCTGCCTTCCGCCGCGGGAGGAATGATCACTGCCCCCGCTTTGGTCTGCGCAAGCAAGGAGCGATATTTGAGACCCGCCAAAAAGCTTATCTCCTCCTCCCCGGCATGCTCCAGACTCGCAACCTGAGAGATGGACACGGAACCATCCCCTACAAGCAGCCCTCCAAAGCGTTCGACAATCTCTGCAAGCGTTGGCACAGCAATATCACTTATCCGACAGGGCTTTGATCACTCGGTCAGTAATATCGATACGCGGATTCCAATAAGCGGCGTCCTGCACGATTAAATCGAATTTTTCCGTTTCGGCAATATCACGCAAAGCCTTTTGCGAACGCTCAAGCACTCCAGCAAGTTCCTCATTGCGGCGCAAATTCAAATCCTCGCGGAATTCGCGCTGACGCCGCTGGAATTCGCGGCTCATATCGCTGAACTCGCGCTCTTTATTTTTCCGATCCGTATCGGACATCGTTACCGCGTTCTTTTCAAGGTTCTCTTGCATGGCCTGGAGATCCTTGGCCATTCGTTGAAGATCCTGATCGCGCTTTTCGAACTCTTTCTCAAGCCGTTTCTGCGCCTTAACCGCGGGCGCGGCCTCCCTGAGAACGCGTTCCGAATTGACGAAGCCAATCTTGCTCTGTGCTTGAGCCGCACCCACGGCAAAAATTCCGAGCCCTATGACTAGCAAAGTACGACTAAGTCTCACAACACCCTCCTCGGAATTAAAAAATGTTGCCCAGTTGAAATTGGAAGCGTTGAGTCTTATCCCCGTCTTTTTGATTCAGGGGCTGACCAATGCTGAATTTAAGCGGGCCGATTGGTGAAATCCACGCCAAACCTAACCCGGCACTATACCTTATCTCAGACAAGCTTACCTTGTCGCTTTCACCCCAAACCTGGCCGCCATCGACGAACACACTCAAACGGAAAGTCTTGTCGAGATCCACGACGGTTGGCGTAACAAAGTATTCGGCGCCATAAGTAATCAAGCGTGTACCGCCCAAAGCGCGATCCGTCGAATCTTGCGGACCAAGCGTGTTGTCCTTGTAGCCACGCACCGAACCTATACCACCTGCATAATAATGCTTATAGAACGGCATCGGGCGACCGCCGTAACCACTGCCATAACCCAAATTGGTCTGCAGCATTAAGGTGTCGTCCTTGAAATAAACAGGGATGAACCACTGGAACTGATAGTTGAGTCGATAGTAGCGCTGGTCGGCGACGGGCACGGTGGTTTCGGTACCAACCCGTTGGAAAATCCCTTTTGTCGGCGTCAGATAACTGTCGCGGGAGTCCTGACTCCAGCCAAGCGTCGCCAGCACGGTATCTGTACGCTCGCCATAGCGGTTTACAAAATCGATGTATTGGGGAGGACTGTCTGCCGAAACCGTGGTGCGGGTATTATCAAAAGAGAGGCCAAAATTGAGCTGATTGTCTTCCGTGATCGGATAGCCAAGACGGATACCCGCCCCCGTCGACTGAGTTGAATAGTACGCCGTATCAGTTGTTGCAGACGGGTTGTAATTACGATGATAGATGTCGTAACCAATCGACACGCCTTCAGAGGTGAAATACGGATTGGTATATGACAGCACCGCAGTACGATTCGATTTACCCGTATTGAGGGCCAAACTCAGCGAGTTTCCGCTGCCAAAGACGTTATTTTGGGAAACGGAAGCCTGAAACACTAATTTATCCGTCGTTGAATAACCCGCGCCCAACATGAAACTGCCTGTCGCGCGCTCTTTGACTGTTACATTCAGATCGACTTGATCCGATGCGCCCGGGACCGGCTGGGTATCAAGGTTCGTTTCGTCGAAGAAGCCAAGACGATCGAGCCGGACTTTGGAACGTTTGATTTTCGCGCCGTCATACCAGGCACCTTCAAGCTGACGCAATTCGCGGCGAATGACTTCGTCTCGCGTTCGCGTGTTGCCCGAAATTGCAATGCTGCGAATATAGACACGCTTCCCTGGGTCGACGAAAACGGTAAAAGAGACTAAACGGTTCGCTTTATCCAGTTCAGGGGCCGCGTTGACGTTCGCAAACGCATAACCTTCATTGGCTAGGCGCTCGGATATCAAACGTGTCGTCTCGGTCAATTTTTCACGCGAAAACACCTCCCCCGGACGAAGCTGAACCAGCGAACGGATCTCATCATCGCTAACGACCAAGTTTCCCGTCACCTTGACGGATGAAACACGGTATTGCTCGCCTTCGGCAAGTGCGATTGCAATATAGATATCGCGCTTATCCGGCGTGATCGAAACTTGCGTGCCTTCGACATTGAAATCGAGATAGCCGCGGTTCAAATAGTAGCTGCGCAGATTCTCAACATCGCCTTGCAGCTTCGGCTTTGAGTATTCGTCGGCCTTGGAAAACCAATTGACCGGCGGGAACCAATGTTTCGGACGCAGCGACATTTGCTTTTTCAGCTCACTTTCGCTGAAAGCATTGTTACCCGTGATGGTCACCTGACGAATCGACGCGACTTCACCTTCATTGATTTTGAATTTGACCCCGACACGATTACGTTCGAGCGGAGTAATCTCGGTCGTAATGGATGCGCCGTAAAAACTCCGGTTCAGATATTGCTTTTTGAGCTCTTGCTCCGCGCGCTCAAGCAAGGCGCGATCGAGAATCCGCGACTCGGCAATCCCGGCTTCACGCAGCCCCTTGCGCAAATTGTCGCTATCGAATGCTTTATTGCCTTCGAATTCGATCAAGCCAATCGCGGGACGCTCATCGATGACGACAAGCAGAACGTCGCCCTCGACTTCCAATCTGACATCCTTGAAAAAGCCAGTGGCATAAAGAGCTTGAATGGCTTGCGCGGCCTTATCTTCCGTCAGCGTGTCGCCAGGCTTGATTGGAAGATAGCTGAAGACCGTACCCGCCTCGGTCCGCTGTAGTCCTTCGACGCGGATATCTTTGACAATAAAAGGTTCGAACGCAAAAGCTGCTTGCGTCAAGAACAGGGAAAAAGCCAATCCGCTAAGGTACTTCTTTCGCATGAATGCCCGGGGTCAGGAGAACAGACGAGTAATGTCGTTAAAGAAGGCGAACGCCATGAGCATTGCAAGCAACGCAAGTCCCACTTGCTGACCGATTTCCATCGAACGCTCGGACAGTGGCCGCCGCATCAGTAGTTCCAAGAAATAATACATGATGTGTCCGCCATCCAGCAGCGGGATTGGCAACAGATTGAGAATCCCGATGCTGATACTGATGAACGCAAGAAAGCCTAGATAGGGTTCGATCCCCATGTGTGCCGCGCCACCGCTGGCTTTTGCGATTGCGACAGGGCCGCCGATATTTTTTGCGGAAACCTCGCCGGTCAGCATTCGTCCCATCATCTGTAGCGAAAGTCCAACCATATCCCGCATTTGTTTGACCGCTAGGCCAACGGCCTGCACGGGAGGATGCCGGACCTCTATCAACATCTTCTCCCGCCACTCAGGGGTATCAGCCCCTCCCACGCCAATCCGGCCGACTTGCTTGCCGTCCTCCATGACTGACCTGGGTGTCAGGTGGAACACAATCCGTCGCGCATTGCGCTCGACGACCAATTCAATTTCGCGCTCGGGAGCAGCCGAAACCGCTGCGGAAAGATCGTTCCAGTTGCTGATTGGCCGGCCATCGATCGAGACAACACGATCGCCCTCCTGTATGCCCGCTTTCATCGCGGCCCCATCGGGCGCCAGTTTCCCTATGACCGCCGGGCGGTACAGAACAATGCCTAGCTGCCGGACAGGATCGTCTTTTTCGCTGTCGAAACGCACCGCATCCGTATTGAGCATCCGCTCATGCCGCCGGCCGTCCCTATCCATCACAGTCACGTTCAAGTCATGCCGGCCCATTACGGCCTTGAGCAAGACCCAATGGAAATCAACCCAGCTCGCGACGGGTGTTCTATCCACGGCCAAAACTTGATCGGCTTCCGCAAAACCCGCCCGCGCCGCGGCCGTTTCCGGTGCGGGCACTCCAAGCAAGGCGCGCGGCTCGACCACGCCGGCAACCAGCAGAATCCAGTAGATCAATACTGCCAAAATGAGATTGGCAATCGGTCCCGCGGCGACAATGGCAATCCGGCGCCCAACCGATTGACGGTTGAAAGCTTCGTTCAATAATTCCGCAGGAACAGGTGCCTCCCGTTCGTCGAGCATCTTCACATAGCCCCCGAGCGGAATCGCGCTAAGTACCCATTCGGTCGTTTCCGGACGTTTCCGCCACGAAAATATCGGACGGCCAAACCCGACCGAAAAACGCAGAACCCGGACGCCACACAGCCGTGCAACGATGAAATGGCCGAATTCGTGAATCGGCACGATGATGGCGATCGCGAGTACGAAGAAAGCAAGATTCCAAAGGAAGCTCATGCTTTCTCCTTCCTGCGCGCTATATACGCCTGCGCGGCCCGGCGGGATTGGGCATCCGCATGCAAGACCGCATCCAGCGAATCGATTTCCGCTCCAGGCACGGTTTCCAAAGCGGCTGCGACGGTGTCCGCAATATCAGTAAACCGGATCTCGCGACTCAGAAACGCCTCTACCGCAACCTCATTCGCGGCATTCAGGACCGCAGCGGCGTTTCCCCTTGCATGCAGGGCATCAAAAGCGAGCTTCAAACATGGGAAGCGCAGCAAATCGGGCGTCTCGAAGGAGAATTGCCCGATCCTGCTGAAATCCAACGCGGCGACGCCTGATTCGATACGCTCAGGGTAAGCCAGCGCATGGGCGATCGGCGTACGCATATCGGGATTCCCCAACTGCGCCAGAACGGAGCCGTCCAAATACTCGACCATCGAGTGAATCACGCTCTGCGGATGCACAACGACCTCGATCCGATCGGCATCGACACCGAAGAGCCAATGCGCCTCGATGACCTCCAGCCCCTTGTTCATCAGCGTGGCAGAGTCGACCGAGATCTTGCGCCCCATGACCCAGTTCGGATGCGCGACAGCCTGCTCCGGAGTGGCCTCATGCAAAGCCGCGAGAGAGGCATTCCTGAATGGGCCACCCGAAGCGGTCAGCAATAATTTTCTGACGCCGCAATGCTGCAAGCCGTAGTCGAAGCTATTTGGCAGAGACTGAAAAATCGCATTGTGCTCGCTATCGATTGGAAGTACGACAGCCCCCGACGCGCGCGCCGCGGCAAGAAAGATATGGCCGGACATCACCAAGGCTTCCTTGTTCGCCAACAAAATCCGCTTGCCTGCCTTCGCTGCGGCGAGGCTCGGCGCAAGTCCGGCGGCTCCGACAATCGCCGCCATCACACTATCGACTTCGGGCGCGGAAGCAATTTCGACCAGGGCGTCGACACCCCAGCGAATATCGCACTCGACTTCCGCGCCCAAAAGCGCAGCAAGGCGATCCGCCGCAACGCTATCCACCACGACGGCGACCCGGGGCCGATGTGTTCGAATAACCTCGGCCAGCCGTTCAAGCTGCCGATGCGCACTGACGGCCCACACGCTGAAGCGATCTGGATGACGCGACACGACATCGAGCGTGCTTGCACCAATCGAACCAGTCGCACCAAGAATCGTCAGACGTCGCGGAGTCATAGCAGACAAATCCAAGCTCAGTGCGGCCAGAGCGCCGCCCACAAGGCGGCGAGAGGAAGCGTGGAGGTCAAACTATCGATCCGGTCGAGCACGCCGCCATGACCGGGCAATAAGTTGCTGCTGTCCTTTATGCCGGCCTGCCGCTTAAGCAAAGACTCGAACAGATCGCCCTCGACACTCAAGGCGACCAGAACCGCCAATGACAGCATGGCGACCGGCCAGCCCACCGCGCCAGGCACAAGCTCCAGCTTGGAAGCAAAGACGATCGCGCCGTAAATCAGAACCGCGATGAGGCCGCTCCACACGCCTTCCCAACTTTTTCCGGGAGAAATCTGCGGGGCCAGCTTGCGCTTTCCAAACGCCCGGCCGCCGAAATAAGCGCCAATATCGGCCACCCAGACCAGCGCGCAAATCGCGAGCAGCAACCACGGATCATGGCCGCGCAAGCGCGCCAATGCGAGCGCGGCCGGCACGAGCACGACGAGTCCGCATAACATTGCAAGCCATGTCTGGCTGATTTGCCAGCGGTTTTTAAGCCAAATGGGCGCGCACAAAACCCAAAACAAAACCGAGATGCCGAAAACGAAAATGTCCGCTTCGTTTGACGACAGGGCCTCGAAAAGAAAAACCAACAGGCCGACCAACACGCCATAGACAAGACGCAGACTGGCGTCTAAACGAAACAAACCCGCCCACTCCCAGGCGGCGGCGGCGGCGATGCATGCGCAAAATCCCCACCATCCGCTCAACGGCAGCCAGAACAAGGCCGCCGTCAGGACGATCAGGAGAACGATTGCTGTAATCACACGTTCGCGCAGCATTATTCTTTGGCTTGCAGTTGTTCACTGGTCCGGCCAAAGCGCCGTTCACGCTTGCGGAAAGACTCCAATGCGCGGTCGAGGGCCGCCGTATCGAACTCCGGCCAAAGGGTTTTGGTGAAATAAAACTCGGTATAGGCCAATTGCCAGAGTAAAAAATTGCTCACGCGCTCTTCGCCGCCAGTCCGAATGAAAAGATCGGGCTCGGGCGCATCGGCCAGCGCCAGGAAAGGACTCAGGTCTTCCTCGGTAAAATCGCTGCGCTTTTCAGGATGCGCCTGCAGCATCCGCTCGACCGCTTGCAGAATATCCCAGCGTCCGCCGTAATTCGCGGCCACGGTCAAGCTCAACCTGGAATTGTCGCGTGTCAGGGCTTCCGCATCGGCGATCAATTTGCGAATTGGCGTATCGAAACGGCTCAGATCGCCAATGGCGTGAAAACGGATATTGTTTTTGTGCAGCTTGGCAATTTCGATTTCAAGCGCGCGCAGGAAGAGATTCATCAAAAAACTGACCTCGTCCTGCGGACGACGCCAATTTTCCGAACTGAACGCAAACAGCGTCAGATGTTCGATGCCGCGATCGATACAGGCGCGCACGATTTCCCGCACCGTCTCGACGCCGCGCTTGTGCCCCGCGACGCGCGGCATCAGCCGCTTGCGCGCCCAGCGCCCATTGCCATCCATGATGATCGCGACATGCCGCGGAACCACCACTGCTTCTGGAATATCTCGTGTCGAACTGATTAGCCGGCCCAGAATCATATGAACTCCGCCCGCAAACGCGCGCCAGACCGTTAAACCAGCATCAATTCTTTTTCTTTTTCGGCGAGCTGCTTATCCACTTCGGCAACATAGCGATCGGTCAGTTTTTGCACCTCTTCTTCCGCCCGCCGCTCGTCGTCTTCGGAAATCTCTTTTGCCTTGACCGCATCCTTGAGATGAGCATTCGCGTCGCGGCGCAGATTACGCATCGCGACACGCGCATTCTCGGCTTCGCTGCGCACAACCTTGATCAGCTCTTTACGCCGCTCTTCGGTCAAAGCCGGCATCGGCACACGTACCAGCTCGCCCATCGTAGCCGGATTCAGCCCCAGGTCGGAGTCCCGGATCGCCTTCTCGACTTTGGCGATCATCGGTTTTTCCCATGGCTGGACGCCGATCGTGCGCGCATCGACCAAAGTGATATTCGCAACCTGGGAAATCGGCACCATCGACCCGTAGTATTCGACCTGAACATGATCAAGAATCCCTGTATGAGCACGACCGGTACGAACTTTTGCGAGATCATGCTTAAGCGCCTCAAGCGACTTTTGCATCTTATGTTCTGTGGTCTTTTTCAGTTCAACGATCATGACAAGCTTTCTTTGATCTCAAATATGCACAAGCGTACCAACATCTTCGCCAAGCACGACACGCTTCAAGGCACCCGAGGCAAAAATGCTGAACACTTTGATCGGGAGCTTCTGATCGCGGCACAGGGCAAAGGCGGTCGCATCCATCACCTGAAGATTCTTACCGATTGCCTCGTCGAAACTAATCCGCGAATAACGCGTTGCCAAGGGATCTTTTTTGGGGTCGGCGGAGTAGATTCCGTCAACCTTGGTGGCCTTGAGCACAATCTCGGCGCCAATCTCCGCGCCGCGCAATGCGGCCGCCGTATCGGTCGTGAAAAATGGATTTCCGGTCCCCGCGGCAAAGATAACGACTTTGCCGTCTTCGAGATAGCGAATCGCCTTACCACGGATATACGGCTCGACAACTTCCATGTTCAAGCCAGACTGAACACGTGCGGTTAATCCGGAACGGTTCATCGCGTCGGCCAAAGCCATCGCGTTCATGACCGTCGCAAGCATGCCCATGTAATCGGCCGTTGCGCGATCCATTCCGCCCGCAGCGCCAGCCATGCCGCGAAAAATATTGCCGCCGCCAATGACGACCCCCACCTCGACGCCGAGGCGCACAACCTCGGTCACCTCTTGCACGATTCGGGAAACCACTTCCCGGTTGATGCCAAAAGCATCATCGCCCATCAGGGCTTCACCGGAAAGCTTGAGCAAAATACGGCGATAGACAGGAGTCGTCATGTGCTGGCGCGTCCTTAACGCTGAGCTGCGGCGGCTTGCTGTGCGGCAACCTCGGCGGCAAAGTCGGTCTGCTTTTTCTCGATGCCTTCGCCAACGATGTAGAGCACGAAACCAGCGGCTTTCGCGGATTTCGACTTCAGCAAGGCTTCGATCGTCAGCTTGTCATCCTTAACGAAGGGCTGCCCCAGGAGCGTGACTTCTTTAAGGAATTTCTGCACCGAACCTTCAGCGATTTTTTCCAGCATCGCTTCCGGCTTGCCAGCCTCTTTGGCCTTCTCGATCGCAACACGGCGCTCGGTCTCGACGAGTTCGGCGGATACGCCTGAAGCATCCAGCGACTTCGGCTTGGACGCTGCGATATGCATTGCGATATCGCGGCCAAGCACATCATCGCCGCCAACGATATCGACCAGCACGCCGATCTTCGAACCGCCGTGGACATAGCTTGCGATCTTGCCTTCCGCGGCGATGCGCGTGAAGCGGCGGATCGACATGTTCTCGCCGATCTTGCCGACCAGGGCGGTGCGCACCGATTCAACCGTGCCTTCGCCAAGCGGCAGCGCGGAGAGCGCGGCGACATCGGCGGGGTTCTGCGTCGCAACCAGTTCGGCGCAATCGCGCGCGAGCTTGAGGAAATCGTCGTTCTTCGCGACAAAATCGGTTTCGCTATTGACTTCAATAATCGCAGCCAGTTTGCCGTCAGCCGAAATATAGGTGGCGACGACACCTTCCGCGGCAACGCGGGCAGCCGCCTTGGAAGCCTTATTGCCAAGCTTCACACGCAGGATTTCTTCAGCCTTTGCCGCATCGCCCCCGGCTTCGGTGAGGGCCTTCTTGCATTCCATCATCGGAGCGTCGGTTTTTTCACGCAGCTCCTTGACCATGCTTGCGGTAATTTCCGCCATGGTGACTCCTTTAATCTTTTAATTCGACGGTTGCTGCGAGCATTAAGCCTGCTCTTCAGCGCCTTCCTGGACTTCCACGAATTCGTCCTGGCCGGCGGCAACGATTTCGTTGATGACGTGGCTGCGCCCTTCGAGGACCGCATCCGCAACGCCGCGCGCATACAGGCGGATCGCACGGCTCGAATCATCATTGCCGGGGATAACGTAATCGACGCCTTCAGGCGAATGGTTGGTATCGACAACGGCAACGACCGGGATGCCAAGCTTCTTGGCTTCGGTAATCGCGATCTTGTGGTAACCGACGTCGATGACGAACAGCGCGTCGGGCAGGCCGCTCATCTCTTTGATGCCGCCGATCGATTTTTGCAGCTTCTCCAGTTCGCGGGAGGCCATCAGGGCTTCCTTCTTCGACAGCTTCTCAACCGAGCCGTCTTCGAACATCTGCTCCATTTCCTTCAGGCGCTTGATCGACTGCTTGACCGTCTTGAAGTTGGTCAGCATCCCGCCGAGCCAGCGCTCATCAACATAGGGCATGCCGGCGCGCTGCGCTTCTTCGGCGAGAATTTCACGCGCCTGACGCTTGGTGCCGACGAACATGACCGTGCCACGGTTAGCGGCCAGCTTGCGCACGAAATCCATAGCCTCAAGATACTTGGCCATGGTCTTTTCGAGGTTGATGATGTGAATCTTGTTGCGATGGCCAAAGATATACGAGGCCATCTTGGGATTCCAAAAACGGGTCTGGTGGCCGAAGTGAACGCCGGCCTCCAACATTTGGCGCATAGTGACGGACATAGGATTTCTCCGAGTAAAGGGTTAACCTCCGCTCCCGCGAGTTGCGCAGAGATCGCAACCCCGCCCGCTTATGCGGGACCCTTGAAACGAGAGCGTGTGATGTACCGCATCTGGTAGCAGATGCAGCCAAGCTAAATATTATAGCAAGATCGAAGCTTGCCGCTCAAGTCAAGCGCCGGCAAAGGCCGTGCCATCCGGTATTTGCTGGCATCGCGCGAAACAAGCTAGTCTTCGCATTTGGACAGGATTCCTGCATGAGTATCACGATCAAAACCCCCGAAGAAATCGCGGCCATGCGCGTCGCTGGACGGCTCGCAGCCGAAGTGCTCGACTACATCACGCCTTTTGTCCAGCCGGGCGTTACGACAGGGGAGCTTGACCGCCTGTGCCATGACTACATGGTCAACGAGCAAGGCACGATCCCCGCCCCGCTGAATTACGCCCCACCCGGCTATAAGCCCTACCCCAAATCGATCTGCACCTCGATCAATCATCAGGTTTGCCACGGCATTCCCGGCGAAAAAACGCTCAAGCGCGGCGATATCGTCAACCTGGACATCACCGTCATCAAGGATGGCTTTCACGGCGACACGAGCCGGATGTTCATCGTCGGCGAAGGCTCCATCCTCGCCAAGCGTTTGTGCGCCGTGACTTATGAATGTATGTGGCTGGGTATCGCCCAGGTCCGCCCCGGCGCGTTTCTTGGCGATATTGGCCACGCCATTCAACGCCATGCGGAAGCCGCCGGTTTTTCCGTCGTGCAGGAGTTTTGCGGGCACGGAATCGGCCACAAGTTTCACGAAGAACCCCAGGTGCTGCACTACGGCCGGGCGGGGACGGGCGTGGAACTCAGGGCGGGCATGATCTTCACAGTGGAGCCGATGATTAATGCTGGCAAGCGGCATATCTCCGAACTGCCCGACGGCTGGACGATCGTGACCAAGGACAGAAGCCTCTCCGCACAATGGGAACACACCGTCCTCGTCACCGAAACAGGAGTGGAGCCGCTGACCGTTTCCGCCGGCATGCCGCCGATTCCCAACATCGTCGCCAAACAATTCGCAAACGGCCAATGAGCAGTTTGTCCGACTCCGGCTCTGGCGAGAACTTGCGCCAGCGGCTTGCGGCGCAACGGCAGCAACTCCGCGCAGCCTATGAGGCCGCGCCCGACCCGAAGCATTTGCTCACGCAAAACGCGAAGCTTGTCGACGCGGCGCTCGGAGAGCTTTGGACTCTCTGCCAGATGCCGCCATCGGCAAGTCTGGTCGCCGTTGGCGGTTATGGGCGCGGCGAGCTTTTCCCCTACTCCGATGTCGATATTCTGATTTTGCTTGCGGATGAGCCGAGCGCCGCATTGACCCAAACGATCGAATGCATGGTCAGCCGCCTGTGGGATCTTGGGCTGGACATCGGGCATAGCGTCCGGACGGTCGAACAGTGTGCAGAGGTCGCAGCGGCCGATGTCACCGTTCAGACGAATCTGCTTGAAGCGCGCCTATTGACGGGCAGTCAAGCCTTATTCGACCGCCTGATCGAAGCGGCACGGCAATTCAAGCTTGAAGCCTTCTTTATTGCGAAACGCGCGGAACAGGAACAGCGCTACAACCGTTTCAACGACACGCCCTATGCGCTTGAGCCGAACTGCAAGGAGAGCCCGGGCGGACTGCGCGATCTCCAGATGCTCACCTGGATTGCGCTCGCAGCCGGCTACGGCACAAGTTGGGAAGAAATCGCCGCGCGCGGATTGATCACTCACGCAGAATGCGCCGAGCTGGAAAAAGTCGAACGTCTGCTACAAAACATTCGCATTTCGCTGCACCATCTGGCGCAGCGCCGCGAAGACCGGCTCTTGTTCGACTATCAGGAAGCCCTGGCGCAGCACATGGACATCGCGGGCACGCCGACGCAACGCGCCTCGGAAGTCCTGATGCAGCGTTATTTCCTCGCGGCCAAAAAGGTCACGCAACTGAATACCCTGCTGCTGCAGAACATGGCGGCGCGAGTATTCCCTTCGGGCGACGCAACGCCCGAAACGATCAACCCGCGCTTCAACAAACGCCAGGGACTGCTCGACATTACGCACGACACGGTATTCCTGGACGAACCCGAGGCGATCCTCGAAGCGTTTCTGATCATGCAGCAGCACGCCGACCTCAAAGGTATGACGGCGCGCACGCTGCGAGCGCTCTGGAACGCACGCATCCATGTAGATGAAGCGTTCCGGCAAAAGCCCGAAAACCGTGCCCGCTTCCTCGCCCTGTTCCAGCAAAAACGCGGCCTGACGCATGAATTCCGCAGGATGAATCAATACGGAATCCTGGGCCGCTACCTGCCTGCCTTTGGCCGTATCGTGGGCCAGATGCAACACGATCTGTTTCACGTCTACACCGTGGATCAGCACATCCTGCAGGTCATGCGCAATCTGCGCCGCTTCACGATGGAAGAGCACGCGCATGAATACCCGCTGTGCACGCGGCTGATGAGCGCGTTCGAACAACCCTGGCTGCTTTACATCGCCGGGCTGTTTCATGACATCGCCAAGGGGAGAGGCGGCGATCATTCCCAACTCGGCATGCAGGACGCCTACGAATTCTGTGTCGCCCACGGTTTATCCGAGGACGACACCGCGCTGATCGGCTGGCTCGTCGAGCAGCATTTGACGATGAGCCGCGTCGCGCAGAAAAGCGATCTGTCGGACCCCGATGTAATCCGCAATTTCGCCGAACTCGTCGGCAACGAGCACCGCCTGATCGGGCTCTATCTGCTGACCCATGCGGACATCCGCGGCACCAGCCCCAAGGTCTGGAACGGATGGAAAGCCAAGCTGCTGGAAGACCTGTTTTATGCCACGCGGCATCTGCTCCGCGGCAATACGCCAGAGCAAGTCAAAGGACTTGCCGAGCGGCAGGAGGAGGCCCGCGTCCGCTTGCGCTATTTCGGCCTTGCTCCAGACACCGAAAACGCGTTTTGGAAAGAGCTCGACACGGTCTACTTCATGCGTCACAGCATCGACGAAATCGTCTGGCATACACGCATGCTTTACTATCGTCCGACCACGGCGGAACCCGTCGTCAAGGCGCGCCCGAGTCATATCGACCGCGGTTTGCAGGTCATGGTCTACGCGCCCGACTCGAAGGATCTGTTCCTGCGCCTGTGCGGATTCTTCAGCAAGCAGAACCTGAGCATTCTCGACGCCAAGATCCATACGACGCAACATGGCTACGCGCTCGACAGCTTCGTGCTGCTATACCCCGACGGAGAAGAAGAAAACTATCGCGACATCGTTTCGCTCATTGAGCATGAACTCGTCGCGCGTCTGCAGTCAGCCGGGCCGCCGGACCAGCCCTCTAAAGGACGGCTTTCGCGCCAATTGCGCCACTTTCCCATCGCGCCGGAAGTCAGCATCGCCCCCGACGAACGCGGGCAGTACCACATCCTGTCGGTCACCGCGGCCGACAGGCCGGGTTTGCTCTATACGATCGCCTCGATTTTGACCGAGCACGGAATCAATCTGCATACGGCCAAGATTTCGACGCTCGGAGAACGCGCCGAGGATACGTTTCTGATCAGCGGCACAGAACTTAGCAGCAGCAGCGCGACCGTCAAGATCGAAAGTGCGTTGTTGGAACAGTTGAGGATCTAATTCAAGTATCCGGAAAAATGACATCGGTAAAACCGAAGTCCCGGAAATCATGGATTCTCATCGGATAAAGAACGCCATCGAGATGATCGCATTCGTGCTGGACAACGCGCGCATGGAAGCCCTCCGCGGTACGCTCGATCAGCTCTCCCTTCTCGCTGAATCCCGCATAGCGAAGCTTGCGATAGCGGGGGACGACACCTCTAAGGCCCGGGAGCGATAGACACCCCTCCCAGCCATCCTCCTGCTCATGTTCGAGAATCTCGATCCGCGGGTTACACAGCACAGTCATCGGCACCGGATCGGCATCCGGGTAACGCGGATTGGCGGCGACGCCGAAAATCACCACGCGTAGATCGACGCCAATCTGCGGCGCAGCAAGACCCGCGCCGTCCAGAGCGCGCATCGTGTCGAACATATCCTCAATCAAACCACGCAATTCAGGGGTACCAAATTGCGCCACCGGGCGCGCTACGCGCAGCAGGCGCGGATCTCCCATGCGCAGAACTTCGCGAATCACCGGCTATACCTCGCACACATGTTCAAGGATCTGGCGCACCTTCCCCATCGCCTGCTGCAAAGTGCCCTCGATACTTGTAAAGCAGATCTCCTGGCGGCTTTCGGCGCGGCCCGCCGCCCAATTCGCAACGACATTGAGCGCGGCATAGGGCAGTTCAAGTTCGCGGGCGAGCGCGGCTTCCGGCATGCCAGTCATGCCGACGACGTCGACACCATCCCATTCCAAACGATTGATCTCCGCCGCCGTTTCCAAACGCGGGCCTTGCGTGGCACCATAGACCGCGCCATCGACAATCGGCTCCCCCGCCCTATGCGCGGCCGCCAACAGGCGCTGCCGCAACAATTCATCATAGGGGTTCGTAAAATCGATATGCACGACACTGCGATCGAGTTCTTCAAAGTACGTACTCTCGCGCCCCCAGGTGTAATCGATGATCTGATGCGGCACGACCAAAGTCCCCGGCCCCAGATCGGCGCGGATGCCGCCGACCGAGGCAACGGACAAAATGCCGGTTGCGCCGGCCTCTTTGATTGCCCAAAGGTTTGCGCGGTAATTCACCTTGTGCGGAGGAATCGTATGGCCGTAGCCGTGGCGCGCCAGGAAAACGGCGCGCTGGTTGCAGATCCGGCCGAAAAGCAGCACCCCTGAAGGCTCGCCATACGGCGTTCGCGCGATCTCTCTGCGCTCGATATTCATGTTCGCGAGCTGCGTAAGCCCTGTACCGCCAATGATCGCAAGCATGTTCAACTGACTGTTCTGTTCTAAATTTGGGGCTGTGATGGTAGCACCGCATTAAAAGAACATATGCTGCGGTGCCACAAGCACATGTTAAAATCCACGGTTTTTCGCAAAGTTGGACCTCTTTCCATGAGCCGCGCTATTCGCAACATCGCCATCATCGCCCACGTCGACCACGGGAAAACCACCCTGGTGGACCAGCTTCTACGCCAATCGGGCACTTTCCGCGACAACCAGCAGGTTGCCGAGCGCATTATGGACAGCGGGGACATCGAACGTGAACGCGGTATCACGATTCTCGCCAAGAACTGCGCCATCCAGTACGGCGACACCCACATCAATATCGTCGACACCCCCGGCCACGCCGATTTCGGCGGCGAGGTCGAGCGCGTGCTCTCGATGGTCGATGGGGTGCTGCTGCTCGTCGATGCCGTCGAAGGCCCGATGCCGCAGACGCGTTTCGTCACGCGCAAAGCACTCGCAATGGGCCTCAAGCCGATCGTCGTCATCAACAAGATCGACCGTCCCGGCGCTCGCCCGGACTGGGTCATCAGCCACACCTTCGATCTTTTCGACAAACTCGGCGCGACCGAGGAACAACTCGATTTCCCGGTCGTTTTCGCCTCGGCGCTGAACGGCTACGCAATGCTCGACGCCAGCCAGCCGGGCAGCGACATGCAGCCGCTCTACGAAGCGATTCTGCAGCACGTGCCGCAACCCGACGTCGATGCCGACGCGCCGCTGCAACTGCAGATCTGCTCGCTCGACTATTCGACCTACATCGGCCAGCTCGGCATCGGCCGCATCCGCCGCGGCCGCATCCGCCCGAACCAGGAAGTCGCCATCGTTTACGGCGAAGAAAGCCGCGGCAAGGCCAAGGTCGGCCAAGTGCTGACCTTCAAGGGCCTCGAACGCAGCCCCGCCGAATCGGCCGAAGCCGGCGATATTGTGCTGGTTTCGGGCATCGATCAGGTCAACATCGGCGTCACGATCTGCGATCCCGAGACCATCGATCCGATCAAACCGATCGCCGTCGACGAACCGACGCTGACGATGAATTTTATGGTCAATGCCTCGCCCCTCGCCGGCCGCGAAGGCAAGTTCGTCACCAGCCGCCAGATCCGCGAACGGCTCGAAAAAGAACTGCTGAAAAACGTCGCGCTGCGCGTCACTTATACAGGCGATTCGGACATATTCGAAGTCTCGGGTCGCGGCGAATTGCACCTGACGATTCTGCTCGAAAACATGCGCCGCGAAGGCTATGAGCTCGCGGTTGGCCGTCCGCGCGTGGTGTTCAAGGACATCGACGGCGTCAAGAGCGAGCCTTACGAAATGCTCACCGTCGATGTCGAAGAGGGGCACCAGGGCGCGGTCATGGAAGAACTCGGCCGCCGCCGCGGTGAACTGCAGGATATGCAGCCCGACGGCAAGGGCCGCGTGCGGCTCGAATACCGGATTCCGGCGCGTGGCCTGATCGGCTTCCAGGGCGAATTCCTCACGCTGACGCGCGGCACGGGGCTCGCGAGCCACGTTTTCGACGATTACGGCCCAATGGCGGGCGCCATGAGCGAACGGCGCAATGGCGTGCTGATCTCGCAGAACGACGGCGAAGCCGTGGCCTATGCGCTGTTCAATCTGCAGGATCGCGGCCGCATGTTCGTGAGCCCGGGCGACAAACTGTATGAAGGCATGATTATCGGCATCCACTCGCGCGATAACGATCTCGTCGTCAACCCGGTCAAAGGCAAGCAACTGACCAACGTCCGCGCATCGGGCAAGGACGAGGCCGTCGTGCTCACACCGCCGATCCAACTCACGCTTGAATCCGCAATCGAGTTCATCGCCGACGACGAAATCGTCGAAATCACGCCGCAGTCGATCCGTCTGCGCAAGCGCCACCTGAAGGAACACGAGCGCCGCCGCGCGCTGCGCGATTCGGAAGCTTGATTTAGTGTCCAGCCAAAAACCGCAAGGGCTGAGTCCTGTATCGCACAGGACTCAGCCCTTTTTGCACGGCAAACGCCGACGGTGGTGAAGATCAACGAATCAAGTCTCCGCGACGGTCTAGCGTCACCCGTAACGGCGTAGCGCTTCGACCGCCAGACCCGCGCCGATACTGCCGAACAGATCGCCCTCGACCGCACGCGCCTGCGGCAATAAGGCCGCGACGCGCTGGCGCAGCAAAGGCACACCACTCGATCCGCCGGTGAAGAAGATGGTGCCGACCTGCTCTTTGACAATGCCGGCATCGCGCAACATTTGGCTCACGGTTGCCGCCACCTGCTCGACCAAAGCATCCACGGCCGCCTCGAAGATCGCACGCTCCAGGCGTTGTTCGCTCAGTCCGCCAGAGCGCGTAATCCGCTCAAGCAAAAGCGCAACGTGTTCCGTTTCGGAAAGCGCGATCTTGGCTTGTTCGACTTGCAAAGCGAGCCAATGACCGTCGCGCTGGCTGACAAGATTGAGCAGCCGATCGAGTTTGTCGCGTTCCTTGGCGTCGCGGTGCATGTCCTGAAACTCAGCCCACGCCTTGCGTGTGTAGCAAAAATTGATCGTGTGCCAGGTTGCCAGATTGAAAAATGGCGTCGCCGGCATTGCGGTGCCGTTCTGCTTCGCCGAGCCATAACCGAGCATCGGCATGACCGCGGCAAGGCTGAACGCTTTGTCGAAATCGGTGCCGCCGATATGAATGCCCGCATTCGCCAACACATCTTCACGCCGCTCGGGAGACTTCGCCCGCTCGGGCGAAAGGCGCACCAGCGAAAAATCGGACGTGCCGCCGCCGATATCGACGATCAATACAAGCTCTTCGCACATCAAGCTCTGTTCGTAATGGAACGCCGCGGCGATAGGTTCGAATTGAAAACTCACATAGCGAAAACCCACCGCTCGGGCGATTTCCTCCAGCGTGGCTTCGGCCTTGCGGTCGGCGGCGGGATCACCATCGACGAAATAAACCGGGCGGCCAAAAACTGCCTCGTCAAATGTGCGCCCGCTTAAAGCGCAGGCCCGTTTGCGCAACTCCGCGATGAAGCATTGCAGCAAATCGCGAAACGACAACTGACGGCCTTGCACTTCAGTACCGGCGTCGATCAAACTCGAACCCAGCAAGCTTTTGAGCGAACGCATCAAGCGGCCATCATAGCCTTCAAGGTACTCGGCCAAAGCGGCGCGGCCGAAAGAAACCGAATCTTCATCCGCGTTGAAAAAAACGGCGGACGGCAAAGTCGGCCGGCCCTCTTCCAAGAGCAATAAGACGGGATTTTCGGGGCGTAGCCAGCCGACCGTGGAATTAGAGGTTCCAAAATCGATTCCGCATGCGCGCGCAGCTTGAAACATAAATGAGAAGAAGCCTGTCCGCAGGGCGCCGCATGCTACGCAAACAAAACAGCGCCGTCCAGCACCCACCCAATTAGCTGTCGCTTGAAGCACAATTACGCAATGTCCGAACGTCTCGCTCTCGTCACAGGCGCCAATGGCTTTGTTGGCCGCCCCTTGGTTGAACATTTGAAAAGCCGCGGCTGGCGCGTGCGCGCAGCGTTGCGCTCGATTGCCGCAGGACCTTGGGACGAATGCGTCGCAATCGGCGACTTGGCCCAGGAGCCCAACTGGGCAGGTAGTCTGCGCGGCGTCGACACGGTTTTCCATCTTGCCGCACGCGTGCACGTCATGCGCGAAACGCAAGCCGATCCACTGGACGCCTTTCTGCGCGTCAACCGGGACGCTACCGTAAGCCTGGCCCAGGCAAGCGAACAGGCAAGTGTCCGCCGCTTCGTTTATCTCAGCTCGCTCAAAGTGCTTGGCGACATCAGTCCTCATGGCAGGCCATTTTGCGACACCGATCAGCCCGTTCCGCCCGATGCCTATGCCCAGTCGAAGCTGGAAGCTGAAACGCATTTGCTCGCCACGGCAAAAACTGTCGAACCCGTCATCCTGCGTCCGCCGTTGATCTATGGGCCCCGGGTCGGCGCGAATTTCCGTCGCATGATCGATTGGGTCGCACGCGGCTGGCCCTTGCCGCTTGGCGCGATCGACAATCGGCGCAGTCTGGTTTTCGTCGCTCATCTCGTGGAGGCTTTGGCCTTGCTCGCTGAGCCGCATTTTGCCATCGCCGGCCGTCGGTTTTTGATCGACGACAGTCAGCCGGTTTCGACCCCGGATTTGCTCCGCGCGATTGGACGGGCTTTAGGCAAACCAGCACGGCTATTCCCATTTCCGCCGGCTATGCTCAAAACAATGCTCAGCCTCGCCGGACGCGGCCCCGAAGCAATACGCTTGCTTGGTTCACTGGAGGTCGATGCGACGCCGCTGTTTGAAGCGCTGCATTGGCGCCCCGCTTTGAGTCTTGACGCGGCTTTGCGCGAAACCGTTGCGCCCTGAGCCGCTAACAAAACCCTGCATGCTGCGTTGCGCTCACTTGCCGTACCTTGTGGCGCCTTGCCTGCACCGCTGCGATGGGTTTTGTTAGCGACGCTCACTTCCCTATTCGTCGCGCCACTCGATTGGCAACAGCACTTCAAAATTTCCGCGTCGCAGGGCCACAGGCAGTGGCGTGCTTTGCTCGCCCTGTTTGAAACGCTCAATCAGCCACGCATCCAGCTTCGGATCGCCGGAAGCGGAAAATAAATCCACCGCGACCAGCAAACCCATCGCAAAACGCAGCCGCAGTGTTGCCGTACCGGACGGTGTGCCGGCGGGCGGAATCGCTTGTGCGCCCGACAAGGCCAATGCAATCCGGAAAGCCCGCAGCGCGGCGGGGTCCAAAACCTGTAACACATTGGCATCTTCCGGGGCGGAAGCTGGCTCGCTCTGCTGCCTTTGTATCTCGCCACTGCGTCGGCGATTTGTCGTATTCGCAGGAGCTTGCTTTGAAATCCTCTTGCGGCCGGCGGGAACCTGAACTCTCTCCGCGCGCTCTAAAGAGAGTCGTGTCAATACCGCAGAGTCGTTACGGCCAGTCGCCTTGTCGGTATGCGGCAACGCCGACATCGGGTGCTTGTCGTTTAACCAACGTAACTTAATCGGCGTTGCGGGTGTTGGCGTGCTCGCCATCTTGAGCGTAAGCGGACGCTGCAAACCGGCTAACAGCAACGCATGCAGGAGTATCGAAAGCAACAGTGCTTTGCGCAACGAAGACGCAGACCAAGCGGTTTCATTCTTGGCATTTGCGATGGGCTCCATGTCCATAGGGCGTATGCTTCACTGACTTTCGAGGATCTTATCGAGGAGCCAGCCTTGATCCTTGTTGAACGCGGCATGATTGCTCACACTACAAAATGGCCGCTCATTCTCACGCTGGATATGCATGGTCAACCCTTTCGCTGGATAAGCTGGCAGCATGCGGTTGTCTGCTACGCCCGGCACCAAGTCGCCTGGGATGCGGGCGATCACGAGTTCACCTATTTCGGCGGAATCCGCCGCGACACAGGCGAACGCTCGTGCATTACAACCAACAGCATCATCGCAATCAAAGGGAAGACCCTTGGCGCGCACAACCTGAGCCAGATCCCGCCGCTTTCAAACCGGGAACTTTTCCAGCGCGACCGTCATATATGCGGCTATTGCGGCACAACGATTTCAGGGCAAAAACTGACGCGCGACCACATTGTGCCGGTTTCGCACGGCGGACGCGATGTCTGGATGAATGTCGTCACCGCATGCCGCCATTGCAACCAACGCAAAGCCGGCCGGACGCCAGAACAAGCGCATATGCAACTACTCTATGCGCCCTATGTGCCGAACAAGGCGGAATATCTGATTCTGAGCAACCGCAACATCCTGGCGGATCAAATGGATTTTCTTGCACGCCATGTGCCGCGGCAAAGTCGGGTGCATACAGTCTGACCACGAGTCGAGCGCAACCCCGCCATTTATGGTGGGATAAGCGAGACAAGTGCTCATTGGCGTCGAAAGCGCCTCCGACTCGTGGCGAAGAAACCCCAAGCTTCAGTTTGGGGTGATTCACGTTCATACAGTCACAGAAATGCTGTAGAACGATCCTCTCGCTCCGGCCCTAAAAGTCTTTCTTTAGTTCATGCCTCCACACTTATCGTCACCTGTTTTTAGCTGGGCCGAACAAAAAGACGAAAGCTTCGAATTGATAGGTGTCGACTTCACCTCCGCGCCTTCGGCCCGCAAGCCGATCACCGCCGCACGCGGGCGCTTGTCCGGCAATATCCTGAAATTCGAAGCGCTTGAAAACTTCCCCGATTGGCCATCTTTTGAAAAATTGCTGCAAAGACCAGGCCCTTGGCTGGGCGCTTTTGACTTTCCTTTTGGTCTGCCGCGCGAAGGCGTATTCAGCCTCGGCTGGCCTTTGGAATGGGCTGCATTGGTACGTCATTGTCATCATCTTGGGAAAACGGCTTTTCGTGCGGCGCTCGACACCGACCGCCAGTCTCGTGCGAAAGGCTCGCGTTATCCACATCGCGCAACCGATCGCCCCGCCGTTTCGCACAGCCCGTTCAAGCTCGTCAATCCACCCGTCGGCCTGATGTTCCTCGCCGGAGCACCACGCCTACTCGCGGCAGGACTGCATCTGCCCGGCCAGCATTCGGGCGACCCTATGCGGATTGCGCTCGAAGCCTACCCAGGTCTGTTGGCACGCGCCATCGCAACCCGTCCTTATAAAAGCGATGAGCTGCGCAAGCAAACATCCGAACGGGCCGAGGCTCGCCGGCGCATTCTGACGGCATTGAAAAGCGGCAAGCACCCGCTGTGCATATCGCTGCAATGCAGCGCGGCAGATTCAAACGCGCTGATTGCAGACGCTCGCGGCGATCAGCTCGACGCGGTTCTAGCGCTTATCCAGGCGGGTTGGGCCTGGCAACAGCGCAAACGGAACTTTGGCCTGCCTGATGTGATCGATCCAATCGAGGGCTGGATCTTAGGCGCCCCGTATTCCCTGTAAAGACAGGATTCTGAACGAGGGCGGATAAAGAATTAGTGCAAAATTGAAAACGACATACGCATTTTTCGATTACACTGCCTAGACAATCCAGGAGCCATTACTCCACAAGTTTGGAGGAAATAGAAACAGTCTTTAACGGCAAAACAATTCAGAATTTCCACTTGCGGACTATGGCAAGCGAATATTGATTTATACTTAAAGCGACGGTCGAGGACCGTCATTTACTGAACAGGCCAGCTTTATGGCCGGGACGAGAACCTGAGAGAGCGAGGTTTACCCCACTATGAAAAGCAATGAAAAGGTTGATGTTCGCGAAATCCGCCGCAAACTCGGCATGAACCAGTCGCAGTTCTGGTCCAAGATTGGCGTCACGCAAAGCGGTGGGTCGCGCTACGAAAGCGGACGAGCGATCCCGCGTCCGGTACAGGCTTTACTCAAGCTTGTACACGTCGATCAGGTGGATATCTCCAAAATCCGCCGTGACGATGTCGACGTGATCGAATATTTGCGCTCCAGCAATCCAGAGATGCTTAAGAACCTGCGCAAAGAAGCCAAGGCCAGCAAAAAGAGGTAGCGGTATGAGCGCTGGCCAATAGTCGCCAGCGTCCGAATTGGTGTAACTTGCCAGCGCGGTCCCGGGAAAACGGGCCGCGCTTTGTTTTTTAGAACCTGTCTGAAATGAAGATCACCCGAAAAATGGAATTCGATGCGGGACATCGCATTCCCCACCATGGCAGCCAATGCCGCAATATCCACGGCCATCGCTATGTCATCGAGGCCACTCTGGCAGGAGATCCAATCACCATAGACGGCGCGGCGGACGAAGGCATGGTGCTCGACTTTTCAGAGGTGAAAACCATCCTGAAAGCCGAAATCGTCGACCAATGGGACCATGCGTTCATCGTTTTTAAGGGAGACACGCAGGTTCTCAACTTCCTTGAGTCTCTTCCTGGGCACAAAACAGTGGTTCTCGACCTGATTCCAACCGCCGAGAATCTCGCCGCAATCGCCTTCGCAAAACTGCGCGCGCGCTTCGAACTCGAATACGGCAAACGGCTCCGCCTGGAGCGTGTCCGCTTATATGAAACGCCTAACTGTTGGGCCGATGCAACAGGGGAGTGATACGACAGCGTAGCTGTCTTACTCCCCTTTCAAGGTGTTCAGGCACGGCGCCACGTCGTTCCACCCGCAGAATCCTCAAGCAAAACGCCCGCAGCCTTCAACTCATTACGAATCCGGTCGGCCTCGGCAAAATTACGCGTCTGTTTGGCCGCGACGCGTTGCGCGATCAAAGCCTCGATTTCGCCCGCGCTTGGGCCGCCCGTGGGTGCTCCGGCTTGCAGGAAACTGATTGGGTCGTGCTGCAAGAGGCCCAAAATTCCAGCCAAGGCTTTAAGCAAGCCAGCCGTCTCGGCATTCCGGGTTTTCTGCGCCTCGCTTGCGAGGTCGAACAAGATGGCGACCGCCTCGGGCGTGTTGAAATCGTCATCCATGGCGGCCTTGAAACGCGCGGCATGGCCCACATTCCAATCGATCTCGATCTGCGCAGGCGCGACATCGCGCAAAGCGGTATAGAGGCGGCTGAGTCCTTGCCGCGCATCGTGCAGCAGCTCATCGGAATAGTTGACCTGGCTGCGGTAATGCGAGCGGACGACGAAGAAGCGCACGACTTCCGGGTTGAATTTCGCGAGTACATCACGGATCGTCAAAAAGTTGCCGAGAGATTTCGACATCTTTTCGCTATCAACATTCAAGGCTCCCGCATGCATCCAGAAATTCGCGAACGTGCAGTCGTGCGCCCCTTCGCTTTGCGCAATCTCATTTTCATGGTGCGGAAAGCGCAGATCCGGCCCGCCGCCGTGGATGTCGAGCGTTTTGCCGAGAATCGCGCCACTCATCGCCGAACATTCGATATGCCAGCCGGGACGTCCTTTTCCCCAGCGCGAAGTCCATTTGGTATCGGCCGGCTCGGTTTCCTTGGCCGCTTTCCAAAGCACGAAATCGAGTGGATCGCGTTTGGACGAATCCACCGCCACGCGCTCGCCAGAACGTAAATCATCGAGCGACTTCCCGGACAATTTGCCGTAGCCGGAAAACTTGCGGACCGCATAGTTCACATCGCCATCGTCAGCCTGGTAAGCCAAACCCTTCGCTTCCAGACTCTCGATCAAATCGAGCATTTGCGGCACGTAATCGGTCGCTCGCGGTTCGACATCCGGGCGTTCGATTCCCAAGGCATCAAAATCGCGATGCATCTCAGCAATCATGCGCTCGGTCAGGGCCTTGATCGGCTCCTTGTTCTCCACGGCGCGGCGAATGATCTTGTCATCGATATCCGTAATGTTGCGCACATAGTTCAATGCATAACCCGACGCGCGAAACCAGCGCTGCACGATATCGAAGCCTAGAAAAGCGCGCGCATGCCCAAGATGGCATAAGTCGTAGACGGTCATACCGCAAACGTACATGCGAACCTTGCCGGGTTTGATTGGGGTAAAGGGCTGTTTGTGGCGGGTAAGCGAGTTGTAGATCGTGAGCATGGCAGCAAAAACCGGCAATTCGGAACACGGAAAAGAAATCAAAAACAAGCGCCGCATACGCTCAGACCGCATTCCGATTCGAGGCCAAGCCTTGCTGTAGAATGCTTTGTTTAGGCTTCGGCGCACGCCCTGCTTAAGCTTACGCATGTTAGCACACAGGTCTTTCAGCCCAAGTTCTGCCGCAATCGGGAAACTCCGTCTCACCTGGACGGAATCGAGGAGAATAGACAATGAAATATCGTCAAGAAAAAACCGGCCTGACACGCTACTTACACATTGCATGCCTGATGGCGCTCTGCGTATTTGCCGGCCTGGCGCAGGCCGCCGACAACGTGCGTGTCCGCCTGGAAACGAATCTCGGCCCAATCATGCTGGAGTTGTATCCGGACAAAGCGCCGAAATCAGTCGAAAACTTTCTCGCCTATGTCGACTCGGGCTTTTATAACAACACGCTTTTCCACCGTGTCATCAATGGCTTTGTCGCACAAGGCGGCGGCTTTGATACGCAAATGCGTCAAAAACCGACGCGTCCCCCGATTGCCAACGAAGCTAAAAACGGCCTGAGGAACGAAATCGGTTCCGTTGCAATGGCGCGCACAAGCGACCCCAATTCCGCGACATCCCAGTTTTATATCAACCTCAATAACAACAGCAATCTCGATTACCCATCCTTCGATGGCTGGGGCTACGCGGTATTCGGCAAGGTCGTGGAAGGCATGGATGTCGTCAAGAAAATTGGCGCCGTCAAAACAGGTCCGGGCGACGTTCCAGTTGAGCCCGTTATCCTGAAACAAGCCAAACGCGTTGCCGTCGCGCCCGCCAAATAACCGTATTCGAACTCTCAACACAGGAAAAACCATGATTAAGCTGCACACCAACAAGGGCATCATTACGCTTGAACTCGATGCCGACAAGGCGCCGGAGACCGTAAAAAACTTTATTGAATACGCGCAGGCCGGCCATTACGACGGCACGATTTTTCATCGCGTGATTAAAGATTTCATGATCCAAGGCGGCGGCATGACTTCGGACCTGTCGCAAAAACCGACACGCGAGCCGATTCAAAACGAAGCCGCGAATGGGCTCAAAAACGATCGCGGCACGATCGCGATGGCTCGCACGCAAGCGCCGCATTCGGCAACCGCGCAGTTTTTCATCAATGTCACGAATAACGATTTCCTCAATTACCGCTCGCCCGACATGAATGGCTTCGGCTATTGCGTATTCGGACAAGTCGTTGACGGCATGGATGTCGTCGACACGATCCGCAGCGTAAAAACCGGGCGCCGCAGCTTCTATGAAGACGTTCCGGCCGAAGACATCGTCATCGAGCGCGTTGAAATCATCGAGTAAGCGCACCGAACGCTGGCAATGATTCACTTCATATCCGATTTGCATCTGTCGCCGCAGCGGCCTGAAACCAGCGCCGCTTTCGCACGCTATATCTCCGGCCTCGCGCTCGCTTGCGAATCGATCTATATCCTCGGCGACTTGTTCGACGCTTGGCCCGGCGATGATTTCCTCGCCGAGCCAGCCGCCCGGACATTCGCCGATGGATTCGCGAAGCTCGCCGCCTCGGGAGTCCGGCTTTATTTCATGCCGGGGAATCGCGACTTTCTGATTGGAGAGGATTTCGCGCACCGGACCTCGATCAATCTGCTCAGCGAACCGCAGCGCATCGAACTCGGCGGAAAGCCTTATCTGCTCATGCATGGCGACTCGCTGTGTACCGACGATGTCGAATATCAGCGTTTCCGGGCGATGGTCCGCACCCCTCAATGGCGCGCGGCGATTCTGGCTAAACCGCTCGCGGAACGGCTCGCGATGGCGGCCGAAATTCGCATGCAGAGCGAACAATCGAAACAGGAAAAAAGCAGCGAAATCATGGACGTGAATGCAGATGCCGTGGCGGAAACATTACGCTCAGCCGGTTATCCGAACCTGATTCACGGCCATACCCACCGCCCCGCTCATCATTCGCTCGATATCGATGGCCATATCTGCGAACGCTGGGTGCTGCATGATTGGCACGCCCGCCCGGAATGGCTGGAATGGACTCCAAGCGATGGACTGCGTTTCCAAAGCTTATGAGCAAATAAAAAAACCGGCTTATCAGCCGGTTTTTTTATTTATTGGCACTGAATTACATTACTACTCACGAATCCCCATCAGATTCAAATCCATCTGCCCTGCATCGTTTTCATCTTCTTCATCCTTTTCGGACGCGGATGCTTTTTCACTGCGCACGCGCGAATCCTCGATTCCCTCAAGGTACTCGGCCGTCACATCCCCTGTGACATAGGAACCATCAAAGCAAGAGGTTTCGAATTGCGTGATAGAAGGGTTCAAACACCCGACCGCGGCTTTAAGGTCTTCAAGCCGCTGATAAATCAAGGCGTCCGCGCCAATTTCATTCGCGATCTGCTCTTCCGAGCGGTCCGAGGCAATCAATTCGGCACGCGTCGGCATATCGATACCATACACATTTGCAAAACGCACCGGCGGTGCCGCGGAGGCCATGAAAACCCGTGTCGCGCCAGCTTCACGCGCCATCATGATGATTTCCCGGCTCGTCGTGCCACGCACGATCGAGTCGTCTACAAGCAATACATTTTTGCCGGCGAACTCTTGATGAATCGCATTGAGCTTTTGGCGCACCGATTTTTTCCGCACGGCCTGCCCCGGCATGATGAAGGTACGCCCGATATAGCGGTTCTTCACAAAGCCTTCGCGGTAAGGAATGTCGAGGCGATTCGCAAGCTCCATCGCGGCCGGACGGCTGGAATCCGGAATGGGAATGACGACATCGATCTTCAGCTCGGCATGCTCGCGCAAGATTTGCTCGGCCAGAAATTCACCCATCTTGACACGGCTTTCATAAACCGAAATACCGTCGATCAGAGAATCCGGGCGTGCCAGATAAACATACTCGAACATGCAAGGCGCGTGGGGACGGCCGGGCGCGCAAACACGGCTTTTGAGATTGCCTTGAATATCGACGAGCACCGCTTCGCCGGGCGCGATATCTCGCATCAATTTGAAGCCCAGCACATCGATTGCAACGCTTTCGGAAGCGATGAGATATTCGGCGCCACCCATTGCATCATTGCGGCCGATCACCAAAGGCCGGATTCCGTGCGGATCGCGGAAGGCCAGCAAGCCATAACCGGCAATCATGACCACGGCAGCGTAAGCGCCTTTTATGCGCCGCTGCACACCCGCAACGGCCTTGAAAATCGCTTCGGCATCAAGCTTTGGGCCCACGGCATGGGCCTGCAATTCATGCGCGAGCACATTGAGCAGAACCTCGGAATCGGAATTGGTGTTGATATGCCGCAGATCAGCGAGGTACATCTCGCGTTTAAGTTCGTCGGAATTCGTGAGATTACCGTTGTGCGCCAACATCAGGCCGAATGGCGAATTCACGTAAAACGGCTGAGCTTCGGCAGAGTTATACGCCGAGCCCGCCGTCGGATAACGGCAATGCCCGATACCCCAGTTACCTTCAAGGTTGCGCATATTGCGGGTTCGAAAAACATCCCGTACCAACCCTTGCCCTTTATGCATATGGAACTTACCGGCCTGGGCGGTGGCGATGCCTGCGGCATCTTGCCCACGATGTTGCAATACCTGCAGTCCATCATACAAAAGCTGGTTAACGGGAGTGGTCGCGACCACACCTAGAATCCCGCACATTGTGCTTCACCTATCGATAATGAATTCGTTTTGCAATCCGTTCCGGCATCCAGGGTCTGGATGCTAAAACAGCCGTTTCCAGCGGCGGAGCAAAGCTCGCGCCTTGCCACCAGGGCTGTTTCGGCATATCCGTGATGCCTCCAGCAGCGACCAGCAGGAAGATGATCAATAAGCCACGCGCCAAACCAAATACGGCGCCCAGGGTTCTATCCGCAAGCCCCAATCCAATTGCGTGCAACAGCTCTCTCAACAATAGCCGCAGCAATCCGAAAAGAAGGAGGGTCAAAACAAAAACCGCCACAAACGCGCCACCTTGCTGCAATAACGGTTCGGCCACGAAGCGACTGAAGAAAGGAACAACGAAAGCAGTAAAGTGCCGCGCGGCCAGGAAAGCTGAAACCCAGGCGAACAGCGCCAAAACCTCGCTGACCAAGCCTCGCCATGCACCAAGTAAGAGCGAGACGAACAAAATCGCCAGGACGACATAATCGAATACAGCCATGAATCAAGAGCGCGGTTGAATGACGGCTGAAAGCCCCGCTTTACGAAGTTTTGAAGCGGCCTGCTCCGCCGCCTCGCGCGATTCGAAGGGACCAGCCTTGACACGCGTTTTATCGCCGCCAACGGTCTCGACAAACGAATTGAACCCTGCCGCTTTAGCTTCCGCCAAAACCGATTTGGCATTCGAGGCGTCTTTGAATACACCCAACTGAATCACATAACTGGAACTTCCCAGGGGCTTGCCCTCAAGCAGTGCCGCCGCACGGGCAGCATCGTCATGCCGGTTATCTGGTTTAGGTACCGGCTTGGGCTCGGGATGAGCTTCCGGCTTCTGTTCCGGTTTTGCTTGAGCGGTTTGAGTGTCCGGTTTCTTGACCGGCTTTGATTGATCCGGCTTGGGCCTGGCTTCTTCGCTGGGAATAGGCGCTGCGCTTGGAATATTGGCGGAAATGTTTGCGGAGCCCTGCGGCAAACTTGCCTCCGCCTCCGGATCGATGATCGGCTTAGAGCTAGCTGGCTCCTGGCTTTGAATCGGACGCGCCGCGTAATTGGAACCTTCCTGGCTCGGAATCCGAATTTGAATTTCAGAATCGGCTTGCTTCGGCTCGCGATCCATTACCATCGGCAAGATAACCGCGGCTAGCAGTGCGAGCGCCATGGCCCCCACCAGACGCCGGCGAGCACGTTTTTTCAGATCGAGTTGGGTATCGGTGTCGGCCATACAAACACGGGCTGATGCGAGATTTCAGGAGTGTACAACGGCGAGCACATCCGCCACGGTCAGAAAAGATCCGAAGATAATGATTCTATCATCGTCTTCCGCCCGTTCTCGTGCCGCGGCGAAACCGAGCCGCGGCGTTTCTGCAACGGAGATGTCGCCTTGCACGCCAATTTCGCGCAAATGCCGCGCCATGTCCTCGCCGGAGATACCGCGCGGCCCAGCCAGTCCAACCGCGATCCAATGGTCGATCCGCTTCTCGATCAAACGCACCGCGGCATCGATATCCTTATCGCCAAGCATGCCTATGACCGCATACGTTTCGGGCGCATAGGCCATATTCGAGATGTTTTCCGCCAACACGCCAATCGCTTGCGGGTTGTGCGCAACATCGAGCACAACGGTTGGCCGGCCAGGCAGGATCTGGAAACGTCCGGGCAAGTCGAGCTTGAGCAAGCCTTCGCGCACGGCTTGCATCGTGACCGGCAAACGCTCTGCGATCGATTCCAGCGCTGCGAGTGCGCCTGAAGCGTTGAGCAACTGGTTCGCGCCACGCAGAGCCGGGTACGCAAGGCCACTTCGCCGCTGCGTCCTGCCCCACCAATTCCATTGCTGCCGATCGCCGGAAAAACCGAAATCGCGCCCGATCAGACGCAAATCCGCGCCTATTTGGGCGGCATGCTGAAGCAAGGATTGCGGCGCTTGTGGATCAGCGCAGATCGCGGGCCGTCCGGCGCGGAAAATCCCGGCTTTTTCGAAGCCGATTTTCTCTCGTGTGTCGCCAAGAAACTCCATGTGATCAAGCGCGATGCCCGTCACCACGGTGCAATCGGGCTCGCAGATATTGACGGCATCGAGCCGGCCGCCGAGGCCGACTTCGAGAATGATCGCATCGAGCTTCGCGTCGGCAAAAATACACAGCGCGGCCAAGGTGCCAAACTCAAAATAAGTCAGCGGGACTGCTCCGCGTGCTGCCTCAACGCGCGCAAAAGCGTTTGCGAGCACCTCGTCAGCGACTTCGACGCCCGCAATGCGCACGCGTTCGTTGTAACGCAGCAGATGCGGTGAAGTGTAAAGCCCGGTGCGATAGCCCGCGCAGCCGAGAATCGACTCCAGCATGGCGCAGGTCGAGCCTTTGCCGTTTGTCCCGCCAACGGTGATGATTGGCGCGGAAAAATGCAGGCCAAGCCAATCGCGAACTTGAGCGACTCGATCGAGGCCAAGTTCGATGGGGCGCACATGCTGATGCTCGATGTAAGCGAGCCATTCAGCCAAAGACTGGGGGGATGCCACGCGAGGGAAAACCTATTTTTTAATTGGGAGCGGCTTGGCGCATCAACAGCGAAAGCAACTGCGCCAGGCGGCTGCGCAGCTCGCGCCGGTCGACAATCATATCGATCGCGCCCTTTTCAAGCAGAAATTCGGAACGCTGGAAGCCCTCGGGCAGTTTTTCGCGCACGGTTTGCTCGATCACGCGCGGGCCAGCGAAACCGATCAATGCGCCCGGTTCGCCAATCACAACATCGCCGACAAAAGCAAAGCTGGCCGAAACGCCGCCCATTGTCGGATCGGTAAGAACGGTGATGAACGGCAGCTTGCGTTCCGATAAACGCGTCAGGACCGCCGTCGTCTTCGCCATTTGCATCAGCGAAAACAAGCCTTCCTGCATCCGAGCGCCGCCCGAAGCGGTAAAGCAGATAAAAGGCAGACCTTGCTCAACCGCCGCGTTGACGCCACGGATGAAACGCTCCCCCACGACCGAGCCCATCGAACCGCCCATGAAATCGAATTCGAACACGGCGACAACGACGGGAACGTTTTTAATCGCGCCCTGCATGACAACCAAGGCATCGGCTTCGGAAGTGTCATCGTTCGCAGCCGACAAACGCTCGGGATAGCGCTTGCTATCGCGGAATTTGAGCGGATCGACGGGCAGCACTTCCGCGCCAATTTCGAAGCGGCCGTCTGGATCGAGCAGCAAATCCAAACGCGAACGCGCGCGGACTCGTTTGTGATGACCGCACTTGGGGCAAACATGGTGATTGCCTTCCAGGTCGGAGCGATACAACACCGCTTCGCAATGTTCGCATTTGCTCCAGAGCCCTTCCGGGATGGATTTGCGCGCAGTGCTATCACGCTTGATTTTGGGCGGCAGAAGTTTGTTCAACCAGCTCATCGTGCGGCCTCCACCACAGTCTCATCGAGTGCATAACGAATCCCCTTCAGGAAGCTGCACACCTTTTCGGCGACTTCTTGACGGGAAGAGTTTTCGATTTCCTCTATGACACGGCTACCGATGACAACCGCATCCGCAACAGCGCCAATTGCGCGCGCCGAAGCCGCATCACGGATGCCAAAACCCACGCCCACGGGCATTCGAAGTTTTTCCTGCAAAGTGGGAATACGGCTTACGACATCGGCGACATTTAAGTGAGCCGCGCCTGTAACGCCTGTTAAGGAAACATAGTAGGCATAGCCTCGCCCGATTTTGGCGACGCTGTCGATGCGCGCATCGGTCGAGGTCGGCGCAAGCAGAAAAATCGGGTCCATGCCGGCCGCTTTAATCTGTGCGGCAAAATCTTCGCATTCCTCGGGCGGATAATCGACAACCAATACACCATCAACTCCCGCTGCAGCCGCCATCTTGACGAAACTTTCCGCACCGAGCGCTTCGATCGGATTGGCATAGCCCATCAGGACGACAGGCGTGCGCTCGTTCTCTTCACGGAATTCGCTGACAATCTGCAAAACCATGCGCAAAGACATGCCATGTTTGAGCGCGCGTTCCGCGGCGCGCTGAATCGTCGGGCCGTCCGCCATCGGATCGGAGAACGGCACGCCGAGTTCGATGATATCCGCTCCGCCATCGACCAACGCCCGCATCAAGGGCAGCGTCAGCGAGGGTTCCGGATCTCCGGCTGCAATATAGGGAATCAGCGCCGTTCTGCGTTCGCCCCTGAGTCGTTCAAAGACCGTTTGGATTCGTGTCATGAGTTTTACTTAACGCTTTAAAGCGATGGGTTCCATTCAAAGCTGAATGCCACTTTTCTCCGCCACCGTATGCATATCCTTGTCGCCTCGGCCGGAAAGATTGACCAACAACAGCCGATCCGCCGGTAAGGTCGGCGCGAGCTTCATTGCATAGGCCAGCGCGTGCGAGGACTCCAGCGCCGGAATGATGCCTTCGGTCTTGCACAGCGTATGGAAAGCCTGGAGCGCTTCCACGTCGGAGATCCCGACATACTCGGCGCGCCGGCTGTCTTTGAGCCAGGCATGCTCCGGGCCGACACCCGGGTAATCGAGCCCTGCCGATACCGAATGCGTGTCGATAATTTGGCCGTTTTCGTCCTGCAACAGGTAAGTCCGGTTGCCGTGTAAAACGCCGGGTTTGCCAAGCAGCAGCGAAGCGGCATGCCGCCCCGTTTCGATTCCCTCGCCTGCCGCTTCGACGCCGACGAGTTTGACCGCGCTATTCGGGATATACGAATGGAAAATCCCCATCGCGTTGGAGCCGCCGCCAACACAGGCAATCACCACATCCGGCTGGCGTCCATAACCTTCTTCCATTTGCTCAATCGCTTCACGCCCGATGACCGACTGAAAATCACGCACCATCATCGGATAGGGATGCGGGCCCGCGACGGTTCCAATGATGTAGAAGGTATCCGCAACACGCGTGACCCAATCGCGCATCGCTTCGTTGAGCGCGTCCTTGAGCGTTTTCGAGCCCGAATCTACCGGCACGACCGTCGCGCCGAGCAGCTTCATCCGATAGACGTTGGCCGCCTGGCGTTTAACGTCTTCGGAGCCCATATAAACAACACATTCCATCCCATACCGCGCCGCGACGGTCGCCGTCGCGACACCGTGCTGCCCCGCGCCGGTCTCCGCGATAACGCGCGGCTTGCCCATGCGCCGCGCCAGCAAAGCCTGACCAATACAGTTGTTAACCTTGTGAGCGCCGGTATGGTTGAGATCCTCGCGCTTGAGCAAGATCTGAGCGCCGCCGAGTTCCTGCGATAAGCGGCGCGCATGGTAGATCGGGCTGGGACGGCCGACGTAGTGTTTCAGCTCATAATCGAATTCGGCCAAAAACGCGGGATCTTGCTGCGCGTGCTGATACGCCGCGCGTAATTCGTCGAGCGCCGGAATCAGCGTTTCGGCAACGAACATTCCGCCATAAGGACCGAAGTGCCCCCTGGCATCGGGTAAGTTGTAGGGGGTATCAGACATCTGCATTGCGTACTCCAGCCATGAATCGGGCGATCCGCTCAGGATCCTTGATACCCCGCGCAATCTCTACACCACTGCTCACATCAACCGCCCACGGTTTCACCCTGCGAACCGCCGCCTCGACATTTTCGACCGACAAGCCGCCCGAAAGAACAATCGGCTTATCAAGCGTCGAGGGTATGAGAGACCAGTCGAAAGTTTTTCCGCCGCCGCCATAGCCCTCAACGAAAGCATCCAGCAAAAGTGCCTGAGCAGAGGAAAAGCTAATTTGCGATTCTAGCAGATTGACCCCTGCACGCATTCTGATTGCCTTGAGGTAGGGACGGCCAAAGCTTGCACAGAAACTTGCGTTTTCATCGCCATGAAATTGCAGCAGTTGGATCGGCAAACGCGCCAGAGTCTGCTCAACTTCAGCAGGCGCCGGATTGACGAATAAACCCACTATCGTTACGAACGGCGGCACGCGCCGACATAGCCGCTCAGCCAAATCGAAATCGATAAAACGCGGACTCGGCGGATAGAAGACCAAGCCCAAAGCATCGGCTCCGGCTTCAACGGCGGCATCGACATCCTGCTCCCGGGTCAGGCCGCAGATTTTTACGCGTGTACGGTTCAAGGTAAAAACGTCTCCATCGCTGCGGCGCGAATCATCCCGCCATTTGGCAAGCCCAATCCATCCGGGTATTCGATCATCGACAGATAAAGCCCATCCGGCGGGAACGTCGGCGCAGCCAATTTCCGATCGCGCAGCGCAAGCAATTCGCCGATCCACTCGGGAGGCCGGCTGCCTTTGCCGATCGCAACCAAAGCGCCAAGCATATTGCGCACCATATGATGCAAAAAGGCATTCGCCTCGAATTCAAAGGTAATCAATTCTCCGACCCGGGTCACCGATGCAGAGGTCAAGGTTTTCACCGGCGAAGCAGCCTGGCACGCGGCGGCGCGAAAACTCGAAAAATCATGCGCGCCAACCAAAGCCTGTGCGGCAAACGCCATTTTCTCCGCATCGAGCGCCCGATGGAACCAGCCAATTTTTCCTGCCAACAAGCCCGGCCGTACCGGCCGGTTTAGAAGCAAATAGCGATATCCGCGCGCGCGCGTGCTGAAGCGGGCATGAAAATCCGGCACGGCCTCAACGGCCCATTTGACCGCAACAGCATCCGGCAAGAGCGCATTGACGCCTCTCACCCATGCGCTGATTGGCCGGTTTACATCGGTCTCAAAATGCACCACTTGCACCGCGGCATGTACACCCGCATCGGTTCTGCCCGCGCAATGAGTGCGCACAGGCTTAGCTGCAATACAAGTCAGGGCTGTTTCCAAAACATCTTGAACCGTTCGTTGCTCGCGCTGGCTTTGCCAGCCAGCAAAACGAGAGCCATCGTATTCAAGTCCAAGTGCGATTTTCATACGCCAAATAAACCCAAACCAATACCGCAAGCACGATTACGCAGAGGAGGCACCAGTCTCCGGTTTTCCATTTACTCTGCCGCAATACGATGGGAGAAAAACTGGCTTCATGGGACGGAACAAGCCAATCGCGCCAGTTTCGTACCGCACTGGACTGCAAGCCATCGAGCACCATAACGAGCCGCATCGCCGCGCGTTGTCGATCAATGCCGAATAAGACCAAGGGGGACGACATGCTGTAAAGCCCCTCGATCAAGCGCGCCAGAGATAAGCGTTCAAGCAATAAAGCGACGCTCGCCAGCAAGCCAATCAGACTCAAAACATGCTGCATCCCCAACAAACAGCCCTCACGACTCAAAGGCAGCCAGGAAGGCAGGAAAGGCCATCGCTCTCCCGATGTAAAAGCGGCATAAATTGCGAATAAGGCAAAGATCAGAAAACGGCTTCTGCGCAGTAACTGTAGAAATCTGGAACGCGCCAAACCGATCGCGATACTGGACACGATCGCTGTGACATAAGCCAGATAGACCAGTCCCAATTGTTGCAGTCCGACAGCAAAAAGGGCCCATCCGATTAGGATGAGCCCTGGCTGAGGGGTGTAGCAGCTAAAACGCAAACGAATGTCCGCTTAATGCAGGCGAGCGAGAATCTCTTGGGCTTCTTGCTTCTGAGCGCTCGAACCATCCGCAAGGACTTCTTCCAACAACTCACGGGCACCTTCGAAATCACGCATTTCTTCATAGGCACGGGCGAGTTCAAGCTTTGTCGCAACCTCTTCGCCGACGTCCACTTCTTCATCGAGCAATGTGCCTTCCGGCATCGTCGCGACCGCAACCTGGGATTGCATCATCGCGGCATCGTGGGATGGCGGACTCAGCTCCAGATCGATGCCCGTCAAATCAATCGCCCGATCTTCTTCGCTCTGGTTCGTGCTATCCACGTCAAAAGCGAAATCAAGCACGCTCCCGTCGTAGTTGGTCTTTTCAAGATCGACCAAAGCCTCTGCATCATCAGCAATCGAAGAAGCGACTCTCAACTCTTCCGAAGCAGGCGTTTTGGCCGATCGACTATTGAGTCCATCAAGGTCAAGAACCAGCGGTTCTGCCGCGGGCTTCGCGCCAAAGTCGACGACTCGAGTCGCAGAAAGCCTGGCATCGTGCTCTTCCAATACCGACGCACTCAGGTCGACATCCGGCAAATCCTCCATGTCCGGCTTGGAAGGCTCGAACGCCATGATGTTGGAGGCTTCAAAAGCTTTCTGGCTCGGCTCAGGCTGCGGAGTAACGTCCAAGTCAAGGTTGAAGTCCAGCCCCAGGTCCTCCGCCTGTGCCTTAGGTGGCTGAGGCGCTTGAGACGCATCGACCATGCCCGCCCGCGCAGCTTGTTCGATCTCACCCGGCATGCTCCATGTCGCTTGCATCTGCGAAGGAGAAGGGCTTCCGAATGCCTGCGGCGCCGCTTGCGCGGCAGAGCGCACAATTGCCGGCTCAGATGCCGAGGGGAATTCGTTTTGGGGCGGTTGCGCTTGAGGCTCTCCCGGGCCACCGTCAAGGAAGGAAATATCTTCCATTACGGCAGCAGCCGCTGCGGCAGGAGCCCCCTTACGCACATTCCGGTAAAGCGGATTGTTCGGATCAAGTTTTGCTCCCAACTCTGCAGCTTTAGCCCAATCGGGACCCACGCCGCCTGTTTGGGTATACAAGTCCGTAGCAATATTTTCGAACTGCTTGAAACTATTCCGCTGGTGATAGATTTCCAACAGCTTGATATGAATTGCAGTCCGGCTCGGATCGGCCTTGAGCGCATCGAGCAGGATTTCCTCTGCCTGAGCATCGCGCCCATACGCCATATAAACATCCGCTTCAGCAACCGGATCAACGCCTTCGTCCGTATCGATCGAAGACAAGCCCGACTGGCTGAAATCCGTCGGCAACACACTGCTACCCGTATCGACAGTCTGCCCGCCAACGGGACCGATCACCGACTCATGACTGGTCTGGGTTGCACCGAGCGTCGTGCTTTCAGGCGGATATTCCTGTTTATTTTTCCGGCTGCGATAGGCTAGCCAACCGCCAACCACAACAACCAGGCCACCCAGAACAGCAATCAAGGAGCCAAAATTATCCAGGAAACCAGGCTCTTCCTCGACAGGCTCCTCTTCTGCGGGAGCAGGAGGCGCCACGGGAGCGGATGCCTGCGGATGGCTCTCGACCGACGGTTTCGACTGCGCCCCAGCAGCTGCTTCCGTCTCAGGCGCCGACTGTGCAGTTTTTTCGGAATCACTTGCCGTCGCACTCGGAGCACTTGCAGCCCCAGCCCCGCCAAGAATCAGTTGTTTGTATGCATCTAACGGGGTTTCCTCCCCGCTTTTTGCAGGCGCCTGAGGCGCTTGCTCAGTGGCTTTAGCCGCTGCAGGCGGGCTTGCCTGAGCTACGACCGCAGGCGACTGCGCTTGTGCTGGCTGCGTCTTGGCTGCGGCAGGAGGTGACTGAGGCGCTGCGGCTTGAGTCACAGAGGCTAGTTTTTCTTTTGTCTGCTTCTGTAAATCCGCAAGCGCCTGGTTTTTCAACTCTACGAGCGTCTTCAGCTCTTTGACATTTTTTTCAAGCTGCGCAACACGCTCATTTGCCTCTTTCAAGGCTTTTTCGCGCGCCACAAGATCCGTTTCCAAAGCTTGTGCCCGCGCGGCGGCGGCACCCTCGGCCTTGCCTGCTCCCGCGCCGCCTTGATTACCGGCTTGGGTCTTGGAAATTTTCAGCTTGTCGCCGGATTCGGCCGCTTTGGTCGGCTCTTCCAGCTTGGGCGTAATCTTGCCCGTAACCGATTGCTGCGCTTTGCTCTCGCTCGCAGGCCCGGCGGCAACGGATTCGGCAACTCTTCTCCGATATCCATAGAAATTGACCGAAGGCTCGGACAAGATTCTGCGCACTTCCGCATTCGAAAGTGCTTTTACCTGTTCGGCATCAGGCACCCTGAGCGTTTGCCCCGCCTTGATTCGGTTGATATCGCCGCCGATGAAGCTCGCGCGATTATTTGTGTACAACGCGGCAAGCATCTGCCGCAACGTTGCCTCGGCCGGCCTCGTTTGTTCAGCGATTCCTGTCAACGTATCGCCACGCTGGATCTGATGCTCTCCGGACCCTGAAGCGGTTGTCGTTCTGCTTTGAGATGCAGCCGACGCTGGCGGACGAGCAGCGCCTCCATTCGAAGGCGACGCCGCGCCTTGGCGAGTCTTCCCATCACCGCCGGCCCGGCTGGCTGGGGCGCGCACCGCTGGCTGAACGATCGGCGATGGCTGAGCGGCCAACTTTTCTTTATTGTCAGCCGGGTCAAGCAGGAATGTGTATTCACGCACCAGGCGTCCGCCGGCCCAATTCAGCTCAAGAAGCATGTCGACAAAAGGCTCGTCAATCGGTTTGTCGCCAGCGATTTTGACGACTGCCCCGCCGACACGCCTTTCGACCGACACCCGCAAGGATGAAAAGAGCGGCCCGTATTCGATATTTGCCCGCCGGAAAGCCTCCGGCGAAGCAATTCGAGCGCTCAAAGTTTCGAGTTCTTCTTCCGTTCCCGAAACCTCGACCTCAGCTTGGAGCGGCTGCCCAAGACTTGTCAGCACATTAATGCGGCCGAGGCCTGCGGCGGAGGAACAGAAAGGCAGGGTGGCGATCGCCATCGCAATTAGGCTTGTGCGAAATCTTGTTTTCATCAAACTTGCCTGCAGAAAACTGCCGTTTATGATGGTTTTATCAAAATAACATCATGGGGTTAGCCTAGCAAGCTAAACCGATTCATGAATTTTTGACGCCAAGTCGAATAAGAGCCTGCCTGCGCAGCGAGACCAACTCAGCGCTATTCCAACAAAACTAGCGCTGGAGCAGGATTCGCAGCATTCGACGCAATGGTTCGGCCGCGCCCCACAGCAATTGATCGCCGATAACGAAGGCAGAAACGTAATCAGGCCCCATGTTGAGTTTACGCACTCGACCGACGCCGACCTGGAGCCCGCCGGTAATCGCAGCGGGCGTCAGCTCTTGCACGGATACCTCACGATCGTTCGGCACCCACTTGACCCACTGATTGCCCGATTTGATAACCGACTCGATTTCACTTAACGACAAATCCTGCTTGAGCTTTAACGTCAAAGCCAAGCTGTGGCAACGCATTGCGCCAATCCGCACGCACAAGCCATCGACGGGAATCGTTTTGCTCGTTCCAAGGATCTTGTTAACCTCGGCCTGGCCTTTCCACTCCTCTTTCGACTGACCGTTTTCAAGCTGTTTATCGATCCACGGGATCAGACCGCCGGCAAGCGGTGCACCGAAAAACTCGGTCGGAACGTCTTCACGGATGGTTTGGGCGACTTTGCGGTCGATGTCGAGAATCGCGGACGCGGGTGTTGCAAGCTGGTCAGCAACGGCCGAATAAATGACCCCCATGCCTTTGAGCAATTCGCGCATGTGATTGGCCCCGCCGCCGCTTGCCGCCTGGTAGGTCATTGAGGAAACCCACTCGACCAAGCCTTCGCGGAACAGACCGCCGACCCCCATCAGGAGAATCGAATTCGTGCAATTTCCCCCGATATAGTTCTTCACGCCTTTGGCAAGCGCGGCGTCGATAACGTTACGGTTGACCGGATCGAGAATAATCACCGCGTCATCCTGCATCCGCATCGTCGAAGCGGCGTCGATCCAATAACCATCCCAGCCAGCCGCGCGCAGCTTCGGGTAAACCTCTGTTGTGTAATCACCACCTTGGCAAGTGACGATCACATCCATCGCCTTCAGCTCAGCGACATCCGAGGCATCTTTGAGCGGCGGCAATTCACGCCCGAGATCCGGTCCTTTACCGCCTACATTCGAGGTTGTGAAGAAAACCGGATCGATCAGTTCGAAATCTTTTTCCTCACGCATGCGCTGCATAAGCACCGAACCGACCATGCCACGCCAACCAACGAAACCGACACGCATATGAAATTCCTTTTTCCGTCTCCGCCCTTGCCTCCGCCTTCACCGCAGGCAGAGACGTAATCGCGGTGGAGACAAATAGATCAGACGGGGATTGTTTTAATCCCCGCCGTCGCAATGTCCGTAATAAGACGCACGCAAAAACCCGCCGCCGCAGGCGGCGTCATTGCGTTCAAAAGCGTGCGTCCTTGCCTGTCCACTAGCGAACTATCCTAATAAATTAAAGCGCGGCGAGCACCGCGTCGCCCATTTCACGCGTACCAACGCGGCGCGTTCCCTCTTCCCAGATATCGCCGGTGCGTAGGCCCTGAGCCAATACTTTTTTGACCGCCGTTTCCACGCGCTGGGCGGCCGCTTCGTTATCAAAGCTGTAGCGCAGCATCATCGCGGCGGAAAGAATGGTCGCCAGAGGATTGGCAAGCCCTTTTCCGGCAATATCGGGCGCGGAGCCGTGGCTCGGCTCGTAAAGCCCTTTGTTGTTGGCGTCGAGCGAGGCCGAAGGCAGCATTCCGATAGAGCCCGTCAGCATTGAAGCCTCATCAGACAGAATGTCGCCGAACATATTGCCGGTCACGACCACGTCGAATTGTTTCGGCGCTTTCACGAGCTGCATCGCGGCATTGTCGACCAGCATGTGCGAGAGTTCGACATCGGGATAATCGGCGGCCAGTTCGATCATCACATCGCGCCAAAGTTGCGTCGTTTCCAACACATTCATCTTATCGACCGAACAAACGCGCTTGTCGCGCCGGCGCGCAGCCTCAAATGCGACTTTTCCGATACGGCGAATTTCGCTTTCCGAATAGATCATCGTGTTCCAGCCGACCCGCTGGCCGTCACGCTGCTCGATGCCGCGCGGCTCACCGAAATAGATATCGCCAGTCAACTCGCGCACGATCAGAATGTCGAGCCCCGCAACCACTTCCGGCTTCAGCGTCGAGGCATTGACAAGCTCGGGATAAAGAATCGCCGGGCGCAGATTGGCGAACAATTCCAAATCCTTGCGGATACCCAGCAAACCGCGCTCCGGCCTTTGCGGACGCGGCAAGTTATCCCATTTCGGACCGCCGACAGCACCGAGCAGTACAGCGTCTGCTTCGCGCGCCAGCTTTTGGCTTGCCTCCGGGTAAGGCGTTCCGGTTGCATCGACCGCGCCGCCGCCCAACAAAGCCTGTTCCATTTCGATCTTGAGGCCGTCGCTACGCAAGGCTTCAAGAACACGCACCGCTTCGGCAATGATTTCCGGTCCGATGCCATCGCCGGGAAGAACACAAACTTTCATCGATTCTCTCAGGTAAAAAGCCAAGGCTGTTCCGCCTGACGGCGGGCTTCAAATTCACGGATTTTTTCGGCATGGCGCAAGGTCAGGCCAATGTCGTCAAAACCGTTCAGGAGACAGTATTTCCGGAAAGGGTCCACATCGAATGAAATGACCCTTCCGTCGGGCCGCGTGACTGTTTGCGCGGCAAGATCCACGCGCAGCTTGTATCCGGGAGCGGTCTTCACTTGATCGAAGAGTGCATCCACTTCAAGCGCGGACAACTTGATCGGCAGCACGCCATTTTTAAAACAGTTATTGAAGAAAATATCGGCGAAACTCGTTCCGATCAAGGCGCGAAAACCATAGTCCTCAAGCGCCCAAGGCGCATGCTCGCGCGAAGAGCCGCAGCCGAAGTTATCGCGCGTGAGCAGAATTCTCGCGCCTTGATAACGCGCCTGATTCAACACGAAATTGGGATTCAGCGGGCGGGGAGCATTGTCCATGCCCGGCTCCCCCTGATCCATGTAACGCCATTCATCGAACAGGTTCGGGCCAAAACCCGAACGTTTGATCGATTTGAGAAATTGCTTCGGAATGATGGCGTCGGTATCGACATTGGCGCGGTCAAGCGGCGCCACCAAGCCGTCGAGAACAGTAAATTTTTCCATTACTTGCCTGAACCCTTTTGAATGACTTCTCCGGCCTTTTCAACGTCTTTGCCGAAGCCATTTACGGTGTTGCACGCGGCCAAAGAAACCACGATCAATCCAACCAGAATCAATTGCAGTAGCTTCATACGCACGCCCCCCAATCAGAGAATTTCCCGCACATCGGCAAAATGGCCCGCAATCGCAGCCGCGGCCGCCATCGCGGGGCTGACAAGATGCGTGCGCCCGCCCGCGCCCTGGCGTCCTTCGAAATTACGATTCGAAGTCGATGCGCAACGCTCACCCGGTTCAAGCCGGTCGGCATTCATCGCCAAGCACATCGAACAGCCCGGCTCGCGCCATTCGAAGCCTGCCGCCTTGAAAATCTTGTCGAGCCCTTCGGCTTCGGCCTGGCGTTTGACAGGCCCGGACCCCGGCACGACAAGCGCCAATTTCACATTGTCGGCGACGCGACGCCCGCGCGCGACAATCGCCGCCTCACGCAAATCTTCGATACGCGAATTGGTGCAAGAGCCGATAAAAACCTTGTCGATTCGCACATCGGTCATTTTCGTTCTTGGCGTCAGCCCCATGTATTGCAGGGCGCGCGCATAACCTTCACGGCGCACGGGGTCCGTCTCTTTGTCGGGGTCGGGAATCGTCCCGTCGATCGTTGTCACCATTTCGGGCGAAGTGCCCCAGGTCACTTGGGGCTGAATGGCGCGCGCATCGATTTCGATAACGCGATCGAATTGCGCGCCATGGTCCGAAACCAGCGTGCGCCAATAGGCAACCGCCTTATCCCAAAGATCGCCCTTGGGCGCGAAATCGCGGCCCCGCAGATAATCGAGCGTGACCTCATCCACGCCGACGAGCCCGGCGCGCGCGCCCGCTTCAATCGCCATGTTGCACAAGGTCATGCGGCCTTCCATCGAAAACGCGCGGACGGTCGAGCCGCCAAACTCCATCGCATAGCCAGTGCCACCCGCGGTGCCGATACGGCCGATGACATACAGAATGACGTCCTTGGCCGACACGCCTTTGCCCAGCGGGCCTTCAAGCTTAATCAGCAAGGTCTTTGATTTCTTTTGCAGCAAGCATTGTGTTGCAAGCACATGCTCGACCTCGGAAGTGCCGATGCCGTGCGCCAGACATGCGAATGCGCCATGCGTGGAAGTATGCGAATCACCGCACACCACCGTCATGCCCGGCAAGGTTGCGCCGTTTTCCGGGCCGATCACATGCACGATGCCTTGTCGCGCATCGCGAAACGGGAAATACGCTTTCGCCCCGACCGCGCGGATATTCGCGTCCAGGGTTTCGACCTGTTGGCGTGAAATCGGGTCTTCGATTCCGCGCTCCCAATGCGTCGTCGGGGTGTTGTGATCCACGGTCGCGACGATGGACCCGACCCGCCAAGGCTTGCGGCCTGCGATTTTGAGTCCTTCGAAAGCTTGCGGGCTCGTCACTTCGTGGATCAGATGACGGTCGATATAAATCAAGGCCGTACCATCGTCTTCCTGGTGGACGACGTGACTGTTCCAAAGTTTCTCGTACAGAGTATGAAGCGCCATGTCAGTAGCAGAGCAAATAGATAATTTTTAATTATTTCACAGCGAATCCATGCTGGCGAGGCATCATTTCCAGCCAGCAAAATTCACTTCGCATTTTTGCCTTTCAAGCGCGCTTCCTCATAAAGCGGCAAGACCTTTTCGGCATATACAGCCAGATCGGCCTGTCTCGCCTCTTGCGAGGGGTGCGTCGACAACCATTGCGGCGGCCCGCTGCCGCTGCTTTGGCGCGCCATCTTGTCCCATAAGCTGACTGCGGCGCGCGGGTCATAACCCGCCCGCGCGGCAAGCTCCACGCCAATCCGGTCCGCTTCGGTTTCCTGCTCGCGCGAGTTGGGTAAGCCGAACATGGCCTGGTAAGCCATTCCGCCTAAATCATTGGTCAGGCTCGGCTGCCCCAAAGCAATCCCCAACACAGCCAGCCCAAGCTGGGCATTTGCTGTCTTCGAAGCGCGCTCCCAGGCATGCTCGCGCAGCGCATGAGCGATCTCATGCCCCATCACTGCCGCCAGTTCGTCATCCGTAAGTTTCAACTGGTCGATCAAACCGCTATACACGGCAATCTTGCCGCCCGGCATGCACCAGGCGTTCATTTCCTTCGAAGTCAGAACATTGACTTCCCATTTCCAGTTGAGCGCATCGGGCCGGAAAACCGCCACGCCGGGAATCAGGCGATCGGCAATCTGACGGACCCGCTGCGTCTGCCCTTTGTCGACGTTAAGCGCATTGCTCTTCTGCGCGGAGCCCAAGACTTGTTGATATTCCAGACCCGCCTGCTGCGTCAGATCTTTCACATTGACCAGCGGAGACACAGTTTGTTTGCGATCGGCCCCAACCGTGCCTGGCTGCGTTGTCTGAATCGTTGTACAGGCAGCCAGAAACAGGCACGCCGCGAGCAGACCAAGCCGTCGGGACAGCAGGCTCGCAATGCAATGAAAAGGGATTGAGCGCGTAGAAAAGCTCATCTTTCTTCTTTTGGCGCAGTGTGTTCCGCAATCCGCGGCGTTCCGCACGCGACATCGGCGTTCTGCGCCCGATGGCGCAATGCATGATCGATCAGCACCAGCGCCAGCATCGCCTCGGCGATCGGCGTCGCGCGAATTCCCACGCATGGATCATGCCGCCCCGTGGTCATCATTTCGGTCGGATTGCCGTCCAAATCGATCGAACGGCGGTTCTGAGGAATCGACGGCGTTGGTTTGATCGCGATACTGACGCGAATATCCTGCCCACTCGAAATCCCGCCCAAAATTCCTCCGGCATGGTTCGAGGCGAAGCCTTGCGGAGTCAGCTCATCGCCATGCTCGGAGCCACGCTGTGCGACAACGCCAAACCCATCTCCGATTTCAACGCCCTTGACGGCATTGATGCTCATCATCGCGTAAGCGATTTCCGCATCGAGCCGGTCGAATACCGGCTCGCCCCAGCCTACGGGCACGCCGCTGGCCACGACATCGATGCGCGCGCCGATCGAGTCGCGCTCGGCGCGAATCTCGTCCAAATAGGCTTCGAGGCGCGGAACGGTTTCGTCGTTCGGCGCAAAAAACGCGTTCTGCGACACGTGTTCCCACGCCTTGAACGGAATCGCGATTTCGCCTAGCTGGCTCATGTACCCGCGAATCACGACGCCATAGCGCTCATGCAGCCACTTTTTTGCAATCGCGCCAGCGGCCACACGCACGGCCGTTTCGCGCGCGGAGGAACGGCCCCCGCCGCGATAGTCGCGGACGCCGTATTTCTGCCAATACGTGTAATCCGCATGCCCAGGCCGGAATGTTTGGGCAATTTTCGAGTAATCGCCGGAGCGTTGGTCCTGATTGCGAATCAGCAAAGCGATCGGATGCCCGGTTGTCCGGCCTTCAAATACGCCGGACAGGATTTCCACCGTATCCAGCTCTTTGCGCTGGGTCACGTGACGCGAGGTTCCCGGTTTGCGCCGGTCCAGTTCGACCTGGATATCTGCTTCGTTGAGCGCCAATCCGGGCGGACATCCGTCGACAACGCAGCCTATCGCCGGTCCATGGGACTCGCCGAAAGAAGTAACTACAAAAAGCATTCCAAATGAGCTTCCGGACATGATTAGAAACTGAGATAGGGCAAGTGATTTTAGCACTCGAAGCCCTATCCCAAGCGCCCCGAGACTCAGCGAAACAGCTCTTCGAGTTTTGCGAAAATAGTATGGTCGGCGCCGTGCCGCTTCACAGCCAAAACATCTTCGAGTTTTTCGACTTGTTTAAGCATTTGCGGCAGACGCGCATCGTCGTAAACGAGTAGCCAAATCCGGCTTTCGCTTCCGTCGCCGACCGGCATGCAAAGAATACCCTCCACATTAAATGCCCGGCGCGCAAACAAGCCGCAGACATGCGTCATGACGCCGGGATGGTTGCGCACTGCGAGTTCCAGGACGATTTTGGGAGCAGCGGACTGGGCCGATGTCAGATCGTTTTGCATGTTCAGCCTCCAATCATGTCGGTATTGGCCGCGCCGGGCGCCACCATCGGGTAGACCTTTTGCGCGACATCGATTGAAGCGCGAATCAGACAAGGGCCAGGAACGGCGAGCATTTCCGCCAACACAGCATGGGGATGGGGACTAAGATCCAGATCCACCGCGGTGAAACCAAAACCTTGCGCGATTTTCACAAAGTCGGTTTTCCGCTGGTAATCCGAGGCATATAGACGCTGACCGTAGAACAATTCTTGCTGTTGATGCACCAGGCCCAGGGACTGGTTATCAAGCAACACGATTTTAAGATCGAGGTTTTCATCAACGGCGGTTCCCATTTCCTGAATATTCATCTGGATGCTGCCATCGCCCGAAAAGCACACGACTTTGCGCTCCGGCTCGGCCAAGGCCGCACCAATTGCGGCGGGCAGCCCAAACCCCATCGTGCCGAGACCGCCCGAGGTCAGCCATTGACGTGGACGGCGGAATGGATAAGCCTGCGCGACCCACATCTGGTGTTGCCCGACGTCGGTCGTAATGATGGCTTCACTGTCGAGGCAGGCCGCGACGGCGGTAATCAAGCCATAGTGGCTACGCGCGTCGTCCAAGCCCGGCAATTGCAGCGGATGCTGACTTTTGAGGCTGGCGATACGCGAAAGCCATTTTTTCCTCAGTTGCACATGGACACGCGACAACAAACGCTCCAGCACTTCGCCGACATCACCTTGAATGCCGATATGGGCCGTTCTGATCTTGTCCAGTTCGGAGGCATCGATATCGATATGAATGATCTTCGCGTCGGGGCAAAACTGAGACGCCTTGCCAATCGCCCGATCATCGAAACGCGCGCCGACACAGATCAGCAGATCGGCTTCATGCAGCGCGTAATTGGTATAGCGCGCGCCATGCATGCCAAGCATCCCTATCGAAAGCGGGTGATCGCTCGGCATGGCGCCCAGCCCCATCAAAGTCATCGTCGTCGGCAATCCGGCCTGCTCCGCGAAGGTCACGGCCAATTGCGACGCGCCCGAAGCAATCACGCCGCCGCCCAGATAAAGAATCGGACGCGCGGCGCTATCGATCATCTCCGCCGCCCGATCGAGCAAGGCGCTATCGGGAATCGGGGCCAGATTGCGCTGCGCCGCCCGCGGTAAGGCATCGACCTCGACGCGCTGGGTTTGGACGTCTTTTGGCACATCCACCCAGACAGGACCTGGGCGTCCCGATTGAGCGATCCGAAATGCATCGTTCATCACCCGAGGCAAATCCTGCGCATCCCGAACCAGGTAATTGTGTTTGGCGACCGGAATCGACAGGCCGTAGGTGTCTACTTCTTGAAAAGCATCCGTGCCGATCATCGACAACGGCACCTGACCCGTGATGCAAACCAATGGAATCGAATCAAGCTTGGCGTCCGCGATGGCCGTGACTAGATTAGTCGCTCCCGGTCCACTGGAAGCCAAACAAACCGCAACATTTCCAGAGGCGCGGGCCATGCCCTGAGCGATGAATCCCGCGCCCTGCTCATGACGCGTTAAAACATGACGGATTGTGTGACTTGCGGCAAGCGCATCGTAGAGCGGTAAGGCAGCGCCGCCGGGAATCCCCGCAATGGTTCGAATACCTTGAGCTTCGAGCGAAGCAACGATTAACTGCGCACCAGACATTTCCATGAGGTCTCTCCTAGAAGGACGGACCCGGCGATTTGCTGGCGGAATTTCGAGATTATAAAAAAGAAACCCCGCCGGCCTGCGCCGGCGGGGTTGAATTCCTGTTGACTATTGAATCCCCTGCTACGGCGCGGTGGCACCTACAACTACTACACTTACCACTACCGTAACAGCGGGTATTGCCGAAGCGGAAACGTACGTAAGCGCAGACATAGAATTCGTTAAGCCAATGGAAACGGAACGACGGAAACATTTCAGCACAAATCCCCCCAAAGCACAAGAGCCTCTTGACAAAAAATACATTTTTGTCAAATTCATGCAAGGGGAAACCCATCGCTACTGTTCTGGCAAGTTCAGCATGCCCTTATCGGGCGCCCAGAAGCGCACTACCCCTTGATGCTCATCATTCTCGATGCCGCGCAATCATGCCGCTTTCCCGGCTTCATCTCTCAATTCACGCCGAAGAATTTTGCCCACGGCGCTCTTTGGCAATTCAGATCGAAATTCAACTTGTTTTGGAATTTTGTAGCCGGTCAGACTGTGACGGCAGTATGTAATGATGGAATCCACGGTAAGCGCGGGATCTTTCTTCACAATGAAAACTTTAACGGCCTCACCCGAGTGTTCGTTCGGAACACCAACCGCAGCCACTTCAAGCACGCCTGGATGAGTCGCCACGACGTCTTCAATTTCATTCGGATAAACATTGAATCCCGACACAATGATCATGTCTTTCTTGCGATCAACGATCCGAATGAAACCGTGTTCATCCACAGCAGCAATATCGCCCGTATGCAAAAAACCATCCGCGGTCATCGCCTTGGCGGTCTCGTCGGGCCGCATGTAATAACCAGCCATCACCTGAGGGCCGCGGACACAAAGCTCGCCTGTTTGTCCTACGCCAAGATCGTTCCCATCTTCATCACGAATTGCGATCTCGGTCGACGACACAGGCAAACCAATCGAACCATTGAATGCGGGAAGATTAAGCGGATTGATCGTCACCGCGGGCGAGGTTTCGGTCAGGCCATAGGCTTCGACCAGAGGAATTCCCGTAACTTGGCGCCATTTTTCAGCGACCGCCCGCTGCACCGCCATGCCGCCGCCAAGCGCACAGCGGAGTTGCGAGAAATCCAAGGTCTGAAATTCAGCGTTATGCAATAACGCATTGAAAAGCGTATTGACGCCCGTAATAGCGGTAAAACGTTGCCTGGACAATTCTTTAACGAAACCCGGAATATCCCGTGGGTTCGTAATCAAGATATTTTTTGCCCCAACTTTAAAAAAAGTGAGGCAATTCGCCGTCATCGAAAAGATGTGATACAGCGGCAAGGCCGTGACGATAACCTCCTCCCCTTCCTTGATGAAAGGAGCAATCCAGGTATGAGCCTGCTGGAGGTTGGCGATGATATTTTTGTGCAATAGCATCGCCCCTTTCGCCACACCCGTCGTCCCGCCCGTATATTGAAGGAAAGCCAGATCGCCCTGCGCAACCGCTACCGGCTTGAGCGGATGAGCGGCACCGCGGGCCAACACCTCTTTAAAAGGGATATAACCCGGAATATTCCAGGCCGGAACCATTTTCTTGACATACTTAACGACGAGATTGATCAGCATCCCTTTCAGGCCACCAAACATATCCCCGATGCGCACAACGACAACATGTTTGAGCGGTACAAGCGATAGCACTTCTTGCAAGGTCGCGGCGAAATTTTCAAGGATAACGATCACCTCGGCACCGGAATCCTTCAGTTGGTGCTCAAGCTCTCGCGGCGTATAAAGTGGATTGCAATTTACAACGACGTAACCCGCTCGCAACGCTCCCCACAAACATATCGGGTACTGAAGAAGATTGGGCATCATCAAGGCAATACGCGCGCCTTTGGCCAAGCCAAGATCGTTTTGCAGGAATGAAGCAAAGTGCGCGGATAGCTCGTCCAGCTCCTGATAGCTGATCTCTTTGCTCATATTCGAATATGCAGCCTGCGGGCCGTATTTACGCACGCCCTCGTCAAAGACGTCACCAATACATTGATAACGCTGCATGTCGATTTCTGCAGGAACGCCTGCGGGGTAGCTCTTCAGCCAGACTTTTTCCATCGTGACCGCCCTTGGTGCATTCATTTATTATTCAGTGCATTCCAGAGGAAGAATGCGCCTTGCCGCAGACTTATATAGATCCTGTGCGCTACCTGAAAACAGATTAGCCTCTCAGACACATATGGCGTTTAAGATTCATTCCCTTCTTCCTCTGGCCAGTTCTTGATGTAGCTCTTCAGCATTTTGTTCTCAAAGCTTTGTTCCTCCAAAACAGCTTTGGCAACATCATGGAATGACACTACGCCCATTAATGTAGAACCATCCATTACGGGCAAATAACGCTGATGATGATCGACCATCAAACGTCGCAGTTCGTCCATTTGCATACCAGGGCTGGCGGTCAATGGGTTACGAATCATCGCATCCGACACCGTAGCCCGGCCCCAGTCGGCGCCCGCTCGATGAATGGCGCCTAGCAATTCCCGGAAAGTAAGCACTCCAACCATCCGCCCTTGCTCAAATACGACGAGAGAGCCAACATCCTGCTCGGACATTGTGGCAACCGCATCGGCCAACGATTTGCTCGGCGCAATCGTGTAGAGCACCTTCCCTTTGATCGCGAGAATCTCGCTTACCTGCATGCCGCCTCCTCGTTTCAATCAAAATCAATCTGTCGAACCAAGTTTCGATAGTATTCGATTGACTCCGAGAGTAAAAGCCGTACTACGCCGTAGGGTTGATTGGAAAAAAGCCCAATAAGTTTGGGCTTTTTCTTTTCCTTGCCGACGTAACATCAGCGTTCCAAATCCTTCAATTTGCCTTTGACCGCAGCCCATTTATCCGCATCGGGTAAAGGCTCCTTGCGTTCGACGATCGGTTTCCAAATCTTCGACAATTCAGCGTTGAGCGCGATGTAATTGAGCTGATCCAGAGGAACATCGTCCTCCGCATAGATTGCCTCGACCGGACATTCCGCAACGCACAAGGTACAGTCGATACATTCGTCTGGGTCGATGGCCAGAAAATTGGGCCCCTCTCTAAAACAATCCACCGGACAGACATCAACGCAGTCTGTGTATTTGCATTTGATGCAAGACTCAGTCACTACATAGGTCATTTTGACAATTTCCTCCGCCAAGAGCAGCTGCAACGGCTGCCATCGTCTTGATTTACGTGTTAGATTCTAACCGTCCCGGATACATCACGGCAGAAGCGGGTTCACTGGAAGAACAATTTTCGCTAGGATTGGCTTCTATCTCTCGGGCCGCTCCCGGGGCCCTCGACGATGACCCGCGCAACGACGCATCAGCGCCAAATTCGATACATACGGATCTCCCCTTAATTGCGAGAAATCATGAGTGAACATATTCTCCATGTCACTGATTCATCCTTTGATGAATCAGTTTTGAAGTCTCAAGCTCCGGTCCTGGTGGACTACTGGGCCGAATGGTGCGGCCCATGCAAGAGCATTGCCCCTGTGCTTGATGAAATCGCCAAGGAATATGCGGGCAAACTTGTCGTAGCCAAACTGAATATCGACGAAAATTCCGACACACCGGCCAAGTATGGCATCCGTGGCATTCCGACGCTCATGCTGTTCAAAAATGGCGGTGTGGAGGCCACGAAAGTTGGGGCGCTCTCGAAATCCCAACTCACCGCATTCATTGACAGCAATCTCTGATTCCGGCTATCCTGTAAAGTAAGTCACACGGCGCATCGCTCGATGCGCCATATCCCATCTCGATTTTTCTCTACGCGCAGAATTCGCGCATATATCCATTCCAGGCACAGCCATGCATCTTTCAGAGCTCAAGTCTCTGCACGTCAGCCAGCTTCTCGAAATGGCTCAGACCAACGAGATCGAAGGCGCCAACCGTCTCCGCAAACAAGAATTAGTTTTCGCCCTGCTCAGAAATCGGGCGAAAAAAGGCGAGCCCATCTTTGGCGATGGCGTACTTGAAGTTCTTCCAGACGGTTTTGGATTCCTTCGCTCGCCGGACACCTCCTATCTGGCGGGAACCGACGATATTTATGTATCGCCCTCCCAGATCCGGCGTTTCAATCTACACACCGGCGACACAATAGAAGGCGAAATTCGCACTCCGAAAGACGGGGAACGTTATTTCGCCTTGGTGAAGGTCGACAAGATCAACACCGAAGCGCCCGAAGCCTCGAAAAACAAGATCCTTTTCGAAAACCTGACGCCACTTCATCCGACGAGTACCCTGCGCCTGGAGCGCGATATTCGCGGCGAAGAAAACGTCACGAGCCGCGTCGTCGACATGATCGCGCCGATCGGAAAAGGTCAGCGCGGCTTGCTCGTGGCACCGCCGAAATCGGGTAAAACCGTCATGCTGCAACACATTGCGCATGCGATTACCGCCAATCATCCTGACGTTTTCCTCATCGTATTGTTGATCGACGAGCGTCCGGAAGAAGTGACCGAAATGCAGCGTTCGGTACGCGGCGAAGTTGTAGCGTCGACATTCGACGAGCCCGCGACACGCCATGTCCAAGTTGCAGAAATGGTGATCGAAAAAGCCAAACGGCTCATCGAACACAAACGTGATGTTGTGATCCTGCTCGATTCCTTGACCCGTCTCGCCCGCGCCTACAACACCGTCGTCCCCGCCTCGGGCAAAGTGTTGACGGGCGGTGTCGATGCCAATGCCTTGCAAAAGCCCAAGCGTTTCTTCGGCGCCGCACGCAATATCGAGGAAGGCGGTTCGTTGACGATCATCGCAACCGCGCTCATCGATACCGGCAGCCGAATGGATGACGTGATTTACGAAGAATTCAAAGGCACGGGCAATATGGAAATCCACCTGGATCGCCGTATGGCAGAAAAGCGAGTCTATCCCGCGATCAACGTTAATCGCTCCGGCACGCGCCGCGAAGAACTCCTGATCGACCCGGCCATCCTTCAAAAAGTCTGGATTTTGCGCAAGCTGCTCTACGGCATGGACGAAATCGAAGCGATGGAATTCCTGCTCGATAAGATTAAAGCGACGAAAACCAACAACGATTTCTTCGATGCGATGCGCCGCGGTTGATTTACGGCGTAGCTTGACCAACAAAAAACCGGCCTCAAATGGGCCGGTTTTTTGTTGTGCCATTCTTGGCTAGGGTCTCAACTGAGGCATCTGCAAACTACCCTCGATTCGATACTGATGCTCCAAACGCTCAAGTGGAGTACGCAGATCGGTTCTCAAGCTGCCGCGCAACGCGCCGTTTCGATCAACCGCCCAAGTACCAGAACCGGACAAAGCCCCTGCATCAAGCTGCCTCATTTCAACTTTCAAACCATTGCCGGACAGATAAACAAACGAACCTTCCATGCGTGTAAAACGCGTCGTTCCCCCGGAAAACGGTGCCGCATCGTTTCGACGCATGGCCTCAAACAAATCCAGCCGCCCCAGCGTGCCATTGTCGATCTGATATTTTCCAGACACCCTCAGCGCCGCGGACAGCTCGTCGATATTCGCTGCCTTGGCTTCGATATTGAATGGCCCCGAAAGGCGCCCGCCAAGCAGCTCTGGCGCTCCCGCAAGCTCACTTAGCTGTTCCATCGAAATCCCAGATGCTTCGAGCCGCCCGGAAACCTGGGCTGCTTCAGAGAAGTCAAGCTTCGCTTTCCCTTGCAGAGCGCCGGACAACCAATTGGCGCTAAACTGCGCCGCGGGGAATCCCGTAGCGCCCAATACGCCTGACAACAGAACATCTACGAGTTTGATCTGGCCAAACTTGTATTCAGGGGAGCGGAGCGAAACCCAAGGCACGCCTTCATGATTTTCCGCCTCCAGCGTAAAGTCTCCTTCCTGCGGGCGCAAACGCAGCATCTGCCAACGGCTGTCAGCGGCGAAAAGCAATTCTCCCGATAAGCCTTCGAGCTTCAAAGAGCCAAACGGAACGCTCGCATTGCGTACAGAAGCCGAAGCAAGACGCCAAGCGCCCGGTGGGACTTGCAGCCTTGCCAGGCGGTGAATCAAAGCGGCTTGGATATTCGGATTATCAAGCGTCAAAGACAGATGCTGTGTCTGCCCTGTCGCCCAGCGGAACCAATCCGGGTGTCCCCATCCAATTGGAATTCTGCTCTCCCCGTCTTCCCCGATTCGAATATCGTGAAAGGTAAACCCCGGCCACGGATGAAAACCAACGCCTACGGAACCGATTTTTACAGGAGTCCCCAGCCAGGCAGAGGCTTCACGCTCAATCTGGCTCCCTATTTTTAATGCGCCTAATACGGTGACAGTCAGTATCAGCCCAATCCCCCCCAGGACTGCGAGAATAAGCAAGCCAAGCAAGGTTCGACGCAGCTTGCGCCCCCAATCACCGCCCCCCTTCGCGGCCGTATAGCTCAGATTGCCAAAGAAGGCGGACAAACGATCAAAGATCGTTGCGCGGGATCCCGATGCAAGCGCTTGGCGCGGATTATTTGATGGAACTGCAAAATCGTTTTCGACATATGTTTGGGTATGCCCATCAAGCATTGCGACACCCTCACCCAAACTTGCTTCGAGTGGTGCATTTCCTCGCACGCGGCGCGCCTCTTGCAGCGCAATCCGGGCCATCCGCGCATCCAAAGTTTCAACCAGACCAAGACGCTCAAGCTCCTCTAATGCCCGAACAGTCCGGCTCCCACCGAGCCGGCTTGTCAGCTCTCCAACCGTGGCAACGCCATCCACGATTTCAAGCAGGCTACGCGCTGTCTTCTCAATGGATTTGCTGGGTTGCGCAATTTCATGCTCGCCCGACTGCGTTTGGCAGAAAACCGTGAATCGATCCACGCACCCTCCCTTCAAGCGAAGCATTATTTCAAATTCGACAAATTAGTTAAATATTACAATATCATTCCATCCGCGGGGTGACATAAAGCTTATTGACAGAATGTGTCATATGGTCTATTATTTTTCTTCTGTTCCCCGATAGCTCAGTCGGTAGAGCGCCGGACTGTTAATCCGTAGGTCCTTGGTTCGAGCCCAAGTCGGGGAGCCAAAAATTCTTCAAGGCCCGCAGCAATGCGGGCCTTGTCCGTTGACGGCAGCGGAAGTGCAGGCTGAGCGAGATTCGCTCCGTTAAGCGAGCAATCGCTCGATCTCGCCTTCGAGCGTTTCAGGTTTGGTCGTCGGCGCGTAACGCCCCACCACGGCCCCCTCGCGACTCACCAGGAACTTCGTGAAGTTCCATTTGATGCGCTTTGTTCCAAAAACGCCGGGCGCAGCGGACGTCAGATGCCGATAGAGCGGATGCGCCGCAGCGCCATTGACTTCAATCTTTTCGGAAAGCGGAAAACTCACACCGTAGTTCTTCTCGCAGAAGCTCGCGATCGCCACGGCGTCGCCCGGCTCTTGGGCGCCAAATTGATTGCACGGGAAACCGAGCACGCTCAAGCCACGTTTGATATATTTCCGATGCAGTTTCTCCAGCCCCGCGTACTGTGGCGTAAAGCCGCATTCGCTCGCAGTGTTGACGATCAGCAGCACCCTCCCCGCATAGTCAGCCAAATTCAAGAGCCGGCCATCGAGCGTTCGGCTGGAAAAGCCGTAAATCGCGGCTGTCATCGGAGGAATTCCTCCAGCTATTTACTCGCGCTCTTCGATCCAGGCGGCCTGAATTGCTTCGAGAACACGCTCGCCACAATGCTTGGGATCGTCGTCGAAATCAGGCAGGGCCAGAACCCAGTTCATCAGATCCATGAAATTGACTCGCGTCGGATCTGCGTCGGGATGGGCATCCACAAGCTCTTCGGCAATCCGGTGTACATCGGTCCACTTCATCGTTTGCCCTCGCTGACCATATTGATGGTATAACGCGGAATCTCAACCACCAATGGCGTTTCACCGACGATTGCCTGACAGGACAGGCGCGAGTTCGGCTCCAGGCCCCACGCTTTATCGAGCAAGTCCTCTTCCATTTCTTCGGCCGATTCGAGGCTATTGAATCCCTCGCGCACGATGACATGGCAAGTTGTGCACGCGCAGGATTTTTCGCAGGCATGTTCGATGTCGATTTCATGCTCAAGCAAATTGTCGCAAATCGATTTGCCCGACTCCGCCTCGATCACCGCGCCATCCGGGCAGAGTTCGGCGTGCGGCAGCACAATCATTTGAGTCATAGGTCTAGACCTTCAGCTCATCCACGCGATGCCCGGCAAGCGCGCTGCGGATCGTTTTATCCATACGCCGGCCCGCGAATACCTCGGTTGCCTTGTTTAGCGCCGCCACGGCGGCCTGCGCACGGGCGACGTCATCGCCTTGGGCGGCGAGAATGACGTTCTCAAGCACACGCTCGATTGCACCGCGCTCCTCGCTCGAAAGCAGCTCGCCATCGGCAAGCAAGGCTTGTTGCACGGCTTCGACAAGGCGCTGCGCCTCGACCTGCTGCTCACGCAACGCGCGCGCGCGCATGTCGTCCGCCGCATGTTCGAAGCCCGCCTTGAGCATGTCGGCGATCTCATCGTCCGACAATCCATAGGATGGCTTGACCATCACCGAAGCCGCGACGCCCGAGGATTGCTCAACGGCATCGACCGAGAGCAAACCATCCGCATCGACCTGGAAGGTCACGCGAATCCGCGCCGCGCCCGCGGCCATTGGCGGAATGCCGCGCAATTCGAAACGCGCCAGCGAGCGGCAATCGCGCACGAGTTCGCGCTCGCCTTGCACGACATGAACCGCCATCGCGGTCTGACCATCCTTGAAGGTTGTGAAGTCCTGCGCCTTGGCGATGGGAATCGTGGAATTGCGCGGAATGATTTTCTCGACCAGGCCGCCCATCGTTTCCAAACCGAGCGAAAGCGGAATGACATCGAGCAACAGCCAGTCGTCATCACCCGCGCGGCGATTGCCCGCGAGCACATTCGCCTGGATCGCAGCGCCGATCGCGACGACTTTATCCGGATCGATATCAATCAAGGGCGCGCGGCCGAAATAGCGCTCGACCGATGCGCGGATCTGCGGCATGCGCGTCGCGCCGCCAACCAGCACAACGCCTTGCACATCTTCGACACCAAGCTGCGCGTCGCGCAATGCCTTGCGGACCGGCACCAATGTTTTCGCCGCCAGGTTCGCGGTCAGTTGTTCCAAAATTTCGCGCGTGACGGCGCAATCGATTTTCAAACCACTCGAAAGCATCAGCCGCGCTGGCTCGGTATCCGCCTTCGAAAGCGCTTCCTTGACGCGACGCGCTTCGACAAGAAGCGCTCGGCCATCTTCCGGCCCCAATTCTCCCGCGCCGGTCTGTTCACGCAGCCAGAGCGCGAGACATTGGTCGAAATCGTCGCCGCCGAGCGCGGCATCGCCGCTTGTCGCAAGCACTTCGAACACGCCTCGCGTCAAGCGCAGGACCGAGAAATCGAAGGTGCCACCGCCCAGGTCGTACACCGCGTAAACGCCTTCGCTCTCGTTATCGAGCCCATATGCGATCGCAGCGGCGGTCGGCTCGTTGAGCAGGCGCAGGACATTGAGCCCGGCCAAGCGGGCGGCATCCTTGGTCGCCTGGCGCTGCGCGTCGTCGAAGTAGGCCGGCACGGTAATGACCGCGCCAACGAGATCGTTACCAAGAGAAGCTTCCGCGCGCGCGCGCAATACCTTGAGGATTTCGGACGAGACTTCAACCGGGCTTTTTACACCCGCCGCCGTCTGGATGCGCACCATGCCTTCGCCGTCGACGAAGTCATACTGTTTGTGCGCAGCCGCTTCGATATCGGCAAACCCGCGCCCCATCAAACGCTTGACCGAAACAATCGTGTTCTTCGGATCGCTCGCCTGGTGCGCAGCCGCGTCGACGCCCACTTCGGTCGCGCCGTCCGCGTGATAGCGCACGATGGAGGGCAGCAAAATGCCGCAGCTTTCCCCTCTCAAGCATTCGGGCAAACTGTGGCGCACCGTCGCCACGAGGGAGTGTGTCGTCCCCAGATCGATCCCCACCGCGTGCCGATGTTCGTGCGGCGCGGCGGATTCGCCCGGTTCAGCTATCTGAAGTAGAGCCATCAGCTTTCCAATACTTCAATCGCGCCGCCGATCTCTTGTTGCAGGCGATCGATAAACATGAGTTGGCGAACACGCCCGGCCGCGGCCGTGTAATCGTTTCGCACATCGAAATCTTCGGTCAGCGTATTTTCCATTGCCTTCGCTTCGTTGCGCAGTTTGCGCAGCAGCGCATCGAGCGTGTCGACATCGCCTTCTTCGCGCGCTTCTTCGATCGCCTCGCGCAGCAGCATTTGCCGCATCAGGAAATCGGCCGGCATCGCGGTATTCGATTCGACCTGCGGATCGTGCCCGGTCAGTTCGAGCAGGTAACGCGCCCGCATCAGCGGATTGTGCAGGGTACGATATGCTTCGTTGGCATGTGCGGCCCATTGCATCGAGACACGGCGCTCGTTTTCCGACAAATGAGCAAAGCGGTCGGGATGTACCCGCGCCTGAACATCGCGATAGGCCGCCTCCAGCTTCGCGTCGTCGACTGCGTAGCGCCGCGGCATTTGGAACAATGCGAAAAAATCACCCAGGGCTGGATGAAGGTTCATGCTGGATCTCTCGTCGAATCCTGCCAGCGTTTTGCCGGGAGATTTCAGGAATACGGGCGGTGCGTCACGGACCAGGAGTATGCCCCAGTCCGCTTCGGCTCAGATGTTGAAGCTTTCGCCGCAGCCGCACTGATCCTTGACATTCGGGTTGTTGAACTTGAAGCCTTCATTCAAACCTTCGCGCACGAAATCGAGTTCCGTTCCTTCCAGATAGGGAAGACTTTTCGGATCGACCAGCACCTTGATGCCGAAGCTTTCGAAAATCATATCCTCGGGCGCCGTTTCGTCGGCGTATTCAAGCTTGTAGGCCATGCCGGAGCAACCCGAGGTTTTTACCCCGAGCCGCACGCCGTAGCCCTTGCCACGGCGCGCGATGAAATTCGCCACATGCTTAGCGGCGCGTTCGGTCAGCGTAACAGCCATGTCATGTCCTCAAACCGTTTCGTTCTGTTTGGCCTCGCCTGCGGCGGGATGCTTGCTGCGGTAATCCTCCACGGCAGCCTTGATCGCGTCTTCGGCAAGGATCGAGCAGTGAATCTTCACCGGGGGCAAGGCAAGCTCTTCGGCAATCTGGGTGTTCTTGACATTGAGCGCCTGATCGAGCGTTTTGCCTTTCACCCATTCGGTCACCAGTGAACTCGATGCGATCGCGGAACCGCAACCATAGGTTTTGAATTTCGCATCCTCGATCACGCCGGTTTCCGGATTGACCTTGATTTGCAACTTCATCACGTCGCCACAGGCGGGCGCGCCAACCATTCCGGTGCCTATGTCCGCATCGTCCTTCTTGAACGAACCGACGTTGCGTGGATGTTCATAGTGATCCAGCACTTTTTCACTGTATGCCATGTCATTAACCTCCTACCGGGCAATTGCTCGCGACGGCCTAATCATACTCAGTGTGCGGCCCATTGCACGGTGTTCAGATCGACACCGTCCTGGACCATTTCCCACAGCGGCGAGAGTTCGCGCAGCTTGCCGATTTTTTTGTGCAACAGATCGATCGTGTAGTCGATCTCTTCCTCGGTCGTGAAGCGTCCGATCGTGAAGCGGATCGAGCTATGCGCCAGTTCATCGTTGCGGCCCAGGGCGCGCAGCACATAGGAAGGCTCCAGCGAGGCCGATGTGCACGCCGAGCCCGAAGACACCGCGATGTCCTTGATCGCCATCATCAGCGATTCGCCCTCGACATAGTTGAAACTGATATTCAAATTATGCGGGATGCGCTGTTCGAGATCGCCATTCACATAGGTCGCTTCGATATCGCACAAACCTTTCAGCAATTTGTCGCGCAGCATGCGGATGCGTTCGTTCTCCGTGCCCATCTCGGCCTTCGCGATGCGGAACGCTTCGCCCATCCCGACGATCTGGTGCGTCGGCAGGGTTCCGGAGCGCAAGCCACGCTCGTGGCCGCCGCCATGTATTTGCGCCTCCAGGCGCACGCGCGGTTTGCGGCGCACGTAGAGCGCGCCGATGCCCTTCGGCCCGTAGGTTTTATGCGCCGAAAAGGACATCAGATCCACTTTCAGCTTTCCAAGATCGATCTCGACCTTGCCCGTCGCCTGCGCGGCATCCACGTGGAAAATAATGCCACGCTCGCGGCAGATCTCTCCGATTTCCGCGATCGGCTGAATCACGCCGATTTCGTTATTCACATACATGACCGAAACCAGGGTGGTATCCGGCCGCAGCGCCTGCTTGAAAACCTCGAGATCGATCAGACCATTCTCCTGGACATCGAGATAAGTGACCTCGAAGCCTTGGCGCTCAAGCTCGCGCATCGTATCGAGCACGGCTTTGTGCTCGGTTTTCAGCGTGACGAGGTGCTTACCCTTGCCCTGGTAAAAATGCGCCGCGCCTTTGAGCGCGAGATTGTTCGATTCGGTCGCGCCGGAAGTCCAGATGATTTCCTTGGCGTCGGCATTCACCAGCGCGGCAACCTGTTCGCGCGCGGTCTCGACCGCCTGCTCGGCCTCCCAGCCCACGGAGTGGGAACGGCTCGCGGGATTGCCAAAATGCTCCGTCAGATACGGAATCATTTTCGCCGCCACGCGCGGATCGACCGGCGTCGTCGCGGAATAATCGAGATAGATAGGAAACTTCAGCATTATCACTCCCGGGATGCACCCAATTCTTGTCTTGTCCGTTTTCCAGCTTTACGCCGCGATACCCGTCATCTGCCGCAGTGCGGCGACCGTTTCGCCCAACACCCGCGCGAAACGCTCAATCTCTTCGCCCTGCGTTGCGCGCCCCAAGCTGACACGCAGCGCACCGCGCGCCAAACCGGGCTCAACCTCCATCGCAAGCAGCGTCACGGAGGGCTGCGGGTCGGCGCTCGAACAGGCCGAACCGCTTGCCACGGCAAACCCCGCACGGTCGAGTTTGGCGACCAGCGTTTCGCCGTCGATGGCATCGAAGGCGAAAAATACAGTATTCGGCAGCCGTTCCGCGGCCGCGCCGAAAATCCAGGCGCCCTGCGCGGATAAAGCCGCTTCCAGACGATCACGCTGCTGGCGGCTGCGTTTTGCGAACGCCTCACGCATCGCCACCGCGCGCTCGGCTGCACAGCCGAATCCGACGATCGCCGCGACATTTTCGGTGCCGGAGCGCAAACCGCGTTCCTGTCCTCCACCGGCAATCAAAGGGGCCAGTTCAATCCGCTTATTTAAAATCAGAGCGCCCGCGCCGATCGGACCGCCAATTTTATGCGCCGACAGCGTCATGGCTTGCACGCCCAAAGCGCGGAAGTTTACATCCACTTTCCCCAGCGCTTGCACGGCGTCGGAATGAAATACCGCCCCGGCTGCGCAGGCGCGCGCGGCTAAGGTGAAAATATCTTGCAGCACGCCGGTTTCATTGTTCGCCAGCATGATGGAAACGGCTTCCGGCTTGCGCAGCAACGCCGCCTCAAAAGCCGCCGCGTCGATCTGGCCCTGTTTATCGACCGCCAGCGTTTCAAGGCGCCAGCCTTGCCGCGCGAGTTGCCGTGCGGGTTCGCGCACGCAAGGATGTTCGGTGGCTCCGATTGCAATGAGCCCCGGCCGGCGCGCTGCGGCAAACCCTTTGAGAAACAGATTGTTCGCTTCCGAACCGCCACTCGTGAAAACGACCTCCGTCGGATGCGCGCCGACAGCCGCGGCCAACTGCGCGCGCGCCTGGTCGATTGCCGCCCTCGCCTGCCGGCCGTACTCGTGGCGGCTCGATGCATTGCCGAAACGCGCATCCAAAAACGGCAGCATCGCTTCCCGCGCTACCGGATCGAGCGGCGCATTGGCGTTGTAATCGAGATAAACCGGCGCATACATACGTTTTAATTGATCAGAGTGAGAGCGCCTCGGTTATGGCTGGCGCACCAGCGGCCAAGGGCCGTTCATCGCGCAGCACTTGAACGCTCTGAGTTTCCGCCTGTTTTGCCCGCTGCTGCTCGGCCAGATGGGCCAGCGTCACTGAATTGAGGTATTCGTACATCCGCTGGCTCAGATTCATCCACAACTCATGCGTCATGCAGGGCTGCTCATCCTGGCAATTCCCTTTGCCGCGGCACTGCGTCGCATCGAGTGGCTCATCGACCGCACGGATGATGTCGGCCACGCTGATTTCCGCTGCGGGCTTGTCCAGGCAATACCCGCCGCCAGGGCCGCGCACGCTTGCGATCAAGGCACGCCGGCGCAGCTTGCCGAAAAGCTGCTCCAGGTACGACAGGGAAATTTTCTGGCGCTCGCTGATTCCCGCCAATGTAACGGGACCCGCGCTTTCGCGCAAAGCGAGATCGATCATTGCAGTCACGGCGAAACGACCTTTGGTGGTGAGCCTCATGCCACGCTCCCATCTTTAGCTGAGCATAATAGTTGAGCATTTTTGTCGAGAATACAATTCCCGACAAAAACAGTCAAGTTCTCAATCCACCATTTTGGACAGCTTGCCAGGATCAAACTGATTGTCCGCCTCAACCTCTCCATCGATATTGATGCCTGCCGCTTTCAAGCGGTCGATCAGGCATTGCAGGCGGCGGTCGGTATCCACCGCATGATCGAGCATTCCATGCAACGCGCGCGAAATCGGATCGTCCATGTTCTGCGTGACGCCGTAGGCGGAAAACCCCATCTGTTGGGCTTTCTCTTCGCGTTCCTGGCTGCGCACGGGATCGATGATCCGCGCGGGGTTTCCCACTGCGGTCGCGCCAGCCGGCACGGGTTTGACGACGACCGCATTCGAACCGATTTTCGCTCCCGCGCCAACCGTGAAACCACCCAGCACCTGGGCTCCGGCCCCAACCACAACGCCGGCCTCCAGCGTCGGATGGCGCTTCGTCCCGCGGTAAAGCGATGTCCCGCCCAGGGTCACGCCTTGGTAAATCGTGCAATCGTCGCCCACTTCCGCCGTTTCCCCAATCACGACGCCAAAACCGTGATCGATGAACACGCGCCGGCCAATCCTGGCGCCGGGATGAATCTCAATCCCCGTCAAAAAGCGGGAGATATGCGAAACGAAGCGAGCGGCCCAGTGCATGCCGTGGGACCACAGAAAATGCGCTTTGCGATGAAAAATCAGCGCATGCACGCCCGGGTAACACGTCAAGACCTCCCACGCGGAACGGGCGGCAGGATCGCGTTCGAGAACGCTGGCGATGTCTTCGCGCAGTCGCGTCAGCATTGTGGCGGTCTTTCCTATCAGAGCAAGTGAACGCGGGGATCAGATTTTACGCTCAAGGCTGGACAAAGCGCCGCGCAGAATCGCAACCTCCTCGCGCTCCAAGCCCGCACGGCCGAACAGCCGGCGCAGACGCGGAATCAGACGGCGCGGCTTTTCCGGATCGAGGAAACCGGAGCCGATCATTGCCTGCTCGAAATGCGCGACAAGACGCTCGACTTCCTCATGCGTGGCGGGCTCGCCGAGCGTTTGCGGCAAGGCGCGCAAATTCCCGGCTAGCGCTTGCCGGCGCAGCTCCCAGGCGATCACCTGCACCGCCGCGCCAAGATTCAGCGACGCATACTCGGGGTTGGCCGGAATCATCACCGTGCGCTGGCACAACGCTGCTTCCTCGTTAGTCAAACCAAAGGTCTCGTTGCCGAAAACCACCGCGACAGCGCCAAGCTGCGCGGTGGCAAGCAGTTCATCCGCCGCCTCGGGCAGCCAGCGCGGCGGCGCGCACAAATCGCGCTGGCGCGATGTCAATGCCGCGGCCATCACTGTGCCTTCCAGCGCTTCGGCGAACGAATCACAGACCTTTGCGTTTTGCAGCACATCCAGCGCGCCGGACGCCCGTGCATCGGCTTCCGCGTGCGGAAAAGCCTTCGGCGCGACCAGATACAGTTGCGCTAAGCCCATTGTCTTCATCGCGCGCGCCGCCGCGCCGATATTGCCGGGATGGCTTGGGCGGGAAAGCACGACGCGAACCCGGGACAGCGCCGCCAGCCCGGCCATAGTAGAATGCATGATTTACCGAAAAGTCAGCGGCCAACAGCCGGTTGTTCCGATTCTGGCCCAAGTGCGGAGCAACAAAATCGATCCCCACTTGGCCTGCTCTTTAATTAACCAAAGGCTGCCGGACGGCATCCTTTAGAACGACGCTTACGACTCAATGCACCCGACGCTCAATATCGCCGTCAAGGCAGCGCGCCGGGCGGGCGCGATCATCAATCGCGCCTCGCTCGACATCGACCGGATTGAAATCCGGGCCAAACAAACCAGCGATTTCGTGACCGAAGTCGACCACGCAGCGGAAGAGGCGATCATCGAAATTATCCGCGAAGCCTATCCGGAACATGCGATTCTAGCAGAGGAGTCCGGCGCGCTCGGCGAGTCGGAACATGAGTGGATCATCGATCCGCTCGACGGCACCACCAACTTCATCCACGGCCTCCCGCAATACGCCGTCTCGATTGCTTACGCGGAAGCCGGCGTCATGCAGCACGCCGTCGTTTTCGATCCGACGCGCAACGAGCTTTTCACCGCCTCACGCGGCCGCGGCGCATTCCTCAATGATCGCCGCATCCGGGTTACCAAACGCATCCGGCTGGCTGAGGCGTTGATCGGCACGGGTTTCCCGTATCGCGTCTTCGACCATGCCGATGAATACCTGGCGATTTTCCGCGAAGTCACCGAGAAATCCGCTGGCGTACGCCGGCCCGGCTCCGCCGCGCTCGATTTGTCCTATGTCGCCTGCGGACGCTATGACGCCTTTTTCGAACTCGGCCTCGCGCCGTGGGATTTCGCGGCCGGAACGCTGATGATTCAGGAAGCCGGCGGCTTGGTCAGCGATTTCGCGGGCGACAGCAACTATTTCGAAACCGGCAACATCGTCGCGGGCAATCCCAAAGTGTTCGCGCAACTGCTGCAAATCATCAACACGCACCGCGGAAACATCAAAGCCTGACCACGGGTTGAGCGCAAGCCCCACCATTTATGGCGGGGCCGAGCGAGACAAGCGTTATCGGCGCCAAAGGCGCCTCTAATTTGTGGCGAGGAAACCCCAACTTTCAAGTTGGGGTGACTCACCTGATCCGTGGGCGGCGACGATGCTATACTCGCGTCCGCTGAACAGACCAGCCTACCTGCGGGGGTGGCGGAATTGGTAGACGCACTGGATTTAGGTTCCAGCGCCGCAAGGTGTAAGGGTTCGAGTCCCTTCTCCCGCACCACATAGCAGTCCAAAGAAAGCCAGAATTCCCAGTGTTATCAAGGGTTCTGGCTTTTTTCTTGCCTATAACTTCCCGCATTAAGCAAGCGCGCGACCCGGCTGGTGCTCAGCGCGGAAATAAAATGATGAAAAGGCAGCACGCAGGCCAGATAAAACCAGCCGAAAACATTGTGCGGACGCACCAGCGTACTCACGCGAAATTCGCTCTGCCCGGCCATCAATGAAACACGAAAATCGAGATGGCGGTCATTCTCGCCCAGCACTACTTCGCCGGGGGCGAGCGCAAGCACTCTGAAAACGCCAATTTGTTGGCCAAGCTTGATTGGGCCTTGCGCCAAGGCTTCATGCGGCGCGCTCGCGCTCGTCTTCAATCCCAAGCGCTCGACCAGCCCGTCGCGCCACTTCATCAGCGTGTCGACCCATGGCGGCAAGGCATGGAAGAAAGCATTCACCAATTCATCGCAGGACACGTTTTCACGCGCGAGCCGCCGGACATGGCTGTCACGGTAGAAATAAGCGCCTTGACCTTCGGCGAGCACGGAACTTGCAGGAAGCGTTGCAAACATGGTTAAAGCGCCGGAAGTTACGCAGTCAACCAAATTACTCAAACTGCTCAAACAGTACAACCCATAAGGCTTGTCTCCAGCACTTTCCATATCGCAGGCCCGGGTGCCGGGTAAACTCCTGCATCATGCCACTCTCGATCACCTTCTCGAACCGTTTCGAATACCTGCTCGAAGCCTTGCTGGAACGGCTCGCGGCCGAAAATCCCGGACCGTTCGAGACGCAGACCGTCATCGTGCCGAGCATCGCCGTGCGGCGACGGATCGAACTCGCCGCGGCGGACCGCTTTGGCGTTTGTGCAGGCATCGATTTCCCTTTTCTCGGCCAATGGCTGTGGCGGGAAACCGCGCGCTGGACGGCGACCCTGGAACGTTCGCCGCTCGACCGCAAGCGCCTCGCGTGGGGCCTCTATGCCGAGCTGGAAGACGCCACCCTCGGCGCCGCGCACCCCGCGCTCGGCCGCTATCTCTCGGCCGCCGACGCAAACATGCGGCTCGAACTTGCCGAACGCATCGCGGATGTTTTCGACGCAGCCGTAACCTATCGCACCGATTGGGCCGAACGCTGGCGTCAACAGCAAACGCTCGCATTCGACAACGCAGCCGATGACGAAACGGCGCGCTGGCTGGGCGAACTTTGGCGGCGCGTCACCCATGCCTTCGGCCTTGAAGGACAACATCCCTTCATACGGCTGCTCCAGCAAAAACCGTTCGCGGCGGCTGCGTGCGCGCCGGAGCAGCCTGTGCACCTGTTCGCCCTGCCCGCTTTAGCCCCCTTGCACCTGGAACTGCTGCGCGCGTTTTCGTCCTACCGCGACATTCACCTGCACACCTTGAATCCCTGCCGCGAACACTGGTTCGAAATCGTCCCCGCGCGCCGCCTTTCGTTCCTCGCCGCGCGCAGTCAGGCCGACTATCACGAAACCGGAAACCGCCTGCTCGCGGCCTGGGGCCGCCAAACCCAGGCGCATATCGACCTCCTGTTCGAAAACGACGAAGCGCTCGAAGAAACAGGCAGCGCCTTCTTCGCGGCCAATTCACGGCATCTGCTCGGCCAGCTTCAGAATGCGATTCTCGATCTGCACGAACTCGCGCCAGGCAGCCTGACGCCCCCGCCCGGCGACCGCAGCATCGAATTGCATGTCTGCCATTCACTCACGCGCCAACTCGAAGCGCTGCAAGACCGCCTGTTGAGCCTGCTCGCAACGGAAGACCCGATCCGGTCCGGTGAAGTGCTCGTCGTCGTTCCCGATCTCAGCGCCGCCGCGCCGCTGATCGACGCCGTTTTCGGGGCCGCGCCGCCCGCCCGACGCATTCCCTACACGATTACCGGGCGCGGCCAGACGCACGCAAACTCTGTCGCCCGCACGCTCGCCGCCCTGCTCGGCCTGCTGCCGGGCCGCTTTCCCGCCAGTGCGGTATTCGATCTTTTGCAGCAGCCCCCCATCGCTGCGCGCTACGAACTCGACGACGCGGGGCTCGAAACCCTGCGCGGCTGGCTCGGCGACGCGGGCATCCGCTGGGGGCTCGACGCCGCGCAGCGCGGCGAACTCGGCCTACCGGAAAGTGAACTGCATACCTTCGCCGACGGCATCGAACGCTTATTCCTTGCTTACGCAATGGGCGACGCCGCCGACTTTGGCGCGCGCAGCGGCGCGGGCAACCCGGAAGGCCAATCCGCCCAGACGCTAGGCCAGCTCTCGCGTTTCGTGCAAGACCTGAGCGATACCCGCCAGCACTGGCGCAGCGCCCGCAACGCGCAAGCCTGGCATGATGAAATCGCGGCCTTGCTCGAACGCTATATTCCTCCTTCCTTCGAATGGGCCGAGGATCTGCGCAGCCTGCGCGGCACATTGACTGAGCTGACGCACCAGATGAGCGCGGCGGGTGATGCGGCGCTGCCGCCCGAAGTCGTCATCCGGGCGCTTAGCGACGCGCTTGAACAGCCCGCGCGCGGCGGCGTACCGACCGGCGGCCTGACTTTCGCCGCGCTCGCAAGCCTGCGGCCGCTGCCCTACCGGATGATCTGCATCCTCGGCCTCGACGACGGTGCCTTCCCCAGCGCAGACCGCCCTGCCGAGTTCGATCTGATCGCGCGCCACCCGCGCCGTGGCGACCGTCAGCGCCGCGCCGACGAGCGCAATCTTTTCCTCGATCTACTGCTCGGCGCACGCGACTACCTCTATCTCTCGCACACCGGCCGCAGCTTGCGCGACAACGCCGCCTTGCCGCCCTCGGTCCTGGCGGCCGAACTGCTCGATGCGCTCGCCACGGCAAGCGCCACAGAGCCTGATAACCCCGCATCGGTCGCGGCCGCGCGCGCCCAGCTCATCGTCGAACACCCATTGCAGCCATTCTCGGCGGAACTCTTCTCGCCCGACGGCGATCCGCGCCTACGCAGCCACAATGCGGAATTTTGCGCGGCGCTGCGCGCAAGCTATCGCAACGCTCCAGCCGTAAAACAGTTCGCCACCCCGGACGAAGAAAGCAACGACATCACCACAAACAGCGCACCGTTCTTCACGGAGCCCTTACCCCTCACGGCAGCGCAGCGCCAGGTTCCGCTCGACGCTTTCTTTCGCTTCTTCCGCAACCCGAGCCGCGCCTTGCTGCGCGAACGTCTCGGCATACAACTTAGCCAAGCCGAAGAAGCGCTCGACGACGCGGAGCCTTTTGTCGCCGGTTATCGCGAACGCCGTGCGCTCGCACAGCGCCTCGAACCCGAAGTGCTGGCTGGCGGCACGGTCGCACGCCTGCAACTGCTCGCCGAGGCGGGCGGCGAATATCCCACCGGCAGCCTTGGTCGCGTCCAGCGCGAACAAGCCGTGGCGGAACTCGCCGCGTTCTCGCACGCGTTGGCCCCGCTGCGCGAGCAGGCCGCCCTAGCGCCCGCGCCGGTTTCGCTCGCATTCGATCTCGACGGCGATGCCTGGCGGCTCGATGGAAACCTCTCCAACCTGCGCCCAGCGGGACAGATCCGCTGCCGCTTCGACGCGCTGCGCCCGAGCGACCGCATCGACGCAATCCTGCATCACCTCGTGCTCTGCGCGACGCAGCCGGAGAACATCGCGCCGCGCACCCTGCATATCGCAAGCGGTGAAACGCTCGAACTCGCGGCGCTTTCCCAAGCAGAAGCCAAAACACGTTTGCACACGCTGCTCGAACACTATCGCGCCGGACTCGCACGCCCGCTGCATTTCTTCCCCAAAAGCGCATGGGCCTATGCCGAAAGCAATTTCAATCTCGCCGAAGCGTGGAAAAAATGGGAGGGCAATATGTTCTCCGGTGAAAGCGAGGACGCGTATCACCAACTCGCGCTGCGCGGCATCGACAACCCGCTCGACGTCGAATTCGAACGCTGCGCGGTCGATATCTTCGGGCTCTTGCTCCCGCCTACAACGGGAGACAAACAATGAGCGCGCTACCCGACCTCGACGTTTTCGCCTACCCGCTGCAAGGCGTCAACCTAATCGAAGCCTCGGCCGGCACGGGGAAAACCTGGAATATCTGCGGCCTCTATTTACGCCTGCTGCTCGAATGCGAACTGCCGGTCGAGCGCATTCTCGTCGTCACGTTCACCAAAGCCGCCACCGCCGAACTGCGCGAGCGGATTCGCAACCGCACCGTCGAAACGCTGGCGCAGCTTGACGGCCAGCCAGGCGGCGGCGATCCGTTCGTACCGCAATTGCTCGCGGCGGTGCGCACCCGCACGCAGTCGGACGATGCAACGCTGCGCGCACGGCTCAATCTCGCATTGCAGGCTTTCGACACGGCCGCAATCCATACGATTCACGGCTTCTGCCAACGCGCGCTGGAGGACACGCCTTTCGCCGCGGGTCTGCCGTTCCGGCTCGAAGTCTCGCCCGACGATAGCGACCTGATCCGCGAAACCGTCGCCGATTTCTGGCGGCGCGAAATCGCGGTCGACAGCCTGCGGCCCGAGCTTGCAGGTTTGCTGCTGCGGCGCGGCGATACGCCGGAAAGCTGGGCCAAGCTGCTACGCAAAGCGCTTGCGCGCCCGCTCGCGCGCGTCGAATGGCCACCGATGCCGCAAACCGGATTGTCACCCGGCGCATTGCAAACGGCATTCGAACAAGCTCGCACCGCCTTCGACAGCGAGCACTCGCCACTTACGGCACTGGAATCCGCGCGCGAACAGGGCGCGATCGACCGCAACAAAGTTCGCCCCGACGCGCCTGCGCGGGCAGATGAAGCCTGGCGGCAATGCTTCGACTCGGGCGACATCCTGTTTACAGGAATCGCGCCCGACGCCAAGGACAGTCCGCTGCGTTTCTTCCGCGCCAGCTTTCTCGCACAAGCCACAAAAAACGTAAAACCCGCGCCGACGCATGCCTTCTTTGAAGCCGCCGACGCGCTCATCGAGCTTTATCTCGCACACGAAAAAGCGCTCGAAGCCGAGCGCCTGAATCTGATCCGCAGCATGCTCGCATACGCCTCGGATGCCTTGCGCGCCGCCAAACGCCGCGCGCGGCTCGTCGCTTATGACGATATGCTGGCGAATCTGTACCGGGCGCTGAACGCCGCGGACGGCGGACGGCTCGCCCAGGCATTGCGCGAACGCTACCCCGCCGCGCTGATCGACGAATTCCAGGACACCGACCCGGTGCAGTTCGCGGTGTTCACGCGGATTTATGCGCCGGGAAATGCACACCCGCAGGGGCCGCTCTTCCTTGTAGGCGATCCGAAACAGGCGATTTACAGTTTCCGCAACGCGGATCTGCACACCTATCTCGCCGCGCGCGAGAACGCGCACAGCCGCAGCACATTGCGCGACAACCAGCGTTCGAGCGGCGAACTCATCGCAGGCTTGAACGCGCTGTTCAATGCGAATCCCGCAGCGTTCGTCCTGCCGCGGCTTGCTTACGCAAGCGTGCGCGTCGGCGCGAAACCGCGCGCCGGGTTTGTCGACGCAACGAAGCAAGCCAGTGCGGCGCTCCAGCTTTGGGAATTACCGTCCGGCGAGGACGGCGGGCTGGCCACGCGCCGTCATGGTCTGGAATGCGCGGCCGCCGCCTGCGCCGACGAAATCGCGCGGTTGATCGGTGCTGGGCAACAACAGCAAATCCGCATCGGCGGACGCGCGCTCGCGCCATCGGACATCGCGATCCTGGTGCGCAGCCATAAACAGGCGGCGCGCATGAAAGCCGCGCTGGCGCTCGTTGGCATCGCAAGCGTGGAGATTTCGCAGGACGGCGTATTCCAAAGCCTCGAAGCGCTCGAACTGCTGCGCGTCCTGCATGCGGTGCGCGAACCGGCGCGCGTGGGCTTGCTGCGCGCGGCGCTGGCGACGACCTTGATCGGCGCAACGGCCGCCGGGCTCGCGGCGCTCGATGCGAACGAAGCCTTGCTGCAAGCGCAGATCGCACGTTTCGCCGACCTGCGCGAACTCTGGAATACGCGCGGAATCGGCATGATGCTGCGGCGCTGGCTTGCGGACGAGCACGACGCATCCAGCGTCACGATGCGCCTGCTTGCGCAGAACAACGGCGAGCGGCGCATGACGAATCTGCTGCATCTGGCGGAACTGCTGCAACAGGCCAGCCACGCACACCCCTCGCCCGAAGCGCTGCTGCGCTGGTTCGCGAATCGCTTGCAGGACGATGCGCAGGATGAAGTGGCGCAGTTGCGGCTGGAGTCCGACCGCAAGCTCGTCCAGATCATCACGATCCACAAAGCAAAAGGGCTCGAATATCCGATCACCTTCGCGCCTTTCCTTTGGGACGGCTATCGTCACCCGGAGCGCAATCGGGATTTCGTCGAATACCACGACGCGACAGGCCAGGTTGTGCTCGACTTCCACCCCACGGCGAGCGAGGACGCGGCGCTCAAACAGCAACGCATGAATGAGCGCTTCGCGGAAGATGTCCGGCTGATCTACGTCGCGCTGACGCGTGCGGTGTTCCGCAGCTATGTCGTCGTCGGCAACTATGTAACGTCAAGCGGGCGCGGCGTTTCGGCGAAGGAATCGGCGCGCGGCATGCTCAACTGGCTTGCCGCCGGCAAGGATTCGACGCCTGAAAAATGGAATGCGGGTGAAACCAGCGCGGAAGCAATCTCAGCCGCCTGGAAGACTATTGCCGCCGAAGCGCCGGAAGCCATCGCGCTGACACCGCTCCCGAGCGATGCTGCGCCTGGCGTCGGTTTAACGCATCCCGATCCCGAACGGCTTGCCGCGCTGCCCGCGCCGTCCCGGATTCCCGACGCCTGGAGAATCGGCAGTTTCAGCCGACTCGTGCAAGGAGCGCGCAATCCGCAGGGCATGGAACAAGACCACGATCTATTTGCCGCCACTGAGCCTGTCGGCCCCACGCCGCGTGAAATTGATGCAAACGACATTCTGCATTTTCCGCGCGGCGCTTCGGCGGGCGATTGTCTGCACGCGGCTTTCGAGCATGCGGATTTCCGCGATCCCGGCACATGGAAAGCCGCCGCCGCTCTGGCATTGCAGGAACACCCGCAGCGCGGAGCCGATGTTGCACGACATCGGAAACAGATCATGAATCTCTTGCAGGACGTCTGCGCAACGCCGCTGCTGCCCGATTTCCGGCTCGCCGATCTGCCCGCCTCCCGCCGCCTGACCGAGCTGGGCTTTCACTTGAGCAACGGGCCGCTCGCCGCCGCACGGCTCAATGCCTGGCTTGCCGAGCATGGCTATCGCATGCCGCCGCTAAATTTCCAGAATCTGCACGGCCATCTCGCGGGCTTCATCGACCTGGTATTCGAACATGCGGGCCGCTACTGGCTGCTCGACTGGAAATCAAATCTGCTCGGCTTCGCGCCGAACGACTATTGCGCGCTGGCACTCGAAGCCGCCATGACGAAGCACGGCTACCACCTGCAATATCTGCTCTACACGCTCGCGCTGCACAGGTACTTGCGCCGGCGCTTGCCGGCTTACGATTACGATGCGCACATCGGCGGCGCATTGTATTTATTCGTGCGCGGCGTCCGCCCCGCTTGGCGCGATGAAGCGCAACGTCCCGCGGGCGTGTATTTCCGCCGTCCAAGCCGCACCGACATCGAAAGCCTCGATGCGCTGATCGGTTACACGGTGCTCGACACAAAGGCAATGATTTAATGACGAATACAGCCTCCCCGCTCGCGGAAGGATTCGCGCAACATGTCGCGCGTTGGGCCGAACGCGCGGGCTGTGATGCGCATGGCGTCGAACTCGCACGGGCCGCCGCACAGCTTGTCAGCACCGAAACGCAGGCCGGCCATGTTTGCGCGCACATCGATGCTCTGCCGCCGCCCTGGCAAGCCATGCTGCCCGATGCGCTGCACACGGCCTTGCTTGCGACAGGCGTCGTGAGCGACGGCGCAGACGAGCCCAAGCCTCTTGTCGCCGACGGCAAGGGGCGGCTTTATCTCTGGCGTTATTTCGACTACGAGCGGCGGCTCGCCGTAGCATTGCGTTCGCTGGCTCGCCCCCGAACGATTACGCACGCACAGCGCGCCGAACTTGCCCGGCAACTCGACACGCTGTTTCCAGCCGATAAAGAATCAAAGGATCTGGACCGGCAGAAACTCGCCGCCGCGCTCGCCCTGTACAGCGGGCTATGTGTCATCTCCGGCGGCCCCGGCACAGGCAAAACGCATACGGTCGTGGCGCTCCTCGCGGCGCTGCTTACGCAGGAGCCGACTGCCCGCGTGGCGCTCGCAGCGCCGACCGGAAAAGCGGCGGCGCGCCTAATGGATACATTGCGCAGCCGCGCCACCGACTTGCCCGAAGCGCTCCGCGAACGCCTGCCGAGCGAAGCGTCGACCGTGCATCGCCTGCTCGGCGTCACGAGCGAAGCGGGCCGCTTCCTGCACCATCGCGACAATCCGCTGCCGCTCGATACGCTGATCGTCGACGAAGCCTCGATGCTCGATCTCGCGCTCGCAACGCATCTCGTCGAAGCGCTGCCCGACGGTGCGCGTTTGATTCTGCTCGGCGACAAGGATCAGCTCTCGGCAGTCGAAGCCGGCGCGGTTTTCGCCGAGCTTGCGACCGGCCAAAGCTTCACACCGGCCTGCGCAAGCGCGCTCGCAGAACTCCTAGCCTGCGCGCCGGAAGCGGTTGCGGCGGCGGGTGGCGCGCAAAGCCCGCTCCCCGATGCGGTCGTGTGGCTCACCGAAAGCCGCCGCTTCCGCGCCGATTCCGGCATCGGACGGCTTGCGGCCGACATCAATGCAGGTCGGGGCGAAGCCGCGCTCGAATGGATGCAAGCGCAGCACGACAATGCAATGCACTGGATCGACGATCCGCAGCCGGCCCCTAACGACACGGCGCGCGGCGCGATGCTGCACGGTTATGCCGCTTATTTCGAAGCGCTGCGAAATCCGCAAACAAGCTCCGATCCCGCTGCCCTGATGGCGGCCTTTGGGCGTTATCAAATTCTCTGCGCCGTTCAGGCAGGGCCGCGCGGTGTTGTCGCGCTCAACGATTTCATCGGCCAACACGTGCGCCGCCTGACCGCTTCCGTCAGCGCGAACCCGTGGCATCACGGCCGCGCGGTCATGATTCTGCGCAATGACTATGCGCTACGCATTTTCAATGGCGACATCGGCATTTGCATTCCGAACGCGGCGGGAGAGCTTGTCGTCGCCTTCCCCGATGCGGCAGCAGGCTGGCGCTTGTTAACCCCAAGCCGCCTGCCCGAGCACAGCGACGCTTTCGCGATGACCGTGCACAAATCTCAAGGCTCGGAATTCGAGCGCGTGCACCTCGTGCTGCCTGAGCGCCCCGTCGCCGTACTCACACGCGAGCTTGTTTACACCGCCATCACCCGCGCCACGCAGGCGGTCGAAATTTCCGGCCGCGCCGACGTTTTTATTTCCGCCTGCCGCAACCCGACACAACGCCGTTCAGGGCTGGGCAGCCGCTTGTCGAAATGAAGCTCCTGTTGTGGAAGCACGATTGTGTGGCTGTAGCTCAGACCATCAGCCGTGATATGATAAATCATGGCTGACACGAAGATCATCGACGAATCCCATAAGATTTCCGACAAGCGTGGAAACGGGAAGCTGCGCCGGGAAATATGGGTTGATGAAGCGACAGGGCGAGTCACCCGATACAACCTGGCCTACATCAACCACGGCGTCTTCGCTGGCGACAACGGTCGCGTGGTTGGCTACGACAATGCTCATGATAGCCACCATCGGCATTACTTTGGCGTCGTGGAACCTATATTGAGTTTGTCAGCTTCGAAGATATTGAAGAACGCTTTGAGCAAGACTGGCTTGCCTTGAAGGACCGCAAATGACCAAACTCACTATCAAAACGAGAACGGAAAAAGACTTCTTCAAGCGTGGCCGCGAGCTGGCCAAGGCGGCGGATCGCGGAGAACGGCTCCCCGATGAGCGCACCATCAGCTTCGAAGACCCCGCTGATTTGATGAAGCTCATTACAGCGGCTCGCTTGGCGCTATTCCGAACCGTGAAAGAAATGCCGGGGTCCATCACCGAAATTTCGGAGCGGCTGCATCGTGATCGCAGCGCCGTTAAGCGGGATATCGATGAATTGGAACGCGCCGGGCTAGTAACGATTGCCGTAAAGGTGCTCCCCGGCCACGGACGCATGAAGGAAGTGCGAGCCACCGCTAAGCGTTTCAGCCTCCAGGCCGAAATCACTTAACCGATCCAGTCCCCGCACGTGGATCGCCTCCTGCTCAGGGGATACGACTGTTCACGCTCCGGTACGACATGCCGCACCGCACAGGCAGTCGAAATTTCCGGGCGCGCCGATGTCTTTATTTCCGCCTGCCGCAATCCAACACAACGCCGTTCGGGGCTCGGCAGCCACTTGTCGAAATGAAGCGCCCGTTGTGGAAACACGATAGGGCATGGCGGGCAGGATTTAACTTCCTGGCTTGTTGATGTTGTATTTCGGTTCCAACTTAGTAATTAAGAACAGTTCAAGAGCATTTGCAATGTAGGCATCTTCGGGGTCAAAGCCAATCGTAATCATCCCGCCAGCCTCTTTCAGGCGGTCATCGACTGGGGTGTGTATGTCATTGATAACCCGTGTATAGCTCATAAAACGGCTTCCTAATCCATGCCCTTTATAGAGTCCTCCCCCTCTGGAAGTGCCAACTCCAATGTATGTCACTTCATTTTCTGCGGTGACAAACGCATAGACGCCTTGCTTCTCATAGTTTGGTAACGATCCGCCGACAAACTCGTATCGTTCAGACCACGTAGGCGGTTTTCCAATCCGAGTTTCATTCCAATGTTTGAAAAAAAACTCTGTTGTGAAAGATTCCAGTGCTTTGCGCGATGCAGGCATATTCATATTTTACCCCTTCGTTATTGCACCGTTACAGTTAAAAGCGTCCGAAATTGTAGTGATGTCTGCACGGCAGGAATGAAGCGAGCGCAGTTGTGCCCATTTCATTCCCGTCACGTTTTAATATAAACGTAGGACAATTGCCCCTGCAATGACCAAAATAGGCGCGTCCCCGACATCCCAGGTATTAGAAGAGCTGGCTCCAGATTTCAGCTTTGCTTTACCGCCTTCAACAATCCAGGTATTTGAGGATGAAGCGTTGAATTTGGGTTTCAATTCTTTGCCGTTCCAGGCCCATGTATTTGAAGAGGAAGATCCGGATTTAGGCTTAATTTCTTTGCCATCGAAAATCCATGTATTTGAGAATGAAGCGCCGGATTTAGGTTTCAATTCCCGCCCATCACAGACCCAACCTGATATTTCTTTTCCATTCCATGCGAGTTTTGGCATTTCAGACTCCCTTTTGTTAGGAAACGCAGACGGAAATCGGACAACACAAATGAAAATTAAAAATTGCGAACGGGACACTGAGCGCGGTAGATACCGCACTGCGTCACGGCATGACCTAGCAAGGTCTGGGTATACGCCAGCGAAGCATATCATCTAAATTGGAATAAATTATGCCTCACAAGGCGTTCATCGAGATCGGAATAGACACCACCATAGTGTCCTATGTCCACTCGACGCGATTCATCGGCCGAAGAAATGCAAGACGCGTTACTTGCGTCTCGTGTTGGCGAAGCTATTGCCGAACGACGGCGCACACGCGGCTTGACGCAGGCCAAGCTTGCGGAAATGATCAATCTTGAGCAGGAAGCAATTAGCCGATGGGAGCGCGGAATGCGTGCGCCGACGCTATATCGACTTCAGCAACTCAGCGACGCATTGGATTGTTCAGTGGATCAGCTTCTGCAGCGCGGCTCGAAGCGAATAGACGATCAGTTGGCGGTCGTTGCGGATGCGTTGCACCATCTCGATGCCGACGAGCGGGCGCTTGTTGTGCAGTTCGTTCAGCAATTTGTCGATTTACTTCGCGCAAAGCGCTCTTCGCGCGGAAAGCCACGCAAATAGCAGATTTTGCGACGGCAGATGAAATACCGATAGATTCGAAGCGCAGAGCGTTATCTCGTCGGCTCTCGTTGTCAGAGAGGCGCGCGGCTCAAGGTTATTCGAGGGATGAAAGGCGGCATCTTGAGCGCTGGCCATTCATGCGCCTTACATCAAACAGCCACCGGCTCCACTACACAGGCTTCGAACGCTGCCTGTAACGCAGGTGCTTTGAGGCCGCGTCCGATCAGGACGATGCGGCTTGTTTGCTTTTCTCCCGGTTCCCAGACGCGTCCGTAATCGAAGCCGGCGATCCGGTGCACGCCTTGGAAGATCAGACGGCGCGGTTCGCCTGCGATGAACAGTATTCCCTTGTAGCGCAGTAAATCGTTCGCGCTGCCTTCGATCAGCGCGTCGACGAAACCGGACACGGCATCGAGATCAAGCGCGCCTTCGACGCTCAAAACAAGTGAACCGATCGCATCGTCCCAACTGCGGGCTGCGCCGCCGAAAACGTTTTTGGCGGCGGGCTTTTTCGATGCCTCCCACGCGCCTCGCGGGGCCAGACCTTGCTCGTCGAGCGAGAAGCCGCCGACCTTGAGCAGGTCGCGCCAATCGGCGACGCCGTGCAGCACTTTTTCGATCGGCGCGCGGATGTTGATCGTGCGCAGCCGCGTTGCGACCGCCTCCAGTTTTTCGTCATCGACAAGATCCGTTTTGCTGATTAGCAGCCGGTCGGCGAAAGCGACCTGCGCCGCCGCGACGCGCTCCTGGTCGAGTTGCCCCATGATGTGGCAGGCGTCGATCAGCGTCAGCACGCCGTCGAGGACGAAGCGCTCGCGTAATGCGTCTTCCCAAAAAAATGTCTGGATCAGAGGCCCCGGATCGGCGAGCCCCGTCGCTTCGATAAGAATCCGATCGAATTGGATTTCGCCGCGCAAGCGCCGTTCGTTCAAGTCGACCAATGCTGCCGACAATTCGCCCCGCACATTGCAGCAGATGCAGCCGTTCGACAATTCGACGATCGCGGTCGCGCCGGGTCCGAGCAGATCGCCATCGATGCCGGCTGCGCCGAATTCATTCTCGATGACGGCAATCCGCTCGCCATGCGGCGCTGCAAGCAAGCTGTTGAGCAAAGTCGTTTTGCCCGCCCCGAGAAAACCGGTCAGAAGCGTCACCCGGATCGGTTCGTTCATGTTCAACCTCTCAAACACTGCATGGCGGTAAGAAAGTAGAACCCGTTCTTGGAAGCGAACAAACGGAATACCGCTTGAATTCCGCCCGCTCGCCTCACGATAGAGCATTAAAACGAACTCTCAACAGCATCTTCCACTGCGGTTGTTTTCAAAGCGCGCAGACTGCCGATTTCTGAAAAACTCTTCATAGTTCATCGGCTCTTGTTCCGGGTGCGTAGTGCGCATGTGTTGAACGTAGACATCGTAGTCAGGCACGCCCACCATCAGGCGGGCGGCCTGCCCAAGATATTTACCCATGCGGGCGAGATCCTTGAACATCGTGTCAACCTCAGGTGTGCGCCGGCATCGGTTGATACGTCGATTCCTTGGCTGTCGGCCGGGACTCGCCATACGCTTTTATCACCGAGCGCGCGCCATAGATCAAAATGCTCACGACAACGAAGATGAAGAGCGCGGAAAGCGCCGCATCGACATAATCGTTGAAGATGATCTGCTGCATTTGCCCGATGTCCTTGGCCGGCGCGAGGATTTCGCCGCGTTCGGCCGCGGCGCTGAACTTGGCCGCATGGGAGAGGAAGCCGACTTTCGGATTTTCACTGAAGACTTTCTGCCAACCTGCGGTCATCGTGCAGATCAGCAGCCAAATCGTCGGCACGATCGTAACCCACGCGTAACGCTCGCGTTTCATCTTGAATATCACCACGGTCGCGAGGATCAAGGCCACGGCTGCGAGCATCTGATTCGCCACGCCGAAGAGCGGCCACAAGGTGTTGATGCCGCCAAGCGGGTCGACGACGCCTTGATACAGGAAGTACCCCCAGGCCGCCACGCAAAGGCCGGTTGCGATCAGGTTCGCGACCAGGGATTCGGTGCGCTTCAGGGTCGGCACGAAAGTGCCGAGCAAATCCTGCAGCATGAAGCGGCCAGCGCGCGTGCCCGCATCGACAGCGGTCAGGATGAAGAGCGCTTCGAACAGGATGGCGAAGTGATACCAGAAGGCCATCGTCGCCTTGCCGCCGAGCGCGTTCGAGAGGATGTGCGCCATGCCGACGGCAAGCGTCGGCGCGCCGCCCGCGCGCGAGATGATCGTTTTTTCGCCCACGTCTTGCGCGGTTTGCAGCAGCATGTCGGGCGTGACGACAAAGCCCCACTGCGAAATCGTCTGCACCGCCGAGTCGATCGTGTTGCCCAGCACGGCGGTCGGGCTGTTCATCGCGAAATACACACCGGGCTCGACGCAAGCGGCCGCGACAAGCGCCATGATCGCAACGAAAGACTCCATCAACATGCCGCCGTAGCCGATGAAGCGCGCATGTGCTTCGGTTTCAAGCAGCTTCGGCGTCGTGCCGGAAGAAATCAGCGCATGGAAACCGGACACCGCGCCGCACGCGATCGTGATGAACAGGAACGGGAACAAGCTGCCCGACCAAGCCGGGCCTGTGCCGTCGATGAAGCGAGTGAACGCCGGCATTTGCAAGTGCGGCGCGACGAACACGATGCCGATCGCCAAACCGAGAATCGTGCCGATCTTGAGGAAGGTCGACAGATAATCGCGCGGCGCGAGCAGCAGCCACACCGGCAGCACGGAAGCGATGAAACCGTAGCCGATCAAGAGCCACGTCAGTTGCTTGCCGTCGAAGCTGAAAATCGGTCCCCAGGTTGGGCTGGCGGCAATATCGCCGCCGAAGATGATCGCAGCCATCAGCAGGACAAAACCGATAACCGAGATTTCACCGATCTTGCCGGGACGGATGAAGCGCAGATAGATCCCCATCACGATCGCGATCGGAATCGTCGCCGCGACGGTGAATGCGCCCCACGGTGAATCGGTCAGCGCTTTCACGACGATCAGCGCGAGCACGGCGAGGATGATGACCATAATCATGAACGTGCCGAAGAGCGCAATGACGCCCGGAATCGGTCCCAGCTCGGATTTGATGAGATCACCGAGCGAGCGGCCGTCGCGGCGCACGGAAATGAACAGGATCATGAAATCCTGCACCGCACCGGCGAATACGACGCCCGCGAGAATCCACAGCATTCCAGGCAGATAGCCCATCTGCGCCGCGAGCACGGGACCGACGAGCGGGCCGGCGCCCGCGATCGCCGCGAAGTGGTGGCCGTAGAGCACGTACTTGTTGGTCGGCACGTAATCGAGGCCGTCGTTGAATTTCCAGGCCGGCGTCATCCGCGTGGGGTCGACGCCGACAACCTTTTCGGCGATGAATAAAGCGTAATAACGATAGGCGATCAAATAGATCGAGACCGCGGCTATGACTACCCACAGGGCGTTGATGGTTTCGCCGCGATTAAGCGCGACGACGCCCAGCGCGCCAGCGCCGAGTAGCGCGAGCATGGCCCAGCCGACATGAGGCATGATGCGTTTCATGAATGTCCTCCGCTGTAAACCTGGATGTAAATTGCTGTAGCTGGATGGTGTGATGGATACGACACGTCGCTATTACCGTTATAGAAATAGAACTACGTCGTGAGTGAAAGTATCGATAAAGCTTTTCGATCCCACATCGGGGTGACTACCGAACCAACCTAAGTAGCCACACGTAGCCGCAGCGTAACTCACATTGCAAGGAAGACGCTCCCCGCAGACAATCGCGGCCTTAGAACCTGTTCAGAATCTGTCGCGAGAGGCTGTCAGCGGGGCGAAGAGCAGCGCAGGAACCGGAGTTTATAAGTGATAAATGAGGATTCCGAGCAGCGCATGAGCCCCGATCACAGCCTCGCA